>WNFA01000979.1_pt1 | contig 38311 bp, 35 predicted proteins | sample 5400481 | NCBI WGS metagenome assembly WNFA01 (sample SAMN13153340, study PRJNA577476) | soil metagenome | isolation source: 120 cm saprolite under Douglas fir tree site 2 hole 1 replicate 2 | place: USA:California | collected 2015-04-18 | reverse complement strand
AGGGGAGCTGGTCGCCGTCAGTGGCGCAGATCCGTTGAACCTGGTGGGTATCCTCACGCCGGGAGACGCGGTCCCCGCGCTCACCACCAACCGCATCCTCTACCGCGACGGTGTGCCGATCGTGGTGAAAGAAGGAGAAGGGAAGGACGAGCGGTTCCTGGTGGACGTTCCGGCCGAAGAACGCGACATCCTGCGCGGCGCGCTGCTGCGCCGGCGCCCCGCACCGCTGGTCCGCACCTACCTCGGGAAGAGTAAGGCGGCCGGCTAGGCCCTCGCCCGGCCGTCAATAGGCCGCAAAGGTAATCGGCTGACGAATCGTCACGCGCGCAGCCCGGCCGTGCACGCGGGCAGGCCGGTACACGGCGGCCTGGACCACGCGTTTTGACTCCGCGTCAAAGACAGGATTCGGCGTTTGTACGCCTTTCACGGTCGCCGGCAGGACGTGGCCGGTCGTATCGAGCGTCGCTTCTACGATGACGGTCCCGCCGATCCGCAGCGCCTGCATTTCGGGCGCGTAGCGGATTGCCGGATGTGTGATGAGGGCGGGGGGTTCGTCAACAGTGCCGACGACCGTCGGCGCCGCGAACGGCGTCTCCGCCGGCCGGGGGAGGACAGGACGACTGAGCCGGACGGAATCCGCCAGGTGCTTCAGCAACGGCGCGAGATCGACACCCTGCGCCGTGAGCTCGCGATAGCCGCTCATCCCGGCGTCGAGCGAGAGCGCTGCCAGACTGTCGCGTCCCTTCATTCGCCACGCCATCCCCTGGACGAGCAGCGCATAGACCCGCTCGCCCGCGGTGGCCTGGTTTGCGCCGTCCAGTGCCTGCTCGGTCAGTGCGAGCGCGCTATCGGGGCGATGGCCGCGGAGCTGCTCGCGCGCCGACATAATCAGCCGGGTGGGATTCTCGGGCGTGGGCGGGTGAAGATCGAATCCGAGGGTCACCTGGCTGCGCACAGCCTGGCCCTTGCGTCGCGCTGGCGAGAATTGTGCGGCCATCATCATCTGCTGTAACGGCTCGTCGAACGCGGGATCCGGTGACTCGAGCACGATCAATCCGAACCCCTCCGCCTCACCGAGGGTGTCGATGACGGCGCGCACGAGCGCATGCCCGGCCACGCGACGGCGCAGCATGTCGGGGGGATACGCGAGTTTGGGACCCGACACCCACGCCGCGCGCTGGTCGACCTCGCTGTCGGGATAGACTCGGAACCGACGTACTTCCGATTCGAACACGTCGGCGAGTCCCGGTGCGATTTGATCCAGACCATTGACGCGAAGCGCCGAATACAAGACAAGGGCCGAGTGGAAATTCACTCGGGCGAGACTATCGCTGCCGCGCATGTGTTGGAGAATCGCGCGCCACACAAACACGTGCACTGTGTCCATCAGGTACGCCGCGGCCCCGAGTGCGTGGCTAAGCGCGGTGTCGGCTTCGTCGAACTGACGCGCGGCAATGTGCGCGTGAGCAATCGTTATGAGTGCGTCGGTACGACCCTGCGCAGCGAGCGCGGGAGCAGGAAGTACAAGCGCGGCGATCAGCAGGAGACGGCGCAACACGGTATCGACTACGCTGCTCAGACGGTCCCGGCGGCGTCAACCCCCGCCGTTCAATGCGTCACAATAAAGCGCGCTACTACCTGGTTGTAGTACGACGGGTTGCCGGCGTGCGGCGGATGACCCGCGCCGGGAATGGTGACGGTCGTGTCGCTCTGCAGGCACCGGGCCAGCTCGTCGCTGATGAGCTGGAACATGCGGGGGCTGCGCTCGCCCCGCACCAGGAGCACCGGCGTCGTCATTCTGCCGAGCTCGGCGCACGTGACGGGCGGCAGATATTGCCCCCGTTCGGCGAGCATTTCTCGCCGCAGCTCGAACGCGTGCGCCAACATGTCGGCGCGGACGCCTGCCGGGAGCTTAGCGAACGCCCCGCGCCCCGCCCCCGCATCGTAGAACAACCGGATCCCGGCGACGGAGTCTCCGTGCGCAAATGCGGCGCGCGCCGGATCGAGACTATACGTATAGTACGCGCGCCGTGCCGAATCGCCCGACTCGGAGGCGGTCAGCAGCGAAAAGATCGGCGGCTCAGCCAGCACCAGCGAGCGAACGAGCTGGGGATGGTCACGAGCCAACTGCAGCGCCGTGTACGCTCCGTAGGACGAGCCGACGATATGCGCCGGAGCGATATCGAGCGTCAGCAGCAACGCCGCGAGATCCTCGGCATGCAGCTTGGGCGAGTACGTCTGGTTGTCGTTTACCTGCGGATTGGGCGGATGATAGCGGCGGCTGTATACCAGGACGCGATAGACTTGCGCGAACGCATTCTCCTGGCCTGACCACGACCTCAAATCGCCCAGCGTGCCGTGCACGAAGACGACCGGCGTGGCGCCGCTGTCACCGCTGAGCCGGTAGGTGAGCCGCGTGCCGTTGACGTCGATCCCGTGCAGCGTGCGATCGAACACCCGCATCGGCGGAGCACCCGGTGGCGCCGGCGTCGCGTTCTCAGGGGCCGGCGTCCCACCGCACGCCACGACCAGCAAGCAGCACAGCAGGATTCGCATCTCTACAGGGTGGCGAGTCGTGTCTCGAAACGCAATCAGCTGATCAGCCAGGCCGCCGCGGCGGCGACCTTCTGCTCGGCCCGCCAGCGGCCGACGCCTTCACCCAGCGCCGCGACCTGCGTCTTCGCCTGGCTAGGAGAACGGCGCAGGGCTTTGCCCAGCAGCTCGTAGACCTCGCGCTCGAGTACCACGCGAACGCGCAGACCGCAGTGCTCCAGGCCATCGACCAGCACGGTGCGGAACAGCCGGCCCTCGGACGCGTGCGCGCGCATATGCTGATTCGCAATTGTGGCGGGATCGGTGAGCGAGGCGACGACCACCGCGGCGCTGCGTACGGGATGCTCTGCACGATATTCGTCCAGCAGGGCCGCGATCGCGCGGCGGGAAAAACGCTCGATGCCGCGCACCAGGCGCGCGACCTTGGCGCTGTCGGTCTGCGACGTGCCGAAGCCGGCATGGTAGGGTTGGCGCGAGTCCGCCACGTCGGGGTCGGCCAGCACGATCACACGGCTATCGATGACTGCAGGTGCTTTCTTCGCATTTGCGATCAGCACCGCGGCAGCCCACCCGGACTTCACGCGAAAGCCAAGGGTCATCCCCAATCCTTGGAATCAGGTGCGACGCGACGCATGGCGCGCAGGAAAGTAAATGCGTGCGGCGTGGGGCGTGCGGCGTCGACTTTTCTGATGTCCGTCTGCAATCCCACGACTTCTTCCGCCAAAACATTCACAGTCCCATCATCCTTGGCGAGTTTGCCACGCACCAGGACGAACGCTTCTCCGCGTACCGCCGCCCGACAGCGATCGTAGACATCGGTCCGCACGATCACGTTCGTCATCCCCGTTTCGTCTTCGACCAACAAGAAGACGATCCCCTTGGCGGTCTCCGGCCGCTGGCGAGCCACGACCAGACCCGCCACCTGACATTTGATGCCGGCCTGCAGTTTTTCCAGATCGCGATTGAGCGTCAGGTCAGCAGGTAAAGCATTACGTACCAGCGACAAGGGATGCCCGCTGGCCGAGAAGCCGAGGGTCGCATACTCGGCCAGGAGGCGCTCGTGAGCGGCCAGCCCGCCGAACGCCAGCTGCTCATGGGGATGGTTCAGCGCGAGCTCGAGCTGGCGTCGGCCGCGGCCGTCGCCCGATTGGGAAGCCTTGGGGGGGAGCCAGAGGCCGACCTGCCATAGCAATTCGCGTCTGGTCAGGCCGAATCCGTCGCAGCCGCCAACCCACATGAGGGCTTCGATGGCGGTGCGTTTGAGCTTCGGCGGCGCGCGCCGGATGAAATCGCCGACGCTCTTGAAAGGACCATTTTGCTCGCGCTCTACAACGGTAGCGGTCGAGGTTTCTTCACTCCAATGGCGTACGAACCCCAGTCCAATTCGTACTGCCCCTTTATTCCCCGCGGCATGGCCGCGGGGCACGCTGCCCTGGCTGGGTTCGACAGTACACCAAACGTCGCTCACGTTGATGTCGGGCAAGCGCATCTCGATCCCGTTGCGCATGGCGTCGCGGCCGAGCGCGTCGATCGAATAGAAGCCCATCGGCTGATTGTTGAACAGCGCGACGTAGTACTCGACGGGGTGGTAGTGCCTGAGCCAGGCAGACTGATACGCGAGCAGTCCGAACGCGGCGGCATGCGACTTGGGGAATCCGAACTCGCTGAAGGCAATCACCTGACCGAACACCTTCTCGGCCGTGGCTTCGGGGACGCCGCGCGCGCCGGCGCCGGCGCGGAACTCCTCCCAGAACCCGGCCATCAGATCGTGCGAACGGCGGCGGCTCATTGCGCGCCGTAGCGCTTCTGCCTGTGCCGTCGTGAATCCGGCGAGCGCCTGGCAGACTTGCAGCACCTGATCCTGATAGAGAATGACGCCCAGCGTTTCCGCGAGACATTCGCGGAGCAGGGGATGGTCGACCGGCGGCTCGTACGGCTTGCCGGCGGCGTGCGCGCGGCGCTGCTCTTCGCGGCGGCGCACGTACGGGTTCACCGCCCCACCGACGATCGGGCCCGGCCGCACGATCGCGACTTCGACGGCGAGGTCTTCGAGATTGCGCGGACGGCTCCGGCGGATCATCTGGATCTGCGCGCGGCTCTCGATCTGGAAGAGGCCGATCGTGTCGCCGGCGCAGATGCGGTCGTAGATCGCGGGATCCTCGAAGTCGATGCGCGAGAGGTCGGGTGGCGGCCCCCCCCCGGGGCGGCGCGCGATCAGCTCGACGCATTCCTCGACGAGCGACAACATGCCGAGCGCGAGGAAATCGATTTTGATGAAGCGCGCGTCGTCGCAAGAATCCTTGTCCCACTGGCAGACGACGCGGTCCTCCATCGCGGCACGCTCGAGCGGCACGAGCTCGATGAGCGGGCGTGACGAGATGATCATCCCACCCGGGTGCTGCGACACATGGCGGGGCAGACCACGGATTTCCTGCGCGAGCTGGCACAGCTCCTTCCAGAGCGGCGCATCTTTGCGCCCGGCAAACCCGGGAAGGTGTTCCAGCTCGTCAGACAGTCCGTCCGACCGACCGTCCGCCAGTTTGGCGACCAGCTCGATTTCGCCGAGCGGCAAGTCGAGCGCCTTGCCGATCTCGCGCACAGCTGAGCGCAGCCGATAGGTCGGGAAGGAGCACACCAATCCCGCGTGCTCGGCGCCGTAGCGCGTGTACACCCGGCGGATCAGCTCCTCGCGGATCTCGCGCGGGAAATCGAGATCGATGTCAGGAACAGATGCGAGCGACTCGTTCAGGAACCGGCCAAGGAAGAGCTTGTTGGCGATCGGATCGATGTGGGACAGGCCGAGGAAATAGCAGACGATCGAGGAGACCGATGAGCCGCGTCCGCGGCCGGGCAGCAAATTGCCGGTGGCGCGGCGCGAGCCGCGCCGGATCTCCGCTGCGACGTCGCGCGCGAGATCGAAGAGGTCGTGATAAACGAGAAAGAAGCCGCTGAGCTTGTGATGCTCGATGAGCCGCAATTCTTCGTCGAGCCGGCGTACGGCCTGGGCGTGATAGAGGGAGCCCGGCGGGTAGCGCTCCTGCATCCGAGCGGTGCACAGCTCGGCCAACGCCTGGGGGGCGGGGGCACGACTCGATCCGCGGAAGTCGGGAAAGGTGTAGCCGAGGTCGCGCGTCAGATCGAAGGCCTTACACCGCTCCGCGATAGCCAATGTAATGGCGACAGCATCCGGACAGTCATCGAACAGCGCCACGACTTCTTCCAGTGGCCGCAAGTAAAATTCGCTGTTGGGATTTCGCACCCGGTGCGAGCCATCGAGCGTCGTGCGATGCCGGATGGCGACCATGACATCGTGCAGCCGGTGCAGCTCGCGCGTGTGGTAGAACACGTTGCCCGTCGGCACGACGGCAAGCTGCACGTCGTTCGCGATATCCAGCAGTGCCCGCGACACGGCGAGATCGCCACGCACACGGTTGCGCTGAATCTCCACGAAAAACCGATCGCTTCCGAAGACGGCCTTGCAGTGCCCCGCGAGATTGCGGGCAGCACTGAGCCCCTGCGTCTCGAGGGTTCGCGGCAGCAGTCCGTCGCGGCGCGATCCTGAGAGAATGATCAGCCCTTCCTGACGCGCTGCGATTGCCGTCAACGGCAGCCGCGGGTCGAGACGTTCGGCCCCGAGATGCGCTTCCGTGAGCAACCGGCAGAGATTCGAGTACCCGGGCGCGGTCTCGGCGAGCAAAATCAGATGGCTGCCGTCCGAGAGTGTGACCTCCGCACCGGTGATTGCCTGGATACCGAGGGGGTGCGCGGCGTGCGCGAACGCGAGCGAGCCGTAGACGCCGTTGCGGTCGGTGAGTGCCAATGCGGGATAGCCGTAGCGGTGTGCTGCGGCGAGGAGCTCGTCGGGCGGCGACGCTCCGTCGAGAAAGGAGTAGGCTGAATGGCAATGCAGCTCCGCGTACATCAGGGCATCTGTGCGAACCATTGGCCAGTGAGCAGATCCTGAAACAGCACCATGCGCTTTCCGCCTTCCAACGTCACTTCCATGTAGTTGCGCGCAATCGTCCGGCGCCACCATTCGTCATCGATGCGCCACGATTCGAGGATCGCTTCGACTTTTCCGACCGTCCGGCCGTCCGGCCGTCCGACCGTCATCAGACCGGATTCATCCAAATCCACCGTCACCGGCTGCGGCTCATTTACGGCTCGTAGTCGATCAGTGCGTAGCGACGTTCGGGAAGACGTGACCATGGCTGTACCTCGACGATGTGATAAAGAGGAGAACGCTTCACGCGCATGCGGATCTCACGCGCGGCGCTTTGCAGTGCGCGCTGTTGTCCCGCGCGCGCGGCTGCCTGCGCATCGCGCGCGAACAGCTGCAGCTCGCTTGTCCCGGGGGCGAAGGCGGTGAACTCGAGCACGAGTCGTTCGACGGCTCCCGTCGGCGGCGACTGCTCGAGCCGGGTCCTGAGCGGCGCGGCGATGCGCCCGGCATCCGCGGTCGGGTCCTTCAATAACGCATTGACGAGCCATGAACGGTTTGTAAGGGCGCAGCATGCTGCGCCCCTACCATCGTCTCCGACCACGTCCCCCGATTCGAGATCCGCACGCAGTCGGACCGCGTGCACGCGCCAGCCGATGCGGCGTGGATGTGTGAGCGCACGCGTGATCAGCTGATCGAGCGCGTGCGCGAGCAGCTCGCGCTCACCCACCGGCGTGAAGAATGTGAGCGCGGCCACGATCGGCTCGGGCGCGATGCGTCCTTCGACGGGCTCCGCAATGCGGCCGGCGGCCAGTCGCCATAATCGCCTTCCCATGGCGCCGAACTGCGCGGTGACCGCTTCTTCAGGGAGCGCCGCGAGTGCGCCGAGTGTGCGGAGGCCGAGCTGGCGGAGACGGCGGTGCGTGTCGGCGTCGAGCGGAAGAGCGGAGATTGGCTGTGAGGCGAGGAATGCCTTTTCTCCACCTACCGGAACGATGACCGCATTGTCTGGTCTGGATCGCGACGCAGCGACCCAGGCCACAAACTTTCCTTGTCCGAATCCCAGTCGGACGGTCGGACGGTCGGACGGCCCGACGGTTTGACGAATCGCGTCAATGATCTTCTGCGGTTCGCCGAAGATTCCTTCCAAACCATCAGTCCCCACATAGGCCAGTCCGAGCTCGGCCGGTTCGACAACCGGACTCACTTCATTCAACGCCGCGAGCACGCGGGCGAAGCAGTCGTCGTAGTGGACCGGGTCGGGTTCGATGAGTCGCAGCGTGGGGCAGAGACCGATCGCCTGGCTGACGGTCATCCCCGGCTTCACGCCCGCATGGCGGGCGAGGGGGGAGATCTGCCAGAGCTTGCGGGTGGTGTCGGGCGCGAGCAGCGCCGTGGGGTAGGCGGCCAGACCCTCATGACGGGCCTCCTCACAGCGGAGTGGGAAGAGGGGGATCCATACGCAGGCGGCGAGCGAGCTCGTAGACGATCGTGACATTGACAAAGCACCAAGGGGACCCGAATATATCCCGAAGATCGTCACACTCGCAAGGCGCTTCCGGAAGAGTCAACTTTGGGGATGACTCAAGCGGATCTCTTTGGGCCTGAAGCACTTCCGACCACGAACCCCGAGGTCGTAGAGCTCGCCCAGCGAATCCCCGCGAACATCCGATTCGGGACGTCGACCTGGACGTATGACGGGTGGTTCGGCGACGTCTACCACCGCCGCTATCGCGGACCGCAGCCGGCCAGCCGGCTCGAGGAGTACTCTCGCTATCCGCTGTTTCGCACGGTCGGCATCGATAGTGCGTTCTACGATCCGCCGTCGGAAGACGAGCTCGCGTCTTACGCGCGCGCGTTGGCGCCCGGCTTTCCCTGTGTCAGCAAGGTGTGGGATCGGATTACCGCCAAGCGACTCGGCCAGGATGCTCCACAGCCGGGTCTGGCCGGGATGCGGAATCCCGATTTTCTGAACGCCGCGCTGTTCAAGGACAGCGTGCTCGGCCCCTACAGCCGCGTATTCCGCGATCACGCCGGGTGTTTCGTGTTCGAGTTCCAGGCGATGCGCGGCAAAGATCTGCCCGATCCGCTGCAATGGGCCGATCAGCTCGACGATTTCTTGCAGGAGCTGCCGCGCGATTTTCGCTACGCGGTCGAGCTGCGCAATCCCGAGCTGCTGACCGGGGTTCACGGTGACGTGCTGAAGCGGCACGGTGTGGCGCACGTGTTCAACTCGTGGACGGAGATGCCGCCGATCGGCGAGCAAGTCCAGCTGGGGTGGACGTTTTCAGCGAGTTTCACTGTGGCGCGCGCGCTGCTCAAGACGGGCCGCCGCTACAGCGACGCGGTGAAGCAGTTCCAGCCGTACGATCGCGTGCAGGAGCCGTTGCCTGATTTACGTCATGATCTCGTGCGTCTGGTGAGCGAGGCGCACCGGCGGCGCGTCGAGGCGTTCATTCTCGCGAACAACCGTGCCGAGGGGAACGCGCCGGGGACGATCCGGGCAGTTGCACGGATGTGGGCGGAGTCTGAGGGACTGGCGCGACCGAGAGACTCAGCATAAAAATAAAGGCGTAGACGTTCTGAGGTTCCCATGCACTCCGCAGGGTTTCATTCACTCCTGGTTGTTTCTCTCGCTGTCATCTTCAACTAAGGAAGGCTCCCGCGCAGCTCGAGCTCGCCCTGCACCGGAATCTTCGCCGGGCGGTAGCGGTCGACCATCGCGCCCTGATTCTTGAACCCATGCTTGCGCCGCAACTTGTCAATGCGACGGGCCAGCGCGTCAGCGTATTCGCGCGGCGCCCCCGCCTGGCGCGCGTAGGCTCGGCTGTACCGCGGCACCAGCTCCGGAAAATGCTCGCCGAGGAGAGGCAGGAAGCGGTCGCGCACCGCGGCGTACAGGCGTAACGCGCCGGCGTGAATGAAGTGCGCGCCCGCTGCGCGGGCCGCGGCGAACAGCGTGTCGAGATGGGCGATGTCGTCGGTGATGCCGGGAAGCACCGGCGCGACGATGAGTCCGGCGTTGACGCCAGCATCCACCAGCTTCCGCAATGCGCGGAGCCGCGCGGCGGGGACGGGAGAGCGCGCCTCGAGCTTGCGCGCCAGGCGCGCGTCGGCCGTGATCAGCGACAGGTGAACCTGGAGCTCGTTGCGCTCCTGCAGCCGAACCAGGAGGTCGCAGTCGCGGGCGATCAGCGGACTCTTGGTGATGATGCCGAACGACAATCCTTCGCAGCGGGTCAGGCGTTGCAGCACCGCCCGTGTAACGCGAAACCGCCGCTCGGCCGGCTGATAGGGATCGGTTGCCGTCCCGATGACGATGCATTCGCCGAGCGGGACGCGCTTGAGATCGGCCTCGAGTGCGCCGACGACCTGCTCTTTGACGAAGATCCGCCGCTCGAACGCCTCCCATCCATGCGCACCGCGGTAATCCGCGAACTCGGCGTCGGTCAGCTTGCCGGCGTCGTGCGCGCGCTCGACGACGTAGCGATGCGTGTAGCGCGCGTAGCAGTAACTGCAGCCGAACTCGCAGCCGACGTATGGATTCAGCGACCAGTAGTCCATCCCCGTTGCGCTGGGTGGGTTCAGCACGCGCTTGGGGGTCAACGAAACGAACCTGGTGCCGCGGAGACGCTCGTCGAGAACGATGGGCGGATGTGCCGATGGGCGGTCGGGCGGTAAAAGCGGGAGTTGGTTAGCCACAGCGGGCCCAGCCGCACTGCAGGCACACGACACAGCCGGATTGGTGAGCGGTTTTGGCGCCGCAGTCAGGGCAGGGAGGAGTCTTGGGAGGGGCTTCCCGGGGTTGGCGCACCGCCATACGCCCCGAATATAACCCGAAGATCGTGCTCAGCAACTCCGACTACAGAGGCTTCGCGAACCGTCTCCACAGGTAGTACACGGGCACGCCGAGGGCCACGATGATCAGGCCGGGCCAGGTGTATACCGGCTTCTTGATCAGCAAGTCCACGCAGATGAAGCCGGTCGCCAGGACGTACAGCACAGGCAGCCACGGGTACCCCGGTGCCTTTACAGGGCGTGGCAGGTCGGGCCGCTTGACGCGCAGGATCAGCAGGCCGATCACCGTCACCATGTAGAACAGCACAGCCGCGAAAATGATGTAGTTCAGCAGATCATTGTACGTGCCCGAGAGTGCCAGCAAGCAGGTCCAGACAGCCTGGACAATCAGTGCAAGCGCAGGAGTACGGTACGTGGGGTGCAGCTCACCCGCCTTGGCAAAGAACAGATTGTCGCGCGCCATCGCGTAGTAGACCCGCGCCCCCGACAGAATCAAGCCGTTGTTGCAGCCGAACGTCGAGATCATGATCGCGATCGCCATGATTGTCAGGCCCCCCTGACCGAACATCTGCTGCATTGCGGCGGTACCGACGGGCGGCCGCCCTTCAGTCCAGGTTTGGGCGATCGTGTCGATGGGCAGCACGTTCAGGTAGGCGACGTTCGCCAGGACGTACAACGTGACGACCAGCAGGACCCCCGCCGCCATGGCGAATGGGATGTCCTTCTCGGGATTCTTCAGCTCGGCCCCTGCGAAGCCGACGTTGTTCCAGGCGTCCATCGAGAACAGCGAGCCCACCATTGCTGCGACAATCACAGGGACCAGGGCGAGGGTAAATCCGCCGGCGGGCCAAAAATTCGCCCCGAAATTGGCGGCGATCGCCTCGGCGTTGCGGCCGATCGCGAGACCGAGGACGATCAGCGCCGCGAGCGCCGCGGTCTTGATCGCCGTGAGTGATGTCTGGATAATCGCCGCGGTCCGTACACCGCGGACATTGATCCACGTCAGAACGATGACCGACGCAATGGCGAATAACCGTTGCCAGGACACGCCGAGGTTGTAACCGCCTACCGTACCGCCGAGGAAGATGGTATCGGAAAGCGCGGGGAAGAGAACGGCGGTGAAGCGGGCGAACGCGATTGCAACGGCAGCGATAGTGGCAGTTTGGATGACCGTGAAGAGCGTCCACCCGTAGAGAAAGCCGAACAGGGGCGAGATCCCTTCGCGGAGATAGACGTAGTTACCGCCCGCCTTGGGGTACATCGCCGCCAGCTCGCCGTAGGTGACCGCGCCCAGCAACGTTACAATGCCGGACAGAATCCAAACGAGGAGCAATAGGCCGGGGGAGTGCACCTCGCGGGTGATGGATCCCGACACGATGAAGATGCCGGACCCGATCATCGATCCGACGACGAGCGCCGTGGCGTCGAGGCGGGAAATCGCCCGGACGAACTCGACCCGCTGGGGTTGAACCGGGGGAGTAGTCATGAGGCTGATAACCTAGTTGTCATTCCAGATGGCCGCTATCTTTGCGGTCCACCACGCTTCCGGAGATACCGTGCGTCTCCTGCCGCGCGAAGAAGAGTTTTTCGATCTGTTCACCGAAGTCGCCACTCGCAACAAAGAAGCCGTGGAGCATTTGCGGCAGCTCTTCCAGGCGGCGCCCGACCGCCGCACGCCCTACGTCGAAGCGATCAAGCGGCTGGAGCATGAAGCCGATCAAGTCACGCATGAGGTCGTCAACCGTCTCGACCGCACGTTCATTACGCCGCTCGACCGCGAAGACATTCACCAGCTCGCGTCCGATCTCGATGACGTCATGGACGCGATGGACGGGACTGCCCGGCGCACGCAGATCTTTCGGCTCGGCGTCGCGCCGCAGGGGGTGCTGCGACTCGTCGAGGTGCTGCAGCGGATGATGGGTGTGCTCGCCGAGGCAGTGAGCCGGCTCAAGAAGGGCGATGACGTCATGAAGTACGCCGTGGAGGCGAAACAGCTCGAGGAAGAAGGCGACTCGATCTACCATGAGGCGCTGGGACAGCTCTTCGAGAAAGAGCGCGACGCCATCGAGCTGATCAAGTGGAAAGAGATCTACGACAATCTGGAGGGCACCCTCGACCAAGCCGAAGACGTCGCGAATGTGGTCGAGTCCATCACGATCAAGCACGCCTGATGGCCGGCTCCGGCGCCGTCTGGTTCGTTCTGGCGATTCTGCTCGTCGCCCTCACATTCGATTTCATCAATGGGTTCCACGACGCGGCCAACTCCATTGCCACCGTCGTTTCGACGCGTGTCCTGTCGCCGACCGCCGCGGTGGTGTGGGCGGCGTTCTGGAACTTCGTCGCGGCGTTCGTGTTCGGTACCGCCATCGCGAGGACGGTCGGGAAAGGACTGATCGACCTCAGCGTCGTCGATTCGACAGTAGTGCTCGGCGGCTTGCTGGGCGCGATCATCTGGGACTTGGTGACGTGGTGGCTGGGCCTGCCGACCTCGTCCTCACACGCGCTGATCGGCGGCTACGCGGGCGCCGCGGTGGCGAAAGCCGGGTTCTCGGCGATCATTGCGAGCGGTTGGACGAAGACGCTGATCTTCATCGTCGTCGCGCCGGTGATGGGCTTCACGCTGGCGCTACTGATCACGGTGGCCCTGTCGTGGGCACTCCGACGATCGTTACCGCGCCGAGTCGACAAGACATTCCGCATGTTACAGCTCGTGTCGGCCGCGGCCTACTCGCTCGGCCATGGCACGAATGACGCGCAAAAGACGATGGGCATCATCGTCGCGTTGCTGGTATCGAGCCAGGCCCTCTTCGTCAATTCTCCGATCCAGGCATTCCACCTCACCGATGCCAATCACATTCCCGTCTGGGTCATTCTGGCTGCCCACGCGGCGATCGGCCTCGGCACGTTGTCGGGAGGCTGGCGCATCGTAAAGACGATGGGGCAGCGCATCACGAAGCTCACGCCGTTCGGCGGTTTCGCCGCGGAGACGAGCGGCGCCATCACGCTGTTCGTCGCATCGCACTTCGGAATTCCGGTGAGTACCACGCACACAATCACCGGCGCCATCACGGGCGTGGGCGCGGCGCAGCGCATTTCGGCGGTCCGCTGGGGAGTGGCGCAACGAATCGTGTGGGCGTGGATGCTCACGATCCCGGCATCGGCCGGGATCGGCGGCCTTACTTATCTCCTGCTACGGGCCGTCGTTTAATCGAGCTTTAGCTCAGTCGGAAAACAGCCTCCGCAGCCCGCGCTCCGTCTCGGCGAGCGCTTCCTGGAAATGTTGCAGCTCGCCGCCGAAGCCGAACCGCAAGAAGCCCGGCATCCCGAAATGATCGCCAGGGCAGAGCAGCACGCCGTGCTGCGCGCGCAGTTTCTCGACGACTTCCGGCGCCGGGATCGCGCCGCGGTAACGCGCCCAGCAGATCGCGCCCGCGTGCGGAGGATGCCAACTGAATGTGTCGCCGAACGTCTTGAGCCACGCCTCCATCACGGGATAGTTCGCGTGCAGGATCCGGCGCGTGCGCTCGATCAGCTTGTCACGCACGTGGGGATCGAGGGCGACGGCGGCGAGGTGGTCGGACGCGCCGGACGGCCCGATCGTCGTGTAATCGTGGCGCGCCCAGGCCTCCTGACTGAATGCGGGCTGGGAGACGATCCAGCCGATGCGCAGACCCGGGAGGCCGTACGCCTTCGACAGCCCGTTGACGATGACCACCTTGTTGTAGCCCGAGCCCCAGAACGACTCCGTCGTCTTGCCGCTCAACTCCGCGCCCTGATAGACCTCATCCGCCAGGATCCAGGCACCCACCTCCGCGGCACGATCGAGAATAGCCTTGCGCGACGTGTCGCTCAGCACGTGGCCGGTCGGATTGTGCGGATTCGTGACGACGACCAGTTTCGTCCCCGGCGCGATAGCAGTACGAATCTCCTCGACGTAGGGCTCCCACCCTTCCTTTTCGTGCAGCGGAAACGCCTTCGCTTGCGCGCCGAAATTTTGCGCGAGCCCCCACGTCTGGAGGTAGTTCGGCATCATCACGGCGACCTTGTCGCCGGGCTCGAGCAGCCGCCAGCAGGTGACGAAGTTCGCCTCGGAGCTGCCGGTGGTGACGAGGATCTGGTCGGGTGCCGTGCCGGGATACAGTGCGGCGATCCGCTCGCGCAGCAGGTCGGTGCCGTTCGACTGGGCGTAGCCGAGGCGCACGTCGAGCAGCGGCATGGCGGAGGCGCCGGCCAGACCGAGCAGCTCCTGGATCGTGAGCGGGTGCACGCCCGACTCGGAGAGATTGAAGCGCACCCGATTTTCCCAGGTGCTCTGCCACCGTTCCAGCTCGAAGGGGACGAATTTTGGGCTCATGGCTCGTAAAGCTCGCGTAAATCCTGGGGTTTCTCCAGCCAGTAATCGGGGGACAGATCTTCGAGGTCTGCCCGGTCGAACGGGCCCCACAGCACGGCAGCGGTCTTCACGCCGGCGGCGCGGCCCGACTCCATGTCGTGGCGCGAATCGCCGACAAAGACGGTTTCGGTGGGTTTCACGCGGAGCTCGGCGACCGCTTTCAGGACGGGCTCGGGGTGCGGTTTGGAGCGGGTCACGTCGTCGCAGCCGATGACGACGTCGAACGCGTCGTCGAGCCCCGAGACGCGGAGCCCGCGCATCGCGCCGTCGCGCAGCTTGCTGGTGACGACCCCGAGCCGCTTGCCGGAATTCTTGAGGCGGCGAATCTCGTCGACGACGCCTTCATACGGTTTCACGAGCGCGTCGTGATGCATGAGGTTGTAGGTGCGGTAAGTCTGCACCATCGCCTCGATCTCTTCCTTATCCTCGGTGATCTGGCCGAACTGCGCCCACAGCGGCGTGCCCAGGCCCTGGATCCACATGTCATCGGGCGGCATCGGCTCGTTGCTGCGGTGCAGGGCGAACGTGTGACGGTAGGAGCGCAGGATCAGCTCGATGGAATCGATGATCGTGCCGTCGAGGTCGAAGAGGAAGGTGGTGAGGGGGGGGGCCATCACTGACAAGCTAGCGCCCCGTTCGTATGATTGCAGCGTGCACAAAGTCCGCACGATTGTCATTCTGTCTGTAGTGCTGCTTGGCGCGATCGTGGCGCTGTACTACGGACTCCAGTGGTTCGGCCGCGAGCTGCGCGACAAGCCATACGTCGCGAACGTGAAGAGTCAGCTGCGCTCGCTCGCCGCGGCACAGGAGGCGTTTCGCCGAGACAGTCTTTCCTACACGAGCGAAGTCGCGCGCGTCTGGCATCCGAGCGCCGAGACTCAAGGTGTGGAGCTGCGCATTCTCGCTGCCGGAGCAGACGGGTTCTTGGCTGAAGGCCGGCAGGATGCCTGGACCGGCCGGTGTGTGATTGCGGTAGGCCGCTCTGCCGGTGACAGCCTGCCGCCTGGTGAGCCGGTCTGCTACTGGGGCGCGCGCTGAGGCACAACCATCAGCGCGCCAACGAGCTCGACGCTGATGGGCGAGTCTCCCGAATCGGCGGGTGGCAGCGCGCGATGCCACGCCAGTAGGTCGTGCACTAACAGGGGCTCTTGCCGCGACAATAAATCTTCCAGCAGCAGCTCTTCACCGGCGGTCATGCCCGACGCCAGGCGCGATACCAGCGCATCGAGCGCGGTGAGCTGCTCTCCATCGCCGCGCCGCGCAGCGCGGCGCGCGGCCGAGAGGACCCAGGGGATGAGCCGGCGCGCGAAGCGATCCCGGTCGCTCGCCCGCCACCGCGCGTCCTGAACGGCCGCGAGTCGTGATCTGATCAACGGCGCAGCTGCGTCGAGCGCTTGCTGCAGCAGCACGCGATCGACGCCTGCGGCCCCGGCCCCGCCAACGGTCGAAAGGATTCGCGCCGCGGCGGCAGGATTTGTCCGCGCCGCTTGGCCTTCGACAACGATCGCTTCCACCAACTTCGCGATGCGGACCACGAGCACAGTCTCGGCTCGTTCTCCCACAACGGCCGCACAGGAGCCAACGGGTGCGTTGCAGGCTGATGACGCGAGCGGCGCCAGCTGATCGCACCAGTCCAGCCGGCCGTTCGTGCCGGCGACCTGCTGGGCCCCAACCTTTTTGGCGAGGCGCTCCTCAATCGTGAGCGCACGAGCGAGCGGCGGGGGCGGGAGGAATGCGACCGTCGTGATCGAGCCGTGCGACGAGCCGAGCCGGTCGATCCGGCCGACGCGCTGCGCCAGGCGTGCCGGGCTCCACGGCAAGTCGTAGTGCACGACACGCTCGGCATCCTGGAGGTTGAGCCCTTCGCTCAGGAGGTCGGTCGCGATGAGCACATCGGTGTCCAGCGCCGCGGCCGGCCGGGCGCCGCCCTGTGCGCGGGGAGCGAAGGCGCGCAGCACCTCCAGCCTCGGCGCTTCTCCGGATGCGAAGCGGCCGACGTGTCCGAATACCGCGGCCACTCGTCGGTGACGCAGCCGCTGTAGCAGGTACCGTGCGGTGGGCTGCGCATCGGTGAAGACGATGGTCTTCACGGCTCGGGTGGTGAGCAACGCGTCCAGCCCGTCCGCTTTCGGATCGACGGCGGACGCGCGTGCCAGCAGCTCACGCAATCGTGCGAGGATACGGCGATCCTCGACGAACGGCGCGGCACCGCCACCGCCGTGTTCGAGCAGCAGCGGAAACAGGACAAGCTGAATGTCGGACTCGGCGGCGCGCGGAAAGCAGCGCTGGAACTCGCGCGGTGTCAGCGCTCGTCCCTCGGTCGCAGCGCGAGTGGCGAGATCGAGGTAGGCGTCGTGGCGGGCCAGCGCGGTCCGGAAGGCTGCCAGACTCGATCCCAGGCGCCGCAACAACATCAATCGGAGCAGGGGAGCCGCTCCGCCGCCCGCCCGCAGCCGCGCCACACCGGCGACCAGATCGGCGATCAACGCGTCCGATGCTGGTCCGACGCGTACCGTTTCGGTCGTCGAGCGCGGGAACACCATGGCCACCGGTCCGCCATCGTATCCCGAGCGTACGCGCTCGCGTGATCGCGCGACGATGATGCGAGCCACAGCGGCGTAGGCGAGCGATCGGTCGGCCTCCCGACGGGCGGCATTCCGCAGGGACGGCAAGCCCAAAGCCGCGAGGGCGTGATCCCGCAAGAACAGCCGCAGCACGTGGAGCAGATCGGCTACGCAGTTGTGAATGGGGGTTGCGGTCACGAGCAGCACGTGGCTGCCGACAACGAGTCGAGCCAGTGCTCGATAACGGTTCGTGTCGGGATTGCGGAAGCGGTGGGCTTCGTCGATGATGACGAAACCGATGGCCGGACGGCGGGACGGTCGGACGGACGACACGCTGAGCGATTCGTGGGTGATCATCGGCACATCGTGTTGGCCGAATCGATTCAATAAGTCACGCCACTGTGGCACGAGGACGGCCGGAACGACCAGAGTGAATGGCTGGCCACGGGCCAGGGCAACCGCTAGGGCGACGTACGACTTCCCCAGGCCGACCTCGTCCGCGAGCAGAGCGCCGCCGTGGCGCGCAATGATCGCGGTCAGTCGCTCGGCGGCGGGGACTTGGTGCGGCGCGAGCCAGGCGGGCCAGGTGGACGACGGCGTGATCGTCGCCAGTGGAGGCCCGTCGAGCAGCGCCCGCGCCGCGCTGGCGACGACCGCGCGCGGCGACGTTTCGCCCGCCCCCCCCGCTCCCCCCACCCCCCCCGGCCCTCCGGGTGCGAGAGCGACGGTGAGGGGTTCGGCAACCGGGACGAGGTGCTCAGAGAGGATCCGCGGCCAGCGCGCGACGGTCGGCGGCATCGAGTTGGAAGGCATCGGCGACGAGATCGTCGGCGCTCTCGCAGCACTCGCCGCGGCGGCTAAGCTCTGCCCACACCGGCGACTCCTGGGCCGGTACCGGTAGGCCGCGCACCACGCGGGCGTTGAAGCGGCGAAAACCACCGCGGGCGGGATCGGCGACGAGGCGCGCGAGCGCGGTGAGCCAGATGGAATTGAACAGGGCGGCTAGCGCCGCGGCGTCCGCCGCGTCACGTGTGGCGATGCCGTAGACGGTGTTGAGCGGCACGAGCTCCGCGGCCGGCACCGCCGCGGCGAGGCGACGGCCCAAATCGGGCCATATCACGCGATGTGCGGCGAACCCGAGGCCGGTTCGAAACAGCTGCCACGGCGGCCCGGCTTTGTAGTCGGCACGCCGGCGCAATCGCTCCTCGTGGCAAGAGAGCCGTTCAGTGATCTCGCGCGGCAATCGCACAAGCGGCTTGCCATCGGCGCCGTGCGTCCAGAGCACGTAGCGGCGCGGCCGGCAGCGCCACGCCGCGATGTCGCGCCCGCGAATAGCCGGCCGCGTTCCGGAACACTCACGGTCGAGAAGGAAGAGGTCGTCAGCGCCCGTCTTGACGCCGAGCTGCGGCGTCCAGCGATCACCGACGGTCGGGAACTGCGTGCCCAGCCGCCGGCTGACCCGCGCCGCACCCGGCGTGAGGATCCATGGTCCTGCGCTCTGCAGCTGGCGTTGTGGAACCGTGGCTGCAGCGCGCTTCGGGCCGAGGCCGGTGGCTGCCAACTCTCCCCCAGTGGGGTCGGCTCGTGCTACAACCAAGGCCATCGGGTACACTGCCGCCTCGAACATGTGGGCGACCGGCTCCGGCAGAGGCGACGCGCGCTCGATGCGCGTGTCTTGAGTCAGCCTGCGGCGCAACGGCTCCGCGTAGCCGCTGGTCGCGAGCTTGGCGGGAACGAGCAACGCCACGACGCCGCCTGGCCGGGTGAGCTCGAGAGCCCGCTCGGTGAATGCGACGGCAAGATCGGGCAGGTGGGCAAAGCCACGGGTGGCGGCCACACCTGGACGCCAGCAGGAGTAGCGCGCGGCCAACGTTTCGCGCACGCGTGGCGCCAGCCGCTCGGCGCGCACCCACGGCGGGTTCCCAATCACGAGATCGAACCCACCTTGCGCCATCACATCTGCGAAGTGGGATTCGAAAGAGAAGAACGGGGCCGCGCTTTCCAATCGCAGTCTTCGGCGCGCGGCGCGCAGCTCACGCAGGCTCTGTCGGAGACGTCGCAACCGCAGTCGTTGCTCGAGATCGAGGCCGCGCCTCCGGCCGAACAGGTCGCGATTGCGACCGGCGTTGAGCAGCTCCGCGATCGCCACGTCGAGCGTTGCGCAGCCGTCGTCCAGGAGTCTCCGCGCGAGCGCCGTCTCCGCTCGGCTCAACTCCGCCTGCGCTGCGCGTTTCACCGCACCCGCAAGGTGAAAGTGCGTGCGGCGCGCGGCGGCGAGTCGTCGGACCTCCGCAGCATTGCCGCGGAAGGCGCGGCCGCCGAGTGACGCGGCCATCGTCAACGGATCGAGCAGCGCGTCGCCCTGAAGCACGTGCCCATCGAGGTTGGGCAGCGGCGCTACCCGGGTGACGTCAGCACCGTCCTCCTCGGCGACGAGCGCCAACCACAGACGCAACTCGGTGAGGCGCACGGCGGTCGGTGTGAGGTCGACGCCGAACAACGAGCGCGCCAGCACGTCGCGCTTTACGGCGAGAGCCGGCCCCTCTCCGGCGGCGCGTCTGAGGCTCACCACCTCGTCGAGCGCTCCCAGCAGGAACGCGCCCGATCCGGCCGCCGGGTCGAGGATGGTGAGCCCGCTCAGGTCGGGAGTGGGGCGCGGGGCAACACCTTCATGCACCCACCGTGCGGCAGCGCTGGGAGGAATGCCGAACCGGTTGGTGAGCGTGGCTTCGAGTCCCGCGCGAACCATCTCGCGAACAAGAAAGGCGGGCGTGTAGTAGCTCCCGCTCGTGGACCGTTCCTCGGGGTCCATCACGCCTTCGAACACTCGGCCGAGCATGTCGGGTGCGACGAATTCGCCGGCATCGTGCTCGCGCACCGAGAAATGAAATCGCTCGAACAGCTCGTCGAATGCGTCGCGCCACTCGGCGTTGCTCCAGACGGCCGGGCCGTGCCGCCGCTCCAGCACGGAGGGCTCGAACAGGCCGCCGTTGAGGAACGGGATCTTGCCCAGCGCTCGCGCGGCGGCGCCCCGCTCCGCGGGTGGCCGGTTCAACGCGCCAAAACAGAGCGCGTGGAGGAAGGACCGATGAAAGTGGCGCCGGGTGGAGAGCGCGCGATCGAGCAAACGCGCGACGTAGCGCGAATCGCCGTTCAGCCAGCCCTTCGACTGGATGAAATAGAGGAATAGCACCCGCGTGAGTGCCGTGAGTGTGAGCGCGTGACGATCCACGCGCGATCGCGGCATCGTGAGGCGGTCGGTGAGCCGGTCGAGTGTACGTCGAAAGGCGCGAAAGAACCGCGGCGTGACGCCTTCGCTCGCGAGCACCTCGCCGATTCGTAACGAGAGCGCGAGCGCCGATTCTCCCTTTGCCGGCGCAAGCCGCTCGAGTGTGGCCAACGCCGAGCCGGTGGGGTTGGTGAGGGGAATCCTCGCCATGCGCACTCCCACGGGGCCCGCCGCACAGACGAGCTGCAGTGGCTGACCGCCGATCGCGCACGCCAGACCGCGCTCGGCTCCGGCGGAAAGTCGCCGTGCCGCTGTGCGCGCTGCCTCCTCGGGAGCCGGGGATTCGAGGGCAAAGATGCGAAACGCGCCGTGGCGCGCGATCAGCGCTGCGCGATCGACGTTCGCGGTAGCGCCGAGCCACGCTCGGACCGGCACGGGCTCCCAGGCGGTTTCATAGCCGAGCGCGCCGAATAGCTCGCGAAGACTCTCGATCTGCGTGGCGCGGGCGAGAATGTCCCGCAACACCAAAACCCCCTCTGACTGCGAGGGGGTCAAGGTGATGCTGGATGCCTATGAGTTCGGTACCGAACGACTGCGAGGAGGTACGATTACGTGCCCTTCTTCAACCTGATTTCTCCATTCACCGTGCTCAGGTTGAGCCCCCGCCCGCCGGCGCCGATCGTGCCGTGCAGCCGCCGGTTGCTGAACCGCCCGGAGACCATGAGCGGCCAGTCGGTCTCGATGTCGCCGTTCACGGTGTTGGCCCGAATGTCGGTATCGAGCTTCCCAGGCAGAATGAGGGTAATTCCGCCGTTCACCGTGCTGAACTCGAGAACGTTGGTCCAGTCCGCCCGTCCCATCTGGGCGTACACCGAGCCGTTCACGGTGGACGCTTCAGCGAGGCCGGTCGTGGTCACGCGCACGCTGCCATTCACCGTGCTGGCCCGCACGTCGCCCTTCAATCCCTCGGCGGACATCTCGCCGTTCACCGTCTGCCCGTTGAACTCGATGCCGGCAGGCACCTGCACCTCGAAGTCGACGGTCACGTCGTTGTTCTCGGTGCTCGAGCTCCAGTGGTCACCCGGCTCGCAGGTGTTCTCGCGGCGCGCGCGCGCGGGCGTGGGATAGACGGCGCAAATCGTGATACCTGCGTCGGACTCGACGACTTTGATCTCCACCTCGTCGGGATCGGAGCGGCGCGCGTGCTTCCGCGCGTTCACCACCGCCTCAGCGCCGCTGGCCAGCACCGCCCGCACGTCACCATTCACACCCTTCACTTCGAGTCGCTTCCCGGCGGCGAGCCGGCCGTGCCAGTTGAAATCCTGCGCCTGTGCACCGACTACCGCTGCGGCCGACAGCAGCGCTGCCATTAACGTGCTACGCATCGGACCTCCGAACCAAACGGCGTGAGACTGCGTCTCAATGAGTCCAATTGTACGTTTTCGCGTACTTGCGGCTGTAGGTGCGGGCGTACTGCCGTGCGTATCTGGGCGCGTACTCGCTCGCGTATTTCACGGCGTAATCGGCCGCATTGCTGACGGCGGTCGCGATCGCTGAATCGTCGAAGTGGAAGTTGAAGTCAAAGTCGAAGTCGGAATCGTTGTCGTTGTCGTTCTCGTTCTCGTCGTGTTTGTGCTTGCGATCGATCCGATCCCGCATCTCCTGGGGACGGCGCATGTTGATATCCCCCTGGAACGACTCCAGCTCCATGCGCGCGCTCCCGGAGCCGATCTTGAACGTCTTGCGATGCTTCCCACTCGTATTGGTGAGCGGGAGCGCAAAGCTGGCATCGATATCGCCGTTCGCCGTCGCGGTGGTCACCGTGACGTTGGCGCCTTCGGGAATCGAGACCGTAATGTCCCCGTTGTGCGAGGCGAAGCTGTACGATCCGCCATCCTTGACGGTCCCCTCGTAGACCACGTCGCCGTTGATCGTCCCGGCATCGACGCTCGACGACTGGATCCCGCTCATCATGATGCCGCCGTTCGTGGTTTCGACCTTGATTTCGCCGCCGACGTTCGTCAGCTCGATGTCTTCGTTGACGGAGTTCACCTCGATACGTCCCGAGGCGTCCGCGAGTGTCACGGTGCCCTGGATCGAATGCAGCGTGATGTTGCCCTTGCCGCCGCGCACATTGACTTCGCCATTCACCGTCTCGGCGCTGATCGGTCCCTGCACGCCGTCGACCGTGATGTCCGCATAGGTGCCGCTCAGGCTGAGGGCCATGGACTGGGGGACGGTAATGTCGAAATCCATCACCGACGGAGCGCCTTCCCGACTACTCGCCTTGACGACCACCGTGTTCCCGACCAGCGAGACTTCGACCCGTCCCCGGCGGCCGGTTTCGGCATGCACTTTGACCCGATTCTCGCTCCACCCGTGGACGGTGATCCCGCCCCCGAAATTGTTGACCGAGAGGCTGGCGCCGGCCGGCACGGCGATCGTCGTGTCGCTTTGTCTTTGCGATGCCCCCCCCAGTGCGACCAGCATCGCGGCGGCCAGCGTTGCAAACATGTCTGTTCCTCCTAGGGCGACCAGCATCGCGGCGGCCAGCGTTGCAAACATGTCTGTTCCTCCTAGGACCGGGCCGCGGCCATGTCATTCACACGCCGCAGCAGCTCCACCTTGCGCCGCATCGTGTCGGCGAGATGGAGGTTCAGGTACGCGTTGCCGGGGTCGTTCCGCAGCGCAATGCGCGCCTCGGCGATCGCCCGATTGATGATGGCGAGGTTTTTCCGCACGATGCGCACGGTCGTCGAATCGAGCCGCTTTTCATTCTGCGTCAGCGCGGCCTCCAGCTCGCCGACAGCGATGTCGGTGGAGCCCGTCCAACTGGCAACCCGCGTGCCTGCCGGTCGGGTGACGGCGATAGGCTCGGTAGTGTCCGTCGGTCCCTGCCGCAGCGCCAGCCATGCACTGCCCCCCGATAGGAGGACCAGAGCAATGCTCGCCGCGAGTAACTGCCCGACGGTCAAACTAAAACGGCGGCGGACGAGGCGGTCACGTCGTGCTGGTGCTTGTTCACGGCGAATCTCCCGAGCGATCCCCGTCCAAAGGTCGGTCGTCGGCGGTGAGTCTTCCAGCGACTTCGCTCGCGCGACCACCTGGCGCAGCTCGCCGAGCGCCGCGTAGCACTGACCGCAGGTCGCGAGGTGTGCCTCGAGCGCCGCGCGCTCGGAGCTGTCGAGCTCGCCGTCGATGTATTCCGAAAGCCGGTTCATCCACTGATCGTTCATCGTTCCAAGTGCCTCCGCAGCGCCATCCGCGCATGATGCAGCTGCGATTTTGATGTGCCCGGCACGACGCCGAGCATACGCGCGATCTCTTGGTGGCGATACCCCTCCACGTCATGCAACACGAACACCTGCCTAGCTCCCTGAGGAAGACTTGCCAGCGCTTCCTCGAAATCCATCGATAGCTCCGGCGTCATCGGCTTGCTCGAGAGACGGTCCAGCGGGTCTTCTTCATTGATGAAGCGGCCCCGCTCGATCCCGACGCTCTTGCGCCGGGCCAGAACCACGTTCACCGCCAGCCGGTGCAGCCACGTCCCGAACGCCGACTCGCCGCGAAACGTCGACAGCTTCTGCCACGCCCGAATGAACACGTCCTGCGTCACATCGTCCGCTTCGTCGGCGTCGAGCATGCGGCGCACCAACGTGTGGACCCGCGCTACATGGGTCCGGTACAAGCGCTCGAAAGCAGTGGCGTCCCCGCTTGCCGCGAGAGCCGAGTCGGCAGCTATGGAGTCAGCAGTCAGAGTGTCCTCGAGCACCTGTCTGGGCATGCACGAATTTGGATATGCAAGCAGGGCAAAAGGTTGTAGTTAGATTTGGGCCTCGACATGACGCCTTCCATTGTAGCCGTTCTGGCCATCGGCGGCCTTCTGGGGCTGCGCCATGCCTTTGAGCCAGACCATCTTGCGGCCGTCTCCACCCTGGCGACAAGGCCCGGCGGCAGGCGTCTGTGGAGCGCCGCCCGGCTCGGGCTCATCTGGGGACTCGGTCATACCGTCACCGTCGGCGCGGTGGCGTTACTCGTGCTCGTGCTGGGTGTGCAGCTGCCGGCCAGACTCTGGCCCGCGGCCGAGCTCGTTGTGGCGGGGCTGCTCGTCCTGCTTGGCTCGATGGTAATCTGGCGCTACGTGCGCGGGCGCTGGCACATGCACGCCCACGCGCACACCGCTGCCGCCCCGCACTTTCATTTGCACAGCCACGCCGCCGATCCGAGCCACGGGCACGCACACGCGACCGTCGATGCGCGGCGATCGCTCGGTTTCGGTGTCGCCCATGGACTCGCGGGCAGCGGCGCCATTGCCGCGCTGCTGGTTGCGGCGGTTCCCGATACGATGTCGCGGGTCGTCTACTTCGCGGCGTTCAGCGGGGGAACGATCGTCGGGATGCTCGGCGTGTCGCTCACACTCTCCGTGCTCGTGCGATTTGCGGCCGAGCGGGGCGCGCGGTGGGCTACGGTTTTGCACGTTGGGGCGGCGGTGGGGAGCGTCGTGGCAGGGCTAGTCTTGGGTTGGGGTGTTCTCTCCAGTTAGGTAGACTCTACCCCTCCACTCTACTCGTTTTCCCCTCCACGCCGATCTGATCATGATGAATCCCACCATTGTCGCGCCGAGCGGATAGAGTAAGGCGTACCACACCGGCGCTCGTTCGCTGGCGTACACTGCGATCCAGGTAAAAAGAGACACGACCGTAGCAATGGCGGCCCAGTGCCAGCTGGTCGTGAGCCACAGGATTGGCGGCGCCAGCCAGAACAGCGCCGGCAGCCACATCAGGTACGGCAGCAGCGCGCGCACGACTCTGATCGGCGGGGCCATCAGCAGCGCGCCCGATGCGAGGTTCTTCGTCCAGCCGGCGATGATCTCGCGCAGCGAGCCGTACATGCGCGTGGTCATGAACTCCCGCGCCTGCGCGATGAAGATGTCTTTGCCTGCCCGCACGTAGTTCTGCGCCAGCACGACGTCGTCCGCGACGCTGTGTTTGACGGCCGCGTGTGTGCCGACGGCGTCGTAGGCGGCCCGGGTCGTCAGAATGAATTGCCCGTTCGCGATCGCGTTCCAGTAGGTGCGCGTGCGGTTCACCGACGCGAGATAGGCGAAGCGGCTCTCGAGCGCGACGAAGACGTGCGGTTGAATCAGACGCTCCCAGAACGTCCGCATCTCCTGGCGGGGCAGCACGGTGAACAGATCGACGTGCTCGTCCTGTAGGCCCCGCACCGCGCGCGGCAGCAGCTCGGGCTCGTGCCTGGTATCGGCGTCCGCAAACAGCAGCAGCTCGCCGCGGGCGATTTTGTAGCCCTGCACGATCGCCCACTGCTTGCCGAACCATCCTTCCGGCGGCTCGATGCCGCGCACCACCCGCAGGCGACTGCCGGTGGAGCGCTCGACGAGCTCGGCCGTGCCGTCGGTCGAGCGGTCGTCCACGACGATGACTTCAACCGGTGAGTACTTGGTGGCGAGGACCGATCGCACGCACCGCTCGATGTTGCGGGCCTCGTTGCGTGCCGGAATGATGACCGAGACGAGGGGCCCGGACGTGAGTGGCTCATAGTCGCGCAGGCGGGGCCCGTGGATCAGGTACCGCGACACGATCAACAGCAGCGCCAGGATCCAGGGCGCTGCGAGCAGCCAGCTCATTTTCGATTCTCGGACGACGCAACGACGACCGCGCTCGCCAGATGGCCCGTCACATTCGTCATCGTGCGGAACATGTCGGAGATGCGGTCGAGGCCCATGAGAATGCTGAGGCCGGCGATCGGCAGGCCGGTCGCCTGGAACGCGGGAAAGAGACTGATGACGCCGCCCGACGGCACCGCGGCGACGGTCAACGATGCGAGAAATACCGCGACGCCAGCCTGCAACATGTGGGCGGGCCCGAAGGGAATGCCGTACAAGCGCGCGATGAACACGACGGCGATCGCCTGAAACAGCGCGCTGCCGGCGCGGTTGATGCTCGCGCCGAGCGGGAGGACGAATCCGGAGACCGGGCGGGGAATCTGGAGATCCCTGTCGGCGGCGTCGATCAGGTACGGCAGTGCCGCCATCGAGGTCGTTGCCGAGAAGCCCATGAACATCGACGGATACGCGGCGCGGAGAAAACGGCGCGGGGAAACGCGAGCGATCAGCGCGACGCTCGGCAGGTAGACCGCCGCGATGAACACGACGACGCCGAGGATGACGGCGGCGATGAACCAGAGCATCGCGCGCACGACATCCCAGCCATACAGAGCCGCGGTTGGCGCCACGAGCGCAAAGATGCCGATCGGTGCGACGGCGAGGATCCAGTGCACGATCCGGATGAGCGCGTCCGTCGCAGCGTCCGCCATGTTGATGAGCGGTGCGCGCCGTTCCATCGGCAGCGTCGCGGTCGCGATTGCGAAGATCGTCACGAATACGATGACCGGGAGGAGGTTGCCCTCGGCGGCCGCCTTGAACGGATTCGCCGGGACCAGTTGCACGATGAACTGGAGACCCGTAGGGAGGTTCTGCGCGGCGCGCTGAATCAGTGCCGGATCGGCGGCGGCGGTCTGCAGAACGGCCTGTTTTTCAGGCGAAACCGCCGCCCGCGGCAGCATGATGCTGCCGATCGCGAAACCGAGCGCGATCGCAATGAGTGAGGTCGCCCAGAAAAAGCCCAGGGTGCGAGCGACCAGGCGGCCGACCATCCGCAGCTCCCCCAGCTTGGCGAGGCCCGCGAACAGCGCCGTCGCCACCAGGGGAATAGCGACCATGGATAGCAGATTTTGGAAAATGATTCCCAGCGGATGAAGGGCGACCAGCACGGCGGTCAGTGCCGGCTGATTGTTCCCCGCCAGGGCGGACGCGAGCAGGCCGAACACCAGGCCCGCGAGCAGGGCGATTCCCATCCACACGTGGCTTCTCATCGGATGTCGGCTATTATATCGCCATGCCAGACACCACACACGCGCAGGTAAAAACTCCGAAGTGGGCTCTCATCCTGGGGGCCTCGAGCGGGTTCGGGGAGGGGGCAGCCAGGGCGCTCGCGCAGGCTGGCTATGATATCGTGGGCGTTCACCTGGACCGCAAGGCGGGCCTCGAGCATGTGGCCGAGATCCGCCGCGACATCGAGAAGCTCGGCCGGAAGACGCAGTACTTCAACATCAACGCCGCCGACCAAGAGAAGCGCAACGAAGTCCTCACCGAGCTCGCCAAGCAACAGCTCAACGTGGCCGTGTTGCTGCATTCGCTCGCGTTCGGGACGCTGAAGCCCTACATCGGGGACGACGTGCTCACCAAGATGAACATCGACATGACGCTCGACGTGATGGCCCATTCGCTCGTCTACTGGGCCCAGGGGGTCGTGAAGCACGGGCTGATGGGGAAGGGCGGCCGGATCTTCTCGATGACGTCGTCCGGCTCGACGCGGGTCTTCGCGACCTACGGCGCCGTTTCGGCGGCGAAAGCGGCACTCGAGTCCCACACCCGGCAACTAGCGCTCGAGCTTGCGCCGCTCGAGATCGCTGTGAACGCTCTGCGCGGCGGCGTCACCGACACACCTGCGCTGCGCAAGATTCCGGGCAACGAGAAGCTTATCGAGATTGCGACGCAGCGGAATCCGCACCATCGGCTCACGACCCCCGTCGACCTCGGCGGTGCGATCGTGGCGCTGTCCCATCCCGGCGCCGACTGGATCACGGGCAATGTGATCAACGTCGACGGCGGCGAGGAGGTATCGGCTTAAACCGGGAAGGAGACGGGGGAATAGGGAAGGGTGGCCACGCTGCAAGCAGCACGCGCCAAGTTGCGCGACTACCGGCCGACCGAGATTCCGTTCGAGGCTGGGATGATTCCGGCCGCTGTCGCGGTCATCCTGCGTGACGGGGACGAAGGATTGGAAGCGCTCTTCATCCACCGCGCCGTGCGCGCCGGCGACACATGGTCAGGCCAGATCGCCTTTCCCGGCGGCCGCCGCGATCCCGGCGATGCCGATCTCCTGGCGACCGCAATCCGCGAAACGGGGGAAGAAGTCGGCGTGGATTTGTCGTCCGCGGAGCGGCTGGGTGTGCTCGACGACCTCTACCCGCGGACCCCGGTCCTCCCGCCGGTCGTGGTGCGACCATTTGTATTCGCGTTGACAGGTCGGCCCACCATTGTCGCCAGCTCAGAGGTCCAAGACGCCTTCTGGGTCTCCTTCCGGGCTCTCCGAGCTCCGAGGGTGGCCAGTACGGTCACGGTCGATCATCCTGGCATCCCCCGACGGGTCCTTCCTGCATATACACTGGGAAATCACACTATCTGGGGCATGAGCGAGCGCATTCTCACGCCGTTAATTAGCCTAGTTTCTTAGTCCTACAAAATCCACATCTTCGCTTGACAATATTTGAGATTTAGGCTAGCCTAATGCCCTGTCTCGTTGACAGGGCATTTGCCCGGAGATTCCATGAACGCCGCGATCCGCTCGCCACAGCCACCCCTGACACGGTCTGTCGAGGACTACCTGAAGTCCGTCTTCCATCTCACCAGCCAGGGCGGATTCGCCACGACGAGCGACATCGCGGAAATGCTCGACGTCGCGCCGCCGTCGGTCAGCGGCATGATGAAGCGGCTGTCGGAGACCGGACTCATCGAGCACGTTCCGTATCGCGGTGTGCAGCTGACTCCTCAGGGTCGCCGCGCCGCGCTGCAGATGATCCGTCGCCACCGCATCCTCGAATCTTATCTCACGAGCAAGCTCGGTTTTGACTGGGGTGACGTGCACGTCGAAGCCGAGCGACTGGAGCACGCGGCGTCGGAGAAGTTGATCGAGCGCATGGCGGACGCACTGGGTGAGCCGCGTTACGATCCGCACGGGGCGCCGATTCCGACGGCGGCGGGTGAAATCGAAGAAGCGGAGCTGGTGACCCTCGCCGCGACCGAAGTGGGCAGCAGCGTCGTGTTGCAGGAAGTTGGCGATGAGAACACGGAGCGCCTGCACTACCTCGCCGAGCAGGGGCTGATCCCGGGCGTGCATCTGACCGTGATCGACCGGCAGCCGTTCAATGGCCCGACAATCGTGCGCCTGGGCGACGGCACCACCCGCGTCGTGGGTCAGGAGCTCGCGTTGCTGCTCTTCTGCCGGCCGCTCGATGGCGAATAGCGCGATCGACGCGGGCTGGCGACACCCGCGGCTCGCACCAAGCCTCGCGGAAGTCTACCGTACCGTTCCAATCAGACAGGGCGGTTGGTGGAAGAAGGCGCTCGCGTTCGCCGGTCCGGGATACCTCGTCGCCGTCGGCTACATGGATCCCGGCAACTGGGCCACCGATCTCGCGGGTGGCGCGCGCTTCGGCTACACGCTGCTGACCGTCATCCTGCTCTCCAACTTGATGGCGATTCTGCTGCAGGGTCTCGCGGCGAAGCTCGGCATCGTGAGCGGTCGTGACCTCGCGCAGGCGTGCCGCGACCACTACTCGCGACCGATGTCGTTGTCTCTGTGGGTAATCTGCGAAATCGCGATCGCGGCGTGCGACCTCGCGGAGGTCATCGGCTCGGCGATCGCCTTGAATCTGCTGTTCGGGATCCCGCTCGCGTGGGGGATCGCGATCACCTCGCTCGACGTGCTGATTGTGCTGTACATGCAACAGAAGGGATTTCGGTTGCTCGAGGCGCTGGTGGTCGTCTTGATCGCCACCATCGCCGGTTGCTTCCTGTTCGAGATCCTGATCTCGAAGCCCGATACCGGCGCCGTGCTTTCCGGTTTTCTCCCGCGTGCGACCATCCTCCAGGATCCCGACAAGCTGTACATCGCGATCGGCATCTTGGGCGCCACGGTCATGCCCCACAACCTCTATCTCCACTCCTCGGTCGTCCAAACGCGCAGCTACGAGGAAACGCCGGCGGGCAAGCGGGAAGCGGTGAAATTCGCCTTCATCGATTCGACCGTCGCCCTCTCGTTCGCGCTCTTCATCAACGCGGCGATCCTGATCGTCGCGGCCGCCACCTTCCATCGGGCCGGCGAAACCGGCGTGGCCGAGATCCAGGACGCTTATCGCCTCCTGACACCCCTGCTCGGCGTCACCGGGGCGAGCGCGGTGTTCGCCTTCGCGCTCCTGGCATCCGGCCAGAACTCGACGCTCACGGGTACGCTGGCCGGGCAGATCGTCATGGAAGGATTCCTGAACATCCGGATTCGGCCCTGGCTCAGGCGGCTGATCACCCGCTTGATCGCGATTGTGCCCGCGGCGCTGACCGCTATTCTCTGGGGAGAGCACGGCACCGCCAAACTCCTGATCCTCAGCCAGGTGATCCTGAGCCTGCAGCTCTCATTCGCGGTCTTCCCGCTCGTGATGTTTACTTCAGACCGCCTGAAGATGGGGGAGTTCGTGAATCCCAGGTGGCTGAAGATGCTCGCGTACACGGTCGCCGTTTTCATCGCGGTGTTGAACGCCTGGCTGCTGGTGCAGACGTTCAAGGGCTGGGTCAGCTAGATGTACAAGCGCATCCTCGTGCCGCTCGAAAACGGCCCGGCCGACGCCGCCATCCTCACGCACGTCCGCAGCCTCGCCAAGCTGCTCGGCGCGGAGGTGCTGCTATTGCATGTCGCGGACGGCTGGGCGGCGCGGAACATGGAGCAGCTCAACCTGCGTGAGTCGCAGGAAATGAAGGAAGACCGAGCCTATCTGGAGCGGATGTCGCAGGAGCTGCGGCAGGCGGGCATCGACGTGGACGCGGTGCTGGCAGCGGGTGATCCGGCGAAGGAGATTGCGGCGACGGCCGAGCGGGAGAAGGTCGATTTAATCGCGATGGCGACCCACGGGCACTCGTTGCTGAGCGATGTGGTTCATGGCACCACCGCGACAGCATTGCGACACGTCAGCCGGATTCCGATCCTGATGGTGCGCGCGCCTGCTCCAGGGACCTGAGAATCGCGCTCAAACGGCGGTCTCGCGCCTCCCGCAGGAACTCGACCTTCCCCTTGTAGGCCCTCTCGATCGACTGTATCAACGCCCGCTGCTGGTCGGGATCGAGCTGCGCCCAATGAGCAAGCTGCTGCCACCAGCTCTCGAAGCTCGCCAGTAGATGCTGCGTGAAGCTGCGGATGCCGCCCTCCCCGGCCGCTAGATGGTAGGTGAGGTGAGGACCTGCGGCGGCCCAGCCGATCGCGGGACCGAGCGACACGGCCCGGTCGAGATCGTCCACGCTGATGACGCCGCGCAGGACGAGGTCGATGCATTCCCGCCAGACCGCAGCTGACACGCGCCCGACGACGTACCCCGGAATCGACTTCTTGAGGACGATCGGGAAGCGCCCCAGCGAGCGCAGATACTCCACCGCGCGGTTCATGCTGGCGGCCGACGTCCGATCCGCCGGGACCACCTCGACGATTGGAATGAGCTCCGGCGGATTCAGCGGGTGTGTCACGAGACAGCGGTCGAGCCGGCGCATCCTGCCGAAGATCTCCGTCGGCGGGAGCCCGCTCGATGACGAGCTGATCAGGGCGTCATCACCGGCTTGCTGTTCGATCCCGACGAGCAGCTTCTGCTTCGCCACCACGTCCTCATGAATCGCCTCGATGATCCAATCGGCGTCCTGGACCGCTTCGGAAAGAAATTGCGCCCGAACCAACTCCGTAAGGCCGCGCTCCACGATGCTCTCGGGCGCGCGATCCAAAGCCACGAGCGCGCGGGTACGCCGCTCGACTTCGATCGACGCGCGTTCCATGGTCTCCGGGTTCAAGTCGAAGATCGCGACCGGCCATCCCGCCGACGCGCACAACGCGGCCCAGCCGACGCCGATGTCGCCGGCGCCGATCACGGCAACCTTGCGGGGAATCACGCCATTGCCTCCTCGACGAGCGCGCCCGTCAGAACGCGCTCGAATAGCAGTCGCCGTACCGGCGGCGGATGGACCTCCATCGCGACCCGCGTAAACGAGCCTTTCGGATTCAGCTTCGTGCGACCTCGGCTCTGGCCGTCGTCCAGATCGACCACCAGGCGCAGATCGCTGAAGGTGAGCACTTCAGGCTGGAGCAGGTACGCGATGGCGAGGACGTCGTTGATCACCGCGCCGTCCAACCCCTCTTGCTTCTTGTGGAATTCGACGTAGAACCGCAGGGCGTCGTGGAGCCAGGGCGACTGCAGCGCGAGGCGTTCGACTTCATTCCCCTTGATCACGATCTTCCGCGTCACGTCGAGCCCGATCATCTCGGTCGGGATCTCGGCGGCGAGCACGGTCGCGAGCGCCTCGGGATCGCACCAGGCGTTGAATTCGGAGAAGCGCGTCTGATTTCCCGCCGCCTCGACGTTGCCGATCATCGCGACATGGCGGCTGACCTTGTCGCGAACTAGAGCGGGATTGGCGCGCAGCACGAGCGCCAGGCTCGTCACGGGGCCGAGCGTCACGAGCGTGATGGGCTCCGGCTGGGCGGCCAGCAGCCGCTCGAGCGGCCGAACGTAGTCGAGGATCACCCCGGCGGGGGGAACCTCGGCATAGCCGAGACCGCTCGGGCCGTGGGTGTCGTCCGCCACCTGAAGCTGGCGTTTGAGCGGCCGGCGGGCGCCGATGCCCAGCGGGATCCGAACGGTGTGCTTCGCTTTGCGCAGGATCTCGACGGCGTTGCGGTAGGCGTTCTCGACGACGGTGTTGCCATACGAGATCGAGATCGCGCGGACATCGAGCTCCGGCGAGTTGAGAGCCAGGAGCAGAGCGAGACAGTCGTCGATTCCGGGGTCGGTATCGATGATGATTGGAAGGGGCACCCTCTAGGTTAGGCTCCTCACTTCGGAAGTGCAAACGCGATGATCGCGTCGCCTGCCCCGAACGGGCCGCCGCCACCGGCGGCGATGACGACGAACTGGCGTCCGCCCGCCTCGTAGGTCATCGGCGTGGCGCGCGCGCCCGCCGGAAGGTCCGCCTTCCACAGCTCGCGGCCCGTCTCGACATCGAACGCCCGAATGGCGCGGTCGAGCGTCGCGCCGATGAAGACGATTCCACCCGCCGTCACGATCGGACCGCCAAGATTGAGGGAGCCGGGGAAGCCGCCCATCGTGCCCAACGGCACATTCCAGACGATGCCGCCCGTGCTCAGGCTCACCGCGACAAGCGCGCCGAACGGGGGCGGTGTGCAGGGCAGCCCAGTGGGACCCAGAATGATGCGCCGGCGCATGAGGTACGGCGTGCCGCGCATGTTGGTGTACTCAAAGTCCGTCATGCCGCGTGCCGCATCGACGGTCTTGAAGCTGTCAGAGTTGAAGCTGTGTGCCACGAAGAGCTGCACCATGGCGGGGACGCGATTGACGGGCACGACGGCGAGACCGTGCCTTTCATCTATAGCCACTCCGCCCCAATGGGCGCCGCCGACGTTGCCGGGCTGTGAGATCGTGCCTTGCATGCTGGGTGGCGTAAACGGTCCCTCGTTGCGCAGCGCCGCCAGGATGTCGTGACAGGCGGCCTTGGCCTCGGGTGTCGGCCCCCAGGCGTCGTCCGCGGTATACCGCAGCGGGACGAGGGGCGGCGTGGCGACTGTAAATGGCTGCGTCGGAGACGCAACTTCGCCGGGGACGCTGCTCGCCGGAACCGGACGTTCCTCCACGGGGAAGATCGGCGTCCCGGTCGTGCGGTCGAGGATGTACAGCATCCCTGACTTCCCCGTTTGGATGACTGCAGGGATCCTGGCGCCATTGCGCGTCACGGTCACAAGCGTGGGCGGAGCCGCGTTGTCGAAGTCCCAGAGGTCGTGGTGCACGGTCTGGAAATGCCACACGACCTTTCCCGTGGAGGCGCGCAGCGCGACGATCGAGCTGGCGTAGCGGTCTTCACCCAGCCGCATCCCGCCGAAATAATCTGGTGCCGGACTCGACGTGGGAAGGAACACGAGATCGCGATCAGGATCGGCGACGATCACGGACCAGACGTTGGCAGCGCCGACGATCCGTGCGACGCCGTTCTGCCAGGTCTTGAAAGCCGGATCGGTGGAGTCCTGGGGTACGGGATCGAACGTCCACTTGAGCGCGCCGGTGCGCGCGTCGAACGCGCGCACTTCGCCGCTCGCCGGCGCCAGATTGGTGTTGTCCGCGACCGCCGAACCGGTGATGACGAGGTCGCCCACGACTGCGGGGGGCGAGGTCACCTCGTAGAACTGAAACTCGTCCGGCGCTGCCCGGAGTCCCTTTCGCAAGTCCACGACGCCGCCGGCCCCGAATCCCGTGCACGGTTTACCCGACGTCGCATCGAGGGCGATGAGCCGCGCGTCGATGGTCGCGGCGATAACTCGCCGGGCGCAGGCGGACCCTCGGGCGGCACGGCTATCGCCCCAGAAGCTGACACCGCGACTCGCAAAGTCGCCGTAGCCGCGGTGGGGATTTACGCCTGCGTCATAGCGCCACCGTTCGGCACCGGTGGCGGGATCGAGAGCGGCAACGATGCCGGTCGGCGTAATCACATACATCGTGCCGTCCACCATGATCGGCGTGACTTCGAGCGCGGGCGGCCGGTGGGACATGCTCGACATGTCGGGCATGCCGGTGTGATAGGTCCACGCGACCTGCAGCTGCGCGACGTTGGCGCGCGTGATTTGCGTGAGCGGCGAGAAGCGCGCGCCGCCGGGATCACGGCCGTAGGCGGGCCAATCGCCTGGGGACTGGGGGTTGGGGCCTGGGGACTGGAGGCTAACGAACAGCAACAGTGTCAGCATGGATCTCTTTCGCGATGGTTTGGCGCAGGTGCTGGAATTCGGCGTCACCGCCGAATCCGAAGATGCGCTCGATTATGCGACCCTGCTTGTCGAGCAGCACCGAGTAGGGGAGCCCCCGGTAGTGATATACCGCTTTCATGCGGCCGCGGCCGACCAGAATCGGGAAGGGCGGCCCGAACTCGGCGACGAACGCGCGCATCTTGGCTGGGTCGACGTCGTCGGAAATCGCCGCGATGTCGAACTGATCGCGGGGGAAGCTCCTGTACAGCTCCGCCATGTGCGGGAACTCTTCGCGACACGGCCCGCACCACGATGCCCAGAAATTGACGAGCGTGACCTTACCGCGATAATGCTCGAGCCGTACCGCCTTGCCGGTGAGGTCGGGGAGCGCGAAGGCGGGCTCGAACAGATCGCGCCCGAGGGTAGGAGTCTGCGCCAGCAGGCGTTCCGGGTCGAGCACGCGGATCGTACCACGGCGGTCCACCGCGACGGCCGTCGCCCGCGTCCCGAGGGCGCGAGTCGTGACGATGCGGCCGCTCGTCGGGTCCAGCACGTCGAGGCGCAGGCGCGTCGCCGCCGAGTCTTCGGCGCCGAGCGCGTAGAGACGTCCATCCGGTCCGACCGACATGGCGATGTTCACCATGGCATACGCGACACGAATCTCGCGGCCCTTCGGAGGCAGAAAATGCGGATCGGGCTCCTCACGGAACAATCCACGCTGGGTGCGCCACACCGTCGCGCCGGTCGCGTCGAGCTTCAGGATCTCGTCGCGCACCAGCGGAGCGAAATAGATCGAGCCGTCCTGCGCGACCGCCACGGCTCCTGCGTTCGCGAGCTGGGCCAAGTAGGCGACGTCGGGAACGTGAGTGACGCCCAACCCGCGGCCCGGATGGCCGAGCGTGTCCAGGAGCCACAGCAGTGGTTGACTGCCATCCTCGCCGACGAACTGAACTAGGTAGGGAGAGCGGGCGGCGACGATCCGATCGTCCCCGGTGGCTTGTAACGAGGCGGGAAACGGGCTTGGCCACTCTCGCACCGGCATGCCCGCGGTGTCGAACACGACCCCTTCGCCAGTGCGCTCCGTGACGAGCAGCCGGCCATGGAGCGCCGCGAGCGCGATGGGCGTCGCGAGTCGCGGATCGGCGATCGTGCGGACGACGTGCAGGGTGCCGTCGAAGCCTACGAGACGGCTGTGGTCGGGGTCGGGCGCCCACGAGAGGGTACCGACGCGGGCCGCGGGGGAGCGGCCCAGGAACAGCAGGGTGAATCCGCTGGGGGCGGGATGACACGCGGTGAGGGCCAATAATCCGAGCGCCACCGCCGCTGTCCCCGCCCCCGGCGGGCGCATCAGGTGGCGGCTGCGATCGTCTTGATCTCGATCGTATGCATGCCGTGGCTCATCCGGTGCACGCCGGTGACCTTCACCTGCCCCTCGGCGAACGGCGCGAGCTTCGCGTTCTGCGGGTCGCCGGGTTTGGAGCTCACCGGCATATAGATCGTGCCGTCCGAGCTCAGAATCGCGAGCGCAACGCCCGCCTTGGCGCAGGCGTCGGCGCACTGTTTGTGGCCGGCGCCGGAGGCGCCCATGGTCGTGTAACAGTTGACGTCGATCACCTGGCCGGTGAGCGTCATGTCGTTACCCGCGTTCGCCGCGGGTGCCGCCGGCGCCGCGGGCTTCGGCTGTTGGGCTGCGAGCGGCAGCGCGCAGATGGCGAGCAAAGCCGCAGATGCGAGAGTTCGTTTCAGCATTGTGTACCTCCGTGATGGTCGTAAGGACATTACGTCCGAAACCTCATACCCGGAACGACTATATTTGGGCGCCATGAATGAGACCTTTCGAGTCCTGATCGACACATTCGGCAAGGGCTGGGAGCGCGGCGACGTCGACACGATCTGCTCTGTGTTCACGGAAGACGCGGTGTTTCTCGAGACGCCATTCAGCAACCCAGATCGTGGGATGGCCGCGATCCGGGCGTACTGGAAGGACATCCCGCTGTATCAGGCTGAAACCGACTTTTCCTCCGGGGAGATCTACGCGGCGGGACCGTGGTTTGCGACGGAGTTCCGCTGCACGTTCAGGCGCCGGCGGACTGGAGAACAGGTCGACGCGCGGGGGGCGATTTTCTGTGAGACGAAGGACGGGAAAATCTCGGAGATGAGAATGTACTGGCATCGATATGCGGGGGGGAAAGAGGAACCTAAGGCTTGAGCAAGCGGGACGCCTAGACGCCGAGACGCCGAGCGTAGTCCACCGCCAGCTCCATTAGCTCGGCGCTGCGTAGACCGCCTTTCATGGCAATCTCTACCGCATCCTCTTCTTCCATCTTCTCGTCGATCATCAGGTAGGGAATCAAAGCCGCTGATGTCCTGTTGCCGCTCGAGCAGTGCAGCAGAGCTCTGCGCCCTTCCAGTTTCTTCAGCGCGTCATGCATCTGCTTCATCGTGTCGGTTGTGACGGCGCCGTGCACGATCGGAAGGCTGATGTATTCCAGGCCGGCGGCACGCACGGTCGCGGGCTCGTCGAACGGGCGTGGCTCCATGGGATCGCGGTTGTCGACCACGACTTGGCCGCCTGCGGCCTTGAACGCATTGATCTGCTGCTCGGAAGGCTGACCGCCGGTGACCCAGCCCGGCACCGGCTCGGCGGCGTTCGGGAGACCCGCGAAGGCCGAGAGCAGGTTCGACATTACGGCAGCCAGCCGCCGGTAAACCCTGCCCGCTGCAGACCGCGAATGATGTGTGGATTGGTGCGCATCACGCGCCACACGACATCGGTGCGGAAATTCTCCACCATCGCCAGAATCGGTCCCTGATCGATGCCGAGGTAATCGAGGTCGAACCAGCCGAGCGCCGGATCCACGGTCCCGGTCTCCTGTTGGCCGGTGGCCGTGAAGGTGGGATTGAAGGCATCGAGGAAGCCGTAGGTCGAGAAAAGATGGTTGCCGTACGTCGTGCGCATGGCGAGGAGCGCGGGGATTGCGAACTCGGGGGCAAACGGGACCGCGCCACCCGCGCCCGTCGGACAGATGGTGCCGTCGTCGCGCTCGTCGCCAAGCGCGGCGCCGCGGGCGTTGTACGTATGGAACTGACGGCTCCGGCCGGCGAGCGTGAGCGTCTTGTTCGCCGGGCCGTCGCAGGCGGTGAGGCCCCACACGTTGCCGCTGTAGCCCACCCAGGCGCCCGGATTCGCGATCG
>WNFA01001188.1_pt1 | contig 38389 bp, 32 predicted proteins | sample 5400481 | NCBI WGS metagenome assembly WNFA01 (sample SAMN13153340, study PRJNA577476) | soil metagenome | isolation source: 120 cm saprolite under Douglas fir tree site 2 hole 1 replicate 2 | place: USA:California | collected 2015-04-18 | reverse complement strand
TGAACCGTGTTGTCAGAGGACTCCTCATTGGAGTCGGAGCCGGTGCGGTTACCGGTTCGGTCGTCCTTCTTATGCGTAGGGAAAAGACGCAGCGCTTTTTGAACGAACGCTGGCAGCAACTGCGTAGCGCTCTCCCAGCACCTGAACACGTCCAGCAGTATGCCCAGCAAGTGGCTGATCGGGTTTCACAGGCAGCCAGTGATGTGAAAGACACAGCACAGCAGGCGGTGAAGAAGGTAAGGGATGCAGGAAGTGATCTGGGCGATTTGGCACAACAGAAGGCCATGACGATGAAGCAAAATGGCCAGGACGGCGGTGCCAAAATCAAGGAGATGGTAAAGCATGGATAATCGATATCAGAAAATCTGACGGGTTTTCTGGTGAGTGGGTAGGTGATTTTACTTACCCAAAAAACAAGGGCATTCTCGTGAAAGTATCGGGGTTTGAGGACAAGTCTAGTCAATCCCATTCTCTGGAATGCCCTTCATTATTGGGGAATCTGCGGTTTTGTGGAAGTACTTACATATAAGTATTTGCGCCAGGGGAAAGAACTCTATATAATTGCGGTGTACCTGGTGAGGGCCAGGGAATCAGATGTATGATATATTTTGAAGGGTAGTGATGCAGGTGAAAGTATTAGTAACAGGAGCCGCCGGTTTTTTGGGCGGCCATCTCGTCGATATGTTACTGGAACGTGGGGATGAAGTGCGCGCAATGGTGCGGCCAGTCGAGGACGGGTTGCGCTTGCGCAAGCTGAGTGGCGTTGAGGTCGTGTATGGTGATTTGACCGACCGGGAATCACTGAAGCGCGCAGTACAGGGTGTGCAGCGGGTATATAACGTCGCAGCGAAGACGGGTCCGTGGGGGTTGGAGGAGGTTTACAGAGCCACTAATGTGTGGGGAGCGGCAGACCTGATAACCGCGTCGATGGACGCCGGGGTGCAGCGCATTGTGTATACAAGTTCGGTTACAGTTTATGGGCATCACCTGCATGGGATAGTTGCCGAGGATCATCCTTTGCATGCCGAGGATAACCCCTATAGTCGCAGCAAAATTGCCGGGGAGAAGTTGGTAGCCGACCTGGTCAAAGAGCGCGGCGCACCCGTGGTAATCGTCCGCCCGGCATGGATTTATGGCCCACGCGATACTGCCAGCTTTGGACGATTTGTGGCCCTGGTAGAGTCGGGTAAGGGCTTTTTGATTGGGTCAGGCAAAAATATCGTGCCCGTGGTGTATGTGCGAGACGTGGCCCAAGGTTTGATCAAAGCTGGAGATGCGGGCGACGCGGTCATCGGCCAGGCGTATACGATTGCCGATGACCACCGGGTGACACAGGCCGAATATTTGAATACGATTGCCGACTTCCTGGGAGTGCCACCGATCACACGTAGGTATCCTTACTTTGCTCTGTCTACTGCTGGCCGCGCTGCCGAATTGCTCTGGCAGGCAATGGGACGCCGCAAATCTGCGCCTCCGCCCGTGACCACTTATGGTGTGACGCTGCTCGGAGGAAATCAAGAGTTCTCGATTGAGAAGGCGCGTCGCGAACTTGGCTACGCACCGGAGTATGATTATATACGCGGGTTATCTGAGGGTGTGAGATGGTATCTAGAGGCGAAGAGTGGCAACAGGGGAGCGCAGGAAGGGCTAGAGGCTGTTCGAGCCAAGCAATAGTGGGACGATCACGCCAGTGATTGCCGGTCGGGCTAGCCCGACCGGGTTGGGCTTTATTCCTGGATGACAGGGATAGAGACTTCCTTGCGCCTCCTCGCCCTGAACCAGTTGAAGAGATAAGCGAGGGTCAGCAGGATAAATAGAGCATTACGCGCGGTAACTGACTGGATGAAGCCGGGAATGTATGGCGCGTCGAGCCCATTGGGGGTACGTGTGTAGAGGTAGGGATAGACAATTGTGGTTAGCAGTGAGATTGCCCCCCACATTACCAGCCAGAAGGCGTCGAATGCACCGCTGTAGGCCAGCAGGGGGATAATCCATATGAGATATTGTGGGCTAAAGACTTTTCCTGTGATGATAAAGACGAGTAAAAGCGCAATAAACGCCTGGACGATGTCTAACTTGCCGCGCCATTGCAAGAATAGGGTGTAGATATAACCAAGCACGAAGATCACTTCAAACACGAGAGCAACCGGCCCTCCCAGCGCGCTTAGCATGTTGATCGATCCATAGGTGTAGACGATCTGTACAGGGTAACCGATGGCTGTTCCCAGCCAGAGCAGTGTGCTGCCAGCCGCTTCGACCTGCACAGGGCGGTTCTCGAAGTAACTCAATTGGCTCAGGACTGCGCCCCGGAAGTCAAGAAGCGCAAAGAATCCGGTTACTGCTAGCAGTATGCCGAAGAAGATGAGCGTATTTTTCCAGCGCCAGCGATGTACGCCTTGCAGTGTGCGCCAGATTGCTAGAGGTAGTGTTTTGAGCGTGAGCGGCTGTTGCGGAATGTAGAAGCGCTGCGCATCCTGTTGTTCTGCAATGAAAAGTGCAGGCAGCAGCAGGAGAGGATAGATTTTCAGCAGGAAACCAAAAGCCAGCGCGATATAGGCGGATGTCCAATGTTTGCGTTCTGCTGCGATCAGGCAGAGAAGCGTAAGCGCCGCGGGTACGAGGTCAAAGCGTCCCTCGGCAGTTGCCCACGCGCCGATGAGCATATAGAGGGCAAAAACGAGGGCTGACCCGCGAGGTCCATAACGCAGCAGCAGCCAGTAAATCAGTACGGTGGTGAGCGCCATGAGCACGGCGAAGACGAGCTGGTAATAGGCCAGCGGCGCGAGGAGCGCGAGCGAAAATACTGCGAGTGTGAGCGGCGGGTACTCAAGCGGGAGCATATGGAATGGAGGCTGTGCCGCGGTGGAGACTTGTAGGAACGAGCACTGGATGGTTGGTAGATAGTGTACTGCGCTGCCTCCAAGCCAGAAGGTCAGAGCGTAACATTGATAACGTGCCGCGTCGGTGTGTAGCCAAAAAAATTGCCAGGATGCGCCGCCGAACATAAGGATGGTCACCACAATGATAGGCAAGTAGGCTATCACGCCTTGGCGTGCCAATAGATTGTTCCAAAGGGTAGCCAGTGGCTTCTTCGTTTCGATTGCTTTTTCGTGTGATACCTGGTCCCGCAGCATTGTATGTAGAGCAGAGGTAAAGCGATACCCCGGCTTCCTGCCTCTCATCTCAAGTTTGACATGCATTTCTGTCCAGTGCTAGAATCCTGAACAGTGAGCATCTGCGCTTGCGCAATTAGTTACGTGCTTGTAGCGCACATCTTGCAAGACGATTGGTTTACTGAGCCAGTAACGCTTGTGCGTACTAACAAGTAGCAGACACGTAAAATATTTCGAAAGGATACTTTTTAATGCCCAGTAAGAGTCATGCTGAAACAAGAACGGTGAAAGTCGGAGACGTTGCCCCTGATTTTACTCTCAGGACGGGAAACAGGGAAGAGTGGCACCTGGCAGACTTCCGTGGTAAGAAAAATGTCGTGCTGGCCTTCGTCCCCTTTGCTTTCAGCGGTGTTTGCTCGACGCAGCTTCCCTCGTACGAGGCTGAGCTTGAGCGCTTTAAAGATGTTGATACAGAGGTTGTTAGTATTAGTATGGATAGCGGCTATGCATTAAATGCGTGGGCTAAATCGATGGGCACGTCATTCCCGCTGCTCTCAGACTTCTATCCGCAGGGCAAGGTGGTTGACCTGTATGGCCTGCGGCACCAGGTTGGCATGTCGAACCGTGCGTTGATTGTGATCGACAAGGAAGGTGTCATCCGCTATATCGAGGTTCTGGACTCTCCTAGCGATATGCCGGATAACGAGGACCTGTTTGAGGCGCTAGGTAAACTTTAGTGATGGTGTGTGACCTGTAGCTGCATGCTCTGCTATCCAGGTAACAAGATCGTTGTCCAGCAGCGAGCGATCGGGTTCAAACTCGCTATCGTGGCAGTAGCGGGGATACGTTTTCCAGGTTTTATCGCTGCTGGTCAACGTCTCGTACAATTTGTGCGTTGCTTCAGGAACAACAGATTTATCGGCTTCAGCCTGCATGACAAGCGCAGGAATGGTGATGCTTGCTGCTTTCTTGAGTATAGCTAAGCGCATGAAGAATATTTGGAAGAAAAATGAAGCCGTTTCCTCTCGCCGCCAGAAAGAGTCTGCTTGCAGCATACGTATTGCTTCCGGGTTGGTGGTCATGGCTTCGATTCCTTCGCCACCCGTCCAGTAGTGATGGGACTTAAAGATGCCTCCTACCAGGATCGCTACTGTGGTTAGTAAAGGAACATGTGCCGTGTCTTGTACCCATGGATTGAGGAAGAGAACACCTCCGAGCAAAGCCTCGTATTTCGCGGCAAAATGTGACGCGAAGATGCCCCCCATGCTGTGCCCAAGTATATAGATGGTGGCTTCGGGGTGGCGCTTGCGGATTTCGGTAACGATGAAATGGATGTCTTCCACGTAGGTCTGATAGTTGTCGATATGGCCTGGGAGGCCTCCTGAACGGCCAAATCCACGATGATCCATGGCGTACACGGTTAAGCCACGCGAGGCCAATGTATTGCCCATATCGATGAACCAGCCGCTGTGCGCACCCAGGCCATGTAGGATGAGAAGGACATTGAAGCTACCAGTTCTCCAACTGCGCAGGAATAGTTTGCATGTATCCGTTGTTGTCAGTTCCTCGGTTGCCGTTATGATGCCGGGTGTCTGCTGCATGCGGCCCCAGTCGCCTGGAGCATCGGGTTGGTAGCTCATGGTGCCCTCCTTATGACACTTCAGGGTGCTGCAATTTTAGGGATGAGTTATGCTTAGTAAGTATACCATGCCAGACGCTGCTAGTGTGCTGTCAAGGGAGTAATGTGTCAGCCGGACCTCTTGACAATGAAATAACAGCGTGCTATATTTATTATAGCAATTCGTTATGACGCATGATGGAATTCGAAACGTTACGAGATGCCACTTACGTATCGTGTTTCTGTCTTGCTTATGGTATGATAGCAGTGTAAGCTGGCATATATGTAATAGGCGCGTTGTTTAACAGTTGGAGGAAAATTGCCATGAATTCGCGCCATGCTCGTCGCAAATCATATGTTCCCGTGTCGATCATTGTGATTGTACTCGTTATGATATCCCTATCTTTGACCGGCGGGACTGCCTCCGCAGCATCACCTCATGTTGATGTAATGAACCTGAACACCCAGATCAACCCTGCTTCTTTGCGCTTTCTCACAAGTGCAATCAGTACTGCTGAGACGGATGGTGCGCAGGCGCTCGTGGTTGAGATCAACACCCCGGGTGGGGATATACAGTCGATGGAGTCCATGAAGGTGGCGGAACTGAACAGCACCGTGCCCATCATCTCTTACGTATCACCAACGGGCGCCTACGCGGCTTCTGCCGGGGCGTTTATCGCGCTGGCTGCTCACATAGCTACGATGGCTCCCGGTACCACGATCGGTGCATCGAGTCCGGTAACATCTACAGGAGGCGATATCGGTAGTACGGAGATGAAGAAGATTGAAAGCGTGCTGGTTTCGGATATGACCAATATCCAGATGCACTACAGTCGAAATGTCACTGACGCGACAAAAATGGTGACCGATGCTGCATCGTATACTGATCAACAGGCGAAGGACAAGGGAATCATTAATTTGCAGGCTACGAGCATGAGTGATCTGCTCAATCAAGTCAATGGCCAGTCAGTCACGCTTGCCTCCGGTATCCCGGTCACCTTGCAAACGGCGGGGGCTGCTTTGCAGGATATCAACGCGGGCCCGGTCGATACCCTCTATAATCTGCTGCTGGACCCTAATATAACCTTCCTGCTGTTCATTGTCGCGATGATAGGCATTTTCGTGGAGATCTCGCATCCAGGCGCAATTTTACCGGGGGTGACAGGAGGCATAGCCCTGTTACTGTTCCTCTTCGCGGCGGGATCGCTTGCTCCGAACTGGGCAGGACTGGCATTGATGACCCTGGCATTTGTGCTGCTTGTGCTGGATACGCGCTTAGCCACGCATGGCGCGCTGACAGTGGGGGCTGCGATCTCCCTCATCTTCGGCGCATTGCTCTTTTTCAATAGCGGCGGTCCCTATCAAGAGCCGCCCGTAAATACCCTTCTGGTCTATGCGATGGGTGGGCTAGTCGGGCTGGTCGGTATATATGTTGTCAGTATGATTGTGCGGACCAGGCGGCGACAGGTCAGCACAGGGACGGAGGGTATGATTGGCGCTACAGCTATCGCTACGACTCTGCTCCAGCCTGACGGGCGGGTACAATACGGGGGCGAAGACTGGGCTGCTGTGCTGGACGATCCGTCAGCTTCCATCGATCCCGGCACTGAAGTACGCATTGTCGCCGTTGAAGGATTGCTTTTACATGTTAAACCAGTTTTTGATAGGCTCTCAGATTCCACCCCTACCTACATGCAGGGGTCATAAAGGAGGCGTTCCATGGATCCAGTTGTGCTTATTGTAGTCCTTATCGTTGTAGTTATCGTGTTGATGGTGCTCTTCTCCGCGATCCGGGTAGTGCAGCAGTATGAGCGTGGTGTGATTTTTGTGCTCGGTCGTTTGACCGGGGCCAAGGGGCCTGGTATATTCCTGGTGCCGCCGTTCATTACGCGCATGATTAAGGTCGATCTGCGTATTGTGACATTGACGGTTCCACCGCAAGAAGTGATCACGCGCGACAATGTGACGGTAAAGGTTACGGCGGTCGTCTACTTCTACGTAGTAAACCCTGAACACGCGGTTGTGAACGTGATGAACTACCTCCAGGCGACGACGCAGATCGGTCAAACGACGCTGCGCAACGTACTGGGCCAGTCGGAACTGGATGAGCTGCTGTCGCAGCGCAACAAGATCAACCGCGAACTGCAAGCCATCATTGATGAGCATACGGAGCGTTGGGGAGTGAAGGTGACCGCGGTGGAGGTTAAGGACATTGAGCTGCCCAGCACAATGCAGCGCGCGATGGCGAAGCAGGCAGAGGCAGAGCGCGAAAAGCGCGCCAAGATCATTCATGCCGAGGGCGAATTACAGGCTTCTGCGCAACTGGCCCAGGCCGCGAGTGTGATTGGTTCACAGCCTGCCACACTACAACTGCGCTACCTGCAGACGCTGACGGAGATTGCTGTTGAGAAAAACTCGACTATCATCTTCCCACTTCCCATTGATCTGATCGAGCCTTTGCTGGGAATTATGAGGCATAGCGAGGCAGCCAGCTCGGTGGATGGGCATGATCGATCCCCTGTCTACCCAACGCCGCAGCAGCCACGGCCAGGTGGTAACCCTGAATAGCTGACTTTGACATTGCTTCTCTGACGTATTACAATGAGAATCGTCAGGGAAGTCATGAACCCCTGGTGCTTGAGCGAGGGTCCTTGATAGGTAAGCCGAAGGGAGACTGATGGGCCTATGAAGATACCGGTTCGCTTGTTAGGGATGGTGTTCCAGATCGATTGAGATGGCCCGCGAAAGCGGGCGTCCGGAGCACCTAGGCCTCCGGTCACCTCACTTAAGGAGGTGGCTGAGGGATGTAAGAGAAACAGAGGGCTGGACAACCTCGAGGTTGCCCAGCCCTCTGTTTTCATCACCTGCATGGCGCAGCAGATCTTTCCCCTCTTCTTTACGTTTTAGGGAGGAAGCATATTGTGTTTATCCCCTCTAAATCGCTTTTTCATGATCTCTTGACAAAGTAGTACTCTTTGTGGTAATTTCTTTTTAGAGAAGTAAAATATAGTATTTTAACGAATGAAACATGAAATGAGGCCTGCTAATGTCACCGGAACTACGTACAATGCCGATTCGCGCCATTGACTGCTTGAAGCTCTGCTACAAACTGTGCGAGCGTGGCGAGTCCAGTACCACCTCGACGATGCGGGAACGCTTGCAATCCCTGGAACCGACGGGACAACTCTCTGATGCCACCGTGACCCAGCTCTTTAAGTGGCTGGGCGACCGTGGCTATGTGTGCTATACCCCCTATCATGGCGTGGAACTGACCGAGGCCGGCCAGGCGATCGCCGCTGAGCTCGTGCGCCGCCATCGCTTGCTCGAACTGTTTCTCGTCCGGGTGATGGGCTTTCCCCTGGACGAGGTCGATACGGAGGCGGAGCATGTCGAGCATGCGATCTCAGATGAGTTTGTGGATCGGATGGATGCGCTGCTGGGGCACCCGACCGAGGATCCGCATGGGGATCCCATCCCCAACAAAGGAGATGGAGTCATCGTTTCAAGCGGTCAGCCGCTCTCGACGGTGTCACAGGGGCAGCAGGTGATCGTGCAGCGTGTCAGTGATGACAATCCTGACTTACTGCGCTATCTGACTTCGCTGGGACTCGTTCCGGGAGTCCTCGTGCAGGTCGAAGCGGTCGCTCCCTACGGTGGGGTCTACACGCTGCGCATCGGGGCGCAGACTCATGCCGTTGGCGAGGCGGTGACCCAGGCGGTCCTCGTTCGTCCGGCTACGCCTGATCCTGCTAGTGGGCCCGGGTCGGCCCTGAAAGCATCAGGAGAACACGCATGAGAACCTACCCTCCCCTGCCACCGGCTTCGCAATCCCCTGCAGGTGTGGGCGAGGCCTTTGGGTCTTTCCCTCAGGAAACCGGGACGCGGGCTGCCGCTCGCGCGGCGCTTGATGGACGCAAGAAAGGTGTGCTTGCCCTGCTCCCTTTCCTGGGGCCGGCCTTTATTGCCTGTGTGGCCTATATTGATCCTGGCAATTTTGCCACTAATATTCAGGGTGGAAGCGCCTTTGGCTACAACCTGCTCTGGGTCATTGCTTTGGCCAATCTGATGGCGATGTTGCTGCAAACCATGTCGGCGAAGCTTGGTCTGGCAACGGGGCATAACCTGGCGGAATTGTGCCGGCAAGAGTTCCGCAAGCCAGTCGTTTATGCCATGTGGATCATCTCCGAGATTGCGGCCATGGCGACCGACCTCGCCGAGTTTCTGGGAGCCAGTATTGCCATCAACCTCCTGTTTGGCCTTCCCTTGCTCTATGCCACGCTCATTACGGGTGTCGCCACCTACCTGATCTTGATGCTGGAGCGTCGCGGGTTCCGTCCCATAGAGGCGGTGATCTCGGCTCTGGTGGGAGTGATCGCGGTCTGTTACATGATCGAGACGTTCTTCTCCCATCCGAATTGGGGACAGGTGGGCTTCCATACCGTTGTCCCCTGGCTGGGCGGGACGCAAAGCATCCTCTTCTCGGTTGGGATCATTGGGGCGACAGTGATGCCACATGTCATCTACCTGCACTCCGCGCTCACCCAACAACGGATTATCCCGCGTAGTGAAAAGGAAGCGCGGCGCATCTTTCGGTGGAGCATTCCGGACGTGGTGATAGCGATGGGGCTAGCGGGACTCGTCAATATGGCGATGCTCTATATGGCAGCATCCACCTTCTTTGCTCATGGACAGAGGAATGTGGCTGATATCAACACTGCTTACCTGACCCTCACACCCCTGCTTGGAGGGGCTGCCAGTCTGGTCTTTGCCATTTCGCTGCTGGCCTCTGGCCTCTCCAGTTCCACCGTCGGCACGATGGCCGGGCAGGTGATTATGCAGGGGTTTGTGGGCTTCACCATTCCCATCTGGCTACGGCGCCTGGTGACGATGATTCCTGCCGTGCTCGTCGCCGCGATCGGCTTCAATCCGACCAGCACCCTGGTGATCAGCCAGGTCGTGCTAAGTTTCGTTTTGCCGCTGCCAGTGATCACCCTGATCATGTTTACACGTCGTCGCGATCTGATGGGTACCCTGGTAAATAAGCCGATCACGACGTGGGCGGCCATTGCGTGTAGTGTGCTCATTCTCGGTCTCAATCTCTGGCTCCTCTATTCGACCTTTGCTCCTTTCTTTGGCTGGCGGCTTCCCGGCTAGGATGAGAGCGGCACTGGCAGAGTGGAGAAGGGCATGTGCATACCGTGATGGTTCTGAGCAAAAAGGGGAGGTAATTGTTCATGGCTCGCTTTCTGTCTACACGGGCTCTTGAAGATCAGGGGCTGCTTCCTCGCCTGCGCGGTAATCAATTTTTGCGTTGGGCGGGACTGATCAGTATTCTGGTGGCGATATGCAATGTGGTGGATGATCTTAGTCTGCAATATCGCCCACAGGGCTACGAGGGAGCAGGGGCATTTCTGGGCATTGCGCCGTGGAGAGTGTTTACCGGGCATTTTCTGGGTGTTTTTACGTTGCCGCTGGAAATTATTGGATACTGGCTTGTATGCACATTGATGCTTAAGCAAGCTCCTCGCCTTTTCCGCGTACTGTTCTGGGTCATGGCGTATGGTGTTGTGATCGGGACAGTGTTTCATGGCACCTTTATGGCTATGGTTTTTGCCGAGCAAGCGGCGGCTGGTGCTCCTGCGAGCGCACAGAGCATATTTCTTACGCTCGAAACGCAGTTGAATATAGCTATTGTGCCGCTCAGTCTCTTTTTTCTCGTGTGTTACCTGACGATGTGGGGTATTTTCACGGTCACGATCCTGCGTAAAGCTTCACCTTTTCCCAGGTGGATGATCTTTTTTACGCCTGCACTCTGGAGCCTCTTGATTGTTCTGCTTTATGAGAGTCATACAGTGCCCTGGCTAGGGAATCTGCTCTATCCGACGGTGCTGAGCCTGCCTCACCTGGTTTTCTATGTGCTCTGTACAATCGTTGTGTGGAGGATAAATGAAGGCAAACGAGCGTAAGCAAGGATGGTGTAGGGGCCGATAAATCGGCGGTGGGCGCGGAGTATTGATACGCGCTCCGCTCCGCTTCGCTGAGGCCCCTACGTTGCCTGCTCCCGTTTGGGTGATTGCCTACAAACATCTGTTCGTTATTGTTGGCGTGTTATTCTCCCTGTTTGCTGCGTAAATACTCGGCGGAGGTATGGTAGGTTTCTTCTGAGATCAGACCCCTGGACATGTAGTGGTTGAGCATTACATCGAGTTTCAGGATGCTGAGTAAGTTGTATCCTCTAGCTCTAAGCCGAGCTGTTGCGCCGTGCTCGCGGTCGATCAAAACCATGACATCCTTTACCTTCAAGCCATTCTCTTCGAGCATTTCGGCTGTTTCTAGAATACTGCTGCCCCTGGTGATCAGGTCGTCGATAATCAGGGCGGTATCGCCGATGTTAAAGTGGCCTTCTATACCGCGTTTGCCTGTGCCTTCTGGTCGAATGCGTGCGTAGATGAGCGGGATATTGGTTTCCAATGAGTAAGCTGTTGCCAGTAGCAAGCCTCCCACGGGGACTCCGGCTACTACGCCAAAGGGGTGAACCCGCGCCCGGCGCAAGGATTGAGCCAAGCTGATTTCTTGCTGCATGAGCTTGCTTGCAACGCGAAGTGCGGTTGGGTTACTGATAAGTACCTTGGGGTTAACAAATACGGGGGAGCTGACCGCCGACTCGCTGACTGTAAAATTGCCGAATTGCACTCCTCCAAGATCGAACAGTATTTGAGCCAACCACAAATTGTCCAGAGTCTGCTCTTTCGCCACCTCTCAGCATCCTTTCTCTTGTAAAGTGAGGCTATATGCCTACCCAGTATATCATAACTTGTTCGGACGTCAACGACCTGTTCCCCTAATCCCCAGGGCTTGTGAATTATTGCAGGGTCTGTGAATGTTCCCGAAAAGTACGCAATTGCACTTGACCCCCTCAAGGGGATTGCGATGTACGAGTGCCTGACCCCCGCCAGGGGGGTCACTACATTATGGAGGGTCTGTGAATGTTCCCGAAAAGTACGCAATTGCGCCTGACCCCCGCCAGGGGATCGCGATGTACGAGTGCCTGACCCCCGCCAAGGGATCGCGATGTACGAGTGCCTGACCCCCGCCAGGGGGTCACTACATTATGAGATCTGTTCAAAAGAAAGCTGCTAGCAGCCGCGATGTACGAGTGGTCAAGGTCTTAACCTGGCTTGTTCTTGGAGATATGTCCACATGACAGCCGTTGCCTCTATACAGCGGCGACTCGCTTCAGCCAGCTCTCTGAGCCGGTTCTCAGCAGCGGCCAGAGCCTGTTCGGGTGTCCCCCTTGCTAGTTGCGTCAATACTATGCGCGCGGCTTCGATACCGTATCCCGTCTTGCGCAGGAGGGCAAGTACCTGGAGCAGACGAACGTGCTGCTCGTCATAGAGGCGATACCTGTTGGTCTTGTCTCGTGCCGGATGGATCAATCCTTGCTCTTCCCAGAAACGAATGGCTGAAACGCGCACTCCAGTATACCGGGCTATTTCGCCTATATGGAATTGCTTTCTCTTACCACCAACTGCCGTTACAGCTGGAAGAGCTGTTACTATCGCCTGAAGTGCTCCCAGCGTCTCTTCCACTTCGCGACGACTTTGATGAATGAAGGCGTGATACTCGTCAATGACTGCGAATGCTGAAGAGAGTTCGCTTCGGCTTTTTTTCGCATGAGCTTAAGGCATTACACCGGCGCGTCGAGTTAGGCCTGTCAAGTCCGTCAGCCAGTACTGCAACTGCCTACGGGCGGAATTGCGCAAGAAACATGGTACAATGGTAGTGTGCTTGTGCACGATTTATGTGATAAAAATATGCAACTATGTAGGTGAATCTCTATGCCGATAGTAAGTGTTATACAGGTGGGCAAATCGTTTGGGGCGGAACGTGTTTTTGCAGGTGTGAGCTTTCAAATAGAAGCAAATGATCGGATTGGCCTTATTGGTCCAAATGGGGCGGGTAAATCGACCCTGCTAAATCTCCTGGCAGGCCGTGAAGAACCTGACGAGGGGTCGATCGCCATTGCACGTAATCTGCGCATTGGCTACCTGACGCAGACCATAGACTTCCACCCCCAGAATTCCCTGCGTGAGGAAATGCTCACCGTTTTTGCCGAGGCGGGGGAGTGGGAGCATGAACTGGGCGAGCTTGCCTTTCAACTGGCAACTCCAGCGGCGCAAGCTGATAGCGCTCCGCACGAAGAACTGTTGAAACGCTATGATGAGCTGCAGACGCGTTTTGAGCTTGCCGGTGGATATACCTTTGAAAATAGAGTAGACCAGGTGCTGGATGGACTGGGTTTCACAGGCGAGCAGAAGGCCGCTCCGGTAGTGTATCTGAGTGGCGGCCAACAAACGCGAGCGGCGCTGGCGAAGCTGCTGTTACAAGAGCCGGACCTGGTGCTCCTGGATGAGCCGACGAACCACCTCGACCTGTCGGCGCTCGAGTGGTTGGAGGCCTACCTGACGAGCTGGAAGGGCGCGATGGTGGTAGTTGCGCATGACCGTTACTTTCTTGACAAGGTTGCGGCACGTACCATCGAAATGGCCTTTGGCCGGATCGAGGAATATCCGGGCAATTACACCAAATATCTCCGTTTGCGCGAAGAACGCATGGAGCGCCGCACGCGCGAATACGAGGCGCAGCAGGCGCACATTGCCCACACGGAGGAGTTTATTCGACGCTACAAGGCTGGTCAGCGCAGTCGCGAGGCGCGCGGCCGTCAGAAACTGCTGGACCGATTAGAGCGTGTCGAGCGTCCACGAGATTTTCCAGAAATGCACTTCGAGTTCAATGCGGTCGTAGATAGTGGACAGGTTGTACTTTCGACCCAAAAGCTTGCCGTTGGCTATGCGCAAGCGGTACTGGTACGAGTTGCTGACCTGGAAGTGTTGCGTGGGGATCGTGTCGGGCTGCTGGGACCCAATGGCGCGGGTAAGACAACCCTGCTGCGCACGATCACCGGTGAGATACCTGCCGTGAGCGGGCATGTTTATCCTGGTCACAATGTACGTACCGGGTATTATTCGCAAACACATTCGGGGTTAAACCCTGACCGGACGGTCGTTGACGAAATCCGGCAAATGAGCGCATTCAGTGAAGATGGGGCGCGCAGCTTCCTGGCTCGCTTCCTTTTTACTGGCGATGATGTTTTTAAACCCATTGGCGCGCTCAGTGGGGGCGAACGGAGTCGCGTGGCGTTGGCGAAGTTGACGCTGCAAGGGTCGAATTTTCTGGTGCTGGATGAACCGACGAACCACCTGGACCTGCAATCGCGCCAGTTCCTTGAAGAGGTGTTGGGCGAGTTTGAGGGCACTTTGCTCTTTGTCTCACATGATCGCTACTTTATCGATAGACTGGCGACCAAGGTATGGGTGATCGAAGATAGGGTCTTGATTCCTTACCTGGGGAATTACACGGAGTACCGCACACGCAAGCGGCCAATTGTGCTCGATGTCCCGCCCGCTCCACAGGTAAAAAGGGCTGATGCAGAGCCGTCGAGCACGGCGAAGCCTGCTGCTCCCTCGCGGCTAGGCGGCAAGAAAAGCGCCAGGCTCAAAGTACGCACTGTTGAGGACGTAGAACGCGACATTGAGAAGGCTGAAGCGCAGGTAAAAGCTCTGGAGGACGAACTGGCTGAAGCTGCGCTTAAGGCTGATGCCGAGCAACTGACGCAGCTTTCCGCCGGCTACGAGCAGGCGAAGACGAGGATAGAGGAACTGCTTGTTGAGTGGGAACAGCTAGCTGGTGCCGCGAGCTGAATTAGCGGGCTTTTCGCCGCACACCCGCGGTGATACCTGCGATAAGTCCGCCAAGAGCTGTCAGTAGTGGCAAGACAGCCGCTGCTGCAAGCCAGAGGCCGAGGAAAAGTACGGGTACGATGAGCGGTGGAAACGCGATTACTTTATGCGTAAACCAGGTATAGCCGAGCTTGTACGATGCGCCCAGTATGCCAACAGGCAGCAAGCTGATGAGAAAGGCGAGCAGTACACGCGTTGCACCGTACAGGTAGGCTCCTCGTGCGGCATTCACACATAAGACCGCCAGCGCTACACTCTCTAACAGGAAAGCCACGATGATGGGCAATTGGGGACGTATGACCAGGAGCGAGGCACCAATGGCCCCGGCGACCAGGGCGAGGATTTGTATGCCTGCACTGAGGAAGAAGGATTTTGGGCCGCCACGTTTTTGGCGTTGATAAGCTGCCGAGGATAGTTTTTGCCCAATTTCGCCCTGAGAATCTTTTGCCAGGCCGGTGAGAATCGTTGTTTGTATTGCTTGCGACTCTACATTGGTCGGGTCGAGCATGAGCGATCGCTCGATTGCCGATTGGGCCTCGTGCAACTGTCCCATATTTGTCAATATTGCTGCACGCATGCTCCAGCCAAGGGCAGTATCAGGGTCGATTTGCAGTAGCTGGTTGACAACGGTCAAAGCTTCTTGAAAACGACCGGTTGCGCCTAATAGCTGTCCTTTAAGAATAAGCGCGTCGACGAAGTCAGGAGCCATCTGGAGTATACTCTCGACAACAGTAAATGCTTCAGAAAGATTGTGCATCTGAATCAGTTGATGCGCTTGATTGAGTAGTTTCAAGCATTGTTGTCTGCGATTCTGCTCAAGTGTCGACAGCGAAATTTGCCCGGAAGTCGATCGTGACATCTGTGCGCTTGCTGTAGCCGCTGAGACTTGCTGGAGCGGGCCGCTACTAGAGGGCTGTGCTGTTTCTGACCTGGGGATGGATGCAGCAGCGACGGGGTTCGCATATCCTTGCTCGTCCGCCGCAAGGGAGGCGACAGGTGGCATAGCACCTACGAGTACGATTGGGCGCTGATCCTGGCCAAATACTTGCGGCTGGTGCTGTTCATCGAGAGAACCGCATAGATAGGCATGCAGTTGTTGTAGTGTAATCCGTCCGCGATCGGCTGCAGGCCCGGAGAGGCCCAAAATCATACGATAAAGCAGGGTGCCTAGATTTTTTTCGCCCGTCTCTGGCGCATATTCATTGCCCCGGCATGAGCAGTACAGCAGGCGGCCTTTGGTTTGTTGCAGGCTGCTTTGCACCGTTGGGCCAAGCAGCGGTTTGAAATCAAACGTGGAGGTTCGTCGCATGCTCCAGATGGGACCCGTTTGGAAGCAATCAAGCATTACTACTACCTGAGCGGCGCGACTACGAGCCATGGCGTGGCGCACGACTGAAAGGAGGTGAAGACATGTTGACGGCTGCCGGTAGCGTGTGTCGACAAAGGCCAGGTAGCCATCCCCGCTGGCCTCGTCTACGAAGGCGTGACCGGCAAAGTAGATAAAAACAAGATCACCTGGCTCTGCTTCATTCACACAAATTTGCATGAAAAGCGAGGCGGCCAGTTCATAGGTCGCCTGGGATCCCAGGACAAGTTGCAGGTCAGAAGGGACCCAGTTCCCCCCACGAACATTCACCAGCCATTGCGCGAGTGCTTTCGCATCATTTTCAGCAAATTGTAATGGTTGAAAAGCTGCATGCTGGTACTGGTTAATACCTATAATTAACCCCAGGCGTCTACCCACACTATATCTCCTTAGAGCTGCATCGTTGTCGTCATTACTGAAGTATATTGTACGCCAGGCTGGTGAGGTTGAGGTAATCAATCAGTACTTTTGGAGGGGCTGGCACGCTCAGCATTATGATATACTTTACTCGATAAGACCCTGACATGTGGGAGACATACTGCGGATGCCGCGAATCATCGGAATCACCGGGAACATTGCCTGTGGCAAAACTGCCGTTGGACATATGCTGCTTGAGCTAGGCGCTGAGCGATATATCGATGCAGATGCGCTAGTCCATGAACTCTACCAGCGCGGGAAGCCCATAGCTGTCAAAGTTACAGAAGCGTTTGGCCCGGCCGTTGTTGCTCCTGATGGCAGCATTGATCGTAAAGCGTTAGGGGCAATTGTGTTTCAGGATGCTGAAGCGATGCAGCGCCTGGAGTCGATTGTTCACCCTGCAGTGGGCCTGGCGATAGCAAACGAGCTTGCTGCTCTCAGCCCCCGTGGTATTGCGATCATCGATGCCGTGAAACTGCTGGAAGGTGGCTCAGCAGCGCTATGCCAGAGTATATGGCTGGTGGTCTGTACAGAGGAGCAGGAGTTCGCGCGCCTGGTGGCACGAAGCCGTCTGAGCCAGGAGGAGGCATTGGCACGAATTCGCGCTCAACCCCCGGTCGCGAACAAGCTACCGCTGGTTGATGAAATTATTGAGAATAGTGGTTCTTTAGAAGAGACGCGCCGCCAGGTCGTGGCAGCGTTTGAGCGCTTTTCCAGGCTATTTCCTGTCCAGGTATGATTGTACGGAACTCTATTGACAGCACAACTATTGGTGCGTATAATTTGCGCATCTGCTTGTCCCACCGAAGTGGCACTTTCCTTTGGGATTATCGTACCTTCTACAAGTAAGTTCAACAATCTCACCTTGATCTGGTGAGATTTACGAGTAATCGAGCGTATTTATCGTAGGAGGGGAAACCCTGCTACACAAGTTGAGCTTGTGTCCTTGAATACCTCTAAAATTTATGGAATTGTTTTGCTGAAGGAGGCTGACTACATCATGAAGAGAAGTTGGTCACGTATTTTTGCCCTCACTATGGGCATTCCCCTGTTGCTTGGGCTGCTGGCCGCCTGCGGCTCGGGCACGACGGGTACCGGGAGCGCTGCTCCCACGGCGGCTGGTTCGACGATCATCAAGATTGCAAGCGAACTGCCGGTAACTGGTGCAGACGAAAGCAGTGGTAAACCTGCCCAGGATGGAGCCCAACTGGCAGTGAACCAGGCCAACACCAATCACACCATTTCCGGCATTACGCTGCAGTTTGTGCCCAAAGACGACGTGGGTCCGAGCGGCACGCATGATCCAGCACAAGGCGCTGCCAATGTGACATCGCTGGTCAGCGATTACCTGGTGGCGGGCATTGTTGGCCCGTTTAACAGTAGTGTGGCCAAAGCAGAGATGCCGATTTCCAACCAGGCGCCGCTGGCCCAGATTAGCCCGGCCAATACCAATCCCTGCCTGACCAAGAATACAGCCGCCTCGGGCTGCAGCGGGTCCAACGACCAGCTCTCCACGCTGCGCCCCACAGGCACGGTCAACTACTTCCGTATTGCGACGACGGACGACCACCAGGGTCCAGCGGGGGCCGATTACATGTATACTACGCTGCACCTGAGCAAGGTCTATGTCATTGACGATACGGAGACCTATGGCGTCGGTATCGCCGATGCATTCGTCGGCGAGTGGAAGAAGCTGGGCGGCACGGTGCTCGGCCGCAGCAGCGAGTCCCCGAAGACTACTTCCTATGTCTCGCTGCTCACCCAGATCGCTTCGATGCATCCCGATGCGATCTACTTTGGTGGAGTAGATTCTACCGGTGGCATCCTGGTACGCAAACAGATGCTCTCGGTGCCTGGACTGGCGAATCTGCCCTTTGGCGGTGGTGATGGTATCGTGACACCCACGTTTGCCACGACCATCCAACCCACTGGAGGTGGCTCCGTCTATGGTACTGTGGCGGTGGTAGATACGTCGCAGAACCCGGCGGCCGCGACATTCCGCCAGCAGTACGCGACGGCGTTTACCGACCCGCTCAACGTCTACAGCGCGGCGGCTTATGACTGCGCCAACATCCTGATCCAGGCGATCAAGACGGCTCTTGCAAACGGCGCTCACACCCCCACCAGCTCCAGTGATGCGGCCGGGGGAAAGGCATTCCGCACGGCTGTCATCGCTGCGATCCAGAACATCAACTTCACCGGCGTCACCGGGCATCAAAGCTTCGACGCGAACGGAGATACCACGGACAAGATCATCACGATCTACAAGATGGGTCTGAATAGTTCGAGCAAGCCCGACTGGCTTTTCGCATCGTCGGTCACAGTCGCGTAGTCTACTGATTGCATTGAGCCCTGGCTAGATAGTTTGTAGCGCTGTCTGGCTCAGAGAGAGGCCAGGGGGAGTAGCGGGCAGATTGAAGTCTGTGTGGCTGCTCCCCTACTTGCTATCTGGCCTCTGGTGTTGTATAAATCTTGTAACTGTTCAGGCTACTCTATTTGGCAGGAAGGTGGGGATCCGCACGCAATGAATCTAACACTCATTTTGCAGGAACTGGTTATCGGGATTACCACCGGGGCGATCTACGCGCTGATAGCGCTTGGGTATACGATGGTCTACGGCATTATCGAGCTGATTAATTTCGCCCACGGCGATATTTTCATGATCGGCACCATGATGAGTATTACCATTTTCGACCAGTTCGGTATTACCTCAACAACGCACCTGGGGGGAATCCCTCTGGTAGGTATTTTGCTCCTTACCTGTTTGATCTCGATGCTGGTGTGTGCTGTACTGGGGGTGGTGATTGAGCGTGTTGCATATCGTCCCCTGCGCAACGCTCCGCGCCTGGCTCCATTGATTTCAGCTATTGGCGTTTCCTTGATTCTCGAGGACGTTGGAAAACTGTGGAAGGGTATCACGATTGTCTCGTTTCCGCAAGTTTTTCCCCAGGTTAACTATTATGTAGGGCCAATATATATCACCAGTGTCAATATACTCGTGCTCGCAGTAGCGCTTGTATTGATGGTGGGTCTGCAGTGGATGGTTAGCAGTACACGCACGGGACGCGCAATGCGCGCGGTGGCGCAAGACCGGGAAGCGGCTGCGCTGATGGGTGTGAACGTTGACCGCATTATTGCGACCACCTTTTTCATTGGCGCGGCACTGGCAGGCGCGGCCGGTTTAATCTACGGCTTGCAATACGGTACCACAAATTTCACGCTTGGTTTTTTTCTGGGCCTGATAGCTTTTACGGCAGCGGTGCTCGGAGGTATTGGGAACCTTGTTGGCGCTATGCTCGGGGGTGTGCTGATAGGCGTGATCCAGGCGTTGTCAACCCTCATCCCCGACTCTAACGCGGGAGGTTTTGGCTTGCCCCATGGAGGAGCGGCCTGGAATGAGGCCATTATTTTCCTGGTACTGATCCTTATATTGGTGTTCCGACCCTCCGGCCTCCTTGGCCAGCAGCTGCCCGAGAAGGTCTAGTAGTATTCTGTCAGAAGCGAGGTGATGCGAGCGTGGCTACAGCTAGAATGCTTCTCCCAGCGCGCGATACACGCGCGCTGTTGATCAAGTGGGTCGTAGGGCTGCTGGTGCCTGTGATAGTGTTTACCTTCGTGTGGAGCGGTGAGCAGATCCTTAATAATGTGCTGCTCGGTTTGACCGGGGCAGGGAGCACTCCTTATGATACGCCGACGCTGATCCAGGCGGCTATTTTTATCGTGGTCTTCTATGCCTCAATGATGGCGCTTGTGGGGTATCTTGCGGCTGCTGATAGTGGCAACCGCGGCATGATCGAGTTATGGATCGATCTGGCGATCTTCACGCTGGTACCGATGTTGCTTGCGCTGAGCCTGGGCCTGGTTATTGGCCTGGCATTGTGTGCTGTCATCTGGCCTCTCTACTTCATTGTGCGCCGTCGCGTACGTAAGGCGCTCCACTATACCCCTCCCACACCATTGAAGGCTTTAAAAGTGCTTGATGCAGAGCAGCGGGCTGTGCTGCTGAGTCGTGGGGCGGCAGGAGGCTTCTGGTTTGGGGCAGTGCTTGGGGTTGTCTGGCTCATCGTCGATCTCATCTACTACATTAGTGGCGCATTGCCAACACTACTCTTGATCTTAGCGGTTGTGCGTACGGTCATCCTGCCGGTTGCCGGCTATTTTCTGGGGCGGCTGGGTGGTGTGGTAGCCGTGCGCCGGACCCTTGCTGCAAAGAACAGCAGTAATGGCAACCAGCAGGCAAGTGGGGATGGCAGGGGTATATCCCGAAAGCGTCAACTCGAGGTACTCTCAACGACCCGCGTTCGCGAGGAGGCCAGGGACCTGGTACCGAATGATCTGCCGCTGCGAAGCAGTGGCGCGCAGCGTTTCTACCTGATCCTGATTGTGGCATTCGTCCTTTTTTATCCAGTCCTTGATCCTTTCTTATTTGGCTTTGGCACATCGGGGCGATTGGCCAGTTATGGGGAGGCAGGCTACTATGTGATCCTGGCACTTGGCCTCAACATTGTGGTTGGTTTCGCGGGATTGCTCGATCTGGGGTATGTTGCTTTCTTTGTGATTGGTTCATATACCTGGGGCATTATCGGCTCAGCGAAGTTGACCCAAATCTTGAATCTCGCGCCCTTGAACCCGCATCTTTTGTCAGTGCTCTTCTGGCCGATGGTACTCGTGGCTGCACTGATTGCGGCGTTCTTTGGGGTGCTGCTTGGTGCGCCGACGCTGCGGCTACGCGGGGATTACCTGGCCATTGTGACCCTGGGCTTTGGAGAAATTGTCCCTATCGTCTTTCTGGAACTGGATCAGTATACCAATGGGACCAACGGGATTGTTGGCGTTAACTCACCTGCATTTCCCGGCGTCTGATTCTGGCGCTGATTGCGCTAACCATCTTTGCGAATGTCCGCCTGCGTGACTCGCGGCTGGGCCGCGCCTGGATAGCTATGCGGGAAGACGAGGTTGCGGCAGCTTCTTCTGGTGTCAATCTCCGCAATACCAAGCTTTTTGCCTTTGCCGCGGGCGCATTTTTCTCAGGGATTGCGGGCGCTTATTATTCTGCAAAGCTTGGCGGTGTTTCGCCGGATAACTTTAGCTTCGGCAACTCCGTGATCTACCTCGCGATGGTGGTCATTGGCGGCATCGGCAGTATACCGGGAGTGATCGTTGGTGCGCTCGCCGTCTACTCTATCAACATTTTGCTTCTGGCACAGCTCGATACTCTGGCTTCCGACTCGACCAATCCGCTGTACACGCTGCATAACGCTATCGCCCATTTCGTTCCCGGTTTCTCCTTCGGCAACGTACGAAACCTGCTCTTTGGCATCATCCTGGTGGTGATTATGATCTTCCGACCGGAAGGGCTTATTCCCAGCGCGCGCAGACGGCGCGAATTGCACCAAGCCGAAGGTGATGAGCAGGTAGAGCTAGGCACATTGGATGTGACGCCGGGATCGTCTGAATTCGAAGCGGAGGTGCATATTGAGTAGCAGCGAGATGAGGCTCAGCATGCCGGGGAGCCATTGCTGAAGCTGGACAGCGTCGGCAAATATTTTGGTGGCCTTGCAGCGGTGCAAGACCTGGATTTAGAGGTCAGGTCAAAGGAGATAGTGAGCATTATCGGCCCAAATGGTGCTGGAAAGACGACCGTTTTTAACCTGATAACCGGCATTTACCGCCCGACGACGGGTGATATACGTTTTGATGCCCGGTCGATTTCGGGCCTGACCCCCGACAGGGTTCTCAGGCGGGGCATTGCCCGCACCTTTCAGAACATTCGCCTCTTCAATAACATGACGGTACTGGAGAATGTGCTGGTGGGAGAGCATACGCGGCTCAAAGCGGGCGTACTGGGTTCTCTCTTTCGCCCCCCAAATGTCGTGCGCGAAGAAGCTGAAGCGCGCAAACGTGCTATTGAGCTGCTGAGTTTCTTTGGCACCGAGTTGGTAGAGCGACAGGACGAATACGTAATTAACCTTTCCTATGCTGCACGGCGGCGCGTCGAAGTTGCACGAGCGCTGGCTTCCGAGCCTAAGCTGCTCTTATTGGACGAGCCTACTGCAGGTATGAACGAGGTAGAAACGCTGGAAGCGGTGAAGTATGTACGGCGTTTGCGTGATGAGTTGAACCTGACCATCCTGTTGATCGAGCATAAACTGACGGTGACCATGGGTATATCGGATCGCATCAGTGTGCTCGACTATGGCCGGAAAATTGCGGAAGGCTTGCCTGAGGAGGTGCGCCATGATGAGAAAGTCATCGCTGCCTACCTTGGCACACCTACAACGAGGGCGGAGCGAAAAAGTGTCGATTAATGCTCGTTATAGGTAAGTTCGTCAGAAACCCTCTAGCAGATGTGATGCCAGGGGGGGGTGGTGCAGGAGGATAACCCCGGAATGACAAGTGCAGATATTTCTCCCTCTCCCTCTGGTGAGAATGTAGCAGTAGCCACGCGGTCTACGATGCTACAACTTACCAATGTAGATACATTCTATGGACCCAGCCAGGTTCTACACAACGTTTCACTCGAAGTGAAGAGCGGCGAAATTGTCTGCTTGCTGGGAGCAAACGCGGCCGGCAAAACGACCACCATGAAAACCATCTTCGGCCTGGTACGTCCGCGCCATGGCACGATAGAGTTCGAGGGCGGGCGCATTGATCGCAAACTGCCCGGAGATATTGTACGTTCTGGCCTGGTGCTTGTACCCGAGGCTCGCCGCATTTTCCCACGTATGACGGTGCTGGAAAACCTGGAGATGGGGGCATTTATCCGCAACAATCGAGCAGAGATAAAAGAAGATTTAGATCACGTTTTCCAGATTTTCCCGCGCATCAAAGAGCGCATAAAACAGGTTGCAGGCACGATGTCGGGCGGTGAGCAACAAATGCTTGCGATGGGACGGGCCTTGATGTCCAGTCCCAAGATGATGTGCATGGATGAGCCGTCCATGGGTCTCTCGCCTATACTCGTTGAGACTGTGTTCAATACCATTCTGCGCATTCGCAATGAAGGCGTCACCGTCTTTCTCGTGGAGCAAAATGCATCAATGGCACTTAGCCTGGCTGATCGTGGCTATGTCCTGCAAACCGGCCGGATTGTACTGAGCGATACCGCACCGAACCTACTCACCAATGACCTTGTGCGCCAGGCTTATCTTGGCGGAGGATAGCATCAGAGGGAATGCCAGAGGGAGCCATACACGGCTCCCTCTTTTTTGAGAATCGACGCAGCCAGGTGCCCTGTGCGATAATTGAACTATGCCTACCATTCGATTAGAAACGTACATCAACGCCCCGATAGAGCGTTGTTTCGATCTCTCGCTCAGTGTTGACCTGCATCGTCACTCCGTAGCGCATACGCACGAACGCCCGATTGCTGGTGTGACAACGGGCATGATGAAACTGGGCGATACCGTGACCTGGGAGGCCGTGCATTTTGGCATCAAGCAGCGTCTGGTGTCAAAAATTACTGCCTATGAGCGACCGTACCGTTTTACCGATGAAATGATCCGAGGAGCCTTTCAGGAAATCACCCACCTCCACGAGTTTGTTCCCCAACCACCTGGGACGCTCATGATTGATCTGTTCTCGTTCCGGGCTCCCCTGGGCATCCTTGGGCGATTGGCTGAAATGCTGGTCCTTAGACGCTACATGAAAGGGCTTTTGCTCAGCAGGAATAGATACTTGAAACAGGTCGCAGAGGCGGGTACTGACCCTGCGCTTCTCTAGGCTGGATTCAGAACAGGAACGAGGTATTTGGGTCTTCGTAGGTCCAACCCGCCTGCACATCGTTGCCTGTATCGACGACCACAGGCGGCCCCTGGACTCGCCCCTGGTCGTCGATAGATACGGTGTAGAGACCGCTGCCGGAACTCAAGCTCTTTCCTTGCCATAACAATCGACCCCGGGTGAGGAAAAGGAAATGACGACTGTCGGATGACCAGACACTATTGGAAATCGGCTGAAGCAATGCGTGGATACCTGGCACCATCGATGAGGCGGCCCCCGGTGCAGCGATGGTCGCCGTATCGCGCAAGAGTAATTGCTGTTGCTGACCCGCGATGTACACGAGCTGCAAGGTGTGTAAACCATCCAGCAGCAGGAACTGGCTGTCGGGCGACCAGTATGGCACGCTGCCATCTTCACCAGAAACGCTAAACGCTGCATTATCTTTGATGTGGAGAATGGTATAGGTTGTGCCTGTACTGAATAGTACAGAGTTGCCGTCCGGCGACCAGGCAAACTGCGTGCAATTGCACGTTGCGATAGTAGTGATATGACCACGGGGATCGCGCACTAGAAGTTGTATGGTAGGGGACTGTGTAGAATCTGAGGCGACCGCGTAGAGGATGGCGGGGTTCTGGTGCGCGGGCTGCCACAGAACCCTTTCCAGCATTGCAGGAAGCGGGTGGCCAGGAAGTACGCTATGGATGATAAATTGCGTATCTGTTCCGGCAAGTGTTGTGGTAAAGATGCCCTGTGCGGAATTTCCTATAGCCATTGAATCTATCGCTGAAATAGAGGGAATGGAGAATGTAGCGGGGAGTGACTTACGAGCGATTCCCTCGGGCTGGTCGTTTTGTGATACCCACCACGATACTGTACCTGATGCCTGGCTGGTAGCGGTGGGTTCTTCTCGGTAGAGCAAGCGATTACCCGTAGGATTCCACCAGGCATTGCTGTGCTGTATGCCGGAGATGGAGGGAATGATCGGGATAGGGGATCCTCCGTCGATGCCAACCGTATTGAGGCCACTCGGTACGTCTCCTGTTAGTCCAGTGACGGGGTTGGTAGCTCTATGCCTGCTGGCAAGGCTACTATCGAGGGTGCGGAAGACTAAAATGCGATGGTCAGGTGACCATCCATAACCAATCACGGGCGGGCCGTCTGCAGCTACCTCGAAAGTGTTGGCCCCATCGGGGTCGATCGTCCAGAGGTGCCCATCGCGTACGAAAGCGATTTCGGTGCCTCCGAGGTGGCCAGGACTGCAGGATGCCAGGGCTGCTGCCAGGAGTAGTAGAAGTAGCATGCTGATACGCTGTCGCCTCATAAGGGGAGTATAGCGTTGAGTTGGAGGCGCGTCAAGCAAAATCGTTCCTATTGACGTATCCCCTATGCTATATTTATGCCTGTATATGATATACGCACGAGTTAATCGATGAGTCAGATAGAACATTTACCATCTTTAGCGGGCAGGGAGGAAGCAGGCTGGAAGCGTTACCTTGGTGATAGTATACTTGCGATTGTGGGGACGCTGCTGGTCACGAGCCTGATCTACGCATTTCAACTCTACCCGCGCATTCCTAATATTTCGCTTGTTTACCTGCTGGTCGTCCTGGCCCTGGCCAGCACACGCGGGCTTTATGCTGCTATTCTTGCTTCTGTAGTGGCGTTCCTCTCATTTGACTATTTTCTTGTTCAACCGCTCTATACCTTCACCATTGGGAAAATTGACGAGTGGCTGGCGCTGTTTGTGTTTCTGGTAACGGCGATCATTACGGGTCAACTCGCCTCGGCTCTGCGCCAGCGGGCGGAGCAAGCAAGGCGCCGGGAAAATGAAACGCGCATCCTCTATGAATTGGTGCAGGTTACAAATAGTGAAGAGGATCTGGGCCGGCAACTGAACATTGTCGCGCGCTCAGTCGTTGATGTGTTTGCTTCCTGGGGAGTGCGCGATTGTGCAATCCTACTGCCTGACATGAAGGGACGGCTTACAGTTCAGGGGAGCGCGAGTCAGGCGGTGGAGCGAGTGAGGCTTTCATCCGATGAGGAAGCGACGGCGTCATGGGTGATGTCACAGGCCCAAACGGTAGAACTGCATGATGTCTCGCTTGTCCCTCAAAAGCCTGGCGGTTACGTGTCACGAGCCATAGTGCGAAGTACTGCTAATCAGGAAGCGCTGCGACGCTACGAACGCATGATTCCTCTAAAATTGGGCCAGCGGGTGATCGGTGTGCTTTGCCTTTTCATGGAGGATGATCCACGATTATTTGCTGTAGAAAGAAGCCTGGGAGCGGACCGAGAGCGATCAAACTCTCAGATGGCCTTTTTCTGGACGTTTGTTGACCAGGCTACTGCCGTAATCGAGCGCGCGCGTTTACGCCGCGAAAGCTTACAAATGGAGTTGTTGCAACGTACGGATGTACTACGCGCGGCGCTCCTCTCCTCGGTCTCTCATGATCTGCGCACTCCGCTCTCATCGATTAAAGCTGCTGCCACTAGCCTGCTGCAGGAGGAAGTGCAGTGGGATGAGGAAGCACGGCGCAGTTTCGCCCTGTCCATCGAAAGGGAAGCCGACCGGCTCAATCGCCTGGTGGCGAACCTGCTGGATATGTCGCGCATCGAAAGTGGTGCGCTCAAACCCGAGAGAGAGTGGTATCCTATAGATGAATTGGTCCATGATGTGCTGGGCCATATGCAGCCGGTGCTGGATGGTCGCACAGTCCATACAGACTTGCCAGCTGACCTGCCACCTGTGGAACTTGATTATCTTGAGATCGATCAGGTGTTGACTAATCTCATTGAAAACGCGGTGCGTTATACGCCAGCCGGATCACCTATTGAACTTAGTGCGCGGGTAGATGGCGACCAGATGGTCATTAGCGTTGCGGATCGTGGCCCGGGTATCCCGCCGGCCGATAGGGAGCGGGTTTTCGATAAGTTCTACCGTGTGCTGGAGACTCAGACTACTCGTACTACAGGCTCAGGGCTTGGCCTGGCCGTGAGCAGGGGGTTGGTCGAAGCGCATGGCGGGCGTATCTGGGAGGAAAATCGCGATGGGGGCGGGGCTATTTTTCGTTTTACGTTACCGCTTATAAAGACAGAGGGGAGAACAGATGAGTAAGAGTGGGGCGCGTATCCTGGTTGTTGATGACGAGATCGAAATCATGCGGGCTTTGCAGCGCAGTCTGACTGCACACGGTTTTGAAGTGTTCACCGCTGATAGCGGGGAGGAAGCTTTGCAGGCTATTGCCCATCACAGGCCCGATTTAATGCTGCTCGATCTGGGATTGCCAGGTATTAGCGGACTGGAGGTTTGTAAGAGGGTACGCGAGCAATCAAGTTTACCCATTATTGTGCTCTCGGTAAAAGATACCGAGCGTGATAAGGTCATGGCGCTCGACCTGGGGGCTGACGACTATGTCTCGAAACCTTTCGGCATGAATGAAGTGCTGGCGCGCATACGCGTTGCTTTGCGTCATACAGCCCACGTGGAATCGGGAACGGAGCCGATCTTTAGCGCCGGACCACTCAAGGTTGATTTTGCGCAGCGGCTGGTACAAGTTGACGGACAAGAGGTCAAGTTGACGCCAACGGAGTATGATCTGCTCAAGGCGCTGGTCAAGAATAGCGGTAAAATCATGACGCGCCACATGTTATTATCTCAAGTGTGGGGGACAGGCTATGGTAGCGAGTCGCATTACCTGCATGTGTATATTGGGCAACTGCGGCGGAAAATCGAACCTGATCCTGCGCATCCTCGCTTCATCCTCACGATATCCGGGGTCGGCTACCGCTTCAACGCTGAAGACTGAGCGCGTGCCTGCCCGCTGAATTTTGAGCGAATCTTTAGATTTCTCTTCTCCCTCTTTAGCCTACATTGACACGCTTTCCGCTACACTGTAGTTGTGAGCAAAGAGTAAAAACTGTCCAGGGTGTTTGGAGGTCATGATGAAGAGAATCAATTTATTACTGCCCTTCACCCATGGAGTGGATATGCGTGCAATTGAGCAGGCTTTGCTACTCGCCAAAGGTCGCCAGGCTACACTGGTACCCCTTGCGCTTATCCACGTGCCGGAGGAGCGACGAGCTAAGGGAGCGCGTCTTGAGCATGTGCAGCAATCAAAGGACTTCTTGGAGGCTGTGAAACACAAGGCTGCCAGGTACGCTGTCCCTATCGAGCGATTTGAGGTTTTTACGAGTGATGTTGTGCAAAGCATCAATACGATCGCCAGTGACCTGGAATGCGAGGGTATTCTGCTCTTTGTGGGCCGTAACGATGGTATTCTCCTCCAGGCGAGTGAGATTAAACACCTCATGGAGACGACGACCTGTAGACTCTATATCTTGCGCTTGCAAACAGGTGACGGCGAGAGTGTAGCACAAAAATTGCTCAAAGGATTCTCTCGCTGGCTATCCTTGAGTCGCAAGCAACGAGCCAGGCTCGCCCCTGCGCAGGAAAGTTCCGAAGAAGAGGTAACGTTTCCGATGGGGACAAGGTGAAAGAAAGTTGACTACCTGGCCGTCCCCGCTGCGGTGACTTTCCCCACCGAATCTCCCGCGCCATTGTGTGCGATTCCGGCCTGTCCCCGGCTGAGCACGAGTACCTCGCAGGGAGTATTTTTCATGACGTAATCGACCGCCGGATTGATCTGTTGTGCGTTTCCTCGTGGACGAACGGGCGTATTGGCCATCAGGACCAGGTCCGCGGCCTGCATCTCTGCTTCGCGCACAATGGCCGGGCCGGCGTTGCGCGCTTTCAAGATGCGTTTGTTCACCCCGGCCTTATTCATCCCGGTGACGCATCGCCTGGCTACTGACTCGGCTCTGTCGAGCAATTCGAGCGCGCGTTTTTCGTCTTCCTCTACCCTGGCGTTGAGTGGGAGCGTAAAAGGCACCTCGATTACCGCTAGAAGCTCCACATTGCCACCCCGCGAATGGACCATTTGCGCGGCTAATGCCACGATGCGGTCTGTAGCCTCGTTCTTGCTCAAAAGAGGCACGAGGATACGCGTCAGCCTATTTACTGAACGTGCCGCCCTGGTTGCTGTGCGTGTGCGTTCAGTCTCTTTGGGTAGGCGGAGCATCCAGCCAAGTACGCCCACAATAGAGGCAAGGAACACGACGGCAATCACTGTGCCAACGAAAGTAAGTTGTAAGGGACTGGTCGCCTGTGCTGCAAGGATGGGCATATCTTATGCTCGCTTTCTTCGGCCCGGTGTCGAACCGGGCGTGCGTTTATACTGTGCGTAGGCGCGTAGTCGCACGATCCCCAGCACGACAAAGGCTAATCCGAGTACGATAAGCGTCCAGGCTTGCAGTCCAACCATTGATGCACGGACGATGATGGTTAAGCCAAGAGGGATAATGAGCAGGCTTACCAATGCGCGATACTGTTCACGCCGGGGTAGTCGCTGTGGCTGCTCTTTCATTGCGTATCTCCTTTGCGCTTCCGGCGATTCTCGCCGTTGGCGTGGTCGTCGATTGGTACATCGAGAACCTGTGTGCCAATGGGGAGCCTGCTTTCTTCTTCCTGTTCATGATGAAGGCGCCGCTTGCGCGCAAGATTCTCGCGGTACTCGTCCGCAAGTTCGTGTTCGCCTGCGTCTTCATACACTGCCAATTGTTCCTTTGTCCAGTCCCGTTTGAGCGGTTTCCTGATTGGAAGCTTGTTGCGGCGGCGGTGCCAGAAGTAAATGAGGAGCCCCAGCACAATCCAGCTGGGCCCGGCAATCCGCCCAATGCTATGGGTGAGCACGACCAGAAAGAGAATGCTGCTGATGCCGAGAAAACCCAGTATGCCAGCTATGGGTAGCAGGCGTGTCTCGCCGTCTTTGCCGCGAAGTCGGATATTGAGAGGTACTTTGAAAGGACGGGGGGTCCACGGGTCCTTGAAACGCAGCGTGAGCAGCGAAACGAACACCAGCATGTAGGATGTTGCAGCGCCAAAGGCATACACGTTGGCCAATACATCATAGACATTCGGTGAGAGACCGGCGAGCCAGAGTTCGACCAGGGCGATACCGGAAAAGACGACGAGTGAGCGGACCGGTGTGCGAAACTTCGGGTGGACCTTTGCGAACCAGTGGGGCAGCAAATTGAACCGTGCCATCGAATAGGTGATGCGCGAGGCGCCAAAGACGCCGGAGTTGGCTGAAATCAGGAGGAGCGTTGCACCGAGCAAGGCGACATAGGGCCCGGCGAAGAGACCCACGATGGGAATGTGACTGGCCAGCCAAGCGACGGGATCGGCATTGTGGGCAACGATACTCTGCCACGGCAACATGGCCAGGCCCAGATTTGAAAAGGCAAGCGCAAAGATCAGCACCGTCAGAATAAGCGCGATCGAGGTGCGCGGCACGACCTTGCCGGGGCGGATCGTCTCCTGGCTGGCCTGGCTGATCGATTCCAATCCAACAAATGAGATGATTGCCAGCGATGCCCCATAGGCCAGGTGGTACGGATCGGGCCAGGCCGTTGTCATCTGGTGAATGAGCAGGGTGGGGTTGAACGCAAACAGGAAGCCAAAGAACAGGATCGAGGATTCGCTCACTATATCGAGCGCACCCAGAATCTCATTAAATCTTGTTGATTCGCGTACCCCCAGGATGTTAAGCGTCGTCAGGAAGACCACGAGGATCGTGGTTTCCAGGATCAAGATCGGCTGGACGCCAGGAAGGGAGAGTCCGAGCAGATTGACGTTCACATGCTGATTGAGCACGGGGAAAAAGAAGTTGAGATAGCCTGCCGATGCTAACGCAAACAGCGCAATGTCGATCGTGAAGTCCAGCAGGACGGCCCAGCCCGCTACAAAGCCCCAGAAATCGCCCAGGCCGCGCAGGACGTAGAATTGACCGCCGCCGGCCATTGGATAGGCGGCTGCCAGTTCTGTATAGGCAAGGCCGACCATCACGTAGACGAGCCCCGCAAATAGAAAGGCGACGTTTGTTGCTCCCTCAGCCGCCGCCATAACGATACCGAGTGCGACATACACATCGGCCCCCACATCAGCATACCCCCAGGTATAGGACCCCCAGACACCCACAGCGCGTCGCAGGCCCAGGTTTTCTTGAGCTATATCGGCAGCTGCGCCGTTCGTTTCAGTCACGTCCGGCGCTACTTTGCTAGCCATGTAGTTTCCTCCAAAAAGGCACATACGTTTCTGCCATAGCAGCATTACTATTAATCGTATAACAATGATGTGCTTTCGGCACTCAATAAATGCTCAAGAAGTTCGTCAGGACTATCAAGAAATGCTCAAAGATTGCCTAACCGGGTTGAGCCTGGCCTGTTTCTTGAGCATATCCTGAACGTTTTGCCGGTTATCCAGAATGCACGTTGAGCACCTCTGGCATATACTATAGACTGGGAGGGGAGCGGTGTTCACGATCCTTTCCCTATGCTGCGTCGATCAGGAAAGGTCGCTCTGTTATGAGTACTGTTGAACATCTCTCGCCCATCGAGGTGAGCAAAGAGCTCCCCTGGCAACAGTATCTGCTCGATAGTGTGCTGGCTATCATGGGCTCCCTGCTGGTCACGGGGATCATCTTCATGTTCCATCTCTACCCGCGTATTCCCAATATCTCGATTGTGTACCTGCTCGTAGTGCTGGCGCTGGCCACCGTGCGTGGACGCTATGCGGCCATCCTCGCGGCAGTGGTGGCCTTTCTCTCCTTCGATTTTTTCATTGTTCCGCCCTTATATACCTTTGTCATCTACCACGTCGAGGAGTGGATTGCGCTCTTCGTCTTCCTAATCGACGCCATTCTGACCGGTCAACTGGCCGTGGCGCTGCGCGAGCGTGCGGAGCAGGCGTCACGCCGGGAGCGCGAGACGCGTATCCTCTACGACCTGGTACGCGTTACCAACCGGGAGGCAGAGCCGGAACGCCAGTTGCACACCATTGCACAGGCCATCGCCGACGTGTTTTCCTCCTGGGGGGTGCGTGATTGCGCCATTCTACAGCCCGATGCAACGGGCAACTTGCAGGTCCAGGCGAGCGCCTACCAACCAGCCGGGCAGATCACGCTCTCTTCCGACGAGAAGTCCATCGCCTCCATGGTGATGGCCCACGGTCGAAGCATGGGCCTCTATGAGGATGATTCTCGCGCCTCTTCCACCTTCGCTCATGTCGCGCAGCGTATCATCGTGCACAGTACTGCCGCCGGGCGCGCTGTGCACGGCTCCCTGCGCCTGATCCCGCTGAAGGTCGGCCAGCAGGCGGTGGGCGTGCTGCGCCTGCGGATATGGGATGATGAGCGCCGCGTTCCTCGCGATGAAGGACTGGAAGACGAGTATGACCATGCTCCCAATGCACGGACAACCTTTTTCTGGACCTTTCTCGACCAGGCGGCCTCGCTCGTCGAACGCGCGCGCCTGCAGCGGGAGAACCTGCGCATCGAGGTCTTACAGCGCACCGATGTCCTGCGTGCGGCCTTGCTCTCCTCCGTCTCGCATGACCTGCGCACGCCACTCACCACCATTAAGGCCGCGGCAAGCTCGCTCTTGCAGGAGGATGTGCGGTGGGACAATGAGGCCAGGCGCGGCTTCGCACAGTCCATCGAACACGAAGCGGACCGTCTCAACCGCCTGGTAGGCAACCTGCTGGATATGTCGCGCATCGAGGAGGGCGCCCTCAAACCGGAGAAAGAGTGGTATTCGCTCAAGGCGCTCATCCATGACGTGCTGGGACGCTTGCGGCCGCTGCTCGAGGGCCGTACTGTACATACTCACCTCACCGATGATTTGCTGCTGGTCGAACTGGATTATATGCAGATCGACCAGGTCCTGACCAATCTTATCGAGAACGCCGTCCGCTACACGCCAGCGGGGTCGCCCATCGACGTGAGCGCGCATATTGAGGGTGAGCAGGTTATGCTCAGTGTAGCCGATCGCGGCCATGGCATCCCTCCTGCTGACCTCGAGCGGGTGTTCGATAAGTTCTACCGCGTCCTGCAAAGCCAGCACGGCGCCGGGTATCCATCTGGCTCAGGGCTGGGACTGGCCGTGTGCAAGGGACTGGTCGAGGCGCATGGCGGGCGCATCTGGGCGGAGTTGCGCGAGGGGGGAGGGCTGGTCGTCTGCACAGAGTTGCCTGTTGGGAAGCGAGAGGAGATTGTGCTATGAGTAAACAGGGAGCCTCGATCCTGGTGGTGGATGACGAGCGGGAGATCGTACGCGCTTTGCAGCGCAGCCTCACTGCTCACGGCTACAGGGTGTTTACTGCCAGGAGTGGGGAAGAGGCTATTGAAGAGGTTGCCCGCCACCGGCCCGATCTGCTCTTACTCGACCTGCTCTTACCCGGGATAAGTGGCCTGGAGGTGACCCGGTGGGTGCGCGAGAGGTCGAGTGTACCAATTATCGTGCTCTCGGTCAAAGAGGCCGAACGCGACAAAGTCGAAGCGCTCGATTCGGGGGCAGATGATTACGTCGCCAAACCCTTTGGCATGAACGAGGTACTGGCGCGTGTGCGGGTCGCCCTGCGCCACGTCGCGAAGGCTCAGACCGGCACGGAACCGCGCTTCCAGGCAGGCCCGCTCGAAGTGGATTTTGCCGCGCGGCGGGTCCAGGTCGAGGGACGAGAGGTCCAGTTAACGCCGACCGAGTACGAGCTGCTCAAAATCCTCATCGCGCACCGTGGCAAAATACTGACGCGGCAGATGTTGTTGCATGAGCTCTGGGGAGCAGAGGCGCATGCAAGGATGCACAGCCTGCATGTGTACGTGGCCCAGCTGCGCCAGAAAATCGAACCGGACCCCGAGCGGCCGCGTTTTATCATGACCATTCCCGGCGTGGGCTACCGCTTTAATGACGATCCAGAATCCTGGTGAAGGTCTCGGATATCATGAGCACATCTTGAGCATACGTACGAATGTTTAGAGAAGATCCAGAACAAACTCCCGGATATCCAGAACGCACATTTCCCAATCCGGGGTTACACTGGGAAGGAGAACGAAGCACGAGATGTAGCGCTTGCTGCACCAGGCATTCGCTTTGTTCTCGGGAGGGTACGATGAATGCGCCACGCTGGCTGCTGCCTTTTACGCACGGGGTGGACATGGGCGCTATCGATTCCGTCGTGCGCTTCGCGCAGAGCGCCGGGGCGACGCTGGTTCCCGTGACACTGATCGCTGTGCCACACGAGCGCAGGTCGCGAGGAGCGCGTCTGGAGCACATCCAGCAGTCAAAAGACTTCCTGGAGGCGGTCCAGTTCAAGGCTGCAAGGCTCGAGGTCCCGGTTGAACGCTACGAAGTCTTTACCGGCGATGTGCTCCAGAGTATTGCGCTGCTCGTGCAGGACCTGCGCTGCGACAGTATCGTCCTGGTAACGAGCGAGCAGCAAAACATGCTGCTGCACGCATCCGAGTTGAAGCGGTTACTCATGGAGCCACCTGCCCCGCTCGTGCTCATGCGCCTGCCGGCGCGTACTGGCCGAACCCAGACGCCGGTCAGCCGCTTCCTGCCCTGGCTGCGCGGGCTGTGGGGGTACCGGGACGCGCCAGGAGTCGAGGAGCCAGGCTGGATCAGAATAGAAGAGCCACACGGGGGATGACCCTGGAGAAGAAAGGAGGCGATAGAGATGCCTGGAGCACGCATTTTACTGGTGGAAGACGACGAGGTGCTGTGCGACGTGATCGGACGCAATCTGCGAGCGCGCGGGCACGAGGTGCGCACCGCCGCGAATGCGGAGAGCGCGCTGGCACAGCTGCGTGGTACTCCCTTCGATCTCATCCTCCTGGATATCAACCTGCCCGACCAGACAGGCTGGGAGGTGCTGCGTACCGCGCAGCGGGAGGGGTGGCTGCGCCCGCGGGAGATCGATGGCCACGTTCAGACGCTGCCGGTGGTGGTGCTTTCTGCGGTGCGGGTGAGTCCGCGCCGGCTGGCGGAGTTTCGCCCGCTGGCGTACCTGCCCAAGCCGTTTCCGATCGAGGCGCTGCTGCGCCTGGCTGCGGAGGCAGCAGAGCGCAGGAACGGCGGTGTCGTCACCGAACAGGAAGACGAGGAACATGCTTCTACTGTTTTGCCCGATGAGGAGGAACTACATGCTTGATCTGATTGTTGTCGTGGTGACCATTGTCACATTTATCGCGTTCATCGGCTTCACCGAGGGCTGTGAGCGCCTGTAGCAAAGAAGGGAGAGAACATATGAACACTCCGCTAGAATACATCCTGGTGGGGATCGTCACGCTGGGCGTGCTGATCTACCTCATCATCGCGCTCCTGGCGCCCGAGAAATTTTAGGATTGTCTTTCATAACATAAGTGAGGTAACGAATTATGCCTGTAACACTCAATAGTGTCCTGCAGGTACTGCTCTTCCTGGTTATTGTGCTGCTGCTGACCAAGCCGCTCGGCCTGTACATGTACAAGATCTTCAACGGGGAACGCACCTGGCTCTCGCCCGTCTTCGTCCCCGTGGAACGTTTCTTTTACCGGCTGTGCGGCATCAACCCGGAGGAGGAGCAGAAGTGGACGGGCTACATGATCTCCGTGCTGATTTTCAGCGTGGTAGGCATGCTGCTCTTGTATCTGATCGAGCGCACCCAGCAGTGGCACGGCTCGTTCTTCAACCCGCAGGGGCTGCCGAATGTCGAGCCGCAGCTCGCCTTCAACACCGCCGCCAGCTTCACCAGCAACACCAACTGGCAGTTCTACACGGGCGAGCAGACGATGAGCTACCTGACGCAGATGGCCGGGCTGGCCTTTCACCAGTTCGTCTCCGCTGCCGCCGGTATCGTGCTGGCGGTGGCGCTGGTGCGCGGGCTGGCGCGCCGCAGCGCGCAGGCGCTCGGCAACTTCTGGGTGGACCTGGTGCGCTGCACGCTCTATCTCCTGCTGCCGATCTGCATCGTGCTCGCGCTGGTCTTCGTCTCGCAGGGCATGATCCAGAACTTCAACCCCTACACGGTGGTGCATACCCTCAACGGAGGGACGCAGATGATCGCCCAGGGGCCGGTGGCCTCGATGGAGGTCATTAAAGACCTGGGCACCAACGGCGGCGGCTTCTTCAACGTCAACGCGGCCCATCCCTTTGAGAACCCCAACGCGCTCAGCGCCCTGCTGATTCTCCTCTGCGAGATCACCATCGGGGCGGCGCTGTTCTACATGTTCGGCAAGTGGGTGGGCGATACACGACAGGGCTGGGCGCTGTGGATTGTCTCGGCTATCCTCTTCGTGATCGGCCTGGCGGTTATCATCCCCGCCGAGCAGACCGGCAACCCGCTGCTGACGAAAGCCGGCGCGAACCAGGTCGTGAGCGCCACGCAGGCGGGCGGCAACATGGAGGGCAAGGAGGTGCGCTACGGCATCACCGTCTCGGCCATCCAGGAAGAGACCACGACGGCGACCTCGACGGGCACCGTCATGAGCTTCCACGATAGCTATACGCCGCTGGGCGGGCTGGTGCTGATCACCAACATCGCGCTCGGTGAACTGATATTCGGAGGTGTCGGCGCGGGCCTCTACAGCATGCTCTACTTCGCCATCATCGCGGTCTTCATCGCGGGCCTGATGGTGGGGAGGACGCCGGAGTACCTGGGCAAGAAGATCGAGCGCAAGGAGATCATGATGGCGGTGCTGGCCCTGCTGATCTCGCCCCTGCTGGTGCTGGGCTTTACCGGCCTCGCCATGGCGATCCCCCAGGGCCTGGCAGGGATCTTCAATCCAGGCCCGCACGGGCTGACGGAGGTGCTGTACGCCTACACCTCGGGCAACGGCAACAACGGCTCTGCCTTCGCCGGACTCGCGCCCTCGCCTTTCTACAACTGGACGATGGGCATGGTGATGCTGATCGGCCGCTTCGCCGAAATCATCCCCGTCCTGGCCCTCGCCGGCTCGCTCGTCAAGAAGAGGGTCGTGCCCGCCGGGCTGGGCACCTTCCCCACGACGGGGCCGCTCTTCGTGGGCCTGATGATCGGCGTGATCCTGATCATTGGCGCGCTGACCTACTTCCCGGCTTACTCGCTGGGGCCGATCGTCGAACATTTGCTGATGCAGGCAGGGAGGGTTTTCTGAGATGAGTAGCAATATGCAAACTGATATATTAGAAGTCAAACAGTGGAAGACGCGGCGCAAGGGGGACATCTCGATCTGGGACCCCAAGATCATCCGCGCCGCGATCCCGGCGTCGTTCAAGAAGCTCGACCCGCGCGTGCAGGTCAAGAACCCGGTCATGTTCGTGTGTGAGGTCGGCGCCGTGGTCACCACCGTCGAGTTCGTGCGCCTGCTCTTCACCCAGCCCAGTGGGAGCATCACGCGTGGGACGTTAACGGCCCAGACGATCTTCGTGCTGGCGGTGACCGTCTGGTTGTGGTTCACCGTGGTCTTTGCCAACTTCGCCGAAGCGATGGCCGAGGGGCGCGGCAAAGCGCAGGCCGATACGCTGCGGCGGGCGCGCACCACCACCATGGCTAAGCGGCTCGCGAGTTCCGACCACCTCGGCCTCGTGCAGGAGGTAGCGGCACCAGAGCTGCGCAAGGGCGACCTGGTGCTGGTCGAGGCCGGCGACGTGATCCCGGGCGACGGCGACGTGGTGGAGGGCGTGGCCTCGGTGGACGAGTCGGCCATCACGGGCGAGTCCGCCCCTGTCATCCGCGAGAGCGGCGGCGACAGATCCGCGGTGACGGGCGGCACGCGCGTGCTCTCCGACTGGATCGTCGTGCAGATCAGCGCCAACCCGGGCGAGACTTTCCTGGATCGCATGATCGCGCTCGTGGAGGGGGCCAAACGCCAGAAGACGCCCAACGAGATTGCGCTGAATATCCTGATCGCCGCCTTGACGATCATCTTCCTGCTGGTGGTGGTGTCGCTCGAACCCTTTGCCATTTACTCGGGCGAGGCGGTCGATGTCACCACGCTGATCGCGCTGCTGGTCTGCCTGATCCCGACGACCATCGGCGGCCTCTTGTCGTCCATCGGCATCGCGGGCATGGACCGCATGGTGCAGCGCAACGTGCTGGCCATGAGCGGGCGCTCGGTGGAGGCGGCGGGCGACGTGGATGTGCTGCTCCTCGATAAGACCGGCACGATCACGCTGGGCAACCGGCAGGCGACGCGCTTCGTGCCAGTGGAAGGAGTGGACGAGCGCGACCTGGCCCGCGCCGCCCTGCTCTCCAGCCTCCCGGACGAAACGCCCGAGGGGCGCTCGATCGTGATGCTGGCCAAGGAGAAATACGGGTTGTCAGACGAGGAGGAGGCCTCGGCGACCTTCATCCCCTTCTCGGCGATGACGCGCATGAGCGGTGTCGATCTGAACGGCGCACACGCGGGCGATGGAGATGGAGCCAGCCCCGCTGCCCATAGCATACGCAAAGGAGCAGCGGACGCCGTTGCTGCCTACGTGGCGGAACATGGTGGGGATC
>WNFA01000307.1_pt1 | contig 38412 bp, 36 predicted proteins | sample 5400481 | NCBI WGS metagenome assembly WNFA01 (sample SAMN13153340, study PRJNA577476) | soil metagenome | isolation source: 120 cm saprolite under Douglas fir tree site 2 hole 1 replicate 2 | place: USA:California | collected 2015-04-18 | reverse complement strand
GTCAAAGCCAAAGGCCACGCCGCCGAAGTTCTCGCCCGCCTCTGATTTGGCTCCACAGCGGCCGACGTCGGGCCTCGTCAGCGCTGCGCGTTGATCGTGTCGGCAAATTGTGCGCCGATCGGTTTGAAACCTTCACGCCATCAGCCTTGCCCTCGGTTTATTCTTCGGCTGCAACTGCTTGCCGGCCAACTCGCGATTCCTCCGTTGCCCATCGCGATACAGCGTAAGCTTCAGCCAGGCACGATGTGAACGATCATTTCCGTCGTAAATCACTAACTGCACGGGAATGAGCGCCCGATTGGGGTAATCATCCGGAATCGACGCCGTTCCCTCCCCTAGCAGAAACCCTTCAATCTGTTCCTCTGGGTAGAGCTTGAAACCACGAGTGAAACGGTGGTTCAGAACAATGGCGGGGTCGAATTCGCAGGGTCCTGAAGCGGGAAGGGTATACCCGCCGAATTCGCACACTTCCTTTGAAGAAAGCCGCTTCAACCAGTGAAAATCGGTATCGATCCCGGGAATTTTCAGGCGGACTGCCCGTATCGAAATGACCCGAATCGACAAATTTTCGAGTGCGATGCTCACCATGAGCCCGATTCCCCCTGATGGCTGAGCATGGATAGCGTTTTCGGGACAATCTCCGGTTTGGGTTATTTCGAGGCCTCGCCACGCAGCCTTCGCATCTTCCAGAAATGTCGCATCGAGGGGTGTCCCATAAAGGTGCAAATCTTCAATAACCTGTAATTCCTTATCGGTAAATTTCATGAATAGGACTCTCCTATTTCACAGATCCTTCTGCCAAGAAAACAGTGCTCCTTCTGCATGACAGTTAACTGCTGATTTCCCTGGATCCCAGAAAATCCGATGCCGTCCAAGAACCACGGAAATGGCAAAAACATGTACATTACGTGCATTACGTTCACCTCCTGCATCACACGCACTCGGGGTAGCCTTACCCATGTTTCTTCTCTGATTCCGAAGGGTGGCCATCCTGAACTTTGGTGCCATTCAAAATTGATTGACATTGCTGGCATTGTGCTTCTCCCTTCCGCATCGCCAGCAGACCAGAGCCATGCGCGAGTCGATGTACCTGGCGACAAACAGCGAAATCGAGCAAATACATAACCCCCCCACTTTTGCGCTTTGAACGGAGCCCCAAATCCCTGAGGATAGGTCCAATTTCACGGGCGTCCCGTTTCGTTGCATCGCCGCGACCCTTCAAAATTCCATTAACCGTTTTTGTAATTCCACCCGTCATTCCGCCAACGTGTACCCATTCCCCGGGCTCTTTATGGCAATGATGAAGAACAGCTTCGAGCACAACGCTGCGCAAGTCGGTCCACGACAATTCCAATTGCCTTTCCTCGTGGTCCTTTAGCAACGGAATTAAACCAGCCTGAAGCGCCGGGGCGTGGACGATCGGAGACCCAAACACTCGCGCAAGAATCCGGGTTGGCGACGTAAATTCAGGGACATCAAATTGCGACTCCCGCACCTCCAAAAAGTGATGGCAGCGGTAAGCGAGAAATTTTGATTGGAATTCCTGAGCCACTTCTTCGCAAGAGTTCTCGTCAAGAATTGGCAGCCGTTCCCAGGAAGGCGGAAGGCTGATGTGGAGTGCGCCCTCAGCGAGAATGGTGGTGTCAATGGTGTCTCCACAAAACACCGCCTTTGCACAGAACAAATCCACCAATCCATCCTTCCCCGAAAAAAATGCGTTGCGGTGGTTGGACGTACGCAACAATACCAATGCTGTAGGCCCGATTCGGCCGGCGTTGATTATTAGCGTCGGCTTCAATTCCATCGGCAAAGAACAAAGGCTCTGTCGAGTGACCTCTGCGAGAGGCAATGGACGACGAACTAGACATGCAAGAAGCTGCAGCAGGAAGCAAGCCTCAAGCCGTGGCCCTGTGATCACCAAGCACGGAGCCATCGACAATGCCCCTGGAAACCACGTCGCAAAAACGAAATATGTCGCAGCCAGTCCGGCCTCTTCGGGGAAACCATTGCTGACGAAAAGTTTCTGGATGGCTGCGAACAGGCGCCGGGTTGATCCGAAATTGATGCATTCGGCCGGAAATTTCATCGCCCGCCGGATCGACTGACTCAACGTCGGAGGCCGAAACAGGCGCCCCCTAAACTGGGCCTCAGGTACAATCGTGCCGTGTTTCCCATCAAACACGAACAGCTTGAGAATTCCGGCCGTTTGGACCAACTCGATGATTCCGCCGTCCGGGAATAGTTCTCCGTAAGTGCAAACTGGCAGAGACGCTTCAGGGGAATGCAGGGTCCGTACGCGTGATTCCTGAGGAAAGTTGGAATTGCGGGGGACAGGATGCTTCTTCGCGGGCATGGCTCCTCCGAGAAAACTCGTAACAGGCTACTGAGAGTGATCTGCTTCCTGTTTTTATCTACGAGCTTCCTCGCCGGCCGAGATAATGACTCCCAGCCGGAGGAGCTTTCCTTTTCAGGGTACAAAAGTCCGGGCGCTGATGCAAGCGCTCAGGTCCCGTGGAAAGGCGCGCACATCGTATTTCAATAGCGGGGTGTCATTGTTCCAGTGAAACGCGGCAGTTTGAGTTGGCTGGCCGGTCGGGGAAGGCTTTGGGGAATTTCCGGAAACACGCATGCAAGTCCCTGCACAATTGTTATCCGCCAACTTCTCTCTTATGGCGTGCGAGCAATCGCTGAAAAACTTTTGCTCCATCCTCCTTGTTGTAAGATAGCGCTCCGTCTCTCAGAAAAATCTCACACACCTGCGCGAGGCTTCTATCCTCGCTCTTTGCAATTTGTAGCAGAGCCTTCTTCAATTCTACCGAGACCCTGACGCCAATTCTGTCTTCTTTCTTCATATCGACAGCTTGCATTCTATGGCACCGGGCAGTTGTTCGCAAACTCTTGGCTTGACAGGCTTATCTAAAATGGGTACCATTGTTCAACAATGTTCACACAGAAAGAAGGTAATGCTATGAAGAGTCAAAACGGGACTTCGCTCAGGCTCAAGAAGCTGGCCAGTCAAAACGTAAGGCTGGCAAAACGGTTGGATGCTGGAAGATCACCAAGTGCTTTAACGCATCTTCGTTCTCTGACGCTAGATTTTGGATTCGCCTTAGCGAAGGGGGAACTTCTGCATCTGAATGGCGGCTGGTACGTTACGCATGCAGGTCTTATACGACTTGCTTCTCGAAAACATTGTGCCGGGATAGATGTAGGTCAGGTGGATCAGTCTTCCGATCCGCTGGCAGGTCGTTGGGTCTTCAAGGCAACTGTCTTCAAAAGTCCCACTTCGAAGGGCTTCGTGGGATATGGCGATGCCGATCCCTCCAATGTGTCCTCTCTCGTTCGGGGAGCTGAAATGCGCGTCGCCGAAACGAGAGCAGTCAATCGTGCCCTGCGGAAGGCTTACGGGATCGGCCTCTGTTCGGTCGAGGAACTGGGCGCGCTTTCGAGTCAGCCCAGGCCTTCCACCATTCCCCCGCCCTCGAACGGAGCTCATTCCGCCAAATCCGGCAACGGTCAACCACGGCTCCGAGATCAGCTCTGCCTTCTCATCCGCCAATACAATCTTGATCCAAATCTCACCAAGGCGTACGCGGCCGATTTCTGCGGTACAGAAGTTCTCAGCGGCGCCAGTCGAGAGTTGGTGGAGAGCTTTATCTCGCATCTCACCACAGCTGCGAAAGAAAACCGCGATGCTTTGGTCTGCAAACTCAATTCCTACGCTCAACCCGTAGAGGCAAAATCATGAGGCGCCACATCCCCGGTTTGCATTCGGGACGTGAAGGAAGCTCTAGCAATCTCGACGGACTATTCCTGGTCCGCGTCGAAAGGGCTTCCTATTGCTGGCATCCCCAGAAGCCCTTCCTGGCGCTACGTTTTGTCATCCTGGAGCCAACTTCCTTTGAGGCACTTTCGTTCGCGGGACGCCTGTACTGCACGGAACGGGCACTTTGGAAGCTCACCTGGTTCCTGAGGGACTTTGGCTACGACCCCGAACTCTTCCTTCGCGACCAGGTCGATGAAAAGGCCCTCTTGAATTTGCGCGGAGTGATCCGCACCACCTTCACCAACCTCAACGGGCATTCCTACCAGAACCTCGATTCGTTTGCTCCGGAAGCGGAATGGGAGGCACTTTCCTGCGCAGTCAGTCGTCCCGGCGAGAAAGAGGGAAGTCAGGATGAATTATAGTTACACGCAGATCGCCAATTACCTCCGCTGCCCTCGTAGCTATCGCCATCGCTACTTGGATGGCTGGCGTGAAAAAGAGACGCGAGCCGCCATGATCTTCGGCCGTTGCTTTGAAAAAGCGCTTGAGGCTTATTTTTGTGGCGACGATTGTGGCGCGACCCTTTATCGGGAGTGGGGCACATTCCGCGATGCTCCGTTCGAGTACAAAAAAGGAGAGACTTGGGATCGGTTCGTCCATCAGGGAATGCATTTGCTCGAGCGCTTTGCTAGGGACAACCGAATCCAGATCCCCCAGCCGCGACAGAATCTCCAAATCAAGGTGGTCCGGGATCTTCCTAACGCAAATCAGTTTCTCTCTTACGTTGACGCCATCGGAGAACTCGACGGCCTCCGTTGCCTGATGGATTGGAAGACGACGACCAGTCGTTATCCCGAAGAACCAGCCGGGTTGCTGGCGCTCGACCCGCAACTGATTTGCTATTCCTGGATGACTGGAATTTCCGAAGTGGCCTTGGTCGTCTTCGTCCGAAAGCATCTGCCGGAGATCCAATACCTCAGGACATCAATTTCGGAAGAACAGCGACGGGAATTTGGCCAGCTGGTGGCTACGACCATCAGCCAGATCGAGGCCGCCCAGTTCCCCTCACACAGCGGTATCCGCTTTCCGCAAAACGGTTGCGTGAGCTGCCCTCATTTGGGGCTATGTCTCGATAACCAAAAGCTAATTGATTCCAACCTTATTCGGACACCAGGAGCGAGCGAACTTGCATGGCTTGACGACCTTGTGGACTAACAGAGGGATGATGGTAGCTCCGGAACTCGATCGCCGGCGGGCCGTGTTCGTCCTCGGGCGAATCGATGAGATTTTGTCCTGGGAGACAAGCAAGGAACAGGAAAAGGACGTCCGGTTCGTCGAGTTGGGCGAATATTTGTGCGAGGTCCGCGCCAAGCAATATTGGCGATTGGAGAAGTTGAACTCGTTCGATCACTTTTTAGAGAAACGCTTCGCTGATTCGCGGCGGAAGGCCTATTACCTGATGGCTATCCATGAGCATCTCACGCGAGTGCCGAAGCCTCAACTTCGCGAGATGGGTTGGACAAAGGCGAGGGAGCTCGTCAAGGTAGCGCGCAAGGACGGTCCAGAGTTTGCATGTGCACCCTGGGTGCACATGGCAAAGGAACTCCCGAAGGAGCAATTCAAGAGGGAAGTCGAGCGGCATCTTACGGGAAAGGAGACGGAAGCGTACGAGATCATCTACTTCAAACTCTACAAGAGTCAGCTGCCGGTAGTAGAGAAGGCTCTGGAGACGGCAGCGCTCATGCTGGGCACGGACAAATCAAGAGGTTATTGCCTGGAAATGATCTGCGCCGACTTCTTGGCAGGGGCGAATCTGCTGGAGAGCAAATCTTAAGATCTGACTGATTGTTCCGAAAAGATCTGTCGAATACCTTCTCATTAAAATAGGGCTGAATTTCTGATGATCCCAAGGCTAGCAAGATGAGAAGAGTAGGCCAAAAACAACCCCGATTGAAGCTCCGGCAACCGGACTATACCGCGCTTCGACTTGAAGTGTTGGAACGCGACGGCTGGCGCTGTCAAAGCTGCGGTTCCTCGGTAGACTTGCAAATTCATCATATAAGGCCACGAAGCAAACTCGGCGATGATGCGCTCGAAAACCTGATCACTCTATGTGCAAATTGCCACACCACTCATCATCGGACACAGCACTGAGTGGGATTGGGATTTCGCACGAATCCGTGTTACTTGTTCGCGTGCCGTGTGCACGGTTGTTGCGACGGGTAACTCTCGGGAACAATTCGACTCTAGCGAGATTTAAGGAGGGTGCTGAATCGAGCAGCGATGGCGGGCCAGGAAAAATACAACTGATATGCTGCACGGCTGCGGGAAGAAAGTTCAGCGCGCAGAGCGACATCAGATAGAACACGAACGAGAGCGTCGCGAAGTTGGCCCGGCTGTTCACTAGATACAAGAAGCACACCAGCTTCTGTAAGCGGTGTGGCCGTTTCTGAACCCGAAAAAGCGATGATCGGAAGACCGCAGGCGATACCGGCAATGGCGCTGCTGCGACGCGACGAGATGCCGCCACGGACGAAGAGGAGAAGATCGCAAACAGAGAGTTTCTGGACGACTTGATCGGGATCGACGACACCTTCCACGGATAATTCGACAGGAACATCTTCTAAGCCTTGGCGAAGAGCTCTTTCGCGCAGCTCTGCGTGCCTGCCAAAGACAGAAAGGCGGAAAGCGCCAAACGTTTTAGCGGCGTGTTGAACGGCGTCGATAATTGTTTGGGTTTCACGAGCCCCGGATGCGCCGCCGGTTATGCTGAAGACCGCCACCGTGGGAACGGAGTTTTGCGGGCGGACTGGAAATTCAGGAGAGGCTAAAGGCAAGCCGGGCGCGGGCGAAGTGAAGAACGGCAAGTTGGGGCCAACAGGAATGAAGTGAGCATTTGAGAAGCGGGCGGGGAGCCAGGAAAGTTTATCGGGCGGCACGGTGAAGATGGCGAGTTCCGCGAGATGGAGGGCGCGGCGCATTGTGTGGATTTGCGCGGAGCGGCGGACTCGATCGATGAGGCGTGAGCCGGGGTACGGCTCAACGTCGTGGAAGATAACGGCGGCGTTTGAGCCGGAAGATTTCAGCAGGCGAAGTACACGAAGCACTTTTTGCGGGAAGCCGCGAGTGGACCAAGCGAGCGCCGTGTACTGCACGAAAACCCAGTTTCCGCGCCAGGTCGTCGCTTGCAGATGGATCGCTTTGAGAGCATCGCGCCAGCCGTGCTTTTCCCAAGGAACGCGGCGAATCTGCAAATCAAAGTCATGAGCGTGGAGAGCTGAGCCGAGATAGCGGCAATATTCTTCAACAGCGTCTGTAGGCTCGTCCTTGCGGCCGAGCAGCGCAATGATCTGGCGGGTCATCGGGGAAGCGCAAGAACGTGATTGTCATCAAGATCGTGGCAGGAATAGAGCAGTTGCGAAAACTTCTTCGTCAGCAACCGGTGGTCCTCCTCGCTGTGCATTTCAACCAGCAGGATGGGGCGCTTTTTACGCAGCAGTTCATTGGCCCCCTCAAACACAGCAGCTTCCGCGCCCTCCACATCGCATTTTATGAAATCGGGCGGCTTGCCGGGAGCGCGAAAGGTATCCAGGGAAACTGCATCCACGGAAATGGTGTTCGCGGAGTCGGAAGAGGAAGTGGCTACGTGGCCGAGACCGCGGTCCGGAGACACGCCGGCATCGGCGCGCACAAAAAAGATTCTCATGGGCTCAGACCAAACCGCTTTTTGGACTACCATGGCGTGATGGAATTCGTTGCGCGCCAGATTTTTCGACAACCGGTCAGCAACTTCGGGATCGGCTTCGAAAGAGACTACCCTGCCTAACGGCCCGACGATGCGCGCCGCCAGCAATGAAAAAAATCCGATGTTAGCACCGACATCGAAAAAGGTCATGCCTGGGCGCAGATAATCCACCAGCGCCTGCTGCATGGCCGGCTCGCCGAGCCCCTTCTGGACGTTCTCGCCGGTGCGCGGATTGACGCAAATCCACAAGCCCTCTGCGTGGCCGCCCTGGATCTGTACCCACACCAGCGTATCGCGCGGGAGAAGCTTCCGGCTGACGACACTGAGCACACTGCCGATGATAGGAAGCTGGCGCAACTTGGAAAGCGCCGTGCCATGCCGCAAAAAAAGATTGGCAATGCGTTGCGCGGCGGGCCTCATGCGCGGACATTCCTTAACCGCAAGCGCAACACGGATTGGGTCAACAACTTCATTCTATTTTTCCACTAGAAAACTTCCGATGACCAGCGCGTCCATTCCGGAACTGAAAAACGTGCGCAACGCATCCGTCGGCGTGTGCACGATGGCCTCGCCGCGCAAATTAAAACTGGTATTCATGATCACCGGAACTCCTGTGCGCTCGCCGAATTGATCGATCAGCCGGTAGTATAGCGGATTGATTTCTTTCTCCACCGTTTGCGGCCGCGCGCTACCATCCACATGCGTAACCGAAGGAATCACCGAACGCTTTTCGTGACGCACCTGCGCCGTGAGAATCATGAATGGGGAATCGTAAGCGGATTCGAGGTACTCCGGCGCGGCCTCCTTCTTGAAGGAGGGAGCGAAGGGGCGCCACCACTCACGGAATTTTACCGCGTTGTTCACCTTGGCATTCATTTCCGGGTCGCGCGGATCGGCAATAATCGAGCGGCTACCGAGTGCGCGCGGCCCGAACTCCATTCGTCCCTGGAACCAGCCAAGAATTCTCCCTACTGCAAGGAATTCAGCGGCGGTCGCCGCAGGGTCGGGGAGCTGCGTGTAGCGGATTTTGTACGTTCGCAGTGATGACTCGATTGCGTCATCTTCAAATGCCGGCCCAAGATAAGCATGGCGCATGGCATTCAACGGTAACCGCTGCCCATTTTCCAAAAACGGCACGAGCGCAGCGCCGAGCGCCACTCCGTCATCCGATGCGGCCGGCTGTACGAACAGGTTATCGATAACCCCGGACGCCGCAATTTTTCCGTTGGCCTTGGAGTTCAACGCCACTCCGCCAGCAAGGCAAAGATTTCTGCTACCCGTCTTCTCCAGCGCAAGCTTCACCACGCTTATCATCGCGGTTTCCGTCATATCTTGAACCGCCCAGGCAATCTCCTTGTGCTGGTCAGAGATTTCACTCTCTGCAACGCGCGGCGCGCCAAGCGTGGCCGGCCATCCGGAGTACGGCCTCTCCCCATTTCCGTTCAGCCGGTCCGCGTGAACTTTGTAAGGTGCGGCAGTCGGATCAATAAAATGGTGGAGATTGATGCCCGGCTGGCCGTAGGGCGCCAACCCCATGACTTTCCATTCATCAGAATTGGGAACGAAGCCAAGAAATCCGGTGAATTGCGCATAAAAAAAGCCGAGCGAATTTGGCCAATTGATCGTCAGGACGTGCTCGACGCGGCCGTTGCTCCCCTGCCAGATCGAAGTTGCCTCCCACGCCCCGCGGCCATCCATCACCACAATCGCCGAATCATTGAATCCGGAATAGCAATAAGCACTGAGCGCGTGCGCGAAATGGTGATCCACAAACCGGAAACGCGCCTTCCTCACATCAAATTGCTGCGTGAAACGATTCGCGCCGCCATTCTGATGGCGCATGCTGGCAAAATGCCTCGTCGAATTCAGCACATTCATATACGTCGCCGGCCACTGGCCGCTGGCGTAGAGCTTCAAGTCGTGCCGAAATGTCGCTCCGGGAGCTTGCCAACCAAAGCACACCTCATCAATTCGATCGGCGCGCACCTTCGCGAAATCCAGGCAAGCCTGTATGGCGTGGTGAGGAAAGCCCGAATCATGTTTCAGTCGGGAGATGCGCTCTTCGGCCACGGCAAAGAGCAACTGGCCATCGCGCACGATGCACGCGGAGGAATCGTGCATCTGTGAGTAGTTGAGGCCGAGCGTGATCATGCTAAAAGTGGTTTCTCCGCGCGACAAACACCAGCGAATCTACCTCTTCGATGATAGACCATGGTTGCGTGATATCGCGGCGGAAAAAGCGATCAATAAATCGAACGGGGCCATAGTCGGGAGCGGTCCAGCCATTCGCGAAAAGGCGTGCATCGTGAAACGCAACGACCCCCTCCGGAGTTACAAACGGCGACCACTCTCGCCAGTCGCGTTCGACGGCCTCTTCGCGGTGATCACCATCAATCAGCAGAAAATTGATGGGCGACTTCCAATCGCGCACTGCGTCGTGACTGAAGGTTTCCAACCAGTGCACCCTGGCCCGCCCGGCGGCAGCCACCGCACGATGCGCCGCTCTCTTCTGAAAATTCAACGCCGGAACCCGTGAAAGATGAAACGGATCGATCAGATGAAGGCTGCCCTCGGGATGCATCGTTTCGTGCAGCCCAACGGCGGATGCGCCCTCCGCAACCCCTATTTCCACCACGCACCGCGCATCCCGCGCGTGCCGCATCAGAGCTTCATGTTCCGCAAGCGTGTGCTGGGCAATTGGCTCTCGAAGTCCGGCCCAGGCAAAAAACGGGTGCTGCAACACGCGCGCAACGGCTCCAGTGTTCGCGGACGGCACAGCCGGAACCTGTGCGAATTGAATGCCGTTTTTCATAAATGATGTGCCTGTTTCTCACTCATCATCTGCCAACATCAGTTTACCGTCTCACGCTTGCGATCCAATAACTCATGGGGCACTCGCCGGATTGTTTTCTCGAACCGCTAAGCGCAAAACGCGTTCCATGTCGCGCGCGATAATCTGCCACGTAAATCTGCGCGCGGTTTCTTGCGCCGCACATCCCAGCATTTTGCGCAGTTCCATCGAGGTGCAGAGCCCATACGTCATTTCAGCAAGTCGATCGGAATCCGCAGCCGGAACGAGCATTCCATTAGCGCCATCTTCTATCAGGTCGGCCATGCCGCACGTATTTGTCGTAACCACGGGCATGGCGGACGCCATTGCCTCCAGAAGCGTCAGTGGCATGCCTTCGACGAGCGCCGGGAAAACAAAGACATCGTGGGACGCGTACAATTGCGGCATCTCCTCGCGCTTCAAAAATGGAATCACCGTGACCCGCGCGCGTAATTCGCCGGGAAAGAAGCTGCGCACTTGTTCTTCTGCTGACAACGATCCCGCTACCGTAAGCGTCATCCGCGGCATTCGTTGCGCCAGCGCGGCGAACGCTTCAACAAGATAATAGATCCCTTTGCGATCCAGCCAGGTGCCAACGTATAGTAAGCGCTGCGCGGGCGATTCGGTAAACACGCGCGGCGCAAAGAATCGCGGATCGACTCCATTCGGCACGTACCAGATGTGTCCCGGCGGATACCCGTACTTCAGTTCGGAGAGGATCCATCCTTCGCGATTGGCGACTGCGCCAAAGTCCGCGGTGCTGATGGAAAAATCGTACATGCTCTGGTGATACAGCCGGTGCCAGACACGATTCTTCCACGCAAAATTGGCCGCGCGGCCCTTGTAGTGTTCCAGCCGCATGGCCAGTGCGTAGCGCTCTTCGCTGCCCTGCATGGTGAAAACGTAAGGGGGAACCCGCCGCCCCGGAAACAATCTGCGCGCCAGACCATACACGCAACCCCAGGGCGCGTGAATATTCACCACATCGAATTGCGTGGGGTTACGGCGAATGCGCCGCGAAACAGCAAACGCATATTCCAATTGTTGGAAACGCGACGGCCAGCGCGGGCTAGACAGTAGATCATCGAAGAACCACGTCTCTACCTGGTGCCCGAGCTTTTTCAGTTCTTGCTCGTGATTGAGCACAACTCCGGCAGCGCCAGCCTCCCGGACACGACGCACTCCGATGGCAATCAATATTTTCATTCTCTGCTGAACTCACTCGCTGCAACCTCGCGAATCGCGCGGCCAGCCCGCATCTTATGCCTCATCCGAGCCCCGCTCAATCACCGGCCCGGCAAGCGCGGGATCACCAATCCATTTGCGCGTGTGCCGCAGCCTGCTGTCCGCATACCAATGTTTCAGGCGGAAAAATTGTCGCGAGGGAAGAAGCAGTGCCATCGCCAACGTTAGTACCTTGAAAACGCGGTAACCGAACGATGCCTTTCCCGCGAAATACTCGCTGGTCGCCCGCTCCATCCTCAGGACTTCCCACCGCGAGCCGCCATCCAACTGCAACCGCATGCGTTCAGTCTGCAAGTGCAGATGCTCGAGCAGCGCCACTTCAATCTCAGGTGGGATTCCCAGCGTCCGCATCTTTGACGGAAAATTTTCCACCAGACAGGCCAGGGAATTGTAAAGTCGCCGAAGCCCCTTTTCGCTTGCGCCTCGCACCAGAAATAAATTTCCAGCATGCACCCGGTAATAAAAAAGCGCCCGATCCAGCACCAGAACATCCGCAAGGCAGGGCGCGAGCGTAAACAACCATTCATCCGCCTCAATCGCCACGCCTTCGGGAATGGGCAAAATCTTTTCCAGAATCGCTTTCCGGTAAGCCACCCGGCTGGTGCCGAAAAACCCTCCGTGCCGGGAAAATTTCCTTGCATCTTGCGGCGTCCGCGCGTTCAATCGACAGGTTTCTTTCGGCACGACCGTATTTTGCAACTTGCCTTCTGCATCCACCATCAAGATGCCGTGGCCAATCCCGCCGATCTCCGGTTGTGCCTTGAATATCGGAACGATGGCGCTCAACTTTTCCTTTTTCCACCAGTCGTCCCCGTCAAGAAACGCAATCACCTCTCCCTGGCATTGCGGAATCGCAAAATTGAACGCGCTACCCTGGCCTCCATTTTCCTTCTGTAGAATGCGGATGCGCGGCCCGAATTTTCGCAGCAGCTCCGGAGTCTTGTCGGTGGACCCATCGTCCACCACCACAATTTCCACGTCCTCCATCGAAAAATCCTGCTCCAGGACACTGGCAACCGCCTGCTCGATAAACTTTTCGTGATTGTAGGTGTCAATCAGAACGCTGACAAACGGTCTGGCCATGTTCAATTCAGCAGAACCCCCGATGCGCGCAACCGCAGGAGCCTCGCGACGAATGCTGCGTCTGCAAGTTTACGCTAAATCGAGTTAGCTTGCGGCCGCACAGGAATGGGGAACGAGCCTATTGCCTGACCCAGAGGGATGATTCGCGTGCGTGGCACGGATGACGCCAGTTTAGTTGCGGGTGTACTATGCGTCAAGGATCCGGCCGCAGTGGTCACAACGATAGGGCCGCAAACCAAGGCGCCGCCACAGACTACGGCGCTTTTCCAGATCGCCAAGCTGTCACAGTAAGGACAAGTCCGCTGTCCGTACAAGCGCACGTTAGCCACGAAAATAGGGCGATTGAAAGTCTTGTTCTGGTCCTTGATTTTTCACGGTTGCTGAACCATTGAATGCGGACGAGTTTGGCCAAAGCCTGGATTATTGAATGAAGTTCAGCTGACCGCTCAGCAGGACTAACCGTCTCGCTACGGGACGCTACAATCTCCGTTCGGGGCTTGGGCCTTTGCGATCGGATGACGGGGTACTCAGAAGCAATTCTGGAGTCTGGACGCGCACGGCGGTTGCCTGCTTGTCTGCGACGCGAGCCCAGAAGTCCGGTTGGAGTAAGTTTCTGACTGCCCTTAATAGTCTACGGGGGCCTTACTGTCCACTAAGTGAAGATAAACTCGCGCGTGCTCTTCAACCATGTGGCTCCTCGTGAAAAGTGTCGCAGCTCGGTCTCGGGCTTTTTTCCCAAAGGTTTCGACAAGAGCAGGATTCTGTATGACTTTTCTCATGCACTGCGCCAAGGCTATCGGATCACCTGCCGGCGACAGCAGACCGGCGCTGCCGATAACCTCCGCCAGTCCTCCAATTTTTGAAGCGATGACCAGCCTCCCCCTCATCATTTGTTCGATGGCAGCCAGTCCTGCCGTCTCCTCCCAGACTGATGGCATGACCACTACTGAGACGCCTTGCATCGTCTTGTGAAGAGCGTCTCCCTTAAGGAATCCTGTAATGGTTACGAACTCTTGTATCTGTTTTTCTTGAATGAGACGCTCGATCTCCGCTCTTTGTGGGCCCTCTCCCACCAGCTTTACATCAAAGACGAGGCCCTCCTCCTTTAGAAGGCGGATGGACTCCAAGAAGATAGGAATTCCTTTTTCTGCTACGAGCCGCCCCACATAGGCGAACGACAATTTGCCGGAGAGTCGAGCGAGAGTTTCGCCATTCAGCGGAGCCGAATCTTCAATGCCATAGTAGATGGTTTTTGTCCTTGGCAACCTTTGGCGTTCGAGCACATGGTTCGTGATGGAAATGTTCGCTGCCACAGACCGTGACAAGAGGTGCCGCGGTAGCATCATCGACATATGAATCACAGCTTTCCATAGCGGCATCTCTGTTGATTGGCACTTGAGACATTCCAGGTGCTTCCCCTGAAGATAGTGGCCGGGACATACGGACCGCTCGGGTTCGTGGATGAGTAGGCCGTTTGGGCAAGTGGATTGATAACCGTGGTGTTCAAGAACAACCGGCTTGCGAGCCAAGTAGCCCAGCAACAGAGGTAGGAGCGACGGCCCAGCAAGATGAAGTACATCGGACTTGAGGATCAGCCTGGCGAGTGTGAACAGGCTCGGATGACGCACTACCCGGAAGCCCAGCGACTGGTCGTCGAACAGTGCCGCAGGAGTTTGCGCAACGACCGTAACATGGAATTGCTTTTGTGAGGAAGGATCCGAGATCTCAGAGAGTCCGCTTGCCAGAGCGAGAACACTGGTCTCCACTCCACCTACGCTGGGAATAAAGTAATGGGAGTAGATCAGCAAACTTGTCGTTTTCCCTTTGGCCCGAGGCTTCACTGGAGAATGCAGCCTTTCCCTTGCGCACAAAGCTCAGAAATCACTGCGCTCTGAGGAGGGAATGCCGGGAAAAAATGCATGATTCTTGCCGGAGCGCAGCTGTGCACCAAATTCATTTTAGGAATAGAATTTATTACTTCTCGTCCTCTAGCGTGGTGAAACAAAAATCAAGCCCTGCTTTCCGATGAATCGCTCATTCAAACTCCGCAATAAGAATTCCCACATTAGCAGTTGAACAGAACATATTACCTATGTGATCTTGCAGATCTTTTCTGCGGTCTCCACTTGAGAGAAACCGCGATTCGGATTCACTTTACTGCTGCGGACGAGCCTCCGAAGAAACCGAATTGGGCTCACAGCCGAAAGTATTCGAGAACTCCCGAGTATCCGGTGGCGGGATGCGGATCTGAAGCTCAAGTCCCTTGTCTGGAAGAGCCTACCACATCGTATCCCCCTTGCATGACTGAAGTGTTTGAGCGAAAAGAGGCTGAAGGAGATGGCCGCCCGGCTGGGGGGAGCCGGACGGCGCGCGGCGGTTAAAATCACCGTGTCATGGCTACTTCCGCCCGGTATTTCGATCTGGTACGTGAGATGAAAGACGCTACAACCATCGTCTGCGGCTGGTCGAAAGCGCCAAGCAGCGCGGGATTAAACTTGCGGCACGGCTTTTTGCTACCACCGAGCACACGGTTCGCAAATGACTGCGCCGCTTTCAGCAACGCTGCCCTTCCGGCCTGGTCACCCTTTCTCGCGAGGGCATCTAAACCGCGGCTCTCCCTTTTTCCCTGTCTGTTTCCGTCTTGGCGCTGCTAGGTAGCCTATCCTTCCAGCGCAGAAACGGCTCTTCGAAATATCGTCGAGACAGATAAGCAACAATAACTGCTCCCGTACCCGCGATGAGCATTCTTGTCCAGACCTGCTCCCATAGATTGAGGTGGAGAAGGGACTCGATATTTGTCTTTCTGGCGACCCACGCGTAACCCAAAAGCACCAGTAAATGGTACAGATAGAGTCCGTAGCTGATCTGCCCGAAAAAGATTAGGAATGATGGCGTCACCAATCCCTTCCAGGGCCCACTTCCGATCAACAGGAACATTCCTAGCAAACCGGCAAATGCAAAGTTCCAGGGAACGTATTGGGCAGCTTCGCCAAACGCGCTTCTCCGGGAGAGAATGCCAAATGGAGCACCAGCCACGGCTACCAGAATTGCAATAGTCATAAGGAGAATCGAAAACCGCAGCAACTGTTGGCGACTCCACTCACGCCGCCTTACGAGGATTGCGAGAATTGAGCCTAGTGCCAGGCCATCCAGATGATTCCAAGTGAGAGCGCCGAATTCGGGTCTCGCCATATAAGTGCTGGGAGCGTGTTCAAAGTAAAGCAAGCGAGAAATCGGACTCAGCACCAGAATCGCACCCAAAATCCACAACAGCTTCGTAGGTGAAATTCGTCTCACCACCGATGGCCAGATCAGATAGAAATGCTCTTCCACTGCGAGTGACCACAAGACCGGATAGGAGATCGCAATCCCAAATAGGGGTGACAGATTCGATGAATACAATAAACTCATGAATAGGAAGCCGCGCGAAGTCACCCCGAACAAGATCAGCAAGAAGAGAGTCAGGTAATAGGCGGGAAGAATGCGGAGGGCCCGGCGTAAGTAGAATCTCCGATAATAATTTGGGCGATTCCGAGACTGAAGCAGGATCCCAGTGATCAGGAATCCCGATAGAACGAAGAACAGGTTTACTCCGAATTGGCCTGGGGCCATAAGGGATAAGAAGCGTTTCTGCCAAGGAGTATAACGGCTTACGTCCCGTGCCCAGTAGAATCCGTGATAGAAGAGCACCCCAAGGATTGCGAGTCCACGGATCGTGTCCAACTCGGGCATGTGAGCACGCAGCAAGGGTTCGCAAGCGGAAGCTTCAGTCGGACCAGGGAGATGTACTTCCCTTTTCAACATATAAGCCTTAACCCGGAGGACGCTTTTCACCATGATGTCTTTTTGCAGATGTCAACCTCGACGCCATTAAATCTATTCTACTTTGCCTGCGATTTCCATGCAGTAATCTCTGACGGAACGACGGAGCTGCGACTTGTGGTCGAAACCTGACGAATGCATCCTAGTCTATTTGGTATGCTGTTTTTGTTCTGTTCGTATGAGGTATGCAGAGAGATTACTGTCGGTGCCCAATGCCTAAGAAACGATTGCGGATTCTCTTCGTCTGCTCTCACCCCGTGCAATATGCGTCGCCCGCTTTCAGGGAAATGATGCACCATCCCGAGATCGAGATTATGGTGGCCTACTGTTCGCTTCGGGGCGCTCGGACCGCATTCGACCCGGATTTCAATACGAACGTGAAATGGGATATTCCCCTCCTCGATGGCTATCCGTGGGTAGAGCTTCCCAATAAGGGATCGGGTTCGAACTCATTTTTCGGATTGTGGAATCCAGGCTTGTGGCCATTGATCCGCCAAGGAAACTTCGACGCGGTCATTTGTCACACCGGCTATCTCCTGGCATCGTTCTGGCTTTCGTTCTTCGCTGCCTGGCGGAGTGGTTCCGTTTTCCTTTTCGGCACGGATGCAAACAGCTTGGCATCCCGCGAATCCCGTTCTTGGAAAAGACTCGTCAAAAGCTTGATATGGCGTCGTCTCTTTATGCTCGCAGACCAGGTCTTGGCGCCCTCGACGGGCACACGAAAGCTCTTACGCTCCTTGGGAGTGCCCGGTGACCGGATTACCCTGACACCGTACTGTGTCGACAACGATTGGTGGGAACTGCAATCGAGCAAGGTTGATCGGAGTGCGATCCGGAAATCCTGGGGTTTGGGGGCCGAAGCGCGCGTAGTTCTCTTTTGTGGAAAGCTGCAAGACTGGAAACGGCCTTTCGATCTTCTGAGAGCTTTTGCCAGCGCACGGTTAGCCGATGTATTTTTGGTGTTCGCGGGCGAAGGTCCTCTGCGGCCGAGTTTAGAGGCAGAAGCTGGCACACTCGGTGTACGGGAACATGTGCGGTTCCTGGGTTTCGCGAATCAATCCGAGCTGCCGTCCATTTACACTGCTTCTGATCTCTTGGTTGTACCGTCAGAATATGAACCATTCGCAGTCGTCGTGAATGAATCATCCTGTTGCAGGTGTCCGGTGGCAGCAAGTGATAAGGTTGGAGCTGCGGGCGATCTGATTTTCCCGGTAAATCCTGCATTCGTCTTCCCCTGTGGAGATACTGCGGCCCTCGCGAAGCTCCTCGGTGACGCGTTTGGGCACCCCAACGAGCTCGTTGAATCCGGAAACCGTGCCCGTCAAAGAATGCGCTCTTGGTCGCTCAAGGAAAACATCACGGGAGTTGTGGATGCCGTCGGTTCAGCGGTCCATCGACGAAATTCCGCCCGAGTCTAAGCTTTGGAGACTCGGAAGCAATTGTCGCGTGCCCAAGTTCTTTATCCGGGTTGATCGGCCCCGCTATTTTTGATCCACATCGAAGGTTAGTTTCCGGCAAAATCTAGGACCTGAGGAAGGGGGATTTGCCGTGAAGCATAAGCGATTCAACATCGAGCAGATCGTGGCAGTCTTAAAACAGGCCGAAGCGGGAGTTCCGCTCGCTGAGCTGATCCGGCGGGTTGGAGTTTCCGAGCAGACCTTCTATCGATGGAAGAAGCAATACGTCGGGTTGGAGGTCGACCAGGTTCGCCAGCTCAGGCAGCTCCAAGAAGAAAACGCTCGGTTGAAGCAGGTGGTAGCCGACCTAACTCTGGACAAGGCGATGTTGCAGGATGTTCTATCAAAAAAATTCTAAAGCCCTCACGGTGTCGGCAGGTGGTCGAGTACCTGCATGGCAGCTACCGGGTGAGCGAGCGGCGTGCATGAAGAGTAGCCGGGTTGAATCGAGGGACATTCCGATATCGCACTCACAAAGATCCACGAACCGCTCTTCGGATGCGCATCCGCGAGATCGCTCAAACCAGAGTGCGGTACGGATACCGAAAAATTCCCGTGCTGCTGAACCGCAAGGCTGGAGAGTGGGCAAATACCTGGTGGAACGAATCTATCGGGAAGAGGGATTAACACTGCAGCAGCGGCGGAAACGACGTCGCCGGGTAGCGGAACATCGCCGTGAACGGTTTCATCCGTCAGGGCCGAATCAGGTGTGGTCGATGGACTTTGCAGCAGATCAGCTAGCGGACGGAAGAAGGTTTCGTTCACTGACGGTCGTGGATATTTACACTAGGGAATGCTTGGCGATCGAGTCGGAGCAGAGGTGCAGGCGGTGAGTTTGATCTTGGATAATTTGGCGGAGGATTTCGTCAAGGCCGATGGTGATGGACCAATTGGGATAGTGTGAGCGGAATTTTGCGAGGTTGGAGATATAACAAATGTGGTCGCCCCTGCGGTTTTCCTCGACGTACTTCCAATTCACTTTTTTCCCGGACAGTTGCTCGATCTTTGCGATGGCTTCGAGCATCGAGATGCTGTTTTCCCGGCCGCCGCCCAAGTTATAAACCTCGCCGGGCCGCGGGCTGGCGGCGAATGCCTCAATGGCACGCATCACGTCGCGGCTGTGGATGTTGTCTCTCACCTGCTTGCCCTTGTAGCCAAACACCGAATACGTTCCCCCCGAAAGCGCGACCTTCACAAGATACGAAAGAAAGCCGTGCAGCTCGACCCCGGAGTGCGAAGGGCCCGTCAGGCATCCTCCGCGAAACACGCACACATTCATCCCGAAATACCGCCCGTACTCCTGCGCCATCAGGTCCGCGGAAGCCTTCGAAGCCCCGAACAGCGAGTGCAGTGTGCGATCAATCCGGCAATTCTCGTCGATACCTTCATAATCTTCCGGCCGCGCGTATTCCCACCGCGTTTCCAACTCCTTCAACGGCAATTCATTCGGCGCGTCGCCATACACCTTATTCGTGCTCAGAAAAACAAACACCGCCTCCGGGCAGTGCACCCGCGTCGCTTCCAGCAGATTCACCGTGCCTAGCGCATTCACCTCGAAATCAAGAATCGGAATATCGCGCGCCTTGTCGTGCGATGGCTGCGCCGCGCAGTGCACGATCAAATCAAATCGCTGCGCCTTGAAAAGTGCTTCGAGTCCCGTCCGGTCCCGTATATCCAGATCGTGATGCGTGAAATTCTTCGCCGCGCGCCGCAGCCGCTCCAGATTCCACGACGTATCCCCCGGCTCGCCGAAGAACACCCGCCGCATATTGTTGTCAATCCCGTGAACCGCGTGCCCCTGCCGGTCAAAATGCTCCACGGCCTCCGAGCCGATCAGCCCGCTGGACCCCGTCACCAGAATTTTCTTCATCGCCATCGTCGGCCACTCAATCCTTCGCTCGCGCCAAACAGTATAGATACGTCCCCTTCAGCCCGCGCATCCGCACATAAGGGTACGCCACCGCCGCCACCGGGTAACAAGCCGCAGCCTTCATCCGCCCAAGCGTTTGCACCACGCGCTGCCGCACGCCTGGTTTCGCGCGCAACACCTCGGCGGCCGCCTCTGCATTCATTTGCATCACATCCCGAAAGCTCGTCGAAGCCGCGGGCGCAAGCGGCCGCGTCAGCCCCGTGCGCAACGCCATATTCATCATCACCGCCGTGTGCGCAATTCCCGCTGCTTGCTCCTGCACATTCAAAATCTCAAACCCACGCACCCCGAGAAATTTCGTCAGCGCCCCCGCGCTCCACCGCAAAAAATGATTTGGCGGATAGTCAAACACATCCGGCCCCGTAAGCCACCGCTCGCGGTTCGGCACGCTCAACGCAATGAAGCCGCGTGGCCGCAAACACGTTCGCACGATCTCGACAAACTCCTCCGGCGCCGCCTGATGCTCCAGGACCTCGAAAAAACTGACCACATCAAACTTCATCCCCGCATTTTGGCGCGCAAACTCAGAAATACTCAACGGAAACACCCGCGGCAACCCAATTTTCTCGCGCGCAAACGCCGCCGCGTTGCGGTCCAGCTCAATCCCCGTCACCTCGTATCCTGCCTCACGTGCAGCGCGCAGAAAATTCCCCGTGCCGCAGCCAATATCAAACAACTCGCCGTCCTTCGGCACCAACTCGTCCGCCAAAAAATATTTATGCCCGGGCTCCAGCGGCAGCAGCTTCGCGTCCCGCCCGCGGTACATCTGCTCGTACCAGCCCGCATCCGGCATCGCCCGCGGATACCAGTAATACAAATCGCAACCCGCACAGGCGAAAAGACTATACTTCCCGTAGCGCGCCACGGGATCCATCTCCGCAACCGACCCGCACGCCGGACAATCTATCGCCGCTGCTGTCGCATTCAGCACCTGATTCATCCACGCTCCCGCTTCTCACTCACGAACCCACTCATTCAAGGACGCGCGCTTCCGCTCAACCCCAGCCGCTTGCGAATCCCATACGTCCTGTTCACGAAAATCTCCCAGAGAAATGTGCGAAGCCCCAGCCGCTGCGCCCGCAAAAACACCCGCCGTATCCGTCCATCCGCGCTTATCGCGTGCGTGGCGCTCAAAATCGTATACGTATGCGGCCTCTCATCATAATAAACAAGATTCTCATTGGCCTCGGCCCCTCCGTACACGCCACCCTCTTTGCCGCCCGCTACGTGGTTGTAGTCGTGCAATTGGTGAACGATCGGCGCAAAACTCGTCAGATCGATCACTGGCAATCCTTTCTTCCGTGCGTACTTGATGCACCACTGGTCGAACCAGATGCGCCCGATCGCCAGCGGAGGCACCTGCTCGTACGTCCCCCGCGGAAACACAAAAAAATCAATTCCCGTATGGCTTTCCAGTTGTCCTTCGCGAACCCGCCACCCCTCGAGCTTCTTTTCCCAACCCGCGCCGAAATCCAGTTCTTCTCGAATCTCCAGATTCGTCCGCCGCCCAACCGCGAGAAACCTCGAAAATCTCTCGCGCACCTTTTCCACCCCGGCCATGAACTGCTGCGGAAGGATGATATCCGCATTCACGTAAGCCAGCACGTCATGGCTGCCATGCTCCTCCGCCCGCTTGAAAATATCCGCAAGAAGAGGAGTGCCGCGTTCGTTTCTTGCCACTTCCCGAATGTGAATCAGCCCCAGCTCCCGCGCGCGTTCTGCCACACCTTCTTCATGGCCAAAAAGAATAATCTCTGGTCGCGGCACCAGCTTCGTCCAACTGGTAATCGCATTTCGTTGGATGACGCCGATATGCTCCCGGAAAGGCTTCGGCATGGCGAAAAGCGTGATTGGAGCTTGTGCGTTCAAGCGGTCACCTAAACTGAATGTGGCACACCTTCATACTGAACTGTTTTCTCTCCTTGCTGAAACGAAAATGTCGAGAATCACACTCCTTGCACCTATAAGGCTCTACAGCCAGCACTTGCGAAGCAATTCGCTCCAAGATTCCCTGTTTTCTTGACTTTCGAATCAATGCATTCCCGCAATAAGGGCAAACTTGAGGTAGCTTCTTCGATAGAACCAATCTCATCTATCCATCTTGTCCCCGCGCTCTCCCTCGCGCAATACAGCCGGGATACCACCCTTTTTCAACCCAATGCGCCATTCGTCTAGCCGTGCGTAGTGCTTATATCCAAATAGAAGCGCTCCGATGGCATTCAATAAATTCACCGCTTGAATTCGCGCGTTGAAACACGGATTCATCGTACTCATCGCTCGCATCAGATGGAAAAAAAACCGCACCCGCCCCGGCGATTCGAGTTGGAATTCTTCCATTTCATAAAGGAGTTGCCATCTTTTCCGGAACGCCAGTATTTCCGGCTGTTTCAAATCGCGCCCATGCTCCCGCAGCCATTTGTCCATCTCCTCCAAAATGACCTTCAATGTGGAAACTCTGCGCCCTTGCCGCTCTTTGTCGATCACCTGCGCCGACTGAAAATACATATTCCTGCCGTGAATGCGGTAGACCGCCAACGGTTCCTCAATCGCCACCACCGGTGCAAGAAAAATCACCAGCGCCGCCAGCAATCCGTCCGCTTGAATCGTCATCGCTTCGTTCAGCGGCAGCATTCCCTCCACAAATCGCTTACAAAAGGAAAGCCCGGAAGTCTGGCACGCCGTGTAGGACAGTATCTTCTTCATATCGCCGGTCACGTCTCCGGAGACCGCGTTGAAGCTCCCATCTTTCCATTCCCCTGTGTCCATGCGCAGCTCGCGAAACGGATGGTAAACAAGTCCCGCCTCCGGATGCCTTGCGAACTCTTCCGCCACCCGCCGCAGTTTTCCCGGTAGCCAGTAATCATCCGCGTCTAGCAGCGCTACGATCTCTCCCTTCGCTCGCGCAAATCCAGAATTAAACGCCGACGCTTGCCCCCCATTCGCCTTGTACAAATACTCCACACGGCCCGCGTACTTCTCCACCCGCTCGCGCGTGTCATCCGTGGACCCATCGTCCACCACCAATATTTCCAGCTCTTCCGCCGGAAAGTCCTGGCCAATTACGCTCTCAATGGCCTCTTCAATGAAATGCGCGTAGTTGTACGTGTCGATCAAGACCGTAATGGAAGGTGAGATGCTAGTCATAAAACGATTGGGATAACGGAAATGCAAACCGCCAAGCGGCTCTCGCCTCAATGAGCCTTGAGGATCGCGCTACGTGGAAGTGAATCCTGTCTGTGTTTACGTGTGTACTCACCCGTCTTTCCTGGCGGTTGGTTCTTCTCGTCTAAGTTCATTTACATCCGTGTGGCCAAGTATTCTCTTCCAGGTACGCCTGCGAATTCCGAGGCGGCTGCGCAACCAAAAAGTATTATGAATGAAAGTTTGCCAAAGCAATTCTTTGGCCTGGCGTCGCTGCTTTCGCAAAAACGTTGGCAGAAGCAACCCGCGTCGCGTGAGATGATGCGTGCAATCTTCATACGTGGCAAAGTGTTTGCCTTTGTGCGCTAATTCATAGTTCCATTTGGCGCCTGGGTCGGAAAAGACGCCCTGGCTCGACCCCGTTTCCTGAACATAGCTATAGTCATGGTTCTGATGAATGACCACCACCATCGGAGAAACTTCGACGACAGGAACCCCTAGAGAAAGCGCCTTCCAGACCGTCCAGTAGTCCCAATAGACTCTGCCGATAATAAGGGGAGGCATCCCGCGGTACATGCCCTTCCGAAACAAGAAATAGTCGATCTCATTATTTCTCCGAGTACCGTGAAGCAGCGCGCGCTGGCGCAATTCATGCGCCCAGTTTGGTCGTTGAAACTCCAGCGGTGCATTGATCTCGAGGTCCCATCTCCGGCCAATTGCAAGAAACTCTTTCCGCCATTCGCTGAGTTTTCTCAATGCCGAGCAAAGGTCTGGTGTCAGCACGATGTCACAGTTGAGATAGCAGAGCCAAGGATGCCGCGCGATCTCCTGCGCCCGTTCAAACAGGTAAGCCGCGACGGGGAGTCGCGGATTCACGTGACTGCGTTCGACATGCGGCTCATGCCGCAGTCCCAACCCGGCGCAGACTTGCGCTGCGCCCTCTTCGTCACCGAAGAGGATCACTTCTACATCGGGATGCAGGAGCTTCCAGCTTTGCAAGGCATTGCGCTGAATGATCCCATTGTGTCCTTGAAAAGGCTTCCCTGTAGTGAAAATGGTGAGCATAGCTCTCTGAGCCGACTCCTCTAGCCAATCACCGCCTCGGCAATCAATCCGTCAGGAACCACCTGCCACCCCGATTCCGAATGACCGGCGGCCAGTCGGGACCCCGCATTCGATACAGAGCGGGCGTGATAGTCCGCGCCCATAAACCGGAAACTTTGGGGATCTTCTGGGCTTTCGTGGCTAGAGATCGGAAAAGCGTAACCCAAAACTCACTATTTAGCGATTTTAACTCCTGCGATAGGATTTCTTCCATGGATCGATCGTATCCTCTTGGGTCCTGGGCCACGATGGAATCAGAGTGCATTCGAAATCCCCCGATCAGGGAAGCTACGGAATATAACTGCGTGTGCCGAAAGAAACGTAACCAGAGGTCGACATCGCTTGCATCCCGGCGAGTTGCGTCCACATAGCCCCCCGCCTTCTCCCAAAGTTCGCGTCGCCAATATGTGGACTCCTGCTGGATGTAACGATTTGCGCCAGCAAGAAAGCGAGTTCGTGACCAACGAGGAAGAGGGCCCACGCCGGTTGTTGTGCCGTCCTCGGCAAACGCAGTCGGCAGACCAGTAATCCAATGTACCTGGCGAAATGTCTGAAACACACTACCAACGACGGCCAATCCGCCCGTGTGAAGCATGTCGCTCGCGTTCAGCCAGCCCATGATCTCGCCCGTGGAGCGGGCAAATCCAGTATTCAGCGCGTCATACAAGCCGTTATCCCGCTGGCTGACCCACCACGAGATATGCGGTTCGTATTGTTTGATGATCTCCAAAGTACCGTCAGTCGAAGCCCCGTCAACAACGATATATTCCAGATTCGGATACCCCTGACACACGATAGAGCGAATCGTTGCCTCGAGGTATTTCGCGCCATTGTACACAGCGGTCACAATCGTGATTCGGGGCCAAACTGCGGCGCTATTCGGGATGGTGCTTGCATCCAATTCAACCTGTCTGGCCTTCGGCAAGAATCTTCTCCCTTGTGTGACAGCTCAACCTAATCGGAACGATATCGGCTCGATTGAAACACAGGATGCGTGGAACGTAGAAACACCATATCCATCTGCCAGAGTGCATTGTCGCCCGGCCGAATCATCAGGTCGAACATATCCACGCAGCGAAAGCCACGTGGCTCCAAAAATTGGCACAGTTCGTAAAATCGCAAAGCCCCCGGGCAGAGTGTGAAGTTATATGCCTCGATGATCAGCATGCCCGCTTGCGCCATGGTCTCCCGTGCGCCTTCAAGAATAGCCGCCTCGAAGCCGTGTGTATCCAGCTTCAGCAGGTACGGTCCTGGCATGTTGTGCTGCCGGACTAAGTCATCCACTGTTCTCACGCGAACTTGGATGTTGTTCCGCAGATACGGCGTCTCCGAGGCTTGCCCGCCGAAAGGATCGGTCGCATCGAAGAATATTTCTCCTTCTCGGTTGCCCGCGGCGCAAAGTTCATATTCCACACCCGCGTGACTTGCCTTGAACCGCCGGAGACTCGCGCCGTGCGCCTTCTCCTGTGCCTCGATCAGTAGGTACCTGGCGTCGGGAAAATACGGCATCACTTCCCCGGACCACCGGCCGTTGGAAGCCCCCACGTCGATCACCGTCGCAACGGAAATGTCCCGCCTCCGCTGCAGTGCCGTGTGAAGATTCGGTGGCCCTTCCGACACGGGTATAAACCCGCGGCTTTCAATGTAACGACGGATCAAGGTCCTAATACGTTTGGGAACCAACCGGACCATCGGGCTATTCCTCTGAACCTTGGCCAAGGCGGTACAGGACTTCCCGGGTTAGCTCGCTCGGAACTGCCACGAGATTTGCGTCGAATGCGTCGCGGTCAGGGCCGATTTCGAGCAGGCTACCTCGCGCCGAAGGTTGGAACCATTGGTACCCCCATCCTTCAAGCGTTGTCACGATGTCTCGGGCGCGATAGCCCCAAGGTAGCGTCCGAGTGTCTTGAACTTCAGCGAGAATGACGGGACGTGATGCACCCTTTAGTAATCGTAGCGCGCCCTTGAGGATCGAAAGCTCTGCTCCCTCAACATCCAGCTTGATGAAGTCCACTCGATCAATCTTGTGTTCGGTGAGCCAGTCATCGAGCCTGACCACGTGGACGGAGACAGGAGACGTCCTCGCCGCAACATCCGGGGGGCGGAGACTATTGCAGCCGGCTGCCCAATCTTCGACAACGTATAGATCGGAGTCCGCATTTTGGTCGCCTAGTGCCAGGTCTTGAAGATCCACATTCTTGCAGCGATTCAATCTCAGATGCAAACGCAGGGCTTTTCTTTCGCGAGGCGAAGGTTCAAAGGAAAAAACGCGCCCTTTCGGCCCAACCAATCGGGAGGCTAGCAACGTATAGAAACCATGATGCGCTCCGATATCCAAAACACTCATCCCCGGCTGAAGAAATCGCCGGACGAAGCTACATTCGGAAATCTCGAATGTACGATCCCAAATAGGCCCGCTAACATGGTCATGGCGTAGTAACCACCACATCCGGAAGGGTAATCGTATGGGCACCACTAGCTTGGGGAGCTTCGATCGAACACGGTTTATCACATACCCATACTTCTCTCTCGCTGGAAGGCCCCAGAAGCGCTTTATTCGCCACGGCAGAGAAGGCCCTGTGGCGGCCCGGTTTGTTGGTGCGTGATCTCCTGATTCTCTCATCTCGGCAATCTAGTCGTCGGTTGTAAGCTGCGCTTCGTTCCCGGATCGAATAAGAAATTCGCAAGGCAAGTTTAGCATTCCACCCCACTCGTCGCGCGGATGCTGCTTAAACTCAGTCGCAACGCCCATTTCGGGAACTCCGTCCCACATATCCACTTGCCCGCTGTCATCCCACAAACTCAAGAGCCACGAATACAGTCCTGGTCTTAACGGAAGCATGCGGAACTCATAGGTCAATTCATGAATCCCAACACCAAATTCAAGTTGATCCTCTGCCCTCCCCCACAGCAACTGACGCTCAGCATTGTAGAGTGCGATGCCATGATGCCCCCGGTGAATCGGCTCCGCTACCTCGAGCATGAACCGCACCTTGACCGGGCCTAATCTCTCCAGCGAGTGGGGCGAACGGGCTTGCGGCTCTACGATTTCCCACTTCAGGAATCGCGCCTTCGTTCGCGCTCCCCGCTCCTGCCCTACAGGTGCCGGTTCCCCCGCGCTCATTGCCGCCTCGTATGCGCTCACTACGTCTTGAGAGTCACCTACTCTTTGGACTTCGCCACCGTCTACCCACAGCACCCGATGGCAGAGGCGGCGGATTTGATTGAGCTGATGGCTGACTAGAACGATGGTGCGCCCCTCGTGCGCCACGTCTCCCATTTTCCCCAGGCACTTCTTCTGAAAGTTGATGTCCCCCACGGCCAGCACTTCATCCACCAGCAATATCTCCGGCTCCAGATGCGCCGCCACCGCAAACGCCAGCCGCACATACATCCCGCTCGAATAATGTTTCACCGGCGTATCGATGAACTTCTCCAGCTCCGCGAACGCCACAATTTCATCGAACTTTCGCGCGATCTCCGCCTTTCCCATCCCCAGGATCGCGCCGCTCAAATACGTATTCTCCCGCCCCGTCAGCTCCGGATGAAACCCCGTCCCCACTTCCAGCAAACTTCCCACCCGCCCGTGAATCTCCGCCCAACCTTCCGTGGGCCGGGTAATCCGCGAAAGAATCTTCAGAAGCGTCGTTTTCCCGGAGCCGTTCCGCCCGATCAGCCCCAGCACCTCGCCTTCCTTCACTTCCAGGGATACATCCTTCAGCGCCCAGAACATTTCCTCCGTTGGACGCCGGAAGGCCGCTAGCGGCGAGCGCAGCGTCCGCGCAATCGTGTCGCGCAGCAGCTCGCTGCTCGCGGCAATCCCGCGCAGGTAGCGCTTGCCAATGCCTTGGGCCTGGATGACGGCAGTGCTCATATTCTTGCGCAAGCCTCAAACACGGTCTGCGATCCTGCTCTCCATGCGATTGAAAAACAGCAGCCCGCCGAAGACACTTACAAGAACCATGATCGTCGAGGGAATCACCACCGAACTGGGCGCGGCACCATGCCCGGTCAACGCCCACCGGAATCCATCGATCACCCCGGCCATGGGATTCAGCCCATACACCCAGCGATAGCGCTCCGGCACCATCGAACTAGGATACGCCACCGGTGAGGCCAGCATCCAGAATTGCACCAGAAACGGAATCAGGTAGCGCACGTCCCGATATAGCGCGTTCAGCGCGGAAAGCCACAATCCGATCCCCAGCACCGTCAGCACCGCCAGCAGCAGAAAACACGGCAGCAGCAGCACCGCGAAGGTCGGCCGGATTCCATACGCGAACGTGAAAATCAGCAGCACCGCGAAACTGATCGCGAAATCCACCAGCCCCGCCAGCGCCGCCGAAAACGGCAAAATCAGCCGCGGAAAATAAACCTTGGTGATCACCCGCTGATTGTCGACCATCACGTTGGTCGCACTGACCAGCGCCTGCGAAAAGTACATCCACGGAACCACCGCCGCAAAATAAAACACCGGATACGGCAGTCCCTGCGACGGCAGCTTCGCCAATTTCCCGAAGAACAGCGTGAACACCATCATCGTCAGCAGCGGCTGCAAAATCACCCAAGCCACACCCAGCGCGGTCTGTTTGTAGCGCACCTTCACGTCTCGCCAGATGAAAAAATACAGCAGCTCGCGGTAGGCCCACAGCTCCTTCAACCGCAGGTCCAGCCAGCCCCGCGGTGGCTCGATCCGCACCGTGAACGCCGCGGCCGTTCTCCCGGAGAGCGCTGCAGGTATCGCCGAATTGGAAGTTGCTACTCCCACAAAAAAATATCCTCTCCAAAAAATCCACTCTCAGAGTAACAGAATGTAGGCGCTGGGCTTTAGCCCAGCCTCTAGAAAAGTCTATCTCTTTATGGCTTCAGCCCCGGCATAAAGCGTTAAAAATAAATGCGCTACGGCCGCGGGAGAGTCTTTTTCATTAGGAGGCCGGGGCTTCAGCTTCGGCGTAAAGCCTATAGAACACCTGGGCTTTAGCCCCTGAAGAAAATTTCTTCGACTTTCTTCGCAGCCCGTCTAGCCCCACTACGGCTGCGCATTTTGCTTCATCTGCTCCAAGTCTTTTTGTTCCAGCTTCCGCATCAGATCCCCCCGCCGGAACAAATACGACCGCAGCTGCGCGCTCACCTGTCGCGGCACAATCGTTACCTGGTTGTAAGCCGCTTCTCGAAACGAAATCGGCCCGCGCGCGGGAATCAAGTGCGTCCCCCACTGGTAGATGAGCCCCAGATTCCAGCATACGAAGCACGCCAGCACCGCCGAAGTCGCCAGTAGCGCGCTGCGCGGCCGCGCGAAAACACTGGAAAAAGAATCGATGGCCGCGGCCAGCCCCACAATAAACAGCGGCGTCAACGACACGAAAAACCGGTTGCCGAACGAGGAAATGCCGGCCCAATCCGGATACACCGTGAAAAAAATATAGAAACAGAATGCCGCCGCAAGAAACGCCATCCCGGGCTGCGGAAAGCGGCGCGCAAACACGATTAACCCCACACAAGCCACCAGCAAAAGCGGCGTCCAGGAAAAAAGTCCGTGGTTCGCCGAAAAAAGCACCTGAAGAAAATCCGGCGACTTCCAAAGAAAATCGCGCAGAGACAAATAGCCCGTTTCGAACGGGCCACCGTACACCACCCATCGCGAGATGAACGTCGGCAGCATAAAGGCAATAACGACAACGCCAAATACCAGGTGCCGCGATAGTAGTTGCCCTGCACTCGGCCCCGCGCCCGGCTTCTCACCTCGGAAAGCCCCGGCATAAAGTGGAATTGCCTCCACCAGAACAACCACCACCAGCATGACATTGGCGTAATACACGTTCAGCAGCAGCGCGGTAATCACCCCCAGAATCACCCACTGCCGCATCGTACGATTCTCCCGCGTCCGCTCCCAATACCAGAAAAACAGCGCCGCGGCGAACGCCGAATGCGCGTGCGACCACGAGGGATTGAAATACATATACACCGCAAGCGAACTGCCGCCCCACACTCCTAGTGTCGCGAGGAAAGCCGCCCGTCCACCGACATATTTTTGCGCCAGCCGGAATGAGAGCAGCAGAGCCAAGAATCCATAAACCACCGTGCCCAGCGCCATCGCATAACGGTAGGGCGCCGAAAATCCATCTGCGGGAATCGCTGATCCGAACCCTCTCGCCAGCAAAACTCCCGCGTGCGCCGCAACAAGAAACGGCGACCACAACATCGCCGGTCCCACGGTGAAATGATTTTCCAGGTGGCCGGTGCGCGTGCGGTACGTGGCCTTCGGCAGCCCATCCGGACCGATGCGGTCTTCCCGGAAGCTTTGATTTGCGAATTGATAATCGCGCGTGAAATCCAGGCTATGCTCGATCAGCGGCGCGCGCGCGTAAGCGTAATAGCCGACGCCATCGCCTCGTACCCAGGGATTCACCAGCGGGAGGCTCAGCAGAAAAACTACCAGCAGGGCTCGTTCGAAAAATCTCTGCCGCGCTTGCGAATCGCCGCTCAAGATGAACGCGCACTTCCTTCCGGGAGAAAGTGAAACTTCAACACCCCGCAACGCAACCTGCGGATAAGAATGACCAACGTAATCCCGTCGAATGACAGGAGTTTACAGGAAAGCCCGTGTTTAGTCTTGGAAAATTGTTTACCGAAGCTTTAGTTAATCGCGAGTATGTACTCTCAGGCGATCGAGCGGTTGGATGCCGCCGCGGACGCCAGCGGCCCCTCTCTTTGCCGGAAGTAAGACGCCACACGATCTATGATCTCCGCCAGGCTCGTCTGCGGCCGGAATCCAGTCAGCCTGTGCAGTTTGTCAATGCATGGCACGCGCCGCATCATGTCTTCGAATCCAGGCTCGTACGCCTGGTCGTAAGGCACATGTTGTATCGGCGAAGCGCTCCCCGTACGCTGCTTCACCAACTTCGCCAGATTCTCAATCGAAACTTCCTCGGTATTCCCGATGTTGACGACTTCTCCGATCGCGTCCTCATTTGATAGCAGCCGCAACACCGCCTCCACCGTATCCCTCACGTCGCAGAAACATCGCGACTGCGTTCCATCGCCGTACACTTCGATCGGCCCGCCATCCAGCGCACGCTTCACGAAATTCGGCAGCACCATCCCGTACCGCCCCGTCTGCCGCGGCCCCACCGTATTGAAAAACCGCACCACGATCACCGGCTGATTTTTTTCCTTCCAGTAGGAAAGCGCCAGGAATTCATCCAGCGCCTTCGACGCCGCGTAGCTCCAGCGCCCTTTGGTCGTCGGCCCCAGAACCAGATCGGCATTCTCATGAAACGGAACATTCGTATTCTTACCGTAAACTTCCGATGTTGACGCGATCAGCACTAGCTTCTTTTTCTTCGATGCCGCCTCCAGGATCATCTGCGTCCCATTCACATTCGTCTCGATCGTGCGCACCGGGCTCTCCACGATCAGCTTGACGCCCACCGCTGCTGCAAGATGGATGATGACGTCCGCATCGTCCACAAGTTCTGCCAGAAGCTGGCGATTCTCGATTCCGTCCAGATGATATTCCAGGTGCTCCGACCCTTTCAGGTGACGGATATTTTCCATGCTTCCCGTGGAAAGATTGTCGAGCAGAACGACGCGGCCGCCTTGCTCCAAGAGTCGCTCGGCAAGATGTGAGCCGATGAAGCCTGCCCCGCCTGTGATTAGGTATCGCACACCGTCTCCTTGATTAGAGATTAAAGCTTGTCGGAATCGTCCAGATCCGCGGAGCGCGCCTGCTTGCGCGTAGCAGTCTCTTGCTGGGCAAGTTCCAGCGCTTCCTGCGGCCCATACCCGTAAGAATACGGATAGTACCGGTAAGAATAGTAGTAGTCGGGCGCGCTCGCATCCACCGCGTTCAGCACAACGCCAAGCAGGTTGCTCTTCACGCTGGTCAGCAAATCCCTTGCGCGTGTAAATGCTTCCTTTGGTGTTACCCCGCTGCGCACGACCAGCACGACGCCATCCGCCTGCACCGAGAGGATCACTGCGTCCGTCGCCGCCATAATCGGGGGCGAGTCAAGCACGATAAACTTGAACTTAGTCCGCAATTCCGCGATCGCGTCCGCGAGCCTGTGAGAGGACAGAAGATCCGCAGGATTGGGAGGCAGCGGCCCGGTGGGAATGGCCGCCAGATTCGGAATCACCGGATGCGGTACGACTACCAAATCAAGAGTGGAGACCCCCGCCAGATAGGAACTGAGTCCTGCGTATTTCCCGGAGCCCAGATTTAACAATCTCCCGACACCGGGCTTCCGCAAGTCGGCGTCCACCAGCACGGTCTTGTCGCCCAGTTGCGCCAGGGTCACCGCAAGATTCGCCGCCGCCGTGGTCTTGCCTTCCCGCGGCAGCGCGCTGGTCACCAGGATCACCTGCGGCGGGCGGTCCGGCTGCGAGAGCAACAGCGCCGTGCGCAGCGCGCGGAAGGCCTCGGACATTTGGGATTTCGGCAAATGCTGCGCGACCAGTTCAATGCGCTTGTCGTGGCCGTTGCGACTGGCCGGAGATTTGAATAACCCGTTGTGCCGCTTTGCCGTGGGGTCATCTCCGAAAGTGGGCACGACGGCAAGCGACGGCAAGCGCGCGAGATTCTCAATATCGTCCGGAGTCTTCACGGTGTTGTCAAGATACTCGCGTAGCAGCGCCAACCCGATGCCTCCGACAAGCCCCACCAGGAACGCCAGGGCGATGTTTCGCGCCTTTGCCGGCCGCGACGGATAGGAAGGAATCATCGCCGGGTCCACAATCCGGATGTTCGACGATTTCAATCCCGCCTGGATCCCCGCTTCCTTCAATTTTGTCAGCAGCCCTTCATACAAAATCTTATTGGCTTCCGCCTCGCGTTTCAGGATGTTGTATTCCACCAATTTCTCGGACATCGCGTTGGTTTCCGCTTTCTGCTGCTCCAGCGCACTGCCCACCAATTCTTCGCTCTGCTTGGCCTGCCGGTAATCGTTCTCCAGTTGCACCACGATGCCCTTGCGCTCCCGCGCCATTTGCTCGTCCAATTCCTTAATCTGGGCCTGCAGCCGCTGCACCTTCGGGTAATTCGGGCCGAACTGGTTCAACGAGTCCGAATAAAGCATCGAAAGGTCGGAGCGCCTTTTCTGCATTTCCTGCAGCACGCCGTTGTCCCGCAACTGAGGCACTGCATCGAGATCACCAGACTTCGCGAATTTCCAGAGCGACTCCTTCTTCATCGTCTCGTTCTGCGCGTCCGTGTAGGTCTTGTTCAGTTCCGAAAGCCTCTGCGTGGTGATGTTCTGCTTGTCATCCAGAGTCCAGATCGAGTTCCGCCGCTCGTATTGAATGCGGTCGTTCTCGGATTTCTCGACTCGCGTTTTTAGTTCCGTTAGTTCGCCGGACAGAAATCGGGAAGCCTTCGAGGTCGCGTCGAAACGGCTTTGAATATTCTGGTCGATATAATTATTCAGGTGAGCGTTCAGAATCTGTGAAGCCAGTGCCGGATTCGTGGATTCGTAGCTCACTTCCATCAGCCGGCTGTTGGGAATGCGCTTCACCGAAAGGCTGCCCAAGAATATCGCTATCTCCGGCGGACGCTTCTGGTTGGCCAGGCTTCCCGTGGTGATCGCTTCTGAGGGCGCACCGCCGCCCGAAAATTCCGGGATTCCCGCCAGCCCGGCGCTGCGGATGGTCTGCAACGCCATCGTTTCGCTGGTCAGAATCTTGGACTGCGTCTCGATATAATTCTCGAGATCCAACATGAAGTCGTAGGAATCCACCCCCGGAAACGGGAGATAACTGGTGTTTTCCCGCTCAATTTCGATCTTCGCAGAAGCCACGTACACCGGGCGCATCCGGAACGTCGCAATCGACACGATGGTGACCACCGCCAGCAGGAACGACAAAATCAACCACTGGTGTTTGCGCAGAATCAGCAGGTAGTCATAAAGGTGCGGCTCCCGGGGCGAGAGGTCGAAGGCGGTTATCGGCCGGTTCGCTCGCAAAAGCTCGACGGCTCCGTTCCGTTCCGGGTTAACTGGCGCTAATTTCGAGTCTTCAGACATATCCACTTTCTTTAGTGATACGCGAGGCGATAGATCGACACCGCACTGCCCAGCGCGACTCCCAACTCAACCGCGCGAAGCAGTACTTCCTTGGTGCGGTCATCCGGAATGTATAGAATGTCGCTCGCGCGCATCGCTAAATCTTCCGACTGGCGCTGTAACACCTTCTTCAAATCCACTTCCGTTTCTGTCTGTTTGCCCTGGTCGTCCTTGCGGATGATCACCGCATGACTGACCTTCGCAATTTTCGTCAGTCCTCCGGCGAGCGAAAGGATTTTAAGCGTGGTCAGTTGCGTGCGATCGTTGGACACTACAAAGCCGCCGGGCCGGTTCACGGCGCCAAGCACGTATACGATGCCCGCGTGCGGCACTGTCACGATATCCCCGGCTTGCAATGGAATGTTGTTGCGCGTGTTGCCCTTTTCGAGCAGCTCGTTCAAATTAATTGTGATGAGGTTGCTCTCAGCGGCCGCATCGGACGGCGCCTGTTGCGCGGTCGTCGGAGCCGCGGGGCTGGCTGCCTCCGCCATCTGCGTTGCCGATGGGAATGCGGGGGTATCGCTCGTGGCGGCTGTTTTCTCTCTTTCTGTTGTGGAACTTGGCGAAGGAGGGGCGTTCAACTCCGGCGGCTCGCCCGTGCCGGGGGCCGCTGCCGGATCGGCTGCATTCGCATCAGCGATTTCAACGAATGTTGCCGAATGTTGGCGGGAAATGATCACCGTATCGCCCGCGTCGTTCGCAATTCCACCAGCTTGCGCCAAAACCTCCAACAGCGTCACCGTGTGATCCGCTTCATACACCATCGGGCGCGGGACGGCACCGACAACCGTGATGGGCTTGCTCTTATGCTCCTTTACCGCAACTCCCACTTCCGGGTGGCTTACCAGTCCATTCACTTCCAGAACTTCCGCAATTTTTTGCTCCGTCTGGAGTTCCGTCAATCCAGCAACTCGCAACCGGACTGGAACAAGTGGAATGCCGATTGTGCCGGTCTGGCTTACGCGCACATCGCGCGACAAATCTGGAACATCGAATACCGAAATTCCCAGCAGGTCCCCACTTCCAATGATGTAGTCATGCGGAGTCGTCTTCGCCCCCTCCGAAAGCGATTTAATGCGCTCATTCGCTTGCTGTGGCGTCTCTTTGATGGAAACGTCTTGCGCGTAGACCAGCGGGGCAAGCAAAACGAAACTCGCAAGAATGGCACAGCGTAAAAGCTTACGCTGGCCCAATGTGGACACTTGGACCGTCAAGATGAATAACCCCCTGCGTAGTATACCGTCTGTCACGCCACTCCGACCGTCTCTTTTCGCTTTCGCACACGAATTGGGCCGGATTCCGTAGCTGTTGTGGGCGAGGACTGGAGGCGGGCGGTTGCCAGGTGAGCCGCCACCAGGAATAACAAAGCGTTTGCCGGGATACGCAGATTAAAGTCTACCAAGCTATGGACCAGCAGTCCGCCGCAACTCACGAGCCCGGAAAGGTTTAGTGCTGAGCCGAAACTGCCGCCCAGATCTGCCAGTCCCTTCAGCGATTCGAATAAGAGAATTCCAAGAAACCACGCGCAACACACTCCGCCTAGAACTCCCGACTCTGCTAGCACCTCCAGATAGTCGTTATGCGTGTGATTCACAACCTTCGAGTCGTACAAAGTCTCGTACGGCGGAAAAACTTGCTGCAACGTTCCCATTCCCGTTCCGATGACTGGATGGTCCATAAAAATCCGCCACGTGTCCAGCCGCATCGAAGCGCGCTTGCCCACCGTCACATCCAAAGAGTGTTCCCCCGAAAACCGTTGCAGCACCTTTTCCACGCCGATCCAGGAAACCCCCAGCACCGCGCACAAAACAATCGTCCCGCCCACCAGCATGTGCCGGCTGCGCACCCGCCTCACCAGCAGCAGCAGAAACAGCATCGCCAGCTCCGCCGCGAAACTCACGATTCCTCCACGCGAAGCCGACAGCAACAGCGCGATGATCGGAACCATCGCGAATATTGCCACCAGGAACAACCGCTCGCGCCGCACTTTTCCGAATACCAGCGGCACCAGCGCCAACGGAATCAGCAGTTCCGCGAATCCTGCGAAGTGGTTGCGATTCACGTACGGCCCGAATGGATAGCCGCCATACCGCAGCGTCCGGAACCAAAACAACTTTCCGTTGAATGTAAGGTGCTGCAGGATTCCGAATACCGACACAAAAAAACTGAGTGACATCAGAAACCACAACAACCCGCGCCAGTGATTATTTCGTTGAAACGCCTGCGACATCAGCAGCAGAACGATGCAATACGTCGCCACCAGTTGAAGCTCGATGCGCGTGGAATAGCGCGACGCCGTGGTATGAAACACGATTTGCGCCAGAATGACCAAGGACAATAAGACAAGCGGCGGCAGTAGTGGCGAAATGACCATCTGCTCCGCGTGCCGCCGATAGCAAACCACCGCCCAACCCACCAGCAGCAAGCACGCCCCGATTTCCAGCACCGCTTGCGACCACTCCTCTACCGCACCAAACGCCAACACCGAAAAAGCCAGCAACAAACATATTCCGACGCGCAGGAATTTCATCGCTTGCGCCTCTCCACCGGCTGGGGCACCAGGTTCACGTCGTCCACCCATGCATCCCCGGAAATCCGCACGTCCGGATTGTCACTCGCATCGCGGCTCACGCAAATCTGCACCCGATGCACTTTCGGCGCGGCCGTCCACAACTGTTCAATCAACGTCCATGGCGCCGTGCCATGCACGTCGCGCGTCACTCCCACCCCCGCTTCCGGATTTCCGAACGACCGCAGATGAAACCGTATACCCTCCTCCGTCGTGATTTCCCGCGTCTTCACCCACCCAGAAAACCGGTAATTCGTCCCTGGCTCCACGACGGCCACCGAGCACGCGAATTCATCATTCGGATCATGCTTGCCATCGAACGACATCCGCAATGACTGGTGCCCGGAAAGCTTTTCTCCTGGGTCGAGCCGCGTCTGCACTCCGTCGCGGAACGGCAGCAGGTGCCACGCAAACGCCGAGCCATCGATCCCCGATTCAAAGCTGGCGTCCCACACCGCCGACCTTTCCGGAGCCAGCAACGGCGGCAGATTCATGCGCGTCGTGCCCTGGTCCCACACTCGCCGCGCGTCCTCGTATTCCCCGTTCACGAGTAGCTCGTTTACGTACCGGTCAAAGTCTCGTATCCCCAGCGTGGGATGCAGCGTCAGCAGCCGGGCCCAGACTTTAGCTGCCACGTCCATCTGCTTCGCCCCCAGCGCTTCGCCCAGCACGTCCACATAAACGCGCGGCTCCGCCGGCAAAACCTCGTCCATGATCTTTTCTAGATTCGGGTTCGCGCGATACAACCGCGAATACGTCGCAGCCGCGCGCCGTGGCTCGGCCAACAGCGCCTGCCTGAATTCCTGATATGCGCCCTTCTCGTCGCCTTCTCTCAGCAGAAAATTCGCCAGCCGCCACGAAACCTCCGCCGACGCTGGATAGCTTGCTTTCGCGCGCGTGAACGCCTCCCGCGCACCAGCCTTGTCCCCATCCAATTCCAGTGAGGTGCCCAGGTCGAGCCACGCGTCCGTGTAGTTCGGATCAAGCGCAATCGCCCGCCGAAACGACTCGGTCGCCCCCTCAGGATCAGGTTGTTCCAGATTGAATTGCTGAAAATGCGCTCGCCTGTACCAATATTCCGCGTCCCCTGGCTCCAGTTTCGTCGCCAGTTCCAGTCCGGCTCCCGTCTCGCTCTCCGCTCCATACGCCGCTACCGCTGCCCGCAGGCTGAAGAAGGACACACCTACGGTTACCAATACTGAGGCGACGACCAAAACGCCGCGCGAGAGGGAATCAGAGAGGCGCAGAATCATGTCGGCTAACTGTGCCTAGTCCGGCTGGGGGATGCAACACTAAATTGAAACAAGCCTAAAAAAGTCGCGTTCCAAAATGGAACAAGTTCCGTGCTCTCTTTCGCTTACCGACCGCTCCGCGCTACCGCCACGTCTTCCGCTCGTCCTCGCCGCCGCACATCTATCCCCAGCCGCTTGATTTTCTGATTCAGCGTCGAAAGCGGGATCAGAAACCGCTCCGCAGCCTCGGTCTGGTTCCAGCCCGTGCGTTCCAGCATATCCAGAATGATACGCCGCTCGACCTCATCCACAATCTGGAATAGCGAAGGATTCGGATTGTCCGCGGCCTTGCGGGCGCCCGCTTCCCCAGGCAGCGGCGGCATAAACTCCGAAAGCTGCAGCCGAACGCCCCGCACAATCTCCTTGCTTC
>WNFA01000469.1_pt1 | contig 38505 bp, 36 predicted proteins | sample 5400481 | NCBI WGS metagenome assembly WNFA01 (sample SAMN13153340, study PRJNA577476) | soil metagenome | isolation source: 120 cm saprolite under Douglas fir tree site 2 hole 1 replicate 2 | place: USA:California | collected 2015-04-18 | reverse complement strand
TCGTCCAGGCCGGGCTCGACGGCGCCCGCTTCGTGCCGCGGCCGCCGCGCAGCGAGGCGCTCAACGCGCTCTCGAACCACTACCGCTGCCGCGACGACCGCTGGCTCATCCTGGCGATCAGCCCGGCCCAGGACGAGAAGTCCTGGCCGCTGCTGGCCCAGACCATCGGCCGGCCCGAGCTGGCACAGGACGCGCTGTTCGCCGATCGCCGGGCGCGGCTGCGCAACGCGCGCGCCCTGACGGCGCGGCTCGACGAGCTGTTCCTCGGGCGCGACGCCGAGGAGTGGATGCGCCTGCTCGAAGCCAAGGGCTTCATCGTCGCGCTGGTGGCGCGCGCGAGCGAGGCGCTCAACGACCGGCAGATGCACGACAACGGCGCGATCGTGCCGCTGCGCGGCGGCGGCTACACGGTGAGCAGCCCGCTCTGGATCGACGGCGCCGAGAAGGCGCCGGCCGCGCCGGCACCCGGGCTAGGGCAGCACAGCGACGCCATCCTGCGCGAGCACGGCGTCTCGCCCGAGGAGATCGCGCGGCTGCGCGCTGACGGCGTCATCGGCTAGGCAAGGCATGACGCGAAATCTGCGGTCGATGCAACGGCCGCTTGTTTCCGTGAGTTTGCCCGAAGCCTTATCGTTCGCAAACGGCTGCTTGCGGGTTAGGTCGGCTCTTGAGCACCGGTGCCTGCGCCTAGTTTGTCGACCCTAGCGGGAGGTCGCTAGATACTTTTACGCGTCCGTCATATTTCCGGATTGATATGGAGAAGGCGCCTGTAGTCTCAAGGCTCGAAGCGCCGTTCGAGCCGATATGAATCTGCCAATGACCATTGTTTTCCGCCACGATGAGTGGAGGGCGATATTGGGGCGGCGACTCACCGGAATGCGCTTGGAGGAGCAATTCGCCGAGCTGCCGCGCGAGCTTGGCTTCATAGATGAGACCGCCGCGCGCAATGTTGATCAGCCGCAGCATTCCGCCTGGCACGTGAGGATCAGGAACGACCGGCTCTTGACCGGCCTCCGTTCTCCGTCGCAACTCCCTCTCAATGGCCGCCTTCGCGCGCGCATCCGGGTGAATCACGCCCCACAGCCCGAAATCCGTTACGCGGCCGTCATGTTTCTGTACGGACATGAAGAAAGGTCCCTTGCCTTCGATCTTACGGTCCCGGTTCCAACTCCCCTCGATGTGCCAATGATCTCCGTTATCGATGGTCATCAATGGCCTTTGGCGTTCGACTTCCGTATTCCCGTAATGCGCCGCCAGCAACAACTCAGCCAGTCGCTGCGCGAGACCCGAATCAAAGATGATGCCGTTGCACTCGATGGAGTTGAGCATATGTCCCCCGGAGCGCGTGTCAGACATAACGGGGCCTCGCTCTTCGCAGTACCGGACGGGCGGCCGGCTTCTCAGCCGCCCCACTAGACCCCGTCGTCGGCGGGCGATCACGACGGCGTCGAGCGCCACCGCGCCGTGGCCTTCGGGCAGCACCAGGAAGGGGTTGATGTCGAGGCTCTCGAGCGCGCTTCCTTGCGCGGCAGCGAAGCGCGACAGCGCCGCCAGCGCCGATGCCAGCGCGGCGAGATCGGCCGGCGGGCGGCCGCGCAGGCCGCGCAGCACCGGCAGCGCGCGCAGCTCGCCGATCATGCGGCGCGCCTCCGCCTCGTCGAAGGGCGCGAGACGGAAGGTCAAATCCTTCATCGCCTCGACGAAGATGCCGCCGAGCCCCAGCATCACCACCGGCCCGAACACCTTGTCCCATTGCGCGCCGAGGATGGTCTCGACGCCCGACCGCGCCATGGGCGCGACGAGGCAGCCGGACAGCCGCGCCTCCGGCTGCGCGCTCCGCACCCGCGCCGTCACTTCCTCGAAGGCGCGGCGCACCGCGTCCGGCGTCGCCAGGTTCAGCGCGACGCCGCCGATATCGGTCTTGTGCGTGATGTCAGGCGAGACGATCTTGAGCGCCACCGGCAATCCCAGCGCCGCGGCGGCGTCGGCGGCCTCGGCGGCGGAACGGACAAGGCGGTGCGCGACGACGGGGATGCCGGCGCGCTGCAGCAGCGCCAGCGACGCGACCTCGTCCAACGGGCCCGGCGGCAGCGCCTCGGCCGGCGGCAAATCCGGGGCGGCGCCCGGCGCCGTGTCGAAGGCGCGGCGGAAGCGCGCCAGCGCGGCCACGGCGCGGACGGCGTAGGTCGGCTCGTTGAAGAGGAGGCAGCCGGCGGCGTTGAGGGCGGCGCGGAACTCCGGCGTGTGGAACGCGGCCACCGAGAGCAGCGTGTCGGGATAGCGCTGGCCGAGGCGCGCGAACACCTCCATGAAGCGCGGCGCGTTGACCGGCGAGCGGCCGATCGAGCCGATGAAGCAGGCGAGGCTCGGATAGGTGCCGTCCGCCGCCGCCATCTCCAGCGCGCGGTCGAGAATGCCCATGTCGCCGACGACCTGGCCGGTGACGTCGATCGGATTGCGCGTCGCCGCGAACGGCACCATGGCGCGGATGCCGTCCTGCAGCGCGGCGGGCGCCGGCGCGACGTCGAGGCCATGCGCCGCCGCCGTGTCCGCCATCAGCACGCCGACGCCGCCGGAGACGGTGATGATGCCGAGGCGCTCGTTCCGCGGCAGCGTGCGCGCCTGCGCCGCGGCATAGCCGATGTCGAAGAACTCCTCCATGGTGACGGCGCGATGGACGCCGTGCTGGCGGAACATGGCGTCGAAGATCGCGTCGGTCCCGGCCAGCGCCGCGGTGTGCGAGGCGATGGCGGCGATGCCGGCCTCGGTGCGGCCCACTTTGAGGCACACCACCGGCTTGCGCCGGGCGCGCGCCAGCGCGAGCGCCGCGGCGAGCTTGGCGCCGTCGCCGCAGCCCTCGAGATAGATCATGATGACGGCGGTGCCGGGATCCTCGGCGAGATAGGCGACACCGTCGGCGACGTCGACATCGCCCTCGTTGCCGGTGGTGAGGATCAGGCTGTAGCCCAGCGCGCGGTCCTGCGCCACCTGGTAGGCGACGCCGCCGAAGGCGCCGCTCTGGGTGATGAGCCCGATGCGCCCGGCCGGCGCCAGCCCGGGGCCGAAGGCGAGGTGGAAGGTCGCCACCAGCCCGTTGGCGAAATTGACCAGGCCCATGCAGTTGGGCCCCAGCAGCCGCATGCCGGCGCCGCGCGCCAACGCCTTGATCTCCTCCTGCGCGCGCCGACCGGCCTCGCTCACTTCGGCGAAGCCGGAGGTGAAGAGCACGACGGCGCGCACGCCCTTCGCGGCGCAATCGCACAGCGCCGGCAGCACCAGCGGCTCGGGCACGGCGATGATGGCGAGGTCGACCGGCCCGGGCACGGCGCGGACGCTGGCATAGGCCGGCAGATCCTGGATGGTCGCCGCCTTGGGGTTGATCGGGTAGAGCGGCCCCTTGAAGCCGCTCGCCTTCATGTGGCCGATCGGGATGCTGCCGAGCTTGGTCGGGTCGCTCGAGGCGCCGATCACCGCCACCGAGGCCGGTCGGAACAGCGGCGCCAGCGAGCGCGGATCGAAGCGGGGGTCGGCCATGGCACCGACCGAGATACACGAATCGCCGCCGCCGCGCCGCAATTTTCCGCGCCTCCCGGCATCGGGCTCGGGCCATCGCCAATCCCGGTTCAAGGAAGCTAGTGCGACGACTTATAATGAGCCGGCTGTTGAAAAGCGCCTGTCGAGAGAGGTCCATGCGAGCGGCACTACGCGGTTTCTTGTTGGCGCCGATAGCGCCGATCGTCATTTGGGGTACTTTGTTCGGCATTGCCGGTGCCCGCATCGGCGAGGCCGAGGGCGGCCTACTCGCCATACCCTTGGTTGCTGCCTACGCTTATCTATGGGCGCTCGTACTCGGTATTCCCACGTACTTTTTATTGCGGAGGGACGGGCCGCTCAGTCGCCGGACCTGCATCGGGTTTGGTTTGTTTCTGGGATGGTTGACGGTTGGCTTGAACGCCGGGCTTGTGGCACTCGTGCGCGCGGCAGAAGGCGCGCCGGCACAAATCTCCCTTGAGAACTTTCTCATGAGCTTTTTTTCTCTGATTCTGGCAACCGTCTCCTTTCGGCCATATGTGATGCTCGCGCTGTTATCGGGCGGATCGGCCGGTTTCGTCTTCTGGTACGTAGCTCGTCCTGATAGGCAAGATTAGAGTGCGTCCCGAAAATGGGCGCGGTCGCCGCCGCCGCGCCGCAATTTTCCGCTAGGCCCCGATCCCCGGCGGGGGCAATACTGGCTGTCGGTCGAGCATCAAAAGGGGAGGAGGCAAGATGAGGACCAACCTGAAGCTGGCCTTGGCGCTGCTGTGCGGCGTCGGCCTCGGCGCCGCGGCGACGCATGGGCTGCGGGCCGCGCCGGAGATCACGCGCAACGTGCTGCAGCACGCCGATCTGACGGGCACCACCACGACGGAAGTCTATATGACCCTGATCGAGGCGCCGCCCGGCTCCGCTTTCGCGCCGCATGTCCATCACGGCGACGAGTTCACCTATGTCATGGAGGGCGCGCTCGACCTCGACATCGCCGGGCAAGGGACCAAGTCGGTGAAGGCCGGCGACACCATCCATGTCAATCGCGAGACGGTGCATGGCGGCAAGGTCGCGAGCGCGACGCCGCTGAAGCTGCTCGCGGTGCACATCGTCGACAAGGGCAAGCCGCTCGTCGACCCCGTGAAGTAAGGCGAACGAGGGCGGCGGCCATGTGCGGCCGCCGCCGATTCCGTTTCCCGGAGGAGCCATGCACACCCCTGTGAAGCGGCGCGATTTCCTGCGCGGCGCCGGAATCGCGCTCGGCTCGGCCGCCTCGCTGGCGCTGCTGCGCGCGCATGCCTTTGCCGCGGCCGGCGGCAGTCTCACGCCGCCGGTGGTCGACCGGCTCTCGGTGCGCGTCGTGATGGATACCACGCACGACATCTTCATCAGCGGCGACCCGCATCCGATGGTGGCCATCGAGCGCACGCGCACGATCGTCAGCCCGAAGCGCATCACGCTCGGCGGCGAGTGGGGCCTGTCGCTCCATCTCGAATCGATGAGGGGCGCGGAGACGCGGCGCTACCTGCTCGATTTCGGCTACACGCCCGAAGTGCTCACGCGCAACATCGAGCTTCTCAATGTCGACCCGGCGCAGCTCGACGGGCTCATCCTCAGCCACGGGCATCTCGACCATTACGGCGGCCTGGTCGGCTTCCTCGGCAAATACCGCGAGCGCATGCGCCCCGACCTCAAGCTCTTCGCCGGCGGCGAGACCAATTTCTGCTACAGCTACGTGAAGCCGCCCGGCAAGGACCAGCCGGTGCTGTTCGGCGTGCTCGACCGCCGCGACATCGACAAGGCCAAGGTCGAGACCATCCTGTGCGAGACGCCGCACCTCGCCGGCGACGCCTTCACCAGCGGGCATATCGAGCGCACCTCCTTCGAGCGCGTGCTGCCGAACACGCTGGTCGAGCCCGGTCAGCATGACGGCGCCGGCTGCCAGGCCGATCATTTCACCGCGGAGGAGCGCCAGGGTAAGATCGTCGCCGATTTGCACCGCGACGAGCACGCCACCTGCTACGTCGTCAAGGACCGCGGCCTCGTCGTCATCACTTCCTGCGGCCATACCGGCTTCGTCAACACGGTCGAGACGGCGCGGCGCGTGTCGGGCGTCGACAAGCTGCACGCGCTGATCGGCGGCGTCCATCTCGCGCCGGCGCCCAAGGACTATGTCGCGCAGGCGGTGGCCGAGCTGAAAAAGCTCGACCCCGACGTGGTGATCCCCATGCATTGCAGCGGCGCCAATTTCATCGATGCCATGCGCCAGCAGATGCCGGAGAAGCTGGTGCTGTCGAGCATCGGCAGCCGCTTCACCTTCGGTGCTTGAGAGGAGGAGAGGATGAGTGGCGCGACGAACCGCAGACGGTCACGCTACTCGAAGCGCAGCGCCGCCATGGGATCGAGTTGCGACGCCCGGTAAGCGGGATAGACGCCGAAGCCGATCCCGACGACGCCGGCGAAGCCGCAGGCGAGCATGACGGTCCACCAGCTGATCAGAACCGGCCAATTCGCGTACCAGGCAATGAAAGCGGCGGCCGCCGCGCCCGCGACGGCTCCGACAAGCCCGCCCATCAGCGCGAGCGCCATGGCTTCGATGAGGAACTGCTGGCGGATGTCGCGGCGTCGCGCGCCGACGGCCATGCAGAGGCCGATCTCGCGCGTCCGCTCGGTGACCGAGACCAGCATGATGTTCATGATGCTGATGCCGCCGACGATCAGCGAGACCGAGGCGACGGCGGTCAGCAGCAACGCGAAAGTTCGCATGGCATCGTGACGCGCCGAGAGGACGTCCGCGGGATTTTGCACGCTGAAATCGTCGGCCGCTTCCTGGCGGAGATGATGGCGCTCGCGCAGCAGCGCCGTGACGCGCCGTTTCGCCGGCTCCAGGGAAGCCGCGTCCGCGAGCTTGAGCGCGATGAAGTCCAGTCCTTCCCTCTCGCTGCCGAGCACGCGGCTCTGCGCCGTCGAGAGCGGAATGAACACGACGTCGTCCTGGCTTCGGCCGGAGCCCGCCTGCCCCTTCGTGTCGAGTTCGCCGATGATGGTGAAGGGGATGCTGCCGATCCGCAAAACCTCGCCAAGGCGCACCTGGCCGCGGAAGAGCTGTTCCGCGATCATCGAGCCGATGACGGCGACCTTGGCTCCGGCATCGACTTCGCCGCCGGTGAACATCCGGCCATGGGCGATCGGCCATTCCCGCGCCAAGAGATAGTCCGGCTTGATGCCGGCGACGAGCGTCGCCCAGTTCTGGTTGCCGGCGATCACCTGGGCATTGCGGGACACGAGCGGAGACGAGATCTGGACGCCGGGCACGACCCGGCCGACCGCACCGGCATCCTCCTCGGTCAAGGTGTGCCGCGTCCCGGCGGAAAGCCGGGCGCCGCCGGAATCCTGGGCGCCGGGAACGACGATCAGCAGGTTGGCGCCCAGCGTGCGTATCGTCTCGGCGACCTGGGCCTGCGCGCCGGCGCCGACGGCGACCATGCACACCACCGCGGCAACGCCGACGACGATGCCCAGCACGGTCAGTGCGCTCCGCATCCGATTGGCGCGCAGCGCCCGCAGGGCGGCGCGCAAGCCTTCGCTGACGCTCATGACATCGATCTCATCGATCGTGCCGGAGCAAGGTCGCGCGCTCCGGCGGTGGTATCGCCGATCAGCCGTCCGTCGTGCAGCGTGATGCAGCGTCGCGCCCGGTTTGCCACCTCCGCGGCGTGGGTGACCAGGATGATGGTCGAGCCCTCTCGATTGAGTTGCTCGAGCAGGAGCAGAATTTCGTCGCTGGTCTTGCTGTCCAGCGATCCGGTCGGCTCGTCGGCGAGGATCAAGGCCGGGTTGTTGACCAGAGCGCGGGCGATTCCCACCCGTTGCTGCTCCCCGCCGGAAAGCTGGCTCGGCCAGTGCTGCGCCCGATCTCCAAGGCCGACGCGATCCAGCGCGGCGAGGGCGCGGCGGCGGCGCTCGATCGGGGCCACGCCGCTATAGCCGAGCGGCAACGCGACATTCTCCTGGGCGGTGGCACGCGGAAGCATGGGCGCCGTCTGAAAGACGAAGCCGATTTCTGCGCCTCTGATCGCGGCGCGCCGATCCTCGTCGAGCGAGCCGACGTCCCGTCCCTTGAGCCGGTACAGCCCCGAATCGGGACGGTCGAGAAGACCGAGCAGACTCATGAGGGTGGATTTGCCCGAGCCGGAGCGGCCGACGAGGGCCACGAACTCGCCTGCTTCGACCGACAGAGAGACGTCGCGCACGGCGTCGACGCCGCCGGCGCCCGAGAGATGGCGCTTGCGCAGCGACGCGACGCGGACCAACGGTTCGGCCACCTCAGAACCCCAAGCGGATGCCGAAGGCGTGCGCTCCGAGCTTCGCGCTGCCCTTGCCGACGATCACCGGCTGTCCTTCGCGCAGCTCGCCGACCACGAGCTGGGTCCCGCTCTCGTCGCTGGCGCCGACGGTGACCGCCACAGGCTTCGGCTGTCCGCCGTCACCGAGCACCCACACCGTGGCAGCGCTGCCGCTGGCGCTGCTCTTGGGCGGGTCTTCGTCGCCGGGCGACAGGGCAAGCGGCGGGCGATAGCGCAGGGCTTCGTTTGGGATTTTCAGGGAGGATGGTGTTTCACTCACGGCTATCCGAAGCACCGCCGTCATTCCGGGAAAGAGCAGGAGCTCCGAGTTGGGCGCCGAGACGAGCGCCGTATAGGTGACGACGTTCTGCGTGACTTCGGGTGATTTGCGGATCTGCAGCACGCGGCCTTCGAATACCCGGTCGGGATAGGCGTCGACGGTGAAGCGCGCCGTCTGCCCGACGCGCAGGCGGCCGACGTCGGCCTCGTCGATCTTCCCCTTCACCTGCATCTCGCGCAGGTCGTTGGCGATCTTGAACAGGGTCTTGGCTTCGAGCGTGACCGCGACGGTTTGACCGGGGTTGAGGTCCCGCTTGATCACCAGGCCGTCGATCGGCGCGCGCAGCGTCGTGCGCTCGAGGTCGACTTCCGCCTGGTGCAGCGCGGCCTGCTTTTCGGCGACGACGGCTTCGGCGTTGTCGACATTGGCCTCGGCCATGGCCTCTTCCGCGGCGGCGATCTGGACGGCATCGTCCTTCATCCGGATCTGCTCGATCGACGCGGCGACATCGGCGGCGCCCGAGTTGCGCACGGAGCGCGCATGCCCGAGATCTCTCTCCGCGACATTGCCGGTGTTGGCCAAGGCGACCTTGCGCTGGAATTCCTGCTCGGCCTCCTCCTGCTTGGCACGCGTGCCGGCGAGCTGAGCCTGGGCCATCTTGCGCGCCGTGCTCGCATTGAGCACGGTCAGCCGAGCGCGCTCGACCGCGGCTTTCTGGACCCTTGCGGTGGCTTCGGCGACCTTCAAGGCGGCCTCGGCCTCGCTGACGCGTGCCGCGAAGAGCTCCGTGTCCAGCCGGGCGATCGGCTGCCCGGCTTTCACCTGGTCGTTGAAATCGACGAAGACATCGGCGATGCGCCCGGACAGCTGCGAGCCGACGTCGACCGTGAGCACGGCGTCCACCGTCCCCGTGGCCTTCACGACGGTGGCAACAGTGCCGCGCTCGACCGGCGCCGTGATGTAGCTCGGCGGGTCTTGCCCATAGACCGCGTAGCCGGCGGCCAGCGCAGCGCCGAGTGTCAAGAGAGCGACGGCGTGAAGCCCACGCATGTGCTGCGACATCGCACGCAACGACGGGACAGGCGACCCGCGGGCCGCCCGTCCCGTCAATGCCGATTGGCTAAGGCAGGTTGCCTTGGCGGTTGCCGCAGACAGCCGAGTTGTTCAGCCCGGTTTGCTGGCCGTTGGCGCCGCCGGCAAGGTTGTTGTCCTTGCCGAAAAAGCCGAAGGCCCCGGATGCCGCGCCGCTGCCGCACTGCGCCCCGACTTCCGCGGCTTGCTGCCGGCCGGGGTTGGCGAGGTACCGGTCGATCCCGGGCGTGGAATTTCCCGGCCCGGTGCTCGTGGTCTGCGTTGCCGGTGCCGGCGTGACGTTCGTGCTCTGCGCCATGGCGGCGCTGGACAACACCAGCCCGCCGACCACCGCCGCGGCTGCGACGAGAGTGATTTTCATGACTTCCGTCCTCCCATTGCCTATTTTCTCTCCAGCGAAACGTGCCGGGGAACCGTTACTGTGGGGCCGCCAAGAGTACCGGTCGGCCGCCACAAGTGACGGCGCAACAAAAGCCTAACGCCGAGACATGGGGGAGTAAACAGGCAAGAGGTTAATGTCTTTAATCGGCGGCCTCTGGATTGGCAATTCTACTTGAAAGGACAGCGCGCCGATGATGTCAGCCGCGCGTGGCGACGCGCACGATCTCCGGCGCGAGGCGATTGGTGAGCCACAGGTAGAGCATGTAGAAATCGCCCATGAAGGACAGGATCGGGTGCTCGAAGGTGGCCGGGCGGTTCTTCTCGAAGATCAGGTGGGCCAGCCAGGCGAAGGCGTAGCCGGCGATGGGCGCGCCGACGAGGCAGCGCCAATCCTTGGTCACGACAAAGGCGAGCAGCAGCACGATCGACAGCGAGGTGCCGAAATAGTGCAGCGCGCGGGTGCGCGGGTCGAGATGGGCGCGCAGATAATCCGGCCAGAACGCGCTGAAGCTGCCGATGCGGCCAGCCATGGGATACTCCTAAAATGCGGCGCGGTTGATCACTTTGCCCCTCGCCCGCCCCTTGTCAATCGGCGGCGGGGAGCGTAAGTGAACACCCCGCGGCGTGAATTTCCCCTTCCCCGGGAGTGTCTTAAATATGGCGTTCAAGGTAGCGGTGGTCGGCGCCACCGGCGTCGTCGGCCACGAGATGCTGAGCATCCTGGCCGAGCGCGCGTTCCCCGTGTCCGAGGTCTGCGCCATCGCCTCCGAGCGCTCCGCCGGCGGCGAGGTGTCGTTCGGCGAGAAGCAAGTCCTCAAGGTGCAGGACCTCGACAAGTTCGACTTCAAGGGCGTCGACATCGCCTTGTTCTCGCCGGGCGCCAAGGTTTCGGCGGTGCATGCGCCGCGCGCCGCCAAGGCGGGCGCCATCGTCATCGACAACACCTCGCAATTCCGCATGGACGCGGACGTGCCGCTGGTCGTCGCCGAGGTCAATCCGCAGGCGATCGCGCACTACAAGAAGCGCGGCATCATCGCCAATCCCAATTGCTCGACCATCCAGATGGTGGTGGCGCTGAAGCCGCTGCACGATCTGGCGCGCATCAAGCGCGTCGTCGTCGCGACCTACCAGTCGGTGTCCGGCGCCGGCCGCGAAGCGATGGACGAGCTCTTCAACCAGACGCGCTCGATCTACGTCAACGATCCCGTGAAGAAGGAGCACTTCACCAAGCAGATCGCCTTCAACGCCATTCCCCACATCGACGTCTTCATGGATGACGGCTCGACCAAGGAGGAATGGAAGATGGCGGCGGAGACGAGGAAGATCCTCGATCCCGATATCGCCGTCACCGCGACCTGCGTGCGCATTCCCGTTTTCATCGGCCATGCCGAGGCGGTCAATGTCGAATTCGAGCGCCCGATCACCGAGCAGCAGGCGCGCGCCGCGCTCAAATCCGCGCCGGGAATCAGCGTCATCGACCACCGCGCCGACGAGGGCTATGTCACGCCACAGGAATCGGCGGGCGAGGACCCCGTCTTTGTCAGCCGCATCCGCAAGGACCCGACCGTCGCCCACGGCCTCAACCTCTGGATCGTCGCCGACAATCTGCGCAAAGGCGCCGCCCTCAACGCCGTGCAGATCGCCGAGATCCTGGCGCGCGACTACCTGCAAACGAAAGCCGGCAACGGCGCTGCGCAGCGGCGCAGCGCGGGCTAGCGGCAGCCCCCTCACCCCGACCCTCTCCCGCAAGGGGAGAGGGGGAAGGTGACGCGCGTCTAAACCCCTCTCCCCTCGCGGGAGAGGGAGGGACCCGGCGCGTAGCGCGGGGAGGGTGAGGGGGCTCGCGACGCGGTCAACGAAGCTACCCTCGATAATCGAGCCCGATATCGAGCACGGGCGCGCTGTGGGTCAGCCAGCCGACGGAGATGAGATCGACGCCGCTCGCCGCGATGGCCGGCGCGGTTTGCGGCGTGATGCGGCCGGAGGCTTCGGTGATCGCGCGGCGGTCGACCATCGCCACAGCGCGGCGCAGCGTCTCCGGGCTCATATTGTCGAGCAGCACGGCGTCGACACCGATGGCGAGCGCCTCCTCGAGCTGGGCCAGATTGTCGACTTCCACTTCGATCTTGACGAGATGGCCGATGGCGGCGCGGGCGCGCGCGATCGCCGGCTGGATCCCGCCGGCGACGGCCACGTGGTTGTCCTTGATCAGCACGGCGTCGTCGAGGCCGAAGCGGTGGTTGCTGCCGCCGCCGACGCGCACCGCGTATTTCTGCAGCGCGCGCAGGCCTGGCATGGTCTTGCGCGTGCAGGTGACGCGCGTGCGGTGCGCGCGGATGGCGTCGGCTATATCAGCGGTCGCCGAGGCGACGCCCGAGAGATGGCAGAGGAAATTGAGCGCGACGCGCTCGGCGGTGAGGATGCCGCGCGCCGGGCCGGCCACCGTGGCGATCACGTCGCCGGGCGCGACGCGGCTGCCATCGCCGCGCTCGACCGTGGTCTCGATCGCCGGGTCGACTAGGCGGAAGGCGAGGAGCGCGAGGTCGAGCCCGGCCACCACGCCCGGCTGGCGCGCGACCAGCGCGGTCGCCGCGCGCGCCTCGGCGGGGACGATGGCGTCGGTGGTGATGTCGCCGGCGCGGCCGAGATCCTCGAGCAGCGCGGCGCGCACCAAGGGCTCGATCATGATTGTGGGAAGCGGCGGAACGGTCATGGCTCAAGCCCTGAGGCTGCGGGGAAGGGGAGCGGCAAGCAGTTCGCGCGCGACCGCCTCGGCCTCGGCGAGGCGCAGCACCTGGCGCTGCGCCCGATGCGGCGCGTGGGCGGGGAAGTCGCTGCGGCAGTGGCTGCCGCGGCTTTCCTGGCGGCGCAGCGCGGCGACGGCGATGAGGAGGCCGACGCAAGCCGGGTCGGCCGCCGGGCCGTTGCCGCCGGCGAGCGAGCCGAGCGCGGCGACGGCCTCGGCGAGCCCGCCGCCGTCGCGCAGCACGCCGACATGCGCGGAGAGTATGTCGCGCACGGGCGTGGCATCCACCGCCGGCGGCACGGCGACGGGCCAGAGGGCGCGGACGCGTCCCGCGCTCGTCGCGGCGAGGCTTTCCGCCACCCAGCGCGCGCTCGCCGCCGCTTCCAGCAGCGAATTGCTGGCGAGGCGGTTGGCGCCGTGCAGCCCCGTCGATGCCGCCTCGCCGCACGCCCATAGGCCCGCGACCGAGCTGCGCCCGGCCGCGTCGACGGCGATGCCGCCCATGAGGTAGTGCGCGGCGGGGCGCACCGGGATCGGCTCGAGCGCGGGATCGATGCCGGCGCTGCGGCAGGCTGCGGCGATGACGGGAAAATGCCCGGCGAAGCGTGGACCGAGCGCGGCACGCGCATCGAGAAACACGCGATGCCCTTGCGCCAAATGGCGCCACACGGCGCGTGCCACCACGTCGCGCGGCTCGAGCTCGGCGCGGCCGTGGCCGGCCATGAAGCGCGCGCCGGTCTCGTCGATGAGCACGGCGCCTTCGCCGCGTACCGCCTCGCTCACCAGCGGCATCGGGTCGAGGCCGACATCGAGCACGGTCGGGTGGAACTGCACGAATTCCATGTCGGCGAGTGCGGCGCCGGCGCGCGCCGCAAGGGCGATGCCCTGGCCGATCGCGCCCAGCGGGTTCGTCGTGTGGCGGTAGAGCGCGCCGCTGCCGCCACTGGCGATGACGACGCGATCGCCCCGCAACAGCAGCGGCCCGTCGGGCCCGACCGCGAGCACGCCGGCAACACGCCCGTCCGCGACGAGGAGGCGCCGCGCTTCGGTGTGCTCGAGGATTGTGATCGACGGCGTGCGCCGCGCCGCCGCGACCAGGGCGCGCATGATGGCGCGGCCGGCGCCGTCGCCGCCGCCGGCATGCACGATGCGCCGCCGGCTGTGCGCGGCTTCGAGGCCGAGTGCGAGATCGCCCGCTTCGCTGCGGTCGAAGACCACGCCGCGGCGGGCGAGCTCCTCCACCACTTGCGCCCCCGCGCGCGTGATGCGCTCGACCGTTTCCGGGTCGGAGAGCCCGTCGCCGCTGGCGATCGTGTCGGCGGCGTGAAGTGCGGAATCGTCGTCGGCGCCGAGCGCGGCGGCGATGCCGCCCTGCGCCCAGCCGCTCGCCGCCTCGGCGCCGAGCGATGCCTTGGTGAGGACGACGACCGGCTGCGGCGCCAGATGCAGCGCCGTCATCAGCCCAGCCAGCCCGGCGCCGACGATGATCGGCTGTCCGGCGAGCCGTTCAGCGCTGAGGGTCATGAACCATCCCCCTCACCCAACCCTCTCCCGCAGGGGGAGAGGGGAAGCATCGCTCGTGTAGCCCTCTCCCCTTGCGGGAGAGGGAGGGACCCCAGCGCGCAGCGCTGGGAGGGTGAGGGGGCTGGGTCACGCATGCTCACACCGCCAGCATGCGCTCGATGGCGCGGCGCGCGTCGGCGGCGATGGCGGGGTCGATCTGCACGTCGTGGCGCATGGTTTCGAGCGCGCGGCGGATTTTGGGCAGCGTGATGCGCTTCATGTGCGGGCAGAGATTGCAGGGACGCACGAAGTCGATCTCGGGATGCGCCACGGCGATGTTGTCGCTCATCGAGCATTCCGTCACCAGCACGACGCGCGCCGGCTGCTTGGTATCGACGTAGTTCGCCATCGCCGCCGTCGACCCCGCGAAATCCGCCTCGGCGACGACGTCGGGCGGGCATTCCGGATGCGCCAGCACGACCACGCCCGGATGCTGCTCGCGCAGCGTGCGGATCTCCTGAGCGGTGAAGCGCTCATGCACTTCGCAATGCCCGGCCCAGCTGATGATCCTGACGCCGGTCTCGGCGGCGACGTTCTTCGCGAGATACTCGTCGGGCAGCATGATCACCTCGGGCACGCCGAGTGATTCGATGACCTTCCGCGCATTGCCGGAGGTGCAGCAGATATCCGACTCCGCCTTGACCGCGGCCGAAGTGTTGACATACGTCACGACGGGAACGCCGGGATAGCGCTGGCGCAACAGGCGCACATCGGCGGCGGTGATCGACGCCGCCAGCGAGCAGCCGGCCTCCGTGTCCGGGATCAACACCGTCTTCGCGGGGTTGAGCAGCTTCGCCGTCTCCGCCATGAAATGCACGCCGGCGAGGACGATGATTTCGGCGTCGACTTTCATCGCCTCGCGCGCCAGCGCCAGGCTGTCGCCGACGATGTCGGCGACGCAGTGGAAGATCTCCGGCGTCTGGTAGTTGTGCGCGAGGATGACCGCGTTGCGCGCGCGCTTCAGCTCGAGGATGGCATCGATGTCGCGGGCGAAGACCGGCCATTCGATCGGCGGGATGACACGCTTGACGCGCTCGTAGAGCGGCGCGGTGCGCGCAAAGGGGCCGGCGGGCAGTGTCGCAGGGAACATGGGCCACCTATATGCTCATATTGAGCATTTCACGGGTTAAAGAAACGGGCCCTCGCCGGCCCGGAACCTGCACATTTATGCTAGAGCTGAGCATAAGCATCTTGCGATCGCCCGTCAAGCCCGTTCTGCGGTCATCCTGTTGCGCTAAGCCGAGCGGGAGAGGGGCAGCTTGGTGCCGGCCGCGGCGCGCTCGAGCAGCACCTCGCGGCGGAAGCGCACGCGCTTGGCCGGCCGGCCGCCGGTCTCGGTCGCGACCTCGCCGGTCTCCTCGACCAGGCGCTGCTGGTCGATGAGGCGGCGGAAATTCTGCTTGTGCAGCCGCCGCCCGGCCAGCGCCTCGACGGCGCGCTGCAGCTCGAGCAGCGTGAAGCTCGACGGCATCAGCTCGAACACCACCGGGCGGTATTTGATCTTGGCGCGCAGGCGGGCGACGCCGGTGGCGAGGATGCGGCGGTGGTCGTGCATCATCGGCTCGCCCGGCGGCGGGTCGGCGACCGGCCGGCTGCGCGCCGATTCGGGCACCAGCCCCGCTTCGTAAAGGACCTCGTAGCGCTGCAGCACCAACTCCTCGTTCCAGCTGCGCTCGCCCGTGCCGAAGCCGGCATCGATGCGCTGCACCCGGTCGCGGCGCAGCGCGGGATCGACGCTGTCGGCCGCCCAGCGGCGCAGCTGCGGCAAGATCAAATCCGAGATCACCGCCGGCGCGCCCGCCCGCCAATCCTCCCAGGGCAGGTAGCGATACCAGCTGCGCCAGCCGGGATCGGCGTCGCCCGAGGCGCGCGCCTCGCGCGTCAGGCCGAGATAGCTGATCGAGATCGAGCGGCCGCCTTGGGTGCGATCGCGATCGGCGAAGGTGTAGAGCTGCTCGATATAACCCAGCGGATGGTGCGTCTGCCGCTCGACCCAGGCGCGCAGGCCCGCCTGGAGCGTGCGGTGCTCGGATTCGAAGGGGCCGGAGGGCAATACCTTGCCGTCCTGTATCGTGAGGACGCGCGGCTCCTCCGCCGTCACCGCGACGAGGACGGCGGTCAGTTCGATGGCGGCGGCATTGCCGGCGGCTTCGCTCACGCGGGCCATTATGCCACAAGCGCATCGCGCGCCGCCAAGCGCCGGCGGGCTGCGGCCGCCTCTCAGTGCGCCGCGCCGCCGCCACCGTCGCCTCGCCGCAGGCACAGCGTCGCGGCGACGCCGACCACCAGGATGGCGCCGAGCAGGTAGAAGGTGTCGCCGTAGCCCATGATCGACGCCTGCTGGCGCACGGTGCGGCCGATCGCCACCACCGCCTCGTGCCGCGCCTGGGCGGGGTCGGTGAGGCCATGCGCGACGAAATAGTCGCTGAGCTGAGCGATGCGCGCCCGCGTCGCCTCGGCGAAGGGCGAGACCGCGCTCGTCAGCACGTTCGAGTGGAACTGCTCGCGCTTGGTGAGGAAGGTCTGCAGCGCGGCGATGCCGATGGCGCCGCCGAGGTTGCGCGTCATGTTGAAGAGGCCCGAGGCCGAGCCGGCGTTCTCGACCTCGATCCCCGCGGTGGCGACGGCGGAGAGCGGCGCCAGGATCACCGCCTGGCCGACCGCGCGCACGATGTTGGCCCAGAACAGCTGGTCGCCGGCGACGTCGCCGGAGAGGTTGATGTTCATGAAATTGCTGACGGCGAAGAGGGCGAGGCCGAAGCCCACGAGGAGCCGCGCCTCGACGAGCTTGAGGAGCCGCGGCACCAGCGGGATGAGCAGGAGCTGCGGCAGCCCGGTCCAGGCGAGCACTTCGCCGATCTGCTCGGCGTTGTAGCCCTGCACCTGCGAGAGATAGAGCGGCAGGATGAAGGACGAGCCGTAGAGCGCTGCGCCGAGCATGAAATTGGCGAGGGTGCCGAAACCGAAATTGCGCCGCCGCAGCAGGCGCAGATCGAGCAGCGGCTTTGCCGCTGCGAGCTCGCGCCAGACGAAGAGCGGCAGCGCGACGGCGGCGACGAGCGCCAGCCGCAGGATGAACGACGAGCCGAACCAGTCGTCCTTGTTGCCTTCCTCGAGCACGGTCTCGAGCGCGCCGAGCCCGACCGCCAAGGCGGCGATGCCGAGCCAGTCGCCGTGCTTCAAGAGGCCGAGCTGCATCGGCGCGCGCTGGAGCGAGGGCCACAGCATCGCCAGCATCAGCACGCCCGGCGCGAGGTTGACATAGAAGATGTATTGCCAGCCGTAATTCTCGTTGAGCCAGCCGCCGATCGTGGGACCGATCGCCGGCGCGAAGGTGGCCGAGAGCGCGAAGAGCGCGAGGCCGACGGACTGCTTCGCCTTGGGCAGCAGGCTGATGATGATGGTGAAGCTTAGCGGGATCAGCACGCCGCCGCTGAAGCCCTGGAAGGCGCGCAGCACGATCATCTGGCCGAGATTCTGCGCGAAGGCGCAGGCCACGGAGAAGCCGAGGAACAGGACCGTGTTGGCAAGCAGAAAGACGCGCAGCGAGAACACGCGCGAGAGCCAGCCGCTCAAGGGAATGACGATGATCTCGGTGACGAGGTAGGAGGTCGAGATCCAGCCGCCATCGTCGATGCCGGCGCCGATCGCGCCCTGGATGTCCGCCAGCGAGGAGTTGACGATCTGGATATTGAGCACCGCCAGGAAGGCGCCCAAGGTCGAGCCGATGACGGCGAGCCAGGTCTTCAGCGCGACAGGCGGCGCCGCCGCGTTCTCGTTCGCGGGCGGCGGCGCGGCGGGTGGCGCGAGGCGGCGCGGGACCGACCGGGTGCGATCGTCGAGGGCGACGGCGGACATGGCGGGATCCTCGCCGGCCTCAGCGATTGGCGAAGCGCGGCGCGCCTTGACGCTGAGCGAGCACGGTCGTCTTGGTGTCGATGACCGATTCGACGGACATGCCCGGACGCAACAGGCCGGCCAGCGCATCGTCGCGGTCGAGGACGATCTTGACGGGGATGCGCTGGACGATCTTGGTGAAATTGCCGGTGGCGTTGTCGGGCGGCAGCAAAGCAAATTCGAGCCCGCTGGCCGGCGCCAGGCTGTCGACATGGCCCTTGAGCGTGACCCCGGGAAAGCTGTCGATCTCGATCTCCACGGCCTGTCCGTCGCGCACGTTGGTGAGCTGCGTCTCCTTGAAATTGGCGACGACATAGACGGATTGGAGCGGCACCACCGCCATGAGCTGGGTGCCCGCCTGGACGTACTGGCCGACGCGCAGCGAGCGGGCGCCCACCGTCCCGTCGATGGGCGAGGCGATGGTGGCATAGCCGAGATTGAGCTCGGCCTGCTGCCGCACCGCCGCGTTATGCTGAAGCTGCGTCTGCGCCTTGGCGCGCTGCGTCTCCAGCACCACGCTCTGCTGCTGCGCCGCGACCAGCGCCGCCTGGTCGCGGCGCAGCAGCGCGCTGCGCTGCTGGAAGTCGGAATCCGCCTGCTGCGTACTCTTCACTGTCACCGCGCCCGAGCCAACGAGCGAGTGATAGCGGTCGACATCCTGCTTGGCGTAGGCGACCGCCGCCTGGTCGGCGGCGATCGTGGCCTCGGCCTCGGCGATGATCGCGCGCTGCAGCGCGATCTGCGCCTCGAGGTTGCCGATGTCGGCTTGCGCGTTGGCGACGTCGGCCGTCGCCTGGTCCAGCGCGGTCTGGAAGTCGCGCGCGTCGATCCGCGCCAGGACCTGCCCGGCCACCACCGGCTGGTTGTCCTCGACCAGCACCTCGGCGACGTAGCCGGACACCTTGGGCGCGATGGTGGTGGAGTCGGCCTTCACATACGCGTCGTTGGTGGCCTCGAGGAAGCGCCCGACGCTCCAGTAATGGTAGCCGAAGCCGGCGATCGCCGCCGTGCCCAGGGTCACGGACAGAGCGAGAACTCCCGCCTTGATCAATCTTTTCATGAGCGCGTCCCTCCGGCGCTTCGAGCCTCCGGTCGCGATGGCCGGCTCGATGGCCCGGGACATGCGCACTCTGACCGCGACGAATAACCACCCGAGGGGTGAACTCATTATTTGATGAATTTCGGTAATCCCGAGACGCGGTTCTACGCCATGCGCTGCGCCGTGAAGCGCCGCGGCGGCGACAGCAGGGCGTCCTGCGCCGCGACCAGCTGCAGCTCGGCCTCGCCCGACCGCCACGTCGCCTCGATCACCGCGTAGATCCCGGAGGCAGCATCGCCGAGGGCGGAAGCGGCGTCGCGCGTGCGCAGCCAGTGACCGAGGAACAGCGCCGCAGCGAGGTCGCCGGCGCCGTTGGCGAAAAGCGGCAAGAGCGGCGTCGCCACCAGCCACGCACCGTCATCGCCGGCCGCCAGCATGGCGATCTCGTCCGCGGCGGCGCCGGCAAGGCTCGTCGCCAGCACCAGGCGCGGCCCGCGCCGACGCAGCGCGGCGGAAGCGGCGAGCGCATCCGGGACGCTCGTGACTTCCGCGCCCGCCAGCAGCGCCAGCTCGAAGCGGTTGGGCGTGACGATGTCCGCGGCGGGCAGCGCCCGGTCGCGGAAGAACTCGACCAGGCCCGGGCGCACGAAGACGCCGCCGTGGTCGTCGCCGATCACGGGATCGCAGCAATAGAGCGCCGCCGGGTTCGCCGTTTTCACCTGGGCGACCGCGTCAAGCACGACCGCGCCCAGCGCGGGCTCGCCGAGATAGCCCGAGAGCACCGCGTCGCAGTGCTGGAAGGCGCCGCGCTCGCCGACGCCGCGGATCACCTCGGCCAGCGTCGCCGCGTCCCAGGCGCGGCCGCGCCAGGCGCCGTAGCCGGTGTGGTTGGAGAACTGCACGGTATCGACCGGCCAGACTTCGTGGCCGAGGCGCTGCAGCGGAAAGACCGCGGCGGAATTGCCGACATGGCCATAGGCGACGGCGGACTGGACCGACAGGATCGCCATCGCCGCGCGTCAGGCGAGCGCCGCCAGCGCCTGCGGCATGAAGCGCTCCGCCCGTTCCTGGACGAAATGGCCGCCCTCGGCGACCTCGATCGGCGGCGGGCAGTTGCGGATGAGCTGCGCCAGCCCGCGCATCACCGGCGGGCCCAGCACCGGGTCCTGCATGCCCACGACCATGCAGGTCTTGCCCGACCAGTGGCCGCGCCACCAGTCGCGCGCGCGGCGCGACAGCGCGGCGCCGCCGGAATCGGGATGGTCGGGCACCAGCTGCGGGAAGCGGCGCACGCCGGCCTTGTGGCGCACATCCGGGAAGGGCGCGTCGTAAGCCGCCGCCTCTTCCGGCGACAGCAGCGGGCAGCCGCGCACCATGAGCTTCGCCACCGCCATGTCCGGGTTCTTCGCGCACCAGGCGCGCCAGGCGATGAAGCCCTCGGTGAGCGGCCGGTCGCCGGTCCCGAGCGCCGTGTTCATGACGAGCAGCTTGGCGAAGCGCTCCGGCATGTCCATCGGCAGGGTGAGGCCCAAGAGCCCGCCCCAATCCTGGCAAACGAGGGTGATGTTGCGCAGGTCGAGACGCTCGACGAAGGCGAGGAGCGCGTTGCGGTGGAAGTCGAAGGTGTAGGCCGCATCCTCGACCGGCTTGTCGGAGCGGCCGAAGCCGAAGAAATCGGGCGCCACGGCGCGATGGCCGGCCTCGGTCACGAACGGGATGAGCTTGCGGTAGAGATAGCTCCAGGTCGGCTGGCCATGGAGACAGAGGAACACCTGTTTCGCCGCGCGCGGGCCCTCGTCGAGATAATGGAGCCGCAGCCGGGCGTAGCCGGGAAGGTCGTCGACGTAATGCGGCGCGAAGTCGTAGCCGGGCAGGTTGCTGAAGCGGTCGTCGGGCGTGCGCAGCGCTTCGATCATGGTGGCTCCCTGTGTTCCTACCATCATGACAGGCGGCGCCCGCTTCGGGAATCGGTCGTTTCCGCTATAATCCGCGGCGACAACCGGTCGACAAGGAGATGTTCCGCCATGGCCGCCATTTCGCGCCCGCGCCGCAGCGTCCTCTACATGCCCGGCTCGAACACGCGCGCGCTCGAGAAGGCACGCGGCCTCGCCGCCGACGGGCTCATCCTCGACCTCGAGGATGCGGTGGCGCCCGACGCCAAGGCGATGGCGCGCGCCAATGTCGCGGCGGCGCTGCGCGCCGGCGGCTATGGCCGGCGCGAGCTGGTGGTGCGCGTCAACGGCCTCGCCACGCCCTGGGGCTATGACGACGTCGCCGCCGCGGCGGCGATGAAGGCGGACGCGGTGCTGCTGCCCAAGGTCGAGAGCGCCGACACGGTGCGCCAAGCCGAGACGCTGCTCGCCGCCGCGGGCGCGCCGGCGGGCCTCGCCCTCTGGTGCATGATGGAGACGCCGCTCGGCATGCTGCATGCCGAGGAGATCGCCGCGACGAGCCCGCGCGTCGCCTGCCTCGTCATGGGCACGTCCGACCTCGCCAAGGATCTCCACGCGCGCCACACGCGCGACCGGCTGCCGATGCTGACCGCGCTCGGCTTATGCCTCCTCGCGGCGCGCGCCTACCGCCTCGCCATCCTCGATGGCGTCCATCTCGATCTCGCCGACGACGAGGGCTTCGCCGCTTCGTGCCGCCAGGGGCGCGAGCTCGGCTTCGACGGCAAGACGCTGATCCATCCCAAGACCATCGCCGCCGCCAACACCGCCTTCGCCCCGGCCGACGACGAGGTCGCCTGGGCGCGCCGCGTCATCGCCGCCCATGCCGAGGCCGAGGCCGCCGGCAAGGGCGTGGTGCTGGTCGACGGCAAGCTCATCGAGAACCTGCATGTCGAGGATGCGCGCCGCACCGTGGCACTCGCCGACCAGATCGGCGAGATGGAGCGCGCGGCGAGCGCTTGATCGAGCCGGCGATGCGCCGCACGCGCGGCGCCGGCTCGCGCACCGTCAGATGTATCTGCCGATGAAGGATTTGAGCTTGCCGACGAAGGAGAAGTCTTCGATCGCCTCGTCCGCGAGCTCGTCGCGGTACGAGCTGTAGTGCTCCGGAGCGCTGAGATAGAGGGTGACCAGATCGGTCTTGGCGGCGGCCGCGGCCTTGAGCGATTTGACGATCTCGTTGAGCCACGCCTCGGCATTCTGGGCGACCGCCTGCCAGTCCTCGTCCTGTTTGATGTCCGGCGGCAGCGCGTATCTGCCGAGGAGGTCGCCGACCTCGCGTTGGCTCAGCCCGCCCCAGCTGAGAAAATCGAGATGGAACAATCCGAACAGCGGGCGCGCGGCGAGCTTCTCGCCAAGCTCGTGATCCTTGAAGCAGGCGCCGGCGACGCCGTCGAGAAACGCGGCGTGGAAATCGAGCGGAAATTCGCCGTCCTTGTCGCGCACGACGGAGCCGCGGTGGCTGATCGCACCCACCGGTTTGCCCAAGTGGCGGATGACCGCAGCGGTCACCAGTGCCGCGTTGTCGCCGACATCCGGCGGATCACCCCGCGCGGGAACCTTGCGCGCCATCGCCTCGGCGATCTCGTCGAAGCCGTCGGCGAAAAGCGCCTCTCGCCCCATCCCCACGTCGCCCTTGTCGTCGTCGTTGCGCGCCAGGTCGGTATCGGCCAGCAGCTTGTCCCATTGCCGCTCCTGCACGGCGCGGATGAGCTCAGGCTTGCGCTGGATCAGCGCCGCTTTCAGGGTGTTCCAGGAAAGGCTATAGAATTCAAAGCTGAAGCTCATCGGTCGCTCCCTTGCAAGGTCGCGCGCCCGAAGCTAAGCGAAGAGGTTTAAGAAAATATTCACCCGGCACGGAAGAGCGCCAGGAGCCGCGCCCGTCCAGCCCGACAAGAGGTCGCGCATGTCCAAGACGGATCCCGGCCGCTTCTTCGAGGATTTCCGCGTCGGCGAGACGCTGGCGCATGCGACGCCGCGCAGCGTGAGCGAGGCGGATGCGGCGCTTTATCTCGCGCTCACCGGCACGCGCTTCGCGGTCACTTCCGCCGACACATTTGCGCAGCAGATCGGCTTCGCGCGTGCGCCGCTCGACGACTTCCTCGCCTTCCACATCGTCTTCGGCAAGACGGTGCCGGATTTGTCGATCAACGCCGTCGCCAATCTGGGATATGCGCAAGGGCTGTTCGGCGCGCCGCTCCATCCCGGCGACACCGTGACGGCGCGCTCGGAAGTGATCGGCCTGCGCGAGAACTCGAACCGCCAGACCGGCACGGTCTATGTCCGCTCCATCGGCGTCAACCAGCGCGGCGCGGCGATCGTCGACTACATCCGCTGGGTGATGGTGAGGAAGCGCGATGCCGGCGCGCCCGCGCCGACGCCGAGCGTGCCGACGCTGGCCGACGCGGTATCGCCGGAGGCGCTGATCGTGCCGGAGGGACTCGACCTCGCGCGCTACGACCGCGTGCTGGCGGGGTCGCCGCATGGCTGGGGCGACTATGCCAAGGGCGAGCGCATCGATCATGTCGACGGCACGACCATCGAGGAGGCCGAGCACGCGATGGCGACGCGGCTCTACCAGAACACCGCCAAGGTCCATTTCAACCAGCACAGCGAGAGCAAGGGTCGCTTCGGCCGCCGCCTCGTCTATGGCGGCCACGTCATCAGCCTGGCGCGCGCGCTCAGCTTCAACGGGCTCGGCAATGCGTTCCGCATCGCCGCGCTGAACGGCGGCCGCCACGTCGCGCCGTGCTTTGCCGGCGACACGCTCTATGCCTGGAGCGAAGTGCTCGACAAGGCCGAGCTCGCCGGGCGGCGCGATGTCGGCGCGCTGCGCTTGCGCACGGTCGCCGCCAAGGATCACGCCGGCGCCGATTTCCCGGACAAGGCGGGCGACGCCTACCATCCCGCCGTGGTGCTCGACCTCGACTACTGGGTGCTCATGCCGCGCTGAGCGAAAGGACGAGGGGCGTCGGAACACCCTCGCGGGCCCTCCGACGCCCCTCAAAGGAGCCGCTGCCGGCTCCCTGGCTCGACGAGCGGGTGGGCTCTCTCCCACCGCCTGCGGCGTCCGGGCGGGACACCGCCTTTCTCCGGCGCGGGCCCTGTGACGGGCACCGTCCGGCGCGCACCCCCTGCGTCGCGCCGATCACCGATCGCGAGACCCGTCCCTAAAGACGCGTCCCCTGATCCGGCGCCGTGGCGGCTATCCCGAAGGGAAGCCGGTGTCGCCGTGAGATCGGGGCGGAGCCTGGGAGCGCCCGCCTCGATGCTGTCGTCGCCGTGAAGCGCCGGCCGCATCGCCCGGAGAACTCGCCCGAAGGCGAGCTGTGCGCCAATCCGCCTCGATCGCTCGCCGTCGACCCACCGCCAGATGGGTCTCCGGTTCCCGACCGGACGGGCCGGCGCTCTCGCGAACCACCGCCGAATGATCGAGCAGAAAGCCTTGCGCGACAACCACTTTTGTTGCGTCAACGGAAGATTTCTGTGCATAATATTGCGCGATGCGCACAACTTTTCCTTGGCTCTTCCCCAGGCTTTTCCACAAGCGTGGCAGACGACCCAGAGCGCGGGCCCCGCTCGGCGCTGTGCCGGCTGCCATGCGCGGCGCGCGCGGGACCGCATCGTTGACTCACTCGGACCTGCGGGCTAAATGAGCGACATCATCCTGCGCTCTATTCCGCGCATTGCCTGAGGCTCTCCGGATGACGCCTGCCGAACGGCCGCTCTCGCCCCATCTTCAGATCTACAAGCCGCAGCTTACCTCGGTGCTTTCGATCAGCCACCGCCTCACCGGCGTGGCGCTCGGGCTCGGCACGCTGTTCCTGGTATGGTGGCTCATCGCGGCGGCGAGCGGCGACGCCGCCTTCGCGGCGGCGCAAGCGTTCTTCGGCTCCTGGCTCGGTCTGCTGCTGCTGTTCGGCTGGACCTTTTCGTTCTTCTTCCATCTGTGCAACGGCGTGCGGCATCTGGTGTGGGACACCGGCCACGGTCTTGATCTGCGCACGACTTATGCGACCGGCTGGGCGGCGCTCGCCGCAAGCGGCGTGCTGACCCTGCTCGCCTTCGCCGCCGGCCTGGCGGTGAGGAGCTAGCGGCGATGGACAGGCGGGAACTGCGCTCGCCGCTTGGTCGTGCCCTCGGCCTCGGCTCGGCCAAGGAGGGTGTCGATCATTGGTGGGCGCAGCGCGTGAGCGCGGCGGCGCTGCTCGTACTGGGCTTGTGGTTCGTCACCTCGCTGGTGGCGCTCGCCGGCGCCGATCGCGCGACCGTTGTGGCGTGGCTGCACGGGCCGCTCGCGGCCATCCTGACGGTCCTGACGCTGGCCGCGGTCTTCTATCACACCGCGCTCGGGCTCGAGGTGGTGATCGAGGATTACGTCCATGGCGATGGGCTGAAGATCGCCTCTCTCGTGCTGGTGCGGCTGTTGTGCCTGGCGCTCGGCGTCGCCGGGATCTTCGCGGTGCTGCGCATCGCCTTCGGAGCGTGAGCAGAGAGCGATGACGCAAGCCTACCAGATCATCGATCACGAATACGACGTGGTGGTCGTCGGCGGCGGCGGCTCCGGCCTGCGCGCCACGCTCGGCATGACCATCGGCGGCTTGAAGACCGCCTGCATCAGCAAGGTCTTCCCGACGCGCAGCCACACCGTGGCGGCGCAAGGCGGCATCAGCGCCGCGCTCGGCAATATGGGCGAGGACGACTGGCGCTGGCACATGTACGACACGGTCAAGGGCTCGGACTGGCTCGGCGATCAGGACGCGATCGAGTACATGTGCCGCAACGCCATCCCCGCGGTGATCGAGCTCGAGCATTACGGCGTGCCGTTCTCGCGCACCGAGGCGGGCAAGATCTATCAGCGGCCCTTCGGCGGCCACATGGTGCATTACGGCAAGGCGCTGGCGAAGCGCGCCTGCGCCGCGGCCGACCGCACCGGCCACGCCATCATCCACACGCTCTATCAGCAGTGCCTGCGCAACAACGCCGAGTTCTTCGTCGAGTATTTTGCGCTCGACCTCATCATGGACGACGAGGGCGCTTGCCGCGGCGTCATGGCGTGGAATCTCGAGGACGGCTCGATCCACCGCTTCCGCGCGCATATGGTGGTGCTGGCGACCGGCGGCGGCGGCCGCGTCTTCTTCTCGACCACCCAGGCGCATACCTGCACCGGCGACGGCAACGCCATGGTGCTGCGCGCGGGCCTCGCGCTCGAGGACATGGAATTCATCCAGTTCCACCCGACCGGCATCTACGGCGCCGGCTGCCTCATCACCGAGGGCTCGCGCGGCGAGGGCGGCTACATGACCAATTCCGAGGGCGAGCGCTTCATGGAGCGCTACGCGCCCAGCGCCAAGGACCTGGCGTCGCGCGACGTGGTGAGCCGCGCCATGACCCTCGAGATCCGCGAGGGCCGCGGCGTCGGTCCGCACAAGGACCATATCCTGCTGCATCTCGAGCATCTCGATCCCAAGGTGCTGCACGAGCGCCTGCCCGGCATCTCCGAGACGGCCAAGATCTTCGCCGGCGTCGACGTCACGCGCGAGCCGATCCCGGTGCTGCCGACGGCGCACTACATCATGGGCGGCATCCCCACCAACTACCACGGCGAGGTGATCAACCCGACGCGCGATGATCCCGAGCGCGTCGTGCCGGGTCTGATGGCGATCGGCGAGGCGGCCTGCGTCTCCGTGCACGGCGCCAACCGCCTCGGCACCAACTCGCTCCTCGATCTCGTCGTCTTCGGCCGCGCCGCGGCGCACCGCGCCGCCGAGCTGGTGCGGCCGGGCGCCGCGCACAAGCCGCTGGCGAACGGCGCCGACATGGCGCTGGCGCGGCTCGAGCGCGTGCGCAACGCCAAGGGCAGGCTCAAGACCAACGACATCCGCTTGAGCATGCAGCGGACGATGCAGAACGATTGCGCCGTGTTCCGCACGGCGGAGGTGCTGGAGCAGGGCGTGCGCAAGGTCGACGACGTCGCCGCGTCGATGAGCGATCTCGGCATCAGCGACCGCTCGATGATCTGGAACACCGATCTGGTGGAGGCGCTGGAGCTCGACAATTTGCTGGCGCAGGCGGTCATCTCGCTGCACTCCGCGCTCAACCGCACCGAGAGCCGCGGCGCGCATGCGCGCGAGGATTATCCCGAGCGCGACGACAAGAATTGGCTGAAGCACACCATGGCCTGGCTCGACGCCGGCAAGGTCACCATCGGCTACCGCCCGGTGCACATGTACACGCTGTCGAACGAGGTCCAGCCCTTCCCGCCGAAGGAACGCGTCTACTAAGAAGAAGAACGGAGAGGCTCGCACCCATGGCCGAATTCGCCCTGCCCGCCAATTCCAAGGTCGGCACCGGCAAGACCTTCCCGGCGCCGGCCGGCGCCAAGCGCGTCAAGGCGTTCAAGGTCTATCGCTGGGATCCCGAGGCCAATCAGAACCCGCGGCTCGACACCTACGAGGTCGACCTCGCCACCTGCGGGCCGATGGTTTTGGACGCGCTGATCAAGATCAAGAACGAGATCGACACCACGCTCACCTTCCGCCGCTCGTGCCGCGAAGGCATCTGCGGCTCGTGCGCGATGAACATCGACGGCACCAACACGCTCGCCTGCTTGAAGGCGATCGAGGACGTGAAGGGCGATGTGCGCATCTACCCGCTGCCGCACATGGCCGTCGTCAAGGACCTCGTGCCGGACCTCACCTATATCTACGCGCAGTACCACTCGATCAAGCCGTGGCTGCAGAGCGAGACGCCGCCGCCGCCCGACCGCGAGCGCCTGCAGTCGGTCGCCGAGCGCGAGCGGCTCGACGGCCTCTGGGAATGCATCCTGTGCTTCTGCTGCACCACGAGCTGCCCGAGCTATTGGTGGAACGGCGAGCGCTATCTGGGGCCCGCGGTGCTGCTGCAGGCCTATCGCTGGCTCGCCGACAGCCGCGACGAGAAAGCCGGCGAGCGCCTCGACGACCTCGAGGACCCGTTCCGCCTCTACCGCTGCCACACCATCATGAACTGCACGCGCACCTGCCCGAAGAACCTCAACCCGGCCAAGGCCATCGCCGAGATCAAGAAGATGATGGTGGCGCGCCGCGCGTGAGGTCCGGCGGTGGCCCGCGCGCCGCTCGGTTGCGCGGCGGCCGGTCACGTTCTCCGCCCGCCTCTTTCTCCTGTCCGCGGCGCGCCCGCCGGCCTCCCGCGTCGGCGGTCGCGAGCGACGACGGCGCGGTAGGTGGTGCGGATCAGATCGTCCACGACTGGCGGCGGCGGCTCGCGGCGCTGCAGATGCGGCCGCACCGCCGCGACGGGCACGTCGGCCAAGGCGAACTGCGCAACCCTTAGCCGCTCGGGATCAGCGCCGCCTAGTGAACCGCGGGCAAATCTCTCGAAACAACCGATGCCCCGCCGCGCTTGCTCGGCGACACCTTGCTTCAGCGCCTTCGGCCACTCGCCTTGGACGAAATCGTGCCGGCTATAGAGCAGCAGCAGGCAGGCGTCGTCCAGATTCGCCCGCACCCAGCGGGGCGTGTGCAGCGCCGCGGCGAGTCCGTCGCCGGCATCGATCGCGGCAACGAACCCCTCCTGGTAGGCGAGAACGGTCTTGAGCCACAACTCGCCTAACAACAGGTCGCGCGAGGCGAAGCGGTGGTAGAATGAGCCGGTTGGTGCCTTGAGGCGCGCGACGATGGAGCCGACCGTCACGGCACCCGGACCGTGCTCCACTATCAGGTCGCGGGCCGCACCGAGAAAGTCCGCATGCTCGAAGAGCGCTGGTCGCATGGTTATAGAATATATGTTCTAGAACGGATTGTCTAGAGATGCTATCGTCGTGCTGTGGCGCTTCGATGGCGGAGGCGGGCGATGTCGACGAGCACGGTAACGAATGTGAGCGCGGCAGAGCGGCTGCTCGCTGCGACGCGACAGATAATCGGAACAGCGCGCTACTGCTGGGCTATGACGGCCGCCGGGGGCGGCGGTGTGAACGCACGGCTCATGGGGCGCTTACCGTCGCTCCCTGGCGAGGACGAATGGACGGTCTGGTTCCTCACCAGGGATCGCTCGCGGAAGGCGGGAGAGATCCGGCTCGCGGGCCGACTTACCGTCGGTTATCAGCACGACGCCGACGGCGCCTACGCCGTTCTCACCGGCCCGGCGGCGCTTATCGAGGACCGGCCCGAGCTGCGCCGGCGCTGGCAGGACGCCTGGAACGTCTTCTTCCCCGGGGGACCGGACAACTCCGCCGCTGTACTGGTCAGGATGGAGGTCGATCGCATCGAGCTTTGCATGCGCGGGGTCACGCCCGAGCCCTTCGGGTCACGGTATCTGGCGTTGGAGCGCGGGTCCAAGCGCCAGTGGAAGGTCGTCACTGGCTGAGGAAGGCAGTCGCCGGCAACATCGCATGTCACACGGCCTCCGACTGTCTCGGTAGAGGCTTCACGCTGCGCAAGCCGGACGGCGCCAAGCAGACCATCGCCTTCGACATCGCCGACGGCCGCATCGCCGCCATCTACATCGTGCTCAACCCCGACAAGCTGCAGCGCCTCGCCGTCTCACCGCTCACTTGAGCATGGCGGCGTAGATCATGTCGCGCAGCAGCGCGCGGTAGTGCACGCGCTTCGACGGCGACTGCATCATGTAGACGACGAACATGTCCTCCTTGGGATCGACCCAGAAGGCGGTGCCGCCGGCACCGCCCCAATTATATTCGCCGGGCGAGCTGTTGACCGGCGAGACGCCGGCGTCGCGCCGCACGGCGAATCCCAGGCCGAAGCCGTAGCCCGCGCCGGGCAGGTAGTAGGGGCCCGGCGTCACCGCCGTGCCGAGATGGTCGCTCGTCATGTAGGCGACGGTCTTCGGCCCGAGCAGGCGCTTGCCGTCGAGCGTGCCGCCGTTGAGCAGCATCTGCAGGAAGCGCGCATAGTCGCTCGCGGTCGACACCATGCCGCCGCCGCCCGATTCCCATTTCTTGGCGACGCGCGGCTCGCTGAACACGGCGCCGACGCCGATGGTGCGGTCGTTGGCGAAGGGCTCGGCGAGGCGGCCCTGCTTGGCCTCGTCGGTGACGTAGAAGCTGGTGTCGCTCATGCCGAGCGGGTCGAGGATGCGCTCCTTCTCGAAGGCGTAGAGCGACTTGCCCGAGACGATTTCGACGAGGCGGCCGAGCACGTCTGTCGAGTGGCTGTAGTCCCAGGTGGTGCCCGGCTGGTAGGCGAGCGGCAGCTTGGCGATGCGCTCGACGAAATCGGCGTTGCTGAAGTCGCCGTCGAAGAGATTGGCCTCGGCGTAGCGCTTCTTGACGGCGGTGTCGCCGAAGAAGCCGTAGGTGATGCCGGAGCTGTGGCGCATCAGGTCCTGGATCGAGATCGCGCGCTTTGCCGGCACCAGCTCGAGGGTCGCCGGCCCGCCGGCAGGATCAGGCTTCTCGACGCCCACCTGCGGCTTCGCCAGCGCTGGCAGGTATTGGCCGACCGGCTCGTCAAGGGTGATGCGCCCCTCCTCGAACAGCATCATCGCCGCCACGGTGGTGATCGGCTTGCTCATGGAATAGATGCGGAAGATCGCGTCCTTGCTCATCGACGTCTTGCCCTGCGGGTCGAGCGCGCCGAGGCTCTCGAAATAGGCGACCTTGCCGTGCCGGGCGATGAGCAGCACCGCGCCGGGGATCTCGCGCTTGTCGATATTGCCCTTGAGCATCTCCGTGACATGTGCCAGGCGGTCGGGCGCGAAGCCGAGCTCGTCGGCCTTGCCCAGGGGCAAGCCTTGCGCCTGCGCGAAGGACAGGAGCGCAAGCCACGCGGTTGCAGCGAACAGGACGACGCGACGGGATATCTTCATGGTGCCGGTTCCTCCCATGGGCTCGCGCTGAGCGACCGCGCGATTGCCGGCACTCTAGCCGTTCGGCGCCCGCTCGCCCAGCGATTGCCGGCGCGAGCCGGTGCAGCTATACCGGCGGCCGAGCATTTTTGGGGGAACACCATGCCCGTGCCGATCGTCGCCCTCTACGCCGGGATCAACGGGCTCATGGCCCTGGTGCTGGCGGCGCTGGTCGTTCGCCAGCGCGGCAAGACCAGGACCAATCTCGGCAGCGGCGGCCACGCCGCGCTCGAGCAGGCGATCCGGGTGCATGGCAACTTCATCGAATACGTGCCGCTCATCCTGATCCTGCTGGCGGTGCTCGAGCTCGGCGGGACGCGGGCGCTCTGGCTGCATGGCCTGGGTGCGGCGCTGACGATCGGCCGTGTTCTCCACGCTTGGGGCCTGTCGACCAAACCCGGCGAATCCTTCGGCCGTGCCGCCGGCATCACCCTGACCTGGCTCGTTCTGCTGATCGCCGCGATACTCGCCCTGCTGCAGGGCGTCGCCGCGCTCTAGCCGCGGCTCAGCCCAGCGCGATGTCGCCGTCGATCTCGTGCGCAAGGTTGATGGCGGGGATGCTCAGCACGACCTTGGCCTTGAGCTTGGCATTGCCCTTGACCTTGCCCTCGGCCAGCGCCTTGCGCACGGCGTTCTCGATCTCGCGCTGCGAGGTGACGCCGACGACCTTGAGGAACTTGCGCACTTCCATGTTGAAGCGGTCTTCGTCCATGCTGCTCTCCACCGGTTGAGGGGATGGTGGCGGGCCACCGCCCGTCGGCCTATTCTCCTTTATAAGAACTATCGCCGGGAGGAGGAAATGCAGCTGACGCCGGCCCAGACCGCCGAATTCGAGGAGCAGGGCTATCTCTTCCTGCCCAGCCTGTTCTCGCCGCAGGAGATCGACGTCCTCAACGCCGAGGTGCCCGGCCTGTTCGCGCAAGCGCGCCCGGAGGTGTGGACAAGCTCTACATGCACCAGTTCAAGATCAACGCCAAGGCGGCGTTCGACGGCGCGGTGTGGCAATGGCACCAGGATTACGCCACCTGGTACGAGGATGACGACATGCCTCAGCCGCGCGCCATGAACATCGCCCTCTTCCTCGCCGAGGCCAACGAGTTCAACGGCCCGCTGATGTTCATCCCCAGGAGCCACCGCCTGGGAAGGCTCGAGGCCGGGCACGACGTCACCACGACGAGCTATCCGCTGTGGACGATCGACCATGAGACGATCACGCGGCTGGTCGAGCAGGGCGGCATCGTCGCGCCCAAGGGGCCGCCCGGCTCGGCGCTGCTGTTCCACGGCAACCTCGTGCACGCCTCGGGCTCGAACCTGACGCCGTGGTCGCGCTGGATCGTCTACCTGTCGCTCAACCGCTGCGACAACGCCATCCGCCGCTTCAAGCGCCCGACCTGGATCGCCAACCAGGATTTCACGCCGATCGACATGCTGCCGGATGATTGCCTGCTGCAGCAGGCGCGGCGCAAGCAGGCGGTGGCGTAGGCGCAACCGAACCCTCACCCTCCCGTCCCTTCGACAGGCTCGGGGCCGGGTCCCTCCCTCTCCCGCATGCGGGAGAGGGTCGACCGCGAAGCGGTCGGGGTGAGGGGACAGTAGGAGATCGCTCATGAATCTCTCGAGCAAGCTGCGCGCACGCGCCGAGGCGGGGAAGCCGGTGCGTGTCGGGCTCATCGGCGCGGGCAAATTCGGCTCGATGTTCCTGGCGCAGGCGCCGCGCACGCCGGGGCTGCACGTCGCCGCCATCGCCGACCTCGCGCCGACGCGCGCGCGGGACGCGCTCGCGCGCGTCGGCTGGCCGGCCGAGCAATATGCGGCGCGCTCGGTCGAGGATGCGGTGAAGCGCGGCGGCACCTTCATCACCGACGATGCCGCGGCGATGATCGCGTCGCCGGGGATCGAGGTGGTGATCGACGCCACCGGGCATCCGCCCTCCGGCATCAGACATGCGCTGCTCTGCTGCGAGCATCGCAAGCACATCGTCATGGTCAATGTCGAGGCCGACGTCCTCGCCGGTCCGCTGCTGGCGCGCCGCGCCGCCGCGGCGGGCATCGTCTATTCCATGGCCTATGGCGACCAACCCGCGCTCATCGCCGAGCTGGTGGATTGGGCGCGCGCCGCGGGATTCGAGGTTGTCGCCGCCGGCAAGGGCACGAAATACTTGCCGCAGTACCACGCCTCGACACCGGACACCGTGTGGGGCCATTACGGGCTCACGCCGGAGCAGGCGAGGCTCGGCGGCATGAACGCGCAGATGTTCAACTCCTTCCTCGACGGCACCAAATCGGCGATCGAGATGGCGGCGGTGGCGAACGCCACCGGCCTCGCGCCGGCGCCCGCCGGTCTCGGATTCCCCGCCTGCGGCGTCGATGACCTCCCGCGGCTGCTGAAGCCGGCCAGCGAAGGCGGCGTGCTCGCGCATAAGGGACAGGTCGAGGTGATCTCCTCGCTCGAGCGCGACGGGCGGCCGGTGTTCCGCGACCTGCGCTGGGGCGTCTACGTCACCTTCGCCGCGCCCGATGATTACGTGCGCCGCTGCTTCGGCGAATACGGCCTCGTCACCGATCCGAGCGGGCGCTACGCGGCGATGTACAAGCCGTCGCACCTCATCGGCCTCGAGCTCGGCATCTCCGTCGCCAGCGTCGCGCTGCGCGGCGAGGCGACCGGCGCCGCCACCGGCTTCCGCGGCGACGCCGTCGCCACCGCCAAGCGCGACCTGAAGCCCGGCGAGATGCTTGACGGCGAGGGCGGCTTCACCGTCTGGGGCCGCCTCATGCCGGCCGCGGAGTCGCTGGCGCAGGGCGCGCTGCCGATCGGCCTCGCCCATGGCGTCAAGCTCACCCGCGCGGTCAAGGCCGGCGCTGCGCTGCGCTGGGCCGATGTCGCCGCCGACGAGAGCGAGCCGGCGGTGCAGGTGCGGCGCGAGATGGAGGCGACGTTCCGCCGCGACTGGGGCCAAGCGCTGCGCGCGGCCGGCGCCGCGGCGGAATGAGCGACAAGGTCCTGCTGGTCACCGGCGGCGGCCGCGGCATCGGCGCCGCCACCTGCCGCCTCGCCGCCGCGCGCGGCTACAAGGTCGCCGTCAACTATCTCGGCAACGCCGCTGCGGCCGAGGCGGTGGTGGGCGAGATCGAGCGCGCCGGCGGCCGCGCCGTCGCGATCCGCGCCGACGTGTCGCGCGAGGCGGAGGTCGAGCGCCTGTTCGCGGAGACCGAGGCGCGGCTCGGGCCGCTCACCCATCTCGTCAACAATGCGGGGATGACCGGCCACGCCGGGCGCCTCGACGAGGTGCCCGTGGCGACGCTCGAGGCGGTGTTCGACCTCAACATCCTCGGCGCCTTCCTGTGCGCGCGCGCCGCGGCGCGGCGGCTCTCGACGCGGCATGGCGGCAAGGGCGGCGCCATCGTCAATCTCTCCTCGGGCGCCGCCACCATCGGCAGCCCCGGCGAGTGGGTGTGGTACGCCGCCTCCAAGGCGGCCGTCGACACGCTGACATTAGGCCTCGCCCGCGAGCTGGCGCGCGAGGGCGTGCGCGTCAACGCGGTGGCGCCCGGGCTCACCGACACCGAGCTGCATCAATCCTCGGGCATCGCGGACCGCCTCGGCAAGCTGGCGCCTACCATTCCCATGGGCCGCGCCGCTTCGCCCGACGAGGTCGCCGAGACCATCCTCTTCCTGCTCTCCGACGCCGCCTCCTACGTCACCGGCGCCGTGCTGCGCGTCGCCGGCGGACGGTGAGCCGCAGCGGCGTTTTTTGCATCGGGGCGCGTTTTTGCGCTATGAAAAGCGCCCGTCCATGCCGCGTCCCACCCTTCCCGCAGCCCCCGCCGTTCCGTCCCCCGGCGCCGCCGATGGCCCTTTGGCGCAGTATCGCGCGCGGCTCCAGGCGGGCGAGATCCTGCCGGCCTCGGCGCAGCGCCTCGCCGTCGACAAGCTGCAGAGCCTGTGGCGCGCCTTGCAGCACTACAAGCCCGGCAACGGCGAGGGCGGCTGGCGCGCGCGGCTGGGATTGGCGCCGGCGAGCGATTCGCCGCCCTTGGGGCTCTATATCTTCGGCGGCGTCGGGCGCGGCAAGAGCATGCTCATGGACATGTTCTTCGTGACGGCGCCGATCGAACGCAAGCGCCGCGTGCATTTCTACGCCTTCATGCTGGAAGTGCACGAGCGCATCCACGCCCGCCGCAGCAAGAAGGGCGATCCGATCGGACCGGTGGCGCAAGCCATCGCCAAGCAGGCGACGCTGTTGTGCTTCGACGAGTTCCAGGTCACCGACATCGCCGACGCGATGATCCTCGGCCGCCTCTTCACCGCGCTGTTCGAGGCCGGCGTCGTCGTCGTCGCCACCTCGAACCGCGCGCCGGACGAGCTTTACAAGGACGGGCTGCAGCGCGAGCGCTTCCTCCCCTTCATCGCGCTGCTCAAGGAGAAGCTCGACATCCTGGAACTCGACGACGGCCGCGACTACCGCCTGGTGCGCTTCGCCGGCCGCCAGGTCTATTTCACGCCCGACGACGACAACGCCTATCGCGCGCTCGAGCGCGCCTTCGCCGACCTCACCGGCAACGCCTCGGCGTCGAGCAAGACATTGCTGGTGCAGGGCCGCTTTGTCATCGTGCCGCGCGCCGCCAAGAACGTCGCCTGGTTCGACTTTCACGATCTCTGCGGCCAGCCGCATGGCCCCGCCGACTATCTGGCGCTGTGCGAGACATTCCACAGCTTCATCGTCGAAGGCATCCCCAAGCTTGGGCCGGAGCGGCGCGACGAGGCCAAGCGCTTCAACATCTTCATCGACGCGCTCTATGAGGCGCACGGCAACCTCGTCTGCTCCGCCGCCGCGCCGCCGCAGGAGCTCTACCCCGACGGCGACGGCGCCTTCGAGTTCCAGCGCACCGTCTCGCGCCTGATCGAGATGCAGAGCGACGGTTACCTGACGCGCGGGCGGGGCTGAGGCGGCACCCATGAGGGGCGGCACCGCCGCGTGGGCGGCGGCAGGACATGCCGTATCTCGGCGGCGGCAACGAGAGTATCATCGACACGCGCTCAGCACCGCCAGAACCATTCAAGCCGGCCGAAGCGCCGGCGTCCCAGGGAGGGAATGGTGCAAGCCACGCACAAGATCAGCGAGCTCTTCCTCGGCGCGCCGCTCGATCCCTTCAGCAAGGAGACGAAGCGGCATATCGCCCTCATCGCCTTCCTCGCCTGGATCGGCCTGGGCGCGGACGGCCTGTCATCGTCCTGCTATGGACCCGAGGAAGCGTTTCTGGCCCTCGGCGACCACCGCGCGCTCGGCCTCTATATGGCGGCGGCGACGGCGATCACGGTCTTCATCATCGCCATCGCCTACAACCAGGTGATCGAGCTCTTCCCGTCCGGCGGCGGCGGATACAAGGTCGCGACCAGCCTGATCGGGCCCTATACCGGGCTCGTCTCGGGCGCGGCGCTCATCGTCGACTACATGCTGACGATCGCCATCTCGGTGGCGAGCGGCGTCGACGCGGTGTTCAGCTTGCTGCCGCCCGAAGTGCTGGCGTTCAAGCCCGAGATCGAGGTCGCGTTGGTCGGCCTGCTGATCTTCCTGAACCTGCGCGGCATGCGCGAATCGATCAAGATGCTGCTGCCGATCTTTCTCGGCTTCTTCATCACGCACGCGCTGCTCATCCTGTTCGGCGTCGGCTTCCAAGCCGACCGGCTGCCGGCGCTCGTCCCGGGCACGCTCGCCGAGACGTCGCAACTGGCAGGACAGCTCGGCTGGGTCTTTGTCGCCTCGCTGTTCCTGCGCGCCTATTCGCTGGGCGGCGGCACCTATACCGGGATCGAGGCGGTGTCCAACAACGTGCAGTCGCTCGCCGAGCCGCGCGTCCGGACCGGCAAGTGGACGATGTTCTACATGGCGACGTCGCTGAGCTTCACCGCCGGCGGCATCATTCTCCTGTATCTCCTCTGGGATGTCCGTCCGGTCGAGGGCCAGACGCTGAACGCGGTGGCGTTCCGCGCCATTCTCGAGCAGGGGCTGCACAACCCGGCGGTCGAGACCGTCGCGTTGTGGACGGTGCTGGCGCTCGAAGGCGGATTGCTCCTCGTCGCCGCCAATACGGGTTTTCTTGGCGGCCCCGCCGTGCTCGCCAACATGGCAGCCGACTCCTGGGTTCCCCACCAGTACCGCTACCTTTCGTCCCGGCTGGTGACGCAGCGCGGCATCCAGCTGATGGGCGTCGCCGCCATCGGCATTCTCCTGGTGACCGCCGGCAGCGTCGCCTTGCTGGTCGTCCTCTACAGCATCAATGTCTTCCTCACCTTCTCGCTCTCGCTGCTCGGCCTCTGCATCTATTGGTGGCGCGTCCGCCGCAGCGACCGCCGCTGGCTGCCGCGTCTCTGTCTCTCGGCCTTCGGCCTCGTCGTCACCGGCGGTATCCTCGTCGTGACCACGGTGGAGAAGTTCGCCGAGGGCGGGTTCATGACCCTCGTCATCACCGGTATCGTCATCGCGCTCTGCTCGCTCAACCACGCGCATTACGCCAAGATCAGCCGCAAGCTTCGCGCCGCCGACGAGGGCCTGGCGCCCGAGTACAACTCGCCGGGCGCGCCGCCCGAGCCGGTTCCGTGCGAGCCCACGGCTGTGTTCATCGTCGGCTCGAGCCGCGGCGGCGGCATCTACGCGCTCGACTGGGTCAGGCGCGAATTCCCCGGTCACTTCCGGAACTTCGTCTTCATCAACGTGCGTACCGTCGACGCCAAATGCTACGGCGGCGGCGAGGAGCTCGATGCCGTGCGGCACCACGCGGACGACACGCTCGCCTACTTCGTCAACTTCTGCAACAACCGTGGCCTCGCCGCCAAGGCCTATCTCGGTTTCGGCATCGATCCCATCGAGGAGCTGATGAAGCTCGCCGAGACGGTGCGGCAGGATTTCCCGCACAGCATCTTCTTCACCAGCAAGCTCATCTTCGACCGCGACAACTGGTACATCCGCCAGCTGCACAGCGAGGCGGCCCTCACCATGCTGCGCCGCCTCCACCTGCGCAACATGCCGATGATCGTCCTGCCGATGAAGCTGTAGCGGCGGCGGATTCTCGTCATCGATTGCCGAGGGCCACTGGTTGGCGCTACTCTGGCACATGACGGCCTTGGCGATGGCCTCTGCGGAACATTGAATGGTTCGCAGGGAGTGCCCATGAGCGATGTCGAGACGATCACCGCGCCCGATCCGCCGGCGGCCATCGGCGAAGCGCCCGCCTATCGCATTCCGCTGCCGAGTCCCTCTGTTTTCGACGGGCTCGGTCCCAAGGTGCGATTGGCGCTCGAGGACGAGCTCGAATGGTTCAGCCTGCCGGGCGGCCGGGTTCTCTACGAGGCCGGCGATCCGGCCGACGGCCTCTATCTGGTGCTGTCGGGTTGCCTCGGCGTCGTCCGGGGGCCCGCCGGACATGCCGAGCTCTTTGCCGAGGTCGTCGCCGGCGAGACCGTCGGCGACTTGGCCTTGCTCGCGCAACGGCCCCAACCGGCCACGGTCATCGCGCTGCGCGACACCTCGCTCGTCCGTCTCAACAAGAATGCATTCGAAGCTCTGGCGCGGCGGCACCCGAGCATCTTGCTGCCGCTGGCCTTGCGTGTCGTCGGGCGGCTGGAGCGGGCCTTGGCATCCCGACCGATCACCCTGACCGTGCCAAAGACGGTAGCCCTGATCCCGCTCGATGCTGATGTTCCCGCCGAAGCGCTCGCCGATGCGCTGGCCGACGCGCTCATGGCGGGCGGGATGCGGGTCAAGGTCCTCGACGCGTCCGCCCACGAGCAGATCGAGGACATGTTCTATGCGATCGAGATCG
>WNFA01000999.1_pt1 | contig 38508 bp, 30 predicted proteins | sample 5400481 | NCBI WGS metagenome assembly WNFA01 (sample SAMN13153340, study PRJNA577476) | soil metagenome | isolation source: 120 cm saprolite under Douglas fir tree site 2 hole 1 replicate 2 | place: USA:California | collected 2015-04-18 | reverse complement strand
TCGCCTTCCCCGCATCCCTCTTTTGCACCCGTCAATCCGAGGTGGTGGCGGAGGGTGTCCAACAATCTTTCCATGGGATAGACGCGCACGTTCTTACGCTCGCCATTGACGGTCAAGGAAAGTTCGTATCTGACGTGGTTCTCCACGGAGGAGGTCATCGTCCTCCACCGGCAGGCTGAGTCTCGGTCTCGCGCTCCGAGTTAGCCGCAAGCGCTTCGAAAATATCTTCCGGAAGCAGGGGGATGGAATCGAAGCGAACTTTGAGCGCGTCTTCAACGGCGTTTACGATCGCCGGGGCGGGGCCATCCATGGGAAGCTCGCCGATTCCTTTGGCGCCAAATGCGCCGTGAATATTCCCCATCTCCTCGAAAAACACGCGGATGGTAGGCAGGTCGGCGGAAGTCGGCATGATGTAGTTCGTCATTTGGCCGTTCTGCATACGTCCATTCTGCCAGACCACTTTCTCATACAGCGTATAGCCGATTCCCTGCGCGACGCCACCCGCGATCTGCCCGCGGGCAAGGACCGGATGCAGAACTTTGCCCACCTCCTGGAGCGCGACGAAGTCGTCTACGGACGCGCTGCAGGTGGTCAAATCAACCGTCACTTCGGCGATATAGACTGCCCAGGCAAACGCCGCGTATGCCTCTCCGCGGTACTTTTCGTCATCCCAGAAGACGTCGCTCGGCGCTTCGTAGCGTGCCCATGACCGGAACTCACCATGTGTTGCAACATGATTCTGGCATGCAGAGCGAAACTCCTCGGGTGAATAGGACTCGCCCAGCGTGCCGCCCTGAGTCAGCGTCTGCCTGATTCCCAACGCTGCGGATTGAACCAGTTTTCCGACTACCATCACGGTTCGCGACGCCACCGTAGGGCCGCTGTTCGGCACCACGTTGGTGTCTGCCTGCGCGATTCCCACGTCCTCGTAGGGCAGCCCGAGACTTTCGGCAGCGATCTGGCAAAGGACGGTTTTGGTTCCCTGGCCAAATTCCGTGCTTGAGACCAGCACCCGGACGCTGCCATCAGCGCATCCCTCCACGCCAACCAAGGAACTCAAATAGCGTTCTCCCGACCCGGTAAAACCAGCACCGTGCAAAAAGGCGGCGATACCCATACCCTTGCGGATCCCGCCAACCTGATTCTGTTTGGCGAAGCGGTCCGTTTTCGCGTGATAGTCGGAGAGTTCGAGTGCGTGATTGAGAAGTTGGTCCAGATCGATCGGCTCGCGCACGGTTTGTTCCGTAGTGGTCGTCTGCCCGGGTTTGAGGAAGTTCCGGCGCCGGATCTCGACCGGCGAAAGCCCTACCACCTGGGCGATGCGATCCATGTGCCGCTCCAGCGCAAACAGGCTTTGCGGCGCTCCGAAGCCGCGGAAGGCGCCGTGGGGTGGGGCATTTGTGGCTACGGCCTTGGCACGGATCCGAACGTTCGGCCAGAAATATGCGCCGCCGGCATGAATTGTGGCACGCGAAAGCACGACGGAGGAGAGCGTAGCGTAGGCGCCGCCATCAACCGCAAATTCCACTTCCCCGCCCAGGATCTTCCCGTCTTTCGTTACAGCAGTGCGATGCCGGGTGCGTGAAGGGTGGCGCTTGGTAGTGGCGGCCATGTCCTCCATGCGGTCGTAGATAATTTTCACCGGCCTTCCGGACTTGATGGCCAGCAGCGCGGCGTGCGCCGCAATCATCGACGGATATTCTTCCTTGCCGCCGAACGCGCCGCCGGTCTCCATTTGCACGACGCGGACTTTGTCCGCCGGCAAGTTGCACAACGCCATCAAAGCCTTGTGCACATAATAGGGGCACTGCAGCGAGCCCCACACCGTGATCCCCTGCTGCGGATCGAAAGCTGCGATCATCCCGTTATTTTCGATGTAAAGCTGTTCCTGCGCGCCCGTCCTGTATTCACCTTCGACGACGTAGTCGGCCTTCTCCCAGATACCGTCGACGTTGCCCTTTTCCACCAAGTATCTCTTGAACGTATTGTCCGTCCCCCAAATGACTTCGGAAGGGCGCTCGCTCTCTTCAATGCTGAAGATGGCGGGGAGAGGATCGTACTTGATTGCGATTGCCGCGACCGCCTTCGGAAGAAAATGCGGGTCGGGATGGGCCAGCAGGAGAATCGGTTCCTCGGGATGGTTGACGACGGCGTCCGCCAGGCAGGGTTGATCGTCAACGATCAGCGCGACGACATTTTTGCCGGGAATATCTTTTGCGGAGACGATCACGAACTCGTCCCAGGGGATTTCCGGGCCGAAAGTAATGTTCCTGATTCTGCCCCGCGGAATCTGGCTGCGCACGGTGGCGCCATAGAGCATGTGCGGCAACGTCATATCATCGACGTATTGGGCGCGTCCGGTGACCTTGTCGCGTCCCTCCTTGCGGGGGACGGACGAGCCGATGATGCGATCATTTGTCACGCGATGGTCGTTACCTCAACGGCTGAAGCCGCAACGAAAACATGGCGGCTGAAATGCGGCACTAAAGCTGCTCCACCCAAGATTGCTTCGCCCAAAGCGGCCAGGCAAGCCTCCCCTGAGCGAAGTCGAAGGGAGTGTCCGCCTCACACAAGTATTGTGAAGGAAAACGGGCAAGATTGGTACGCCTGATTACCGATGCCATTCGCGGCCGCTCGGCTCTCCGGGAAACTTGCCTTCCGCAAACACGGGTTTCCCCCGAAGGTAAGTGGCCTTCACCACTCCGCGCAGGGTTTCTCCCAAATAAGGGGACAACGGATGGCGATAGTGCAGCCGCTTTTCGGTCGCCAGAAACTCTGCGTCCGGATCGAACACGATCATGTCCGCATCGTAGCCCACGGCGATGCGACCCTTGCGTTCATGGCACCCGGCTACCCGCGCCGGGCTCTCTGCCATCCAACGCACGACATCGACCAGCGTAAAGCCTCGCCGGGCGGCCTCAGTCCACATCAGAGGAAGCGCAAGAGAAAGACTTGAAATGCCGCCCCAGGCGGTCCTGAAATTTCCTTCGTCGATCCGCTTCATGCCCGGGGGACAGGGAGAATGGTCCGTGGCCACCAGATCGATCACTCCTTCTTTCAGGCCCTGCCATAGTGCTTCGCGGTTTTCGCGGCTGCGGATCGGGGGCGCACACTTGCACAGCGTCGCTCCATTCGTGATCTCCTCGGCAGCCAGGTGCAGGTAGTGCGGACAGGTTTCCACGCTGAGAGCCAGGCCCTCAGAGCGCGCAGCCTGCAATTCCGGCAGCGCCCGGCTGGTCGAGAGGTGAACGATGTGGAGACGAAAATCATATTCCCGGCAGAGTGACAACATCATGCGTATGGCCAATAACTCCGCTTCATCAGGCCGCGATTGCAAATACGTGGCGTAACTTTTCCAATCGGCATCGGCCAGTCGTTCGGTGGCGGCGTCAACCGGGCCAGCGAGCTCTGCGTGTACCAGCAATGGCAGACCGGTCCGCGCGACATGAGGAAGGGCGGTTCGCAGATCGTCCTCAGTGACCATGGTGAAACCGTCGATGCCGGGATGGATGAGAAAACACTTGAAGCCCAGCACGCCGGCGGCCGCGAGGGCTGCGATGTCTCCCTGATTGTTTCGGACCACGCCGCCCCACGCCGCCCAATCCACTCGACAGTTGCCATGCGCCGCGGCGCGCTTGGCTTCCAGCGCAGCGACGGTCGTGGTCGCCGGGAGGCAGTTCAGTGGCATATCGACCAGGAGGGTATAGCCTCCCGCCGCGGCGGCGCGGGTCGCGGTCTGGAAACCTTCCCACTCGGTTCGTCCGGGATCGTTGATGTGAACGTGAGAATCCACCAACCCGGGAAGAATCGCCGCATCGCCGAAATCGTGTATCTCGCGGTCGGGAGGAACCTGTCCAATCGGAACAACGGCTTGGATCTGTTCCCCTTCGACCAGGACAGCGGCCGGTCGGATTTCTTCCGCAGTGACCACTCGCCGGGAGATGAAGGCCTGCGAACTCATGAGGTCAATTGTAGGTTCCGGGAGGGATAGGCATGAAGAGCCAAAGCCTATCCCGGCAGCTTCACTTTTTCAACTTGGCATCATCCAGAATTCGAGCGGAGAAAAGTTTTGCGCAGTTCCGGGCTCCGCTTATACTTGCTTGCTCCAGCCGAGCGACAGTACAGAATCGACGCTGAGCCGCGCTGGCAGGCCACACTACATGAGCAGTCCTTTCATGGCACGCGCCATTCAGCTCGCGATCGAGAATGTCCGCTCCGGACAGGGCGGGCCCTTCGGTGCTGTAGTCGTGAAAGACGGCACTGTCATCGCCGAAGGGGTGAATCAGGTGACCCTCACCAACGATCCCACCGCGCACGCAGAGGTGCTCGCCATCCGCCAGGCTTGCCAGAAGATCGGGTTCTTCGAACTGAAGGGCTGCGATCTTTACACTTCCTGCGAACCGTGTCCCATGTGCCTGGGGGCAATTTACTGGGCGCGTTTTTCACGGGTCTATTTCGGCGGCTTCGCCGCGGACGCGTCCAAAGTCGGCTTTGACGACTCGTTCATCTATCGCGAGATCGCTCAGGCGCACGCGCAGCGCGGGATTCCCATGATTCAAATGATGCGTGAAGAGGCGCTGGCGGCGTTTCGCGCCTGGGAAGAGAAGCCCAACAAAATCGCGTATTAACCGGATTGCTGAGAATCCAGGGAAACGATTGATCGATCGCTATTTCAAGCTTACCGAGAACCATACCACCGTGAGGCTGGAAATTCTCGGCGGCCTCACCACCTTCCTGACGATGGCCTACATCGTCGTCGTGAACCCTCAAATCCTGGCCCAGGCAGGGATGCCGCTCGACGGCGTGGTTTTCGCAACCTGCCTCTCTGCCGCCATTGCGACCCTGGTCATGGGGCTTTACGCCAACTATCCCATCGCCCTCGCTCCTGGAATGTCGCTCAACGCCTATTTCACATATTACGTCTGCTTGAACATGCACGTCCCGTGGCGCACGGCGCTGGGCGTGGTTTTCTTTTCCGGCATTGTTTTCCTTTTGCTCACGGTGACACGAGTCCGCGAACAGATCGTCAATGGCATGCCGGATTGCCTGAAGCATTCCACCGCGACCGGGATCGGGTTCTTCATCGCATTCGTCGGGTTGCGGAATGCAAAACTGGTGGTGGCCAACGCCGCTACGTTCGTGGGCCTTGGCAGTTTTGCCGACCGGGAAGTGCAAACCGCCTGTTTTGGTCTTGTCCTGACGCTCATCCTGATGGCGAGAAAGCTCAACGGCGCAATTTTGATCGGTATTGTCGGGACAGCACTTCTCGGCATGCTACGCGGCATCTCGCAGTGGCCGTCGGCGATCGTCTCGATGCCGCATCCTTGGTCCACTTTTCTGCAGCTTGATTTTCGCGGCGCCATCCATCTGGGATTTCTCGAAATTCTGTTCGCCTTCCTGTTCGTAGATCTTTTCGACAATGTGGGTACGCTGGTGGGCGTGTGCGAGCAGGGCGGGTTCATCAAGGACGGGAAAATACCGCGGGTCGGAAGAGTGCTGCTGGCAGATGCGGCGGGAACCATTTTCGGATCGCTGGCAGGCACGTCGACGGTGACGAGTTACATTGAGAGCGTTGCCGGCATCGCAGTCGGGGCCCGCACCGGACTGAGCAACGTGGTGGTTGCCGCGCTGTTTGTGCTGGCAATGTTCTGCTCGCCGCTGGCGACCGCGATTCCCGGCTATGCCACGGCCCCGGCACTCATCCTTGTGGGTGCATTGATGACCCAGTCCATCGCGCACGTCGACTGGGCGGATTTCAGCGAAGCCGTGCCGGCCTTTATCACTATGCTGGCCACGCCGCTGACTTTCAGCATCGCCACCGGCCTCAGCTTGGGTTTGATCTCCTACACCGTGGTCAAGATTGCAGCGGGAAAAATTCGCGACATCAATATTCTGGTCTGGATCCTCACTGTCCTGTTTATCCTTCGCTACGTTTATCTGGCCACGGCCTAGGGTTTCTCCACAAGTAGCCAGGCTATCGGAGGACGGGCGTCCTCGCCCGTCACTCGGCGGTCTCTCCTGGACGGGCGCGACGCCCGTTCTCCAGCAAAACACAAGCAAGTCTCTTGTTGTGTGTTATGTAGTACCGGATCGTCCGCTTCAACAAAGACTGCCCTGCCCTGCTATCCAAACTCTCATGGCTCACGTCTAGCAACAACGAGGCATTCATCGAAGTTCAAGGAGCGGACCGATGCGTCGAAACGATTTCAACCGTGTGGTACTGATTGCGGCGCTTTTGCTGGCCACGGTAGTGGGGAGTGCATGCGACAAGACGAGCAACCCGGGAGCGTCCGCCGCCGCATCCGATGGCAAGATTCCCATCACCGCCAAGTCGGAGGATGCGAGGAAGGAGTTTCTGCAGGGGCGCGATCTCTCGGAAAAGCTTCTGGGTCAAGAGTCCATCCAGCATTTTGACAAGGCCATCGCCCTGGATCCCGACTTCGCGGCGGCGGAGTTGGCTCGGGCTAATTCCGCGCCGACCGCCAAGGAATTCTTCGAGCACCTGAACAAGGCAGTAAGCCTGGCGGACAAGGCCTCCGACGGAGAGAAGCTTCTTATCCTGGCAAACCAGGCGGGAGCCAACGGCGAAGTTGTGAAACAGAAAGACTATCTGGAGAAACTGGTCGCGGCTTACCCGAATGATGAGCGGGCGCATTTTAATCTGGGCGCCTACGACTTTGGCCAGCAGGATTATGCCGGGGCGGTTGAGCACCTGAAGCAAGCCCCCGTGCTGGCCCCGAATTACTCCCCTGCTTACAACATGCTGGGTTACGCTTACCGCCAGCAGGATGACTATTCCAACGCCGAGCAGGCCTTCAAGAAATATATCGAGCTCATTCCCAACGACCCGAATCCGTATGACTCCTACGCGGAGTTGCTGCTAAAGATGGGCAAGTTCGACGAGTCGATCGCGCAGTACCGGAAAGCGCTGTCAGTCGACCCCCACTTCGCAGCGTCGCACTTCGGGATTTCCGCCGATCTGACGTACATGAGCAAGCCGGAAGACGCGGCCGCTGAGTTGCAGAAAATGGCGGATCAGGCGCGCAACGATGGCGAACTCCGGACGGCGCTGTTTGGAATGGCCGTCCTCGCCTCAGATGGCGGCAAGTTCGACAAGGCCGTGCAGGCGATGGACAAGGAATATGCCGTCGCAGAAAAGAAAAACGACGTCGCGGCCATGGCGGCGGACCTACAGGCGAAGGGAAATATCATCGCCGAGATGCAGAAGTATGACGCGGCAGCGCAGACGTTTGACCGTTCCCTGCAGATGATCGAAACTTCCACGCTCTCGCAGGAGATCAAGGACAATGCGAAGCTCCTGCACCACTTCAACCTGGCCGGGCTGGCGATCGCTAAAAAAGACTACGCGGCGGCACAGACTCACGCCGACGAATTCCGCCAGGGAGCGGAGGCGTCGAAGAATCCGGCCCAGATAAAACAAGCTCATGAGCTGGCGGGCAGGATCGCTCTCGCCAGGAAGGACTACGGCCAGGCTTTAGCGGAACTCGAGCAGGCGAACCAGCAGGACCCCCGCAACCTGTACCGGTTGGGCCAGGCATATCAGGGCAAGGGAGACAATGGGGAAGCACAGAAATACTTCGCCAAGGCTGCCAGTTTCAATTCCCTGCCGGCGCTGAACTACGCGTTCGTTCGGGTGAAGGCCCAAAAGATGGCGTCGGGCGGGAAGGGGTAACTCTCGCCCATGTGATTTTGTTTAGCGCCTGGACGTAGAGTCTGGGCGCAATGTTGGTTCGCCCTCTTGGGTTTCGACATTTCTTCCTTTACCCCCAAGGCTCGCACCCCGGCCTGCACCCGCCCTTTTATAGTCCCTGGACATTTTGTTCCGACAGGGTTCTGTGGCAGACTCCTTGGGGCGAATATCAAAATATGTTCGGTGCCATCGAAGCCGGGGGGACAAAATTCGTTTGCGGGATTGGAACCGGGCCGGACGATCTGGAGACGATCCAATTTCCGACGACCACCCCGCAGGCCACGCTGGCAATCGCGATTGAGTTCCTGCGCGAGCGTTCCGGTGGCGAATTGCAGGCGGTTGGCATCGGTTCCTTTGGGCCGATTGACCTGCACCGCACTTCGCTTACGTTCGGCTATGTCACGTCCACGCCGAAGGCCGGATGGCAGAATTTCAATCTTGCAGGTACCGTGCGGGATGCGCTGGCGGTGCCGGTGGGTTTTGATACTGACGTAGATGCCGCCGCTCTAGGCGAGGCGCGCTGGGGAGCGGCACAGAACCTGTCCGACTTTCTCTATCTCACGGTGGGCACAGGTATCGGCGGGGGCGCGATCATCAACGGGCGTGTGCTGCACGGCATGGTGCATCCCGAGATGGGGCACATTCGAGTTCCGCACGATCTGGTGCAGGATCCGTTTGGCGGCTCCTGTCCCTATCACGGAGATTGCCTGGAAGGGTTGGCCTCCGGCCCGGCGATGCAGGCACGCTGGGGCGTTGCGGCCCAGGACTTGCCCGCGGATCACCCGGCATGGACACTGGAAGCGCATTATCTGGCGTATGGGCTGGCCAACTGGGCGCTCACGCTGTCACCGCAACGCATCGTGCTTGGAGGTGGAGTGTTGCGGCAATCAAAGCTGTTCAGCCGCATCCGACAAGACCTCGTGGGAATTCTCAACGGATATGTCCGGGCGACTGAAGTGATGCGTGACATTGATCAATATGTGGTGCCTCCCCAGCTTGGCGGTCGTGCGGGAGTCCTGGGTGGTCTGGTCCTGGCGGAACAGGCCTACACCCGTCTCGAGCGCGAATAAGTTATGGGGAGCGACGGCGATTCGCTTTCCTTGGATCCCGCGTATCACTCGCCGAGAGGATCACACAAAACCTTTGGCATCTCGACCCAGGGAATGTCGCATTTGTATTGGTCCAGTTCGGAATGCGCATCTTGTTCCTGGGTGCAGCCGGACGTCCGGCCACATTTGGCACAGAACCATTCCTGAGTGGCGGGATTCCATCTGATTGTTTCGTGTCTCATCGGTTGCAGCGCCATCGACGAACCTGGCAGGGGCCTACGGCACTCGGCCACGGGGCCCCGATGAACCGGAAGCAGAGGTCTTTTCCTTCAGCCGCTGGTTGATCAACACCAACATCTCGCCGGCTTGCCTATCCTTCGACCCTCCCTCCGCTTCGAGTGCTGCTTTGGCAGCCTCGGCGGGACGGATTTGGAAGGAAGGGGCGCAATAAGTTTTCTTCATCGATTTGGGGTCCCGAACCACAAACACACCTCCAACTCGTTTTCGTAATGGGTTTGGCCAGCCCAAACAGTGCCGTGAATTTCCTAGGAGTGAAATGACCGTGGAAGAATTGTTACAACAAAAAACCCGCCCTTAGAAAAAGAACCGGTCAGGTCGCTTTTCCGACGCTGGGCAAGTAGAGGATTTGAGATGGTAGATTGCCGAACGAAGCTCGAACAGGCAGCCCAGAGTGGCTGTTCCCACGTGGCCTGGGGCGGTGCTAGTTGGAAGGTTCCAGGACGCCTTCGGTCGTGATCCGGCTGGCCTTGCGGATTTCTGCGGCAATCTTCACCAAGGCCTCGCCGGCGCCAGCCGGCCCTTCATCGGAGATCATCGAACTCGCAGCCAGGGTAAAGAGCAGCGCGTCTTCCTGCTTGTCAAAATAGAGAACCACCTGACTCGCTGCCATACGAATTACCTCCCGGGTTAGACTCCAAGATCATAGGCTGAAACGGAGCCTGATTGGATGTACTTTCTTGGTGCCTGACACACGAAAGTACTCAGCGCGGACCTCAAGGGCCAGACTCGGCTCCAAACCGCCGCCGACTCGAAATGCTACAGTTAAGCATCAATGTCTGCCCCGGAATCCCGCTTCGTAAAAGCCTGCCTGGCGCAACCGGCCGACCGGACGCCGGTCTGGTTCATGCGCCAAGCGGGCCGCTACATGCCGGAATATCGCGCGGTTCGCAAGCAATATTCCCTGATCGAGATCTGCAATCGGCCGGAGGTGGCGGCGGGAGTGACGATTACGGCGGCTGAGGCCCTCGGCGTAGACGCGGCCATCATCTTCGCCGACTTGTTGCTGCCCCTGGAAGTGATGGGCTTGCCGTTTTATTTTTCGGCCGGCGAAGGTCCGGTCATCGAGAGCCCGGTCCGCAGCCAGGCGGACGTATCCCGCTTGCGCACCGATCGTACGGCTGATCTGGGATACGTATCGGAAGCGGTGCGCCTGGTGTGCAAGCACTTTGGATCCCGCCTGCCCGTCATCGGCTTTTGCGGAGCGCCCTTTACGCTGGCCAGCTACATGATCGAGGGAGGCGGTTCACGCAATTACATCAACACGAAGAAGATGATGTACTCCTCGCCGGAGTCCTGGGACCAACTCATAGGCAAGTTGGTCGCCGTCGTCTCCGAGTACGCAGCCGAACAGGTGCGAGCGGGTGCGGATGCTATCCAGATTTTTGATAGCTGGGTAGGATGTCTCAGTGTTGAGGACTATCGTGCGTACGTGCTGCCACACACTACTGAACTGGTGAAGGCGCTGCAGAAGACCGGCTCGCCCATCATTTACTTCGGTACGGACAGCGCCACCCTCTTGCCTTCAATGAAAGAAACCGGCGCGGACGTGATCGGACTGGACTGGCGGATTCCCCTCGATACAGGCTGGGATGCAGTTGGTTCCGGCGCGGTGCAGGGAAATCTCGATCCCGTGCTGCTGTTTGCGGATTGGAAAGAAATAAAGTCGCGGGCGGCAGAGATTTTGCGGCGGGCGGGCGGCAGGCCGGGGCACATTTTTAATTTGGGACATGGCATCTTGCCGGAGACGCCAGTGGAGAACGTCAAGGCGCTGGCGGCGTTCGTTCGGGAGTATTCGGCGGAGAATGCGGCTGAGTCGCACTGAGGTCTAGGTCGTTGGTGATTTCACTTCTCGCGGGCGAGGGCCCTTCGGCTTCGCTCAGGGCAGGTCCGCGCCACATTACATCTGGAGTTAGCTTTGGCTGGTTCTGGGAAAAATGCGGTTTTGCTTTTGGCGCACGGGAGTCCCGATTCAGTGGACGACATTCCTGAATTTCTGAGTCAGATTACGCGCGGTCGTCCGGTGCCGCCGGAGGTGATTGAGGAAGTGAAGCGTCGCTACGGGCTGATTGGGCGATCTCCCCTGACTGAGCTGACCCTGCAGCAGGGCAGGCTATTGGCGGAAGAACTGAAATTGCCCGTCTATGTCGGCATGCGCAACTGGAAGCCATTTATTGCCGAGACCGTCCGCACCATGAAGGCGGATGGCGTGGAGAGCGTGGTCGCAATCTGCCTGGCTCCCCAGAACTCGCGCACCAGCGTTGGGCTCTACCGCACTGCTCTGAATGGGGAGGGCGGCGTGCCTTTTGCTGTGGATTTCGTCGAATCATGGCACGACCATCCCTTGCTGATCAAAGCATTTGCCGAGAAGCTGCGTACCGGATGGGGAAAATCCTGTAGAGAAATGTCGGCCAAATTGACGGTAATATTTACTGCGCACAGCGTTCCTCAGCGCACCATCGCCGATGGTGATCCCTACGAGGTCCAGACAAAGGAAACGGCGATGCTGGTGGCGCGTGAGGCGTCGTTTGCGTCCGACGACTGGAAGTTCGCGTTCCAGAGCCAGGGGATGTCAGGCGGAGCCTGGCTTGGACCCACGGTCGAAAATACGATTCTGGGTTTGAAAGAACAAGGTCATCGCGGCGTCTTCGTGCAGCCCATCGGGTTTCTCTGCGACCACGTGGAAGTGCTGTATGACGTCGACATTGCTGTCAAGGAATTTGCTGAAAAAGAAGGCATGCGCCTGTGGCGCGCGGAGTCGCTGAACGATTCACCGTTATTGACGGCGGCATTGGCTGATGTGGCACGATCGCTCATAAAGAGCTGACGGGACGGGGTCGCATGAAACGGGTTGCCATTGTCGGGGGCGGTATCTCCGGGCTGGCCGCGGCTTTCGCGCTCGAAGAACGCCGCCAGGGCGGCGAGTCGGTAGATTATGTGGTTTATGAAGCCGGCTCGCGCTTCGGCGGCGTCCTGGTCACTGAGCAGGTGGACGGCTGCCTGGTCGAAGCCGGCCCCGATTCGTTTCTCACCGAAAAGCCCTGGGCCGCCGATCTCTGCCGTCGAATCGGTCTGGAGGATCAGATCATTGGCTCCAATGATCGCGATCGCAGAACTTATATTCTGGTAAAGGGCAGGTTGGTGCCCATACCCGATGGGCTGATGTTCATGGTTCCGACTCGGCTGGTACCCGCGTTAATGTCGCCACTCTTTTCCTCGGCTACCAAGCTCCGCATGGCGCGTGAATGGCGCTATTCGCCTCGCCAGTCCAATGCCGATGAAAGCGTTGCCGCTTTGGTCGAGCGGCACTACGGCACAGAAATGGTGGATCGCCTCGCCGATCCGTTACTCTCCGGAGTCTATGGAGGTGAAGCGTCGCAATTGAGTGTGCGCGCGGTGCTGCCGCGCTTCGCCGAGATGGAATCGAAGTTCGGCAGCCTGGGTCGCGGGATGCTGGCAACTCGCAAGCACATCAAACCGTCCGACGGCCAGCCGCCAATATTCAGTTCGTTCAGGAACGGAATGCAGCAAATGGTGGAAGGGGTTCTTGCGAAACTGCCAGCCGAAAGGTTGCGGGCGAACACTACGGTGCAGGCTATCCAACCGCAGGATCGAGGCTGGGTTGTTTCGGCGGGCTACGCCTCGGATCACTTCAACGCGGTGATTGTGGCCACGCCGGCGTCAGTTGCTGCCGTGCTCCTGGAGATAGCGAGTGCGGATCTGGCCTCCGAACTTAGGGCGATTCCATATTCCTCCTCGGTGACGGTCGCGCTGGGCTTCGACAAAGCGGTACGCGATGCGCTGCCCGCGGGCTTTGGTTTCCTCGTGCCGCGCGGCGAAGGCAAGCGTATGCTGGCGACGACCTTTGTCCACAGCAAGTTTCCTCACCGTGCCGCGGAGGATCGTGCTCTGCTGCGCTGCTTTCTCGGGGGCACCCGCGACGAGGACGTGCTCCAGTTGCCGGATGATGAGGTCCTTCGGATCGTGCGCGAAGAGCTAGCCCAGATTCTCGAACTGGTGGCGGAGCCTCAGTTCACTCGCATCTATCGATGGAAGGGAGCTATGGCGCAGTACAACGTCGGCCATCTGGAACGAATGGAGCGAATCGAGAAGCTGCGAAAGCACTTGCCGGGAATTGCTTTAGCTGGGAACGGATACCGCGGGATTGGCGTGCCCGATTGCATACTTTCAGGGGAGGACGCGGTGGCCGAGGTCTTGGCGGGCGGGTGATGGGCGCGAGACTGTGATCCGCGACATTCGTGAAATCGTGGGAACGGCCGCCCCCGGCTGTCCGGCGGAGCAACGCTCCGCGGTTCTGTGCCAGAACGTGTGCTTAGGCCGGACCGGATTGTTACGCCCGTAACCTCTCGCAATTTCTCTTCTGTTGCAGAAACAACCGGGCTCCTTCAGGGTTAATACAATCGGAGATGCCTATGCGCAGCCGAATTCTGGCCTTGGTTTCGCTCATTCTGTTCGCGTTCTTGTCCATCCATGCACAGGAAGAGAAATCCCCGGACGACACGTCGAATCTGGACAAAGTTCCTCATGACTCTCCGGTAGACACCTTTACCGCCAAGCCGGCCGAGATGCCGCCCGCCGCAGCGCCCGCCGAACCGCCCTCCGCAATGAAGATGAGCGACTCGGACATGCGCGACATGCCGGGGATGAATAACAGCGACGGCACCGCGCATGCCATGCGGTCCATGCAGGATCGCAAGATGGACATGGGGCCGCACATGAAAATGACGACCCTGCGCGAGTTGAAGCCGGGCGACCAGGAGAAAGCCGACCAGGTGGTCGCGGCCGCCCGCAAGGCCGCGGAAACATACATGGATTACAAGACCGCGCTGGCCGAGGGTTACAAGATTTTCCTGCCCAACCTGCCGCAAAAGCAGTATCACTTCACCAATTACCGCTACGCGTTTGAGGCGGCGATCCAGTTCAATCCGGAACATCCCACGTCATTGCTTTATGAGAAGAATGGCGAAGGCTACAGGCTGATTGGGGTCATGTATACGGCGCCGAAAAATTCCAGCTGGAACGATCTCGACCAGAGAATTCCCTTGAGCATCGCGCAGTGGCATGCGCACATCAACATGTGCCTTCCGCCTCCGGAGAGGAAGAACGAGGCCTGGGGAGCAAATGCAAAGTTCGGCTTGGCAGGCTCCATCACCACTCGGACTGAATGTGATGCGGCCGGCGGAAAGTTTATGCCCCAGATATTTGGCTGGATGGTGCACGTCTACCCGTTCGAGCAGAAGCCCGAAGACATCTGGTCGGTCGAGCGCCAGGCGCACGATCACATGGAGTGATTTCTTCCGGACGCTCCGCAAATACAAAGCCATCGCTCACCAGGAAATTGACAACTGAGCAAGCGGTGATCGTGATTCCATTGGCCAGCAGATAGTTCACGTGTCCAATACCCACCAGTAACTTCATGAATGCCAGGTTTCCCGCGATTGAAAATAAGCCCGCAGTCAAATGAAATTTCAGGAAGCGCGTCAGGCCTCTATCGGCTCGGTCCGCCCAGGTAAAGCGTTCATGCCACAGAAAGTTGTGGACCACGGCAGTCTCCACAGCTAGGGCGGTGGCGATCAGATAGTTAAAGTGCAGCCCGGTTTTTAGCAAAATCAGCATTAACAGTTGGACCGTAATGCCTATTCCGCCCACCAGATTGAACTTGAGCCAGCGCACCACGATGGGTCGCCAGGGTCGAAGGGTCATCGGATTCGCTCCTCCAGGTAAAGGCGACGGGTGTTTCGCACGGTGAAGAAGATCAGCATGGCGCACATGCCCACCAGTCCAGCCACTCCTCCTACATCGAACAGACGGTAGTGCCCGCGAAAAACCATGGGGTGATACAGAAGGGCTATGTTCCCAATGGACAGCAGGATCCGCAGCTCAGTGGGACCGAAATTCCAGAACGAAAGCTGAAATTCTCCCAGGGTGTAGGTAGCCAGGTAAGACTGGATGGAAAGCAAAAGAAACGCCACCAGGAGGCCGATTGCAATATAGGGATGCATGTAGCCGGAGAGCGCCAGCCCACCCATGAGCACCAGGCCGCCGAAGCTGTCCACGATGTGGTCCACGTAGAAGCCGTAGCGCGGACGCGACTGCTGCCGTACCCGGGCCAGAGTGCCGTCGAGGCTGTCGCCCAGCCAATTCAGGGCCAGGAAGAAGATTCCAGCCAGAAGCCAGTAACGATTCCAGCCCGCCAGGGCATAACTGACGCCGGCCATGACCTGGGCCAGAAAGCCCAATAGCGTCAGCTGATCTGAGTTGATCCAGCGCGGGGTGCGCTCCGCCAGCCAGATCAGTACCCGTTTTTCGGGGTTGCTGGTCAGGCCGTTGTGAATCCGGGTGGCGTTCTCGAAACGCTTTATGCGGCGCACCTCGCTGAGCACGTTCGGGTTTGCCTGTTCGCAGAAGTCAATCAGTGGACTCGCCATTTCTGCCTCTGGTGCCAGTTTGATGAAGGGAGAGCGGTTGCGGCAATGCACGGGAGGTAAACTGCGGATCAAGCGGAGATCAACAGCTAAGTAATTGAAAAAAAGCTCTATATACCGCCGGTCCAACGTAGCGCCGGCGTCCCGCCGGCTGTCGTGTGGGCGTCCCGCCCACGCCATCCGGGGTCAATCCTCTTACTGGGCAGGCGAGACGCCTGCCAGCCAGCCGGCGAGACGCCGGCGCTACTCAAAACCAGGCGCTATTGAGGGCGTGCTTCCTCGATTGCTTCTTTCAAGACCTGGGCCGACCAATCGATTTGCTCTGAGGTGATAACCGCCGGGGGGGCGATCAGGAGGTGGTCGCCGGAGACGCCGTCGACACAGCCCTGGATGGGATAGACCAGCAATCCCCGTTTCAGAGCAGCGTTGGTCACCCGTCCTGCAAAACTCAACTCTGGGGCGAAAGGTTTCTTGGTCTGCTTATTGGACACAAACTCTACTCCTCGCAGCAAGCCGATGCCGCGGACTTCGCCTACGGTATCCAGGTCTAGAAGAGTTGAGAGCGAGCGTTCCAGTTTCGTGGCGACGGTGTCCTTCCCGCCGGAGTCGGCAGCCTGTACAAGTTTCCGCTGCCGAAGATATCCCAGCACTGCTCGTCCTGCTGCCAGCGAGACGGGATGGGCATTGTAGGTAAATCCGTGAAGAAAGGACGCGATGGCGTCGACTACTTTTTTGGTGGCGATGACGGCCCCTAACGGGGCGTAGCCGCTGGACAGACCCTTCGCGGTGACCAGAATATCCGGCGCAATGTCCCAATGATCCACAGCGAAATTCCGTCCGGTGCGGCCCATGCCGGTCATCACTTCGTCGGCGATCAGCAGGACGCCGTGGCGCCGGCAAACCTCGGCGATCTTTTGCAGATATCCGGGCGGCGGGACGACCGCGCCGAGGGTTGCGCCGCTGACCGGTTCGAAGATGAAAGCGGCGGCTTGCCCGTCTGCAGACTCGATTGCTTTTTCTAACTCCGCGGCGTACTCCAGGCCGCAGTTCCGGCAGCCGTCGGTGCAGTCGTAGTTGCAGCGATAGCAATAGGGAATTCCGACGTGGGCGAACTCCCGGACCATGGGCAGATAGATTTCGCGCCGCCGCTTGTTACCTGAAACCGAAAGCGCTCCGAGGGTGGAACCGTGGTAGCTCTGCATGCGGCTCAAAACCTGGTAGCGCCTGGTTTGTCCGATTTCCACCTGATACTGTCGCGCCAGCTTCAGTGTAGTCTCGACCGATTCCGAACCGCCGCAAGTGAAGTACACCGCCCCGCCATGGAAATTCGCCCCGGCGAAGTCGAGCAATTCCTGCGCGTACTCTTCCGCGATGGGAGTGGTGAACTGGCTGGTGTGCACGAACTCCAGTTGCTTCGCCTGCTCTGCCATCGCGGCGGGGATTTCCGGTACTCCATGCCCGATGAAATTCACGGCGGCGGAACCGGAAAAATCGAGATAGCGTTTGCCTTCGCTATCCCATAGGTAGACGCCTTCGCCGCGAACCGCCGAAGGGAAGGTCTTGAGGAATGAGCGCCGGAAAACAGGAGAGCGCGCGGAGTGAACAGGAATCGGATCAGCCACGTGATGGATTATCGAGTGGGCCGCGATGCGCTGTCAAAGACGACGCGGGGCAAACTGGCTATTACAGCCGGTCTAATTTCGGCGTATCTTAATTTCAACCCGTCTTATTTCAACCCATCCACCACCCAGAGATCGGAAAGCACGCGGTAGTAGGTGTACGCGTACGACTTCCGGTCAGCGCTGAAAAGGACGCTAGACACCGCCTGAACGCCTGCGATGTCGGAAGGCGAGACTTCCTTTACCAGTTCTCGCTGGCTGGTTTCCAGGGAAACGCGGAAAATCCGGGCCGGAACGCCACGCTTGTAAACCAGCAGGCTTTTGCCATCCGGCTCAAAGGCGACGATGCGATCATCGATCTCCATCTTCGCGGGGAAGGGTTTGGAGTCGCCACCTGCGAGAGGATAGTAGACGTAGTTGCTATCGGGATCTTGTGCCAGTAAGAACTTGCCGTCCCGAGTAACTGCGACAGGATTGACGTCGGGTGGAGTAATGACACGGCTCTTGCCATTCAGATCCATCCAAGAGCAACGTACTGGCCCGTTGGGTTCGGCGGCTCCGGTCACCAGGGCAGAGCCGTCAGGCACCCAGCCGATCACGAAATGCGCCATGCCGTCACTGGTCAGGCGACGCGGCTGCCCCGCGCCGGTGGGGAGAAGCTGAATCTGTGGAGGTGAGCCGAGGTCGCTGGTGGCTACCCACTTCCCGTCGGGTGACAGAAGCGCGTTAATCCCGCCATCGCCCAGACGAATCGCAGGGGAGCCGTCAGTCTTGCGAATGAAGATGCCGTACTTGCCTCCGGTGGCTTCTCCACTCTCAGAGAAGATTACATTCCGGCCGTCCGGGGAAAGGTCAAGGGCGATGGACCAATCGAACCAGGAGAGATTCCTCTCAGTGCTCTCACCGGGCGGAAGGGCGACGATACCGGCCTGACCCACGTCTTCGGTTATCAGCACTCGACCATCGCGGGTGATGTCCTGCAGCGACAGAGCGGCGGGAACCCGCATCACCAGCCGTTCTTTGCCTGACATGCTGAGGGCATAGATGGCGCGCGCGCTCCCGCCGGGAGAGGCGGTGTACCACACTTCCTTGCCGTCCTTCGACCAGGCCAGGCCCTCGACCGAGGTGCAGAAACTCGAAGTAATCTTGATCTTTCCATCCCGATCAGTCACGACTACGCGGCCGTCATCGCCTGTGGGCACGTGATCCGCGAAGGCAATCAAGTCTCCACTGCGAGAGAAGCGCACATGGCTCGCCCATCCTTGCGGGTGATAGATGACTCTGCCTGCGGGAAACTCGAGATTGTTGATGTAGAGCTGTCCTTTGGAGTGAATGACGGCCAGATCGGAACCATCGGGCGTCCAGTCCGCACCGTCGACGTGGTCCAGGATCTCGCGAGGCGCGCCTCCGGCCAACGTGACCCGGGCCAGCGTTCCCGAGGAGTAAAAACCTCCCTGCGCGCCCGCATGAGTAAGCAGGGCCATCTCCCCGTTACGGGAAATGGACAAGATATCGGCTTTTTCCATGCCCATCGGCCGGGAATCGGTGCTGTCAAAGCGCGTGGTGAACAGTTCTACTGGTTTGCCTTCCAGTGCCGCCCCGTAAACGATGGTTTGTCCGTCGGGAGAGAAGCGCGCAGCCAGGATGGTGCCGCGGCGGAAAGTCAGGCGATGGAAGCTGGGCGCGGTCCCAGCTCCCGACTGTTTGGCAACGACGTAGATGGCGACGCCAGACGCCACCATGCAGAGAGCTGCGAGCAACGGCAGCAACCAGCGCCTGCCGGAGGGAACAGTCACAGCTCGCAGGCCGCCTTTGCTGGGGCTCGAGATTTCGGTCAGCGATTCCAGGTTGAAGGCGACGTCGCCCGCGGACTGAAAACGCTGGCCCAGGTTCTTCTCCAGGCAGTGATTCACGATGCGCTGCAAGCCTGGCGGAATGGTGCGCGCGGTTTCGGAGAACTCCGGCGGATCGTTTTTCAGGATCGCGCTCATGGTGTCCGCCGGCGAATCGCCGTGGAAGGCCCGCTTTCCGGAAAGCATTTCGTAGAGGATTGAGCCGAAGGAGAAAATGTCGGAACGATGGTCGGCGGGCTTGCCTCGAACCTGCTCAGGAGACATGTAACCGACCGTCCCCATCACCACGCCCGGGTCAGTGGCGACTTGCACAGTCGGGGCGTCACCCGAGTCGGAGTGCTCCTCCGGACGGGTGAGCTTGGCCAGTCCGAAATCCAGAATCTTTACCCGATTGTCGTGGGTGATGAAAAGATTCTCGGGCTTGAGGTCGCGATGAACGATGCCCTTCTCGTGGGCGGCAGCCAGTCCGTGCGCGATCTGGAGCGCGAAGTCAATGGCCTTTCGGATGGACAGCGCTCCGCTGCGCAGCCGGTCGCGCAAGGTTTCGCCTTCGAGCAACTCGGAGACTACGTAAGGCGCTCCTTTGTCTTCGCCGATATCGAAAATGGCGAGGATGTTGGGATGGTTCAGCGCCGCCGCGGCCCGTGCTTCCTGCGCAAAACGCTGCAGGCGGTCCGGGTCGGAAGAGAATGAAGGCGGTAATACTTTGATGGCTACGTCGCGTCCCAGGCGCGGATCGCGGGCCCGGTAAACTTCGCCCATCCCGCCGGCGCCAATCTGCGCAGCGACTTCATACGGACCAATTTTTTGTCCAGCCACTACGGCCATGGGCGAGCATTATAGCGTTTCGCGGCGGATCCGCGTCTAAGTAGCTCCCAAGTCTCGATCGTTCTTGGCTGCTCTGAGTAAAAGACTTTAACTGCAAAGGTCGGAAAGATTGAGCAAAGAACGCACAAACTCGAGGGACTGTGCGAAATTGCTCAGACAAGGTTTTGAAGTCGGACTAGGTTAGGTGAATTAAGAAAGGGGTTCCTTTTATGCCCACGCATTCACCTGGTGATTGGAAACACCTTGCCGAACAAGCGAGTGAAGAAATGAACTCGGATAGGCTGATGGAGCTCGTGAATGAGCTTAATCGCGTGTTGGGGGACCAAGAAGAAACGTCCCGCCAGCGGCGACACCAGGGAAATCAGTCGGTCTAAGTTCAAAACGGCTGTATTCGTAGCCTTCGCAAACGTCGTCGTAGTCAAGCACGTTTGCCTCAGCTGGTTGCCGGCCGCTGACGACTCGGTCAAGGCCATCAATGAAAGTAAGGCGTTCAATGCAGCGCTAAAGCGCGCTGCTCCATCCGAAACGCCTCGACAGGCATGAACCATCTGGCGTATCCGGGGAGCGCGATATTTGCGTGTAGAATCGCCCCTTGATGGCGAATTCTGCGGATTCCCCTGAAGCCCGCCCGGCCCGTGGGTTTGCACGCCTGCTGCGCTTACTTCGCCCCTCGCATCAACATAGCGCGTTCTCCGCCACGCTGCTGCTGATGACGGCGGTCATGGTTTCGCGCGTGATCGGCTATGTACGCGAGGCCTACATCGCCTACGCGTTCGGCGCCGGGCCCGCGACCGATGCGTACGTCGCCGGTTTCACCATTCCCGACTGGCTTAACTATCTGGTGGCGGGTGGAACCGCTTCCATCACTTTCGTTTCGATTTACACCCGCTTTCTCGCGGAAAAGAGAGAAGACGAAGCGCAGAAGACGTTCTCGGTCATCATCACCGTCATGACCGCCGTGCTGGGAGCGGGCATTCTCCTGGCGGAAGTTTTCACGCCCCAGATCTCGCGCCAGCTTTTCCCCAAATTCACTCCAGAACAAATGCAGCTTTGCGTTCACCTGACCCGCATTCTGCTGCCGGCACAGCTGTTCTTTTACGTGGGCGGCGTGGTTTCGGCGGTGCTGCTTTCGCGGCGGCTGTTCCTGTTTCCCGCCTTCGGACCGCTGTTGTATAACGCGGCCATCATTTTGGGCGGGATGCTGCTTTCGCACCGGATGGGCATTGCCTCGTTGGCTTACGGAGCGGTGGCCGGGAGCTTTCTCGGGCCGTTTCTGATCAACGCTATCGGCGCGGCTCGCGTCGGGACCGGCTACAGCGTTTCGTTTGACACGCGCAATCCGGCGTTTCGCGAGTGGGTGCGGCTCTCGATTCCGCTGATGCTGGGCGTGTCGCTGGTTACCGCGGACGATTGGATTCTGCGTTACTTCGCTTCGGGAGCGGTCGGCGATATTACGCGTCTAAACTATGCCAAGCGCCTGTTTGCGGTTCCCATCGCTGTATTGGGGCAGGCTACCAGTCAGGCTTCGTTGCCCTTCTTCGCCAAGCTTTTTGGCGAGAAGCGGCTGCAGGAGTTTGCCGACACGGTAAACGGATCGATCTACCGCATCGTGGCCACCTCGCTGCTGGCGACAAGTTTCATGATGGCGGCGGCGCTGCCACTTATCGACCTGGTCTACCGCCGCGGGCACTTCCTGTTTTCTGATTCTCTGGAGACCTCCCGGTATTTTTTCTGGTTCTCGCTTTCGCTTTGCTTTTGGGCGGCGCAGGGTCTTTACTCGCGGGCCTTTTACGCCTCGGGGAACACGCTCACGCCGATGGTGGCCAGCAGCCTGATTACACTGGCTTCGATCCCCATGTACTCGGCACTGTTCCGCCATTTTTCGACTGTGGGGCTGGCCATGGCTTCTGACTTGGGGATTGTGGCGAACACTTTGGCGCTGGCGATTCTGCTGCATCGCCGACAAGTAGTTCGCGTGGACGGACTGCGCTGGTCGGAGATCGGCAAGTCGGGCGTGGTCGCGACGGCGGCGGGGTTGCTCAGTTATCAGGTTGCTCACTGGTTGATGGTAAGCAATAGCCGCATCGCGGACGTTAAGGCCCTCGGCTTGATTACGATTACGTGGGCGGGGGCGGTCGCGGCAGGCCTGTGGCTTACCCGCTCTTCATTGCCGGGCGACCTGCGGCGGCGGAAGCCTACGTCTTATCCCCGGGTGGCAGAAGTCCAGGCGGCAGATGTGAGCGGGGGGATCGAGCCGTAAGCAGCTTTTGTGTGGAGCCGCTCCACCATCAAGCCCTGCCACAAAATGAAACGGGCGCTCTCGAGCTAACCCAGAGCGCCCGTCGCGATTTTTGGCAACAAGCTAGACCCTGGCTGCAGCCGATGCTTCAGCCGATGCCGCCGCCGCCTTTACTTCTTCGCCGTTGGCCTTCTGACCGGCCTTGCGGATGTCAATTCCGCCCTTGAAGAATGCGCCGTCTTCGATGGAGATGCGGGCGGCCACGACGTCGCCGGTGAGCGAGCCGTCGCTACGGATATCCACGCGGTCGCTGGCGGTCAGATTGCCGCGCACTTTTCCCAGGACAACGATTTCGCGGGCATTGATGTTGGCCGAAACCACGCCGTTGCGACCGACGGTTACGCGGTTGCCTGACAGGTTGATGGAGCCTTCCACCCGGCCGTCGATGTAAAGCGATTCGGAGCCTGTTACTTCGCCTTTGATGACCAGGGATTTGCCGATCGTGGCCTGATCCGCCGTGCTGGTGGCAACCGGACGCGGAGCCGCCGGAACAGGTTCGCTCGCCGCCGATGATGTCATGGGCGCGGGCGTGGCAGGACGCTCCGGCTCACCTGGACGGCCTGGAGTCGTGGGCTGATTCTTTCCTCGTAGGGATTCTCAGTAAAGGCCGCATTTCGGTGACCAACCGCTATTTTACTCCAGTAAACCAACAACCGGGCCTGTGAAAATCGCGTTGCTTGTTGATATCAGGGGACATGCACTGGCCCGAGCGGAACTGGCGGCGATAACGCGCCGCTCACGCATGGTTACCGCGACAACTTCCAGACAATGCAAATTCCGCTCTGCCTGGTATTTTATCCTCGGCACCATCATCGCATTTGCGAGTGAATTCCACACTCACCGGGTCACAGGGTGACGTTACTAATGTAATGCGCGACTCCCACGGAGGGACTCGAAATTCGGTTAGATTCCTTTAATCTTGAAGGCCTGAGCACTGCATTCTTTTCGTCTCTCATGGGAGAGCGCATGAAATCGTTACATCGCCTTCTGCTTTGCGTATTACCTCTTTGCCTGGGTTTGACCGGGCAGGCCCAGGACCAGCCACGCCAGGAACATGTTGGCCGGGTGCTGGACTGGAGTTATCACCACGTAATTCTGAGCGGTGGATTGCCTGGGGCCGACCTGGACCGGGCAAGAGTTGAGCCCCGCGTTCTTTTTCATCTCGCCGAACGCAATTCTCCTTTTCCTGCAGTTGCTGGGCGCCGGGGCACGGGGCGGGATCGGGGAGACCGCAGACCGGGCCTCCCATTCCGTCCGCAGAAGGGCGGGTTGAAGATTGACTGGAGTGTCCCTCTGGGCGCGGGCAACGTGGCACCCAACATGTTCCCGGCCAAGTACAGCTTCGACATCAATGCTACGCCGAGCTGCCCAAACGACTTTGTGGTCTTCGGGCTAAACGTCGCCGGCGTGTCGACCGGGCAGGCCAACTTGGTCGGTCTGAGAAATCTTTACTCCGGAACTGCTCCTGCTGGACTTTGCGCAGGTGCGGCAGCCACGTTCTACTGGGCTTACAACGGAAGCACCGCCGGGGGCTCGGTCCTGACCTCCCCGGTCCTTTCTCTCGACGGTACGAAAGTCGCCTATGTGGAAAGCGCGGCTGGATCGACCGTCTTTCACGTACTTACGTGGCTCTCGGGGCAGGGTACTTCCGCGACGGCCTCGGCGGCTCCGACGCTCAACGGCTCTTGCGTCGCCGGCACAACCTCGTGCCTCAAGTCAGTGACTTTATCCGCGACCGCGACGGACACGCTTTCTTCACCCTGGGTGGACTACCAGACTGACAAGGCTTTCGTCGGCACCGACGATGGCAAGATTTATCGCATCAGTTGCGTTTTTACTTGTGGAATCGGCAACAATCCTGTGGTGGACTGGACCTTCACCCTGCCCGTGGCCGGCACCGGTGGCGCCGCCGCGACGCCTAATGGCCCGGTCTACGATTTCCCCAGCGGCCGCCTGTTTGTGGGTGACCAGCTCGGCGAACTCTGGGTCATCAATGCAGGAACGGCTACACCCACGCTCAATGCCGGCCCGGTCATGATCGGCGGTGGCGGTTGCAGCACGACCAACCCGCCGGGGCGAACGGGAACTCCGGCTCCTTGCACTGCGAATGGCGGTTCCTTTGGTATTCCTGACTCCGTCATGATGGATAGCGCCGGCGGCAGCCAGAGGATCTTTGCTTTCTCCGGCAATGATGGCACTGCAGGCGCCAGCGCGGTCGTAGCACAGCTCAAGTTTGACCTCACCGGACTGGTGCGCGTCCATGTGGGTCTGGGCAGCGTGGGAACTACCATCGCCAACTGGAACATTCACACCGGCGCCTTTGATGACGCCTACTTCGGCGCCACGCCCAGCAGTGGCCACCTCTTCCTGTGTGGGACCGGCGCCGCCAACACTCAGCCCACACACTATTGGATCGGATTCGCCGGATACCCCACCATGGACGCTGCTCCGGCCGGAAGCTTGCTCCGTACTGCTGTCGCTGATCTTCCCTGCGCCCCCTACACTGAACTCTTCAATCCCACTATCACTCTGAAGGGAGGGGCGGGCCATCATGACCTGCTGGTTAGCGGGCTGGTGGGCGCCGCCGGCAATGGATTTGTCATCACCAACGACATCAGCACTGGCGCGATCATCACCGGGCAGTCGACCAGCGTGAATTACCCGGGCGGGGTCAGCGGTATTATCGTCGACAACGTCAGTAGCGCAGCACAAGCCTCCAGCGTGTACTTCACCACGCAGGGCGCGCTCACGGCCACGGTGGGAACCTGCAGCGTGGGCACCCGCTGCGCGGTCAAGCTGACCCAGCTTAATTTGCAGTAGTCGCACCGTGCCCCGGAACCAGAACGTGCTCGCAATCTTCCGGCGCTTCCCGGGCCGCGTTCGCGGCCCTCGTCCAAGTCAGGTATCCTGAGAGCGGGATTCAATCCGGAGTTGGACATGAAATCAGAAACCGCCTACAGTGCCAGGCCTCAGGCCGGGGAGTACGTCTCTTATTACGAAAAGTATGTTTCCCTCGTCCCGGGGGAAGGCATCCTGACCACCCTGCAGAAGCAGTCGCCCGAAACGGTCGCACTGCTCTCCGATCGGAAAGAAGCGGAAGGCAATCTTCGCTATGCCCCGGGGAAGTGGAGCGTGAAGGAAGTGCTCGGGCACGTGATTGACGCCGAGCGGGTCTTCGCCTACCGCGCCCTGCGCATCGCTCGCAACGACAAGACTCCTCTCGAGGGTTTCGAGCAGGATGATTACGTAAAGTATGGAGCGTTCAGCCAGTGCAGTCTCGCGGCCCTGGTGGAGGAGTTTGTTTCTGTCCGCAATGCGACCCTGACGCTGTTCCGCGGATTCGAAGAAGAGGCCTGGCTACGCCGGGGGGTGGCCAACAAGAACGAAGTCAGCGTGCGGGCCCTCGCCTACATCATTGCCGGTCATGAACTGCATCACCGGAGAATCCTGCGGGAAAAGTATTTCGCGGAAACACAAAACTGACCTGCAATAAGCCGGTACCAGCGATGCCCGAACGCGCGTTGATCGAGTTGCTGTATGGCAGGGGAGCGCATGCCCCATTCGATCGAGTGTGTCGAAGGATTGACGGCAGAGTTTGCCTCTTTAGGATCTGAAACCGGCCCCCGAAACCTGTACCAATCATGCTTTCCGATTCCGCCATCCTGAAAAAGATTGAGCGCCAGCCCAAACGCAGTGCCGGCTTCAAGCAAATGGTGCGCGAACTTGGCATCCACGGTGACGCCCGCCGCGAACTCTTGGAGCGACTGAAACACCTGGTGGCCAGTGGCCAATTGCAACAGGTTGATTCCGATCGCTATGCCATCCCGCAACCCGTGGCGGGTAAGAACATGGCCGTCGGGCGGTTGAGCATGCATCGCGACGGCTTCGGCTTTGTGATTCCGGAGGCCAGTTCGCTAGAGGAACGCCTGAAGGCGCGGCTGGCGGGAGATATTTTTATTCCGCCTCCGGCCGTGGGATCGGCGATGCATGGCGACCGGGTGCTGGTGGAGATCGGCAATATTCGTCCGGACGGGCGCGCAGAAGGGCGCATCGTGCGCCTGATCGGACGCGCACACTCGACTGTAGTAGGGAAGTTTCACTACGGCGGCCGCCGCAACTACGTCACCCCGATCGATCAGAAAATAACCCAGGAGATTGTGATCCCGCCGGGCATGGAAATTCCGCGAACGTCTTCAGAGGCTGAACTCGACGCGTCCAGTTTGCCCCGGCGAGGGCAGGATGCCCTCGCGACAGCAGGCGGGCCCGCCCTGAGCGTAGCCGAAGGGACGCCGGCGCTACCTGAGCCTAAGAAGAGTCCGCACCGGGTTCTTGGTGCAGAAGCGGCGCGTCGCGCCGACTTGGGCGACTTGGAGAACGCGGTGGTTGACGTCGAGATTACCGACTGGCCGACCGCCACGCAGAATCCCCGTGGTCGAGTGGTGGAGATTCTTGGCTACGAAGACGATTTTGGCGTGGACGTGGAAATCATGATCCGCAAGTTTCACTTGCCGCATCGTTTCCCGCCCGCGGTGCTCGCGGAAGCGCAGGAAGCCGAGCCTGTCATCCCATCCGCGGAAGCGCGTAAACGACGGGATTTCCGCGCTTTTCCGATCGTCACCATTGACGGCGAAACGGCGCGCGACTTCGACGATGCGGTTTCGGTTCGCCGCCTGGAAAACGGCAACTTCGAGCTTCAGGTGCACATCGCCGACGTGGCCCACTACGTGACCCCGGACTCGGCGCTCGATCAGGAGGCCCGGCTGCGCGGCACCAGCGTTTATTTTCCCGATCGCGCCGTGCCCATGCTTCCGCTCGAACTCTCGACCGATATCTGCAGCCTGCGTCCAAAAGTGGATCGGCTGGTGATGTCGTGCGTGATGGAAATCGACCATCGCGGCGAGATTCTCGGCGCCGAGTTGAGCGAAGGCATCATTCGCTCCGCCGAACGCATGACCTATACCGATGTAAATCTCGTGCTCGAAAGCGATCCTGGAGCACGCCAGCGTTACGCCGAGCTGGTGCCAGGGTTCGAGATGATGCGTGATCTTGCTCTTATCCTGAACCGCAAGCGCGAGCGCCGGGGTTCCATCGATTTCGACTTGCCTGAGCCGGTAATCGAGTTCGATGAATTTGGATTGATGAAGAGCATCACTCGCTCGGAGCGCAACATCGCGCATCGGCTGATTGAGGAGTTCATGCTATCGGCCAACGAATGCGTGGCTTCGTATCTGGAAAACAAGCGCATCGCGTCCCTCTATCGCATCCACGAGAAGCCCGATGCCAAGCGCGTGTATGACTTCGAGGTCATCGCCGCGACCTTCGGTTACTCGCTGGGCGTGGGTCCGCTGCCCATTCATCGAGTGCAGCTCAAGACTGATCGCCGCGCCAACTATGGTACTGGCAAGCGCACCCGCGACATCGAGATCCCGAAAGAAGTGCACATCACGCCGCGCATGTATCAGAAACTGACGGAGAAGATTGCAGGCAAGCCGGAGGAACGCATCTTGTCTTTCCTGATGCTGCGCTCGCTGAAGCAGGCGCGTTACTCAGAAGAAAATCTCGGGCACTTCGCCCTGGCAGCGACGGCTTACACCCATTTTACTTCGCCGATTCGGCGCTATCCCGACCTGATTGTGCACCGGATCCTCAAGGAAGTTTTGCGCGACTCGGCACCCGACCGTAGCGCCGGCGTCCCTTCGGCTGCGCTCAGGGCAGGCCCGCCGGCCCGATGGCGGACGGAACGTCCGCAGGGGGAGAAATCAGGGGATTCCACCGAAGAAGGTTCAAGCGTGTCATACAGAGTCGAGGGCAGCCCCGAACGCAAGCGGGCTTCCAGCCCGCCATCGGGCCGGCAAGATGCCGGCGCTACAAGTTCCCCCTGGTCCAAGCGCCGCGACCACGCTGCTCATCGCGAATCGGTGCAACCGACGGGTGGCCCTATCCCGCTTGAGGAGTTGCACGATATCGCCGAAGAATCCAGCCAGTCGGAGCGCCGCGCCGACGACGCCGAGCGCGAATTGATGGAGTGGAAAAAGGTCAAGTTCATGCAGGACCGCGTGGGTGAAGATTTCGACGGATTGATTATCAGCGTGACCAAATTCGGTTTTTTTGTGGAGCTGACCGATCTCTTCGTCGAGGGCTTGGTCCCGCTTGATTCTCTGGGCGACGATCGTTACACCTATCACGAAAATACGCGCGAGATTATCGGCCAGCGCAACCACAAGATCTACAGCATGGGGCAAAGGATTCGGGTGATCGTGGACCGCATCGATCCGGTGGAGAAGAAACTCCAGTTCGCCGTGCTCGAGGAAAAGCCCGCGCCGAAGCGCAAGAAACGCTGAGGCTGGTGTAAAATCCTTGAGTCAGCCCCACCGCCGCTTTTGACAATTGCGGCTGGTTCCTTCCAGTCGGGACGTGGCTCAGCCTGGTAGAGCACTCGCTTGGGGTGCGAGGGGTCGGCAGTTCAAATCTGCCCGTCCCGACCAATTACATTTCAAATCGCGCACACGAGACGTCCCCTTCCTTGCGATGTTTTTTGCGCGGATGCCGAGGATTACTGTTTTAGACTCTACGGTGCCTTGCCCGAAGGACTAAGGAGACCGGATATGAAAACGGTAGTCATCCCCGTATTTCTTGGCCTTTCCGCCCTCATGCTTGCGGGATGCGGAACGCCGGCAAAAAACACAAGCCTAAATAGCAACGTCGACAATGGCAAGACGACTGCGGCGGCGCCGACTGGTGACGCCCTGCTCGCACTCGACAAGCAGGCTAATGAAGCCTATATCAAGAGTGATTCGAAGTTCTTCGAGCGAATGCTTAGCGACAAGTTCGTTATGCGCGAAGGCGGCCAGCAAATGGACAAGGCGGCGGTTATCAGGATGATCGCCGGCAATAAGTGCGATGTCAAAGACTGGAAGCTTGAAGACCCGCAGATGGGCAAGATCGATGCGGACACCTACGTGCTTAGCTATAAAGGAACGTTTGACGGAAGCTGCACCGCCCCGGACGGGAAGTCGATGAAGGTCCCAAGCCCGATCCGTGCTGCGACTGTTTGGGCTCGAACCGGCGACACGTGGCGGGCGGCGTTCCACGGCGAAAATCCGATTTTCGATCCTAAGGACCCGCCGCCCGCAAAGGCCGGGGGCAACAAGGAGAAGCCGACGAAGGACAAAGCCCCGACAAAGCCAGCCGCCGACCCAAGCACCGCCGCTATGATGGCGATTGAAAAGAGCGTCTGGGAAGCCTGGAAAGCAAAGGACGCCGCGAAGCTCGAAGACCTGACGACAAGGGACCTTTCGTTCCAAAACATATTCGGCACATATTTTGCCAACAAGGCGGATACGATAAAAGACTGGACCTCAGCAAGATGCGACATCAAAAGCGTCAGCGTAACCGACGGTGTAGGCACATTGCTCTCGCCGACCGTTGGCATCCTCAGCCGTAAGGGAACCGCCGAGGGAACGTGCGACGGTCAAAAGCTCACGTCGGTGCCGGTGTATGGCACGTCGGTTTATGTAAGAGATGGCGACTCGTGGAAACTGGCGTTCAGCCTGAATCGCCTTGATTAGATAACGCAAGCGGAGCCGTCAGCGGCCCCGTGGCAGAGCTGGTCCGTCATTTCTGGGCTGAAGATCCTAGCTCCTCATCCCGTATACATGCCTTGATTTCAGGCCGCGTGCTGCAGGAAAGTTCGAAAATCGTCTGCTAGCGCCGACCAATCTTCGGTTCTTGCCTGTTGAAATAGCAGGTCGAACGGCATTACAACCCATTGAAACCCGCTCCTGGAGTGCTGCCCTGGTTAGTAATCAAACGGGCCAAGGAAGAGTGCCGTACCGGATTGATCGCAGGTACCGCCGGAGACCGTGTAGTTCCCGCTAATCTCACCGTTGGACAGGTTCTCCGTGCCCAGAAAAGCAAGGGTTCCGTTGCCGGTCTCAATTTTCAGGGCAACAGACCTGCCCATGATGAAACTGCCAGAGGGAAAGGTTCCCGGCGTGATCGTCCCCGAACTGAAGCAGGACGTACGGAAACTAACTGTTCCGGTAATTCCAAAGCTGCCCTCGGAACTGGCGCTGGCATCCTGAACCACGTTGCCTGCCACGTCGAATGTGTCTCCCCCGGAAGTCGTGAAGGTAGCGTTCAAGGTGTTAAGGATGTGAGGTATCTTGATGCCCGCGACGCTTCCCTGGTCGCCGTTGGCACAGCCACCGTTGATGGTATACGTCCCGGTGAGGGTGTCGTTGGTGATGCTGCCGGTGAAAGTCGTGACCTGTCCGGCTACGGACGTAGAGGTCAGGGAGATGTTGCTTCCATTCAGGGTGCCAGTCAGGCCCACGGTGGTCAGCCGATCAAAGCAATTCGAACCGTCGACATGCACGGCGCCCCTTAACGAACTGCCGGATTGATTGATACTGCCATCAATCGACACGGCAGGCGTCCCCGAAGCAGTGGACGTGGTGCTGAAATGCCAATTGCCGGCAATGTTCAGGCCCTGCGCTGGTAGACCTGAAGGCGGAACTAAGACTGGTTGTGCAGTTGGAGTTGAGGTCATCCCTCCCCCTCCGCACCCACAAAGTAAAACCAGGACCGAAAGCAGCCATGAGGTGCTCGATACTCTCAGGAACCCGTCACCGCTGCGCGTTTTCATGATCGGCCTCCACAGGCAGTCGACACCCAATTTCCTCTGCGTCTGTGACCAATGCAATTGACAGGCCAAGAGCTAGAAGTTTGCGAAACTAGCCTCGATTGGCATCAACTCGCTGATTCGCAGCACGTTGTACCTGGAGCTTGACGGAGAGGCAGACGATGAGCATGGCCGGTCAGTCGTTTCGCGCTAACCTCGTGGTTAACGCAAGTATCCGTTCGGCTAGTCGAGAGCGGTGCGCAGATTCGAAGGATTGTGGCCATCGATTTGACCCGGAGAAAAGCGACAGCTTATGATCCAATGCCGGAGGACGCGGGTTGCCAGTCCCGAACTCCTGCCGTTGCTCGTTGCTCCGGCGACGCAGAATGAATTCAACCTCGTCGCCTCGCCCATCGTTCCCATCGCGTGCTGGCGGGTCGACGACGTTCGTTTCGACTTCGGGTCTTCCTTCGTAGTTCCAGAGGCGGCGAAAGAGCTTGCGGTTTTGGCGGACTTGCGAGAGAAGCACAAACAGCAGCTTCCCGGCGCGCCGGCGAAGGGGCGGATCTATCCGCCATTGTCGATCTTCGGCCACGCTGACCCGATCGGTGACGACGACCTGAATAAGACGCTGAGCGGTCGGCGGGCGACCGCAGTGTACGCGTTGCTGACCCGCCAGCCGGAACTGTGGGAGGATCTTTACTCGAACGTGAAGGGCGGAGACAAATGGGGCATCCGCTCGGTGCAAATGATGCTTCTGGCGTTGGGCTTCTCCCCGGGACCAGTCGACGGAGAAGCCGGCCCGCAAACCCGTCACGCCGTTTCGCAATTTCAGCAGGCGAACGGCCTCCCCGAGGGTGGGCAACCTGATGCGCAGACCCGCGCCAAACTGTTCCGCCAATACATGGATCTGCTTTGCGGCGACAATTTGAAGCTGGATCCGGTGGATGATTTCCTGGCCAGAAACGCCGATGCGGGCGGCAAAGGGGATCGCCAGGGCTGCGGTGAATTCAATCCCGTGCTGCTCTTCTCGCGGCAGGAGGAGGAGCGGTATGCGCAGTCGAAGAGCAAAAACGCGCGGAATCAGGCTAACGGTCCCAACCGGCGGGTCGTGGTGCTGCTGTTCCGACCTGGCTCGCGTGTGATTCCGGCGCGCTGGCCGTGCCCCACTGTGGAGGAGAATGGCAGCGGATGCAAGAAGCGCTTCTGGTCGGATGGGGAGAAGCGCCGCTCGACGCATCTGGCGGACCAGCGCCGATTGTTCGAGGAATCGGCGGATCTTTTCGCTTGCCGGTTCTACCATCGCCTGAGCACCGGCTCCCCCTGTGAAGGCGTGCTCCCCATCTTTCGCATCCGCCTCTTCGACCGCTTCGGGCGCCCCATTCCCAACGCACCGTACAGCGTTACGCTGGAAGGCCAACAGCCGGTCACCGGGAAGGCGGATGCCAGCGGCGACATTATGATTCGAAACGTGAAGCGGCCGACTTCCTGCCTGCTCCGGTGGAGCGTTCCGCAGCCCGAGGATGAGGATCCGGTTTACTCCGACCTGCAAGCCTCTGATATTCCGGATGCCGATGAGTCCCATGAGTAACGATTACGACTACGAGATGGAAGTCTTTCTCGACCCCGACGCCGTCGGGAATTCGACCGACGCCGCGAGACGGAAGCTTCAAAACCTGGGTTACGGGACTGGAGAGCCGCTGGAACACCAGGTTGAAGCTTTCCAACGCGAGCGCGGGGAGGCGGTGACCGGAAGCGTCGACGATGCGGCGGAACCGCTCACCCAATGCCACGACGAGTGCAAACCTCCTTTGCGTGATTGAAGATGGGCGACGACAAGCCGCAAACCCCCGTACAGCCGACGCCCGCCCGGCCGTCAATTTGCTCGGACGACGTGGCGGTCAACGACTCGATGGCGCTCCTCTACAGTGACGAGGCGCCTCTGCCGGTCACAAAGAAGATCCAGGATGCGCGGGGAAAGCGCACCAAAGACGACTACAAGGCGGTCTGGGCCTGGGCGCCGAGGAAACCCGACCCAAGCCTCCTTCTCTTCTTCCACGGCAATCACCATTACGTGACGGTGGATAAACCGGGCGCTCCGGCGCAGAAGTACGGGAAAAAGAAGGACAAGGACGGTCCGGCGCCGCCGTCTCGAATGCCGGATTGGGCTGAGAACGATGACAGCGCCATTGCGGGGGTCCACGCATATCCTGCCTCGGGCTTGTATTACCAGCTGGATACGCTAGATACCTCCCAGACTGGCTTGCCTGCTGATGCGGGGACAGTAAAGAAGCCGGTGGTCATCGTTCCCGAGGATGTGGAACTGCTTGCTCCTGGCGGCAACGACTGGGCAGCTCCTCCTCTGACACAATACTCGGATGCAGACCGCCTTGAGAGACTTGCGGACAATTGTTACAGCCACCTTCGCTGTTTGCAGAACCCGTCCAAGGCTCCCTACCTTGTGTCCACCAAAGACAAATCTGGTCCGTCGTATCTAGCGAATCTGAAGAGACTCTATCTCTGCGGACACTCCGGAGGCGGCAAGCCGATGCTGGAGTGCGCAGCGGCTACGTGGGTGCTTTCGGGCAAAGTCCCGGTGGACCTTTGGCTATTCGACGCTACTTATGTCTGGAAGAGCCACGATCTAGATAACTATGTGGCTTTGTGTCAAAAATGGCTCGACGGGGGCAAATTGGGGAACGGGCTGTCCGACAACCGCTTTGTGTGTATCTTCAAGCCGAAAAACAAGAAAATGGAAACGGAGAAAGTGGAGGGCAAGGAGGTCCCGAGTATCGATCCCGTTACCAAAGAACAAAAGTGGCATTGGACAGGCACTGAAATGGAGGCCGACGAGTTGCGGAGCAGGCTTGCCAAGGTGCTGAACAAAAAATTAAGTGAACTGTGGTTGGAGCACACGGCCAAGACCAAGACAGCGCCTGACAACCTGAATACGGTCATCATCCCAGCGCTCAAGAAAAACGGGGTGCTCTTCATCAGGACCTACCTTGAACACGAAAGCATCCCCACTACGTTCATTCCGGTGCTGTTGCGGACGGCAGCGTCTTAAATCGAAGGATCACTCCGCGATCGGTTCCGGCCAGCACGGCGCCATCGGCGGCGAAGGCTACGGCGAGCGGTATGTCCAGCAGGGAGGCGAGATCGGAGGAAGCGATCTGCGCTCCGGTTGCAGTACTCCAGACCCGGAGCACCTGATCACCCCCAGCCGACGCTACCAGTTTCCCGTCGAGAGAAAATGCCGCCGCAGCGATGTATGTGCCGTCCGCCGCGAAACTGCGCACCTCGGTCCCGTTCGCGAGATCCCAGATTTTCGTGACCCCGTCCCGCCCGGCGGTAAATGCAAGCCGGCCATCGGGTGAGAAGCCCACGGAGTAAACATCGCCCTGGTGAGCCGGCCAGGCACGGATCTCCCTTCCTTCTTCGGTCCACAAGGTCACTCTACCGTCCGGGCCGGCCGTCAGGATGCGGCCGTTCGCGGCCGCCATGGCGAGAATCGGCGCAGAAGCGGTGAGCAGCGGCGTGCCAGTTCCGCGGTCGTTCCAAATGAGCACAGTTTTGTCCCAACTGGCCGACAACATGCGTCCTTCGCGCGTGAACGCAACAGAGGAGACGGTGTCCCGGTGCCCGGTGAAAACTTGCTGCAACTCCCCCTCGGCGACGTTCCATAGCCTGACCGTGTTGTCGCGACTGCCGGAGACCAGGGTTCGTCCGTCCGGCGAGAACGCGATGCAGGTCACGGCTGCGGAGTGCCCCCGCAGGGTGTGGACCGGATTCCCACTCGCGGCGTCCCAAATTCGAATGGTGTTGTCGTTGCTTCCGGTTGCGGCCAGTCCGCTGCTGGGGGAAAAAGCAATCCCATTCACCGCTGCCGTATGGCCATAACTCGCACGGACCTCTTCTCCTTTTTTTAAATCCCACAGCCGGAGTTCGACGCCCGCCGCCGACAGCGCGTAGAGACCATCTGGTGAGATCTGGATGGAACTCACGGCGGTCCGGTGACCGGTGAAGTGTTGCACCTCCTTCGCGGTTGCCGCGTTCCAGACGCGAACCGATCCGTCGTCGCCACCCGTCACAAGCGAAGCGCCATCAGGCCCGAACGCGACCGCCGAGATTCCGCCGCGTTGTGTCCCTGTGAGCCGGACGACGGAGGGGGACGCGGTTTCGCGCAGGGTGAGGGTTCCATCTCGTGCGCCGGCAGCGATTCGGGTTCCATCGGGCGAGAACGCGGCGGAGAGCAGAGGCCCGCCACGATTGCGAAATCGGGCCACAGTTTGTCGCCGGCCCACGGTCCAAATTCGGGCTGTGCCGTCGTCAGCAGCGGCCATCGCCAAGTGCCCCTTGGCCGAAAACCGCACTGCCGTGATGCGCCCCGCGGCGCTCGGAACCTCGCCTACCGGATTTCCACTGCCCGCATTCCACGACTGGATCCCACCGTCCACAAGGCCCGCGAGCACCAGATCATCGTGAGGTGAGAACGCCAGGGTCTGTACTGGCTTGTTCGACCGCTCCAGAGCGCGGATTTCATGCCCGTTTGCCGCGTCGAAGAGTCGCAATTCTCCCCCCGGGGTTGCGGTGAGCATGTGCCGGCAATCCACCGAAAAAGCGGCTGCGGCAAGTTGGCAGCACAGTGCCGGTGGCTCGGAAATCGTAATGGCCCCAGGTCGCGATGATCTGGAATGGTTCAGCGCACGAGCGGGCGCCTTGCCAGAAAAGCCAGAGAACGGCAACGGCGGCAACCTTAGCCCGGGTCAATTTCAATGTCCTCATGTGCTGGCCAACCGTCGCCTACATTACGCAACCGGTATTCGTGGACTCCGATCATCTGGAAGTAGTCGCCGAAATTGAAGTCAGCGGTAAGCCATGCCGGTTTCGTCGGCTCGAATTGGTAATGCCACCACTCCCATGCCTTGGCATTGGTTTTCCAGTCGCTATGCCGCTTGATACGCATCATTTTGTTGTTTTCCAAAATGGAAGTGATGTCCACATACCAACCCGTCAGCGCCGCCGTAACCGTACTTCCGTCGGGGTGAATGTGGCCCAGCGGCGATGGGTCGGATGGCTGTTTGGAATCGATAATGGCATGCGCCAGATTGCTCAGGTTTGCTTTATTGCGGATGTTTCGATTGCGGTACTGCTGGAGAGGATCCTTGGTGTCGTCCTTGGCGTCGGCGGGGGCGTCGGGCTGGGGGTCGACCCAGCACCAGATTCGGAAGCGGTCCGTGTCGTCTTGCAGGACGTAGCGCCACTTCCTGCTGACGGTGCCGTCGCCCGCCATGAGACCCTGGCTGATGTCTACCCCCAATGCGAGATAGTGCCAGCTGTAGGGGCTATTGGCGTTTTTGTGACCCGGCGCCGGGGACTGTTTCCCGGCCGACCACCCCCGCGGACTACTGGAGTAATCGCCCTCGATCGAGGCGTTCTTGGTGTTGGTATCCCTGGCAGCCGCTAACCATTGGTCGTAGGCGTCGCTGCGAAGCCGGGCGGCGGTGCTGGTCTTGTCTACCGTGAGGGCCGTGCTGCTGTCGGGCGGCCAGTGCAGTTCCTTCAGCATGAACTTGTTGATGACCATGTGGAGGTCGCCGCTCGCCCAAGCGTGCAACACCTTCGCGGTCGGCTGGTCCATGATGCTGGTGACGGAGCCTCCGTAGTGAGTAGGATCGCCTGCTTTAACATCGGGCAAGTGGGCTCCGTCTTTCTTCATGCGCCAAAGCCAACTAGCCTGCCGCTGAAACTTCCGCGTGAGATAGTTCAAATCGCGAAGGTTCTTATCGATGCGAGCCTGCTTGGGTTCCTTCCCATGATGCGTGGTGCGGGCGGCGAGCGTCGCCTGCCACCATTCGCCATCCGGCTTGTAATCCTTTCCGATTGCGCACAGATCGTCTTTATGGACGCCGAAGCCGGTCTTGCTGAGATCCTCTTGAATTTGCCGGACATGGTGGTGCCATGCGCTTTGTTTACCCTTGCCCAGGTCGTCGCCGTATGCATCGATCACCTGCGTCTTTCCGTCGGACACGGAAAGCTGCTTGAACTCCCAATAGTTCTTGGGGCTCGCGACGCCCGCCGAACACCACTGGCAGATCTTGTTGGCAATGTCTTCGGTGAGAAGGGTGCCGTCAGTCTCGATAATGTTTTCGGGCTCCTTATCCACCTGGGGATGCTTGGCAAACATGCGCAGCGCGCGGGTCGTATACTTGCCCCACTTATCCTGCTTCAGATCGTCGCTCTCTACTGGCGGATCTTTCTTGGAGTCGCTCAGTTCCAGGTCAAAATTGAATTTCTTGAGATGCTCGTGGAGTTGCTTTACCTCGTCTCCCGAGGCGCCGGTCTTAAATTTTTTGGTTTTGGCCTTCTCCATCAACGGACCGGCGCAGGCACAGAGGCACAAGGTGTTGACGTGTGATTTGTCTGTGTCGGTTCGGCAGACCTCGACGAGTTTCCCCACCGCTGTTTACTCCTTGTCGTGCAACTGGAACAATTTGTCGCGTGTGGGGCCGTCGATGTTGCCCGTCTCGCTCAATTCGTGCTGCTTCTGGAACCTGGTCAGGGCGGACCTGGTTTTCGGACCGAGAATCCCGTCCACCGCGCCACAATGGAAGCCGAGATGATTGAGCCTTGCCTGCACGCCCGTGACTTCCTCCGCCGGATCCAGGTTCCCGATCTGCAGCGGCATCTCAATGCTCGCCTGTGTGTCAGGGTCGTCGGTCAACCAAAGCTGGAGTTTGCCGGCGGTCACATTCGCAGGAATGAGCGCTTCCAGCAGCCCCTTGGCAGTGGTATGCCCGGACCATGTCTGGGGAGACGAATCAATCGCTATTTTGTACTTCTTATACTTATAGGGCTTACGCTCGTGATCCAGCAGCTTGATGCGAAGTTTCACCAACGGCCTGGCAACACAAAACTCATGGAGGCGGTCCGTCGGGCAGTCGTGCTCCTTCAGTTTGAGATCCGGGATGTACAGGCTGTCTCCCGGAAAGAGTAGATTGGGATTGGGACGTTTCTTTTTGAAATCGGCGTTGTTGGGATGATCGTAAATGGAGTGATAGCTCTTTAATCCAAAGTGTGCGGCGATGCTGGACAGGCAATCGCCCTGTTTTGCTATGTAGATTCCCGACATATAATCCCGACATATATGGAGGGGAAATTCAGCCAGGCAGGACTTTAGTCCCCCACGTCAGGTTGCGTCAACCTCCTTTGATCTGCCCGCTCCGCCGCTTGAGTCCAAAGCGGCAGCTATGCATCTACGTAGGCATGGCAAACTTGACGGAATTCAGCCTGGCAGAAGCCATCGCAGTCCTCACCCGCACCCCCGCAACCCTCAATGCGCTGTTGCGCGGCCTGCCCGATATCTGGGTGCGCGGCAACGAAGGAAAAGATACCTGGAACGCGTTCGACATAGTGGGCCACCTGATCGTCGCGGAGCGCACCGACTGGATGCCGCGGGTGCGGATCCTGCTGGAGAACGGCGAAGCGCGTCCATTTGATCCCTTCGACCGCTTTGCGCAGTTGAAAGAGGGTCAAGACAAGTCACTGGCGATTGACCAACCCCTGGACGAATTCGCTCGCCTGCGAAGGGAGAATCTGGTTGCGCTGCGGGCGCTGAATCTGCAGCACGAAGACTTGACCCGACGAGGAAGGCATCCAGCGCTGGGAGTGGTGAAGCTATCGGAACTTCTGGCGACTTGGGCCGTTCACGATCTCACTCATGTGCATCAACTATCCCGCGTGATGGCCCACCAGTATCGTGATGCAGTCGGTCCGTGGAGCG
>WNFA01000367.1_pt1 | contig 38610 bp, 34 predicted proteins | sample 5400481 | NCBI WGS metagenome assembly WNFA01 (sample SAMN13153340, study PRJNA577476) | soil metagenome | isolation source: 120 cm saprolite under Douglas fir tree site 2 hole 1 replicate 2 | place: USA:California | collected 2015-04-18 | reverse complement strand
AAGAGGCGGCCAACATGGTCGATCTCGACTCCAACCCGACCAAGCTGATCGAGGTGGTCGAAGTGGGCAAGCAACTGCTGATCACGCGCGGGGCGCTGACGACCTTCAGCATCGCCAACGATGTAGCCAAGTACTTCGCCATCATCCCGGCCGCGTTCTCGATCACCTATCCGCAGCTCGAAGCGCTGAATGTTATGCGCCTGACGACGCCGCACAGCGCGGTGCTCTCGGCAGTGATTTTCAACGCGCTGATCATCGTCGCATTGATCCCGCTGGCGCTGCGGGGAGTCAAGTTCCGCCCGATCGGGGCGGGTCCGCTCTTGCGCCGGAACCTGTTGATCTACGGCGTCGGTGGCATCATCATCCCGTTCATCTTCATTAAGGCCATCGACCTGATCTTGCAGGTGCTGCACCTGACGTTGTAAGGAGGAGAGTCATGCGGAAACACAGTAGAGCGGTTAATCCAACAGGTGTGTTCTGGGCTCGGCACCTATACTTGGAAGTCACCTCGCCAACGACGCTGGCGCGTATGCAAGGAGTCGGCACCAATCCATCCCGCCAACGCCGCTTCGCGGCTAGCGCTACGCGCTCAGGCGGGATGCAAGGAGAAGGAAAGGAAACGTAAGATGAATAGATTTTGGACGAAGTACCTGCGCCCGGCGGTGGTGCTGACGCTGATCCTGACTATCGTGACCGGCTTCATCTATCCCGGGGTCGTCACGGCGCTGGCGCAACTGATTTTTAACCACCAGGCCAACGGCAGCCTGTTGTACAATTCCAAGGGGCAGGTGATTGGCTCGGATCTGATCGGGCAGTACTGGACCAGGCCCGAGTACTTCCATGGGCGGCCCTCGGCGACCGTCAACCCAACGACCGGCACACCCGAGCCCTACGCCGCCGACAACTCGACGGCCTCGAACCTGGGGCCGACCAACGCCACGCTCATCAAGGATGTGCAGCAGCGGGTTGCAGCTTTACAGGCGGAATTCAAAAAGGAGAATCTTCCCGTGCCTGCAGGCCCCGTGCCTGTTGATCTCGTGACGACGTCTGGCTCCGGGTTGGACCCGGACATCACGATTGCAGGGGCGATGTACCAGGTTCCGATTGTGGCGGCGGCACGTGGACTCTCCCAGGCCTTGGTTACGAAGCTGGTCACAGAACACGAGACGGGGCGTTTCCTGGGGATCTTCGGTGAGCCTTACGTCAACGTGCTAGATCTGAACCTGGCGCTGGACGCGTGTAGCCAGAACTCGAGCCAGTGCTAACCCTGCCCAGGACACTGTGAAGAGGTAGAAAGACTATGGCCGAGCAACCGCCCGACGAACCGAGACCTCGCGAAGAGGGGCGTCCTGATCCCGAGGAGCTCCTGCGCCGCTATAGCCTGCGCGACCGCGACCTGGAAGCTCCTCCGGCAGCGCCCGCTCCAGGGACCGGCGCCAGGGTCACACCGCAACCGGCAGCCGAGGGCTACCCACACCGGCGCGGCCGGCTGCGCGTCTACCTGGCCTCGGCGGCCGGAGCGGGGAAGACCTATACGATGCTGAACGAGGGGCACCGCCGCGAGAGCCGGGGTACCGACGTGGTGGTGGGCTACGTGGAGACGCACGGTCGGGCCCAGACGCAGGCGCAAGTCGGGGACCTGGAGGTCATCCCCCGCAAGAAAGTCACGTACCGGGGCGTGACGCTCGAAGAGATGCATACCGAGGCCATTATTGCGCGGCATCCCAAAGTGGCGCTCATCGATGAACTGGCGCATACGAACGTCCCAGGCTCCAGGCATGTCAAGCGCTACCAGGATGTCGAGGAGATCCTTGATGCAGGCATCGACGTGGTCACCACGCTCAATATCCAGCACCTGGAGAGCCTGAACGACCTGGTGGCGAGTATCACCGGCGTGCGCGTGCGCGAGACGCTGCCCGACTGGATCCTGGACCAGGCCGACGAGGTGGAGCTGATCGATATCTCGCCCTATGCCCTGCGCCAGCGCATGAGGCACGGCAACATCTATCCGCCCGACCGCGTCGAGCCTGCGCTGAACAATTTCTTTCGCGAGGGGAATCTGACGGCGCTGCGCGAGCTGGCGCTGCGGCGCACCGCCGAGAAGACGGAAGAACAACTCCAGCAGTACATGACCGAGCATGGGATTACTGAAATGCGGCCTGCCACTGAACGCGTGCTGGTAGGCTTCGATGCTCGGCCGCATACCCGCGAGGTCATCCGCGACGCGTGGCGGCTGGCACATGGCCTGCGCGCCGACCTGCTCGCGATCTCGATCCAACCGGAGGGTTATCTCGCCTTCACGAGCAAGCTCATTGGCTGGCTCAAGTATCGCGGAGACGTGAAGCGCTACCGGGAGGCGGCGCTGCGCCACCTGGAAGAGCACGCGCTGCTCGCCGAAGACCTGGGGGCCGAGGTCATCCGCATGAAGAGTCGCGATATTGCCAAAACGCTGGTGGAGGTCGCGAAAGAACGCCAGGTGACGCAGCTGGTGCTGGGTCAGCCCGCCCGCAGCCGCTGGGAAGAACTCATCCGTGGATCCATCATTAACCGGGTGCTGCGCATGAGCTCAGACATCGATATCCACCTCGTCCCACGAGAAAGCGACGAGTAGGAGGGATTTTGAAAGCCAGCGGACGTGCCCTCGCTGGGACGCCCGATATGATTATCGAGCAGATCCATGCCTACGAAAATGCGGGGGCCGGAGAAGTTATGCTTCAATGGCTCGACCTGAATGATACTGGTGGGCTGCGAGTGTTCGCCGCGAGCGTGTTACCACACCTGTAGGGGCACAATGAAGAACTTTTATAGTATATGCTCCGCCCGATCTGCTTCGTGACGTATCAAGGTTCGTCCCGTTCCGTTCTTCTCTTTGGCTGGTCATGGGATTGAAGATCAAGCAGCAGGCGCTTGAAAGCTTGCTGGTAGGCGTTCTGATCTTTCCATCGGCTAAAGTCTCCACTATGCCGGGTACGACGGATATCGACAGCCCAGGGCAAATTCGTCTGCTTCACCAGCTTATCCAGCGTGATGGGGAATAGCACCAGTTTGTTTTGTTGCTGTTCCTTCTCAAGAGCAGCCATGACTTCTCTGTCAACCCATTCGCTGTTGACCGAATGTTCCGAGAGGCAGGCGAATAGACTCATCAATACTATGCCAAAAATTCTCACCGATCTTCAAGTCCTCAGGAGCAAACCAACAACGCACGCCGTTGCTTTGCAGGTCAGCATACAGCCGTTCAGCAAAGTCCTGGTCCTGGCTAGCATAGCCAATAAAGCAGGTGTAGTATTCGACAGGATGGGTCATCAGAGAACGCATGTAGGTGATGAAGTCCTCTGGAACACCAGCTCTGCGCAGAAAGATCTCAGGAATATGGCCTGCGGAGCGGTAGATGGTATCAATGCCAATAGTCGATGGATCTCTATGCTCCACTGCCTCAAGCCCTTTCACAGCACGCAGATCAACGTTATCGAACTGTGTCCATCCTACTTTCGCGCGGCTGATCTCAGCATCCCTGAGGTCGGCACCACTGAGATTGGTGCCACACAAGTTAGCATCGCTGAGATCAGCAGCTCTGAGGCCGGCACCACTGAGGTCGGCATCGCTCAGGTCGGCATGGTTAAAGTGTGCATTGCCGCAGTAGGCAATACTGAGATTTGCACCTGTGAGGTCGGCATCCCTGAGGTCGGCACCACCAAGGTTAGCATTTCTAAGGTGGACAAGGACGAGCCTGGCACCGCTAAGATTGGCATTGCTGAATTGCGCACGCATGAGGTTGGCGCGGCTGAGATTTGCACCTATGAGGTCGGCATCCCTGAGGTTAGCGCGGCCGAGGATAGCCTCATTGAGGTTAGTACCCATGAGGTCAGCATTACTCAGGTCGGCATAGCTGAGGTCGGCGCGGCTGAGGATAGCCTCATTGAGGTTGGCACTCCCGAGGTTGGCACCTGTGAGGTTGGCATCCCTGAGGTCAGCATCGCGCAGATCGGCATTACTGAGGTTAGCACCGCTGATGCTAGCATTACTGAGGTCAGCATCGCGCAGATCGGCATTACTAAGATTGGTATTCCTGAGATCGGTACTCCGCAGGTCAGCACCGCTGAGATCAGTACCCCGCAGATCCGCACGCCGCAGGTCATCATGGCTGAAGTCGGCCTCGCTCAGGTCAGGGTGTATCTCTGCATGCTGCTTCCGCCATGCATTCCAAACGTCCCTTCCTTGCCGGAGCAAGTCAAGCTGTTGTTGATCTACCAAGTCGCTCACCTCCTCCTAGTCCTCACATTATAGAGAGGCAGAAACTTCTTTGCAAGAACCTCCCCTCGCACAGGCAGGGTCTATTCATTTTCCTCTTGAAGAGTCATGCGCCGAAGGCGCACCACACCGCATGAAAACGAGTTTTCAGAAGAGGCTGCATGAACCTTTCTTGAAAAAGTGCCCGCTAGATCCAGACATGCACGATCACCCACGCAGCGTAGATGCACAATAGCACTACGCCAAAGGTGCTGCTCATACGGCCCCTGAACACGCCTGCGAACATTCCCAGCGTGAGGAGGATCGTGAGCGGCATATCCAGGAAGAGGATGGAGCGGTCATGCAGCACCCCTTGCCAGAAGAGCAGCGGCAACGCTATTCCAAGCGCAACATTGATGCTGTTGCTGCTGAAAATCTCCTCGACGGACGCAGCCGCCTCGCCCGTGCGCGCGAGGCTCACTGCCACGACGGTATTGGGCAATGACGTAGCCACAGCGAGCACGACTAAGCCGGTCAGCGCCTGCGGCAGGTGCAGGTCGGTGGCAACCGTTTGCCCTGACTGCACCATCACGACGACGCCCATCAGGGCTACTACCAGCGAGAGAACAACCTCGCCGCTTACGCGGAAAACGCGTACAGCCGGAGATGCACTCAGATGGGTAAGACTGTGCGTGGCGAGCGAGGATGCCGGTGCAGGATGAGAACGCCTGAGAATATGCACGATGAGCGCGCTGAATATCCACAGAACGACTACAAGCGCAGCCAGCAGAAGGAGGTGTGACGCGCCTGCCCGCCGGTTTGCCACGGTCACAGCCGCTGACGGAAGCAGCGCAATGACTACCAGGATGCTCAGCATGATGGCGAGCGCATACCAGGCGATACCGCGCACGTCCTGCGATTCTTGAGCATTGAGCGCGATACCCGAAGTTTCCCGTAAGGCCAGCGTGCAGAGACCGAGGGCGATGGCGATGTTGTAGATGCTGGAGCCAACGATGATGCCTATACCAACATCGATATGACCGCTAATGATCGCGACGGTGGAAGCCGCGTAATTGGGAATGTTGGCCCCGATTGCACTGAGAAGGCTCAGTATTCCTATTGAGAGGCCAAACAGTTCACAAAGCGCTTCAAGCCTGCGTGTGAACCAGGCAGAAGCCGCCGTCACGATGACGAGCGAGATGAGGAAGAGGAGGAGCGCAACGGGAAAAGGTGAAAGAATGTTGAGGGTAAGCATGCTCTCCTATTGCCCTCGCTTTCTGAAAAACCTTTGTTGCCTTGCCATGGGTGCAGCTCTTCCAGACAAGAAAAGCACCGGTTCTGATCTGATGGCCTGATGTCCGGCGCACGTCTTTCTTCTGCGAAACGTGCACACGAAACCTCAGACCGACCAGACTTCCCGGTGCTCCTTATGATGCCAAAAGATCTCTACTCGCAAGTATAGCATACGCGCCCATGCAAAACAATGATAAGGGCACGTGCGGGAGCGAACACTACCACAGCCAGAGCATTTAGGATTGTTTCCTCTTGCCCAGTCGGGAACAGGCGTGGTACAATACCAGCAATGGTACGAGAAAAGTAGAAACAAGCATGGAGCGCCGGGAAGCCTGGTCGGCAGGACCGGTGTTTTTTGTGTTCCTAACAGGGGTGATTGCTCCTCGACACGCGAGATACCGGGCACTCAACCGCGTGGAAAGGAGGCTTTCTGTCTATGTCAGCTACCATATTGCAGCTCTTTGGTCTGCTGGTGGCGATTGTCGCCCTGGCCACCCTGGCGACACGGTTGCGCCTCCCCTATGCGGTTTTGCTCGTCCTCGGAGGCCTGCTGCTCGGCTTTGTCCCAGGCCTTCCCAAGATTACGCTCAACCCTGAGCTCATCCTGGTGCTCTTTCTGCCGCCGCTGATCTACTCATCAGCCTGGCTCACCTCCTGGCGTGAATTCCGCGCGAGCTTGCGCCCCATCTTGCAGCTGTCTCTCGGCCTGGTCCTGGTGACCACGCTCGTCATTGCCGTCGTGGCTCATGCCATCGCCGGCTTGTCCTGGCCGGTCGCCTTTGTCCTGGGGGCCGTGGTCTCGCCCACCGACGCTGTGGCGGCCAGTGCGACCGCCAAACAGCTCGGCCTGCCTCGACGCATCGTGGCCGTAATCGAGGGCGAGAGCATGGTCAATGACGCGACCGGGCTTGTAGCCTACCGCTTCGCCGTGGCGGCGGTGGTCACCGGAAGCTTCTCCCTGGGGCAGGCCGGTCTCCAGTTTGTGGTCGTCAGCCTGGGCGGGCTGCTGATCGGACTGGTCATCGCCTGGCCGGTGGCCTGGCTGCACCGCCACCTGGACGATGCGCCCATCGAAATCACCATCACGCTGCTCACCCCCTACGCTGCCTACCTGCTGGCCGATGCCCTGCAGGTATCAGGGGTCCTGGCGGTGCTCTCGGCAGGACTCTACTTGAGCCACCAGTCGTCGCGCTTCTTCTCCTCCAATACGCGCCTGCAAGCCAACGCGGTCTGGAACGTGCTGGTCTTCCTGCTCAATGGCCTGCTCTTTCTACTGATCGGATTGCAACTGCGCGGCATCGTGGTCACCATTGCGGGCCCCTCGCTGCTCACGCTCATCTGGCAAGCGCTGCTCATCAGCCTGGCCGTCATCGCCGTGCGCATCGCCTGGGTCTTTCCCGCGGCCTCTCTGCCGCGCCTGGTAAGCGCTCGCTTGCGCGCCCGCGACCCGTATCCAGGATGGCGCCAGGTGGCGATCGTCGCCTGGGTTGGCATGCGCGGGGGGCTCTCGCTGGCCGCCGCGCTGGCGCTCCCCCTCACGCTCACCGGCAGCGTGCCGTTCCCGCAGCGCGATCTCGTCATCTTCTTCACCTTCGGGGTCATCCTGGTCACCCTGGTCGGACAGGGGTTGAGCCTGGGGCCCATCGTCCGGCTGCTCGGCCTCGAGCGGGACAGTTCCCTGGAACGAGAACACGCGCTGGCACATCTTGTCGCGGCGCGTGCGGCCCTCTCCCGGTTGGACGAACTGGCGACCGAGGCGTGGGTTCCCGAGGAGGCGCTCGCCCGCCTGCGTGCCCACTATGCTCAGAAACTGGAGACCCTCAGTGAGGCGATGGATGGGGTGGGCGATGAGCGCTTCGACGGGCATGAGCCGGCCCAGCAACAGCTGCGGCGAGAGGTGCTAGCTGCCGAACGGGCAGCAGTCATCGGCTTACGCGACCAGGGCCGCATTGATGATGAGACGCTGCGCCTGGTCGAGCGGGAGCTGGACCTGGAAGAGCAGCGCTTGCATTGAGCAGGAGCCACCAGGAAGAGAGGGAGGGAGGGAGGGAGGACACCGATGAACATGCCAGCGCAGCGCCTTTCCCGTCGCTTGCAACGGACGCTCCTGGCTTTTTTTCTCCTGGTTGCACTGTTGCTGGTGGTGGTCTACGTTGCTGCACCATCCATCTACACGAACACGCTCTCGCTCATGCCCTCTCCGACAGGGCGCTCTCCCGCGGCCGCAACACTCTTGCTGGTGGGCGTTGGGGTGTTTCTCGCCATCGTGATGATCGGCGTCCTGCGCCGTTGGCGTTGGGTGTTCTGGCTCGTGCTGGTGGCCTTCGGCGGGATGATCCTCGACATTCCGGTAACGCTCTTGCAGCTGACGGGGATTCTGCCAGCCCTGTTCCCGCTCTGGTACAGTCTGTGTCGGATGGGCGCCTCCTTGATCGCGGTCGGCATTGCCGTGTGGATGCTCCAGCTCTATCAGCGTCATGGGGTGTGGGCGATGGGGAAGAAGAACACACGCTTGTAGGGTACAGGTGTCGCTGTCGTCAGTGCATACTCAAGAGAGCAGTTTGAGAATGAGAGCTATCCCTTAAAAACTTCTCCCTTTGCTTGCAGCGGGTAACGCAGCGCTACAACCGACACAAGTGACACAAGTGATACAACCGATACAAATGATACAAACCTCGTTGGCAGTCCGCCAGGGAACAGCACGACCAGGAACACGTGCATTCCGTTTTGGTAGCGAGCAGCCTCCTCGCTCGGGCCTCGTGCTGGCGTCATGCAGGTTCTTTGCTGCTAACCAATGAGTGTATGAGCCCCGGTAGAACGGGATGGGACTTCCCCGCGCCACTTGTTAAAGTGCAGTGCTCTCACGTACAATACTGGGGAGATGTTTAGCCTGGTATACGCGAAGCTTAAAGTGATTGCTAGCACGATAGAACGGGCAGGTTATATATGCATCCACTGTAGGGAGTGGTAGCGATGGAAAATCAAGAGGATCAGAGGACGGAAGGCGAGGGGAGCGAGGGCGCCGGTAGGGAAAATCCAGGCCTGATCGAAGAGGATCCTACCTTATTGTCGCGCACCGAGGTACGCAAGGGTAGTTTTCTGGGGAATGAACGCATACGCGTAGTACTCCCCAGCCAGCGCGCGTTCAAGCGGGTAAGCACCGGCTTGCTGGAGGCCACGGAGCGATCGCAAGCTCCGCGCGGCGGCATGGCCAGGGTGATTTACAATGTCAAGCGTCTGCTCATTGGTGCACCCCTTGCCAGCGCCCAGGCCGAGACCGAGCGGCTTACGAAGTTCAAAGCCCTGGCTGTTCTTTCATCCGATGCTATCTCTTCGGTTGCATACGCGACTGAAGCAATTCTAATCACTCTCGTTGCTGCCGGTTCCGGAAACCTTGGCCTTACACTGCCAATCAGCTTTGCTATTGTCGCCCTGCTCGCTATTGTTGCCATCTCCTATCGCCAGACGATCCCGGCGTATCCTAATGGCGGCGGGTCGTACATTGTGGCGAAAGATAACCTGGGAACGCTGCCGGGTCTTGTAGCTGCTGCTTCGCTCATGATCGATTATGTGCTCACTGTCGCGGTGAGCGTTTCCGCGGGTGTCCTGGCCCTTGTGACACTCTCTCCCGCGCTACAACCCTACATCGTTCCCATTAATGTTGGACTGGTCATTTTTATCACGCTCGTTAATCTGCGTGGTGTGCGCGAGTCAGGCTCGATCTTTGCCATCCCGACTTACATTTTCATTGGCAGCGCGCTCCTGCTGATTATCGTAGGCAGTATCAAATCCTTTTTTCTGCAACATGACCCGATCATCGGCAATTTCCCGCTTGCGAAAGCTAACGAAGCGCTGACGATCTTCCTGGTTCTCAAATCTTTTGCCGCGGGCTGTTCTGCTATGACGGGCATAGAAGCCATTTCTAACGGCGTGCCCGCCTTTAAGAGGCCAGAAGCGCGCAATGCACGTATCACGCTCACGTGGATGGCCGTTATTCTTGGAACGCTTTTCCTTGGGATGACGCTACTTGCAACATCCTATGGTATCAGAGCCAATCCGGCGAGCAATCCGACTGTTATCGGTCAGATAGCGCTGCGAGTGTTTACTGGACCACTGTACTTTATGTATCCAGTCTTCCAGCTAGCAACGCTGGCTATCCTGACCCTGGCCGCAAACACCAGCTATGCAGACTTTCCACGCTTAGCCTCGCTGCTGGCACGTGATGGTTTTCTACCGCATCAGTTTGCCTTCAGAGGTGATCGCCTGGCATTTTCAACCGGTATTGTGTTCTTAGCTTTGCTTGCCATCCTCCTGCTGGTTGTGTTCAATGGGGTCACCACGAGTTTGATCAACCTCTACGCTGTGGGTGTGTTCATGTCGTTTACACTCTCGCAGGGCGGCATGGTGCTTCACTGGTGGCGGCTGCGCACTACACACAAGGGATGGCTGCGCAGCATGCTGATCAATGGCCTGGGGGCATTGACGACGCTCCTCGTCAGCCTGGTGATCGCCTCTACGAAATTCCTCGAGGGGGCGTGGATTGTGGTGCTGCTGATCCCACTGCTCGTGCTGATGTTCCTTAGTATCAATCATCACTACAGCCGGGTTGAGCGTGAGCGGATCACCGACATTCCTGTGCATCCAAAAGATATCCATCACCGCCTGATTGTACCTATCGCCGGACTTGACAGCGCTGCGATACAGAGCCTGGCTTATGCTCGCTCGATCACAAAACATGTAACGGCGGTGCATGTTGCAATCGATATGGACGATGCAAATAAGGTACGTGAAGCCTGGGAACGCTGGCAAAAGCATCTGAATGAGGAGGAGGAGACCCATCTCGTCATCATCGAGTCGCCCTATCGCTCGCTTTCACGGCCTTTGCTCGCTTATATCGATACGGTGCATGAGCTTTTCCCCGACGATACGCTGACGGTCATCCTGCCGGAATTTGTGGTCGCGCACTGGTGGGAAAACTTCTTGCATAACCAGACGGCTTTCCGGCTGAAAGCGGCCTTGCTCTTCCGCCCGGGGATCGTGGTGACGAGTGTTCCACAACATTTGAGGAGCAGGCCCCGGAAATAGCAATGAATTGCGCTCCTACTTGCGCTTTCTTCTATTAGACGGTAGAATAAGTATGGTTCCACCTGTTTTGGTGAAGTGGGATCATGTAGGATTGGTTAATTGTCCTCTATCCCAGGCATGCATCACACGAGCCAGCCCCCAAGAAAGGTAGCAGAAAAGCGGAATGACCATAGTTACCCGACCTCGCACTGTTGGCGAGTTGCGTGAGAGTGGCTATCAAGCACTCTCTGTCAGAGAGGAGATGCGGAAAAATCTGATTCAGAAGATCCGCAGAGGAGAAGAAATATTCCCAGGGATTGTAGGCTACGAAGACACGGTAATCCCGCAGGTCGAAAATGCCATTCTCTCTGGCCAGGACATCATCTTTTTGGGTGAGCGAGGCCAGGCAAAAACACGTATGGCACGTGGCCTGATCAACTTACTTGATGACTTTATTCCGGTAATCGCCGGATGCGAAATTAATGATCACCCATACGAACCCATTTGCAAAGCCTGCCGTGATAAGGCAGAAGAGCTGGGCGATGGGGTAGAAATCGCGTGGTTGCCACGCGACCGGCGCTACGGTGAAAAACTGGCGACGCCCGATATTACCATCTCTGACCTGGTGGGAGAGGTAGACCCTGTGCGTGTTGCCGAGGGCCGTTATCTCTCAGATGAGTTGACCATCCACTACGGTTTGATTCCTCGCACTAATCGCGGCATCTTCTGTATTAACGAGCTGCCGGACCTGGCAGAGCGTATTCAGGTAGGTCTGCTGAATATTATGGAAGAGCGTGATGTGCAGATTCGTGGGTATAAGATTCGTTTGCCGTTGGATGTATACGTTGTCGCCAGCGCCAACCCTGAAGATTATACCAACCGTGGACGCATCATCACGCCGCTCAAAGACCGTGTTGGTTCTGAGATTCGTACTCATTATCCGCGGACTCTTGAGCATGAGATGCAGATCATGGAATCTGAGAGCAACCACTTCATTACCGATGGAATGGAGATCGTCTTCCCGCAGTTTATGAAAGAAGTGATTGCTGAAATCACCCAACTGGCGCGGAGCAGCAACGATATCAGCCAGCGTTCGGGCGTGAGCGTGCGCGTATCGATCTCAAACTTTGAGAATGTGCTGAGCAACGCCAGCCGGCGTGCGCTGCGCCTCAAAGAGCGGCAGGTGGCTCCGCGTGTCAGCGACCTCTCTGCCATCATAGCCTCGACCTGTGGCAAGATTGAGCTTGATACTGTAGGTGATATCAAGGAAGAGCGTATTGTACAAAAGCTGATCAATAGTGCTATCCTCGAAACCTTTGGTGACTACTTTGAAGTGCATGAATTTGACCAGCTTCTGTCGGGTTTCGAGCGTGGCCTGAATGTGCAGGTGGGTGATGATCTTCCCTCGATGGAATACGTTACCCAGCTTTCGAAAGTTGGTGGGCTGAGCAAGGCTGTTGATAGGCTCAATGGCCGTGGCAGCCCGGCTAACATTGCATCAGCCGTCGAGTTTATACTCGAGGGCCTGCATTTGAACCGGCGGCTTAATAAGGATGAGGTCAACGGCAAAGTTCGCTACCGGCGATAGAGGGAACACTCATCATGTTTAAACGCTTTTCGAAGAATCGCTATGGGTACTCGCGCTGGGACGGTACCCAGCGCATCGAGGGGTTGGACGCCGATGACATACTGGATGCCCTCTCTGATGATTACCTGGAGGATGGCAGCTTACAGCAGGCGCTTAAACGCCTGATGCAGGAGGGTATTCGCACCGACGATGGTCGTCGAACGATGGGCCTGCGGGAGCTGATGGAACGTATGCGCAACACGCGTAACCAGCAGCTCAACCGTTATAATATGGCCTCCGGTGTGATGGATGACCTGCGCGAAAAGCTCGAGGAGATCAAGCGCATGGAACGCGAAGGCATTCAGCGTCGCCTGGATGAGAGCGCTACGCAATCGCCGCAGCCATCGGATCAGCAGCAGTCGCCTGGCCAGCAGCAAAGGGCGAACCAGTCTGAAAGCGGGGGAGAGCAAGAAGGTCAACAGGGGGAGAGTGGCAATCAACAAGGTCAAACCGAGCTTACGCCTGAGCAAAAGCAGAAGATGCTAGAGATGATTGCCAATAGGAAGCGAGACTATCTTGATAAACTGCCAGAGGATCTTCCCGGTCAGATCAAGGGACTCTCGGACTACGACTTCATGGATGACCAGGCTCGTGAGAAGTTCAAAGAGCTGCTGGACAGCCTGCAGCAGCAGATGATGCAGCAGTTTTTCCAGGGTATGCAGCAGTCGTTGCAGAATATGACGCCTGAAGACATCACCAAATTGCGGGAGATGATTCGTGACCTCAACAAAATGCTGCACGACCGCCAGCAGGGCCTGGAGCCAGACTTCGACTCGTTTATGCAGAAGCATGGGGAATACTTCCCCGGCGTCAACTCGCTTGATGACCTGATCGAGCAGATGCAGCAGCAAATGGCGGCGATGCAGGGGATCATGGACAACCTCTCGCAGGAGCAGCGCCAGGAGTTGCAAGGTCTCATGGAGCAGCTCATGGGGGATGACCGTATCCGTGTTGACCTGATGGAGCTGGCCGAGAACCTCGAGGCGCTGGCACCGATGGAGCAGGCGCGCACGCGTTTTCCTTTCCGAGGGGACGAGTCGCTGCCGTTTAACGAGGCTATGCGTATGATGAGCCGCTTGCAGCAAATGGAGGGCCTGGAAGACCAATTCCAGGAAGCGCGTCGCCTGGACAACCTGGAGGCAATCGATAGCCAGAAGGTCAAAGATCTGCTCGGCAACGAAGAGTACCAATCGGTCGAAGAATTGAAGGAACTTATGAGGGTTCTGGAGGAGGCGGGCTATATCCAGAAAAAGGGCAATCACTGGGAATTGACCGCGCGTGGCATTCGTAAGATTGGCCAGAAGGCCCTCCAGGATATCTTCAATAAGCTCAAGCGCGATGGTTTTGGCCGGCATGTTAGCCCATTCCGCGGCGTAGGTGGCGAGCGTACCGACGAGAGCAAGGTGTATCAATTCGGCGACCCGTTCCTGCTCGACCTGGAAAAAACGCTGATGAATGCGATACACCGGCGTGGTACTGGCACCCCTGTCGGGTTGGAAAAAGAGGATTTCGAGGTCTACCGCACCGAATTTACCACTGAGTCATCAACCGTCTTGATGATCGACCTGAGTATGAGTATGGTCTACAACGGCTGCCAGCCGGCGGCAAAAAAGGTCGCGGTTGCCTTGGAGAGCCTGATCCGCTCACAGTTCCCGCGCGATAACCTGTATGTCGTGGGCTTTTCGTGGGTTGCGCGCGAATATAAGCCCGATGAACTGGTAGAGATGGGACGCTTCGATAACAGTACCGGGACCAATATGGCGCATGGGCTGATGCTGGCGCGTCAATTGTTGGCTCGTCATCACGGCGTGAACAAGCAGATCATCATGATAACCGACGGTGGCCCCACGATGTGGTTTGAGGATGGTGAATGGAAATTCAACTATCCGCCCAATGCTTATGCCGAGCAGCAGACGCTGCTAGAGGCGCAGCGTTGCACGCGCGAGCGCATCACCATCAATACCTTCATGCTGGAGGATGATCGCTGGATGGTCGCGTTTGTGAACCAGCTTTCCGCCATTAACCACGGTCGTACTTTCTATGCTGATAAGAACAACCTGGGTGAATACCTGCTGGTCGATTATCTGAACAGCAAGCGGAAGTTTATCACTTAACAGAAATTCGTTGTTGCAATGGACGACGAAGTTGCAATGGGTGACGAAAGTAATCAGGACCGAGGTAGTCAGGACCGAGGTAGTCAGGGCGACCGCAAGGGTCGCCCCTACAATACACGAGAGCTGGAACGATTCGTTTTTGGTGTGCGTCAGCTTGGTCTTGAGTTGAACGAGCAGGAGTTGGAGCAATTCTTGCGCTATCGGGAAGAACTGCTTGAGTGGAACACGCGCATCAATCTAACGGCGATAACCGATCCAGCGGAAGTTTTGCTTAAGCATTTCCTCGATTCTTTGTCGCTGCTGCTGGTCTATCGTAGACCAGCAGCGCGTTTACTCGATATCGGAGCAGGCGCGGGCTTCCCTGGTCTTCCCCTCAAAATAGTACGTCCTCAATGGCAGGTGCTGCTCTTAGAGGCTACTGGCAAAAAAGTGACGTTCATGCGGCATATGGTTGAGGCACTGCAACTCCGGGATGTCATTGCTTTGCATGGACGGGCTGAAGAGCTGGGCCGCGACGCGGGGTATCGTGCCTCTTTTGATGTTGTGACTGCCCGTGCCGTTGCATCCCTCCCCACACTGCTGGAATATGCCGCGCCGTTTTGCCGCGTAGGTGGGCAGCTCATTCTTCCCAGAAAAGGCGACCTGGTTGAGGAGTTAGCGCAGGCTAAGTGGGCGGCCGGGCGGGTGGGGGCAGTTTTGAAGGACGATGTCCCTGTGACGTTAGCGGGCCTGGAGGATGGGAGGAGATTGCTCGTGTGGGAGCAGGTGAAAGAGTGCCCGGCGCAGTTCCCCAGGAGTGGAGCAGTGATTGCTAAGAGGCCGCTGGGTAAAAAGGAATAATATACACTGTAGAGTAGTTACTCTTGTTGGTATGAAAATATGCTGGCTGCCTACTGAAGTAGGCTCAGAGTTGAATTGGACACAAGAGGTTAACAACAGTGCAAAGTAAGAAGATCGCCCTTGTGGCGCATGATGATAAGAAGCGTGATTTATTAGAGTGGGCTAAATTTAATAAACTTCTCCTGGCCCAACATGATCTATATGCGACAGGAACCACCGGCAAGCTGTTGGAGCAGGAACTCGGTATTGAAGTGAACAAATTGCAAAGTGGGCCGTTGGGTGGTGATCAGCAGATCGGGGCGAAGATTTCAGAGGGAGAGCTTGATCTGCTGATTTTCTTCTGGGACCCTCTTGCTTCGCAGGCGCATGATACGGATGTGAAAGCCCTCTTGCGCATAGCTGTGGTATGGAATATTCCCGTGGCCTGCAACCGGGCTTCGGCCGATTTCATGATTTCATCGCCGTTGATGTCTGGTGCCTACGAGCGCCTCCTTCCAGATTATGAAGCGTATACTGAGCGGGATGTATAAGAAACAAGTTTGAGAAGGTCATCTAGCAGGCCACCAACTCACCTCATCGAGTTGCGTGGGTAGCGAGAGTCGTATTCGGGCGTGGCTAGAACATCCTGCACCTGGATCGTTCTACCGCGTTGGGGGCTAACCGAAACCATGGCTAGTGGTGTTTCTAACAAAATCTCCAGGCGTTTTAAATAGGTTTTAGCAGCTTCTGGCAGTTCTTCGTACGAACAGACGCCTGTTGTATCGCATTGCCAGCCCTCGACCTCTTCGTATACAGGCTCGCATGCTGCGAGGTCGCTCTGTGTTGCGGGTAGGCTGTGTACCAGCTTCCCGCGTAGCTGGTAGGCGGTGCAGATTTTAATGGTGGGAAAAGTGTCGAGCACATCGAGCTTGGTAATCACAGCAGCATTTAACCCGTTGAGTTGTGCAACAAAGCGGCCAGCAACAGCGTCGAACCAGCCGCAGCGCCGCTCTCGGCCGGTATTGGTTCCATACTAGTGACCCCGGTCGCGCATCAACTCTCCTGTGGCGTCGAAGAGTTCTGTGGGCATCGGGCCGCTGCCAACACGGGTGATGTAGGCTTTGTAGACGCCGATAACGCTGTCGATAGAATGAGGAGGTAAGCCCGCGCCACTTGATGCGTTAGCGGCCATGGTAGAGGACGAGGTGACAAAGGGGTAGGTGCCGAAATCGATATCCAGGAGCGCGCCCTGTGCACCTTCCAGCAAAATTGTCTTGCGCTCGAACAGCGCTTCATGGAGCATGGCTTGCGTATCAGTTATGTGAGAGCGCAAGCGCTGCCCATAGCCAAAGTATTCACCGTGGATTTCTTCAAGTGAGAGGGGAGGTTGGCCATAGATTTGGGTGATCATGCGGTTCTTTTGCTGGAGGATGGTGGCAAGTTTGGCACGGAAGGTGTCTACGTCGAGCAGGTCAGCCATGCGGACGCCGATACGCGCGTGTTTATCGACGTAAGCCGGGGAGATGCCGCGCTGCGTGCTGCCGATCTTATCTGCTCCCCGGGCTTCTTCCTCGAACCGATCAAGCAAGAAGTGATAGGGCATGACGACGTGTGCGCGTTCGCTGATAAAAAGCCGGGAGATATCTATACCTTGATTTTGTAGTTCCTCTATCTCATCGAGCAGGCCCTTGGGATCAACCACGACCCCATTGCCAATAATGCATTTTGTGTTGGGGAAGAGGATACCGGATGGTACAAGGCGAAAGACAAATTCGCCCTTCTCGTGCACAACACGGTGGCCGGCGTTGCTGCCACCCTGGTAACGCACTACGTAATCCGCGTGCATTGACAGCTCATCTACGATCTTCCCTTTGCCTTCATCTCCCCATTGTGCTCCAATGATTGCAATTACGGTCATAAGTCAGTGTCCCTTCTCGCCTTGAATTCTAGTTTAAGCCCTTGACATGCTACATTACTATTTGCGAAGAGTCAAATTTTTGGGCCGGTAACCGCGAGATATCATGGCACAGGCAAAATGGGCTGGCCTATTGAAATTGGAATCTACCAAGCATAGCCTCAAAATACTGTGTATTGGCACTATTAAATTGAGCGTCGGGTGCCTGTAGTTCGATAATATAGGCCTTCCCCTGGTGTACAGTAGCGTACACTTCAATACGCTCCGTTTGACTGTTGAGCTGGTAGTATGCGGTTTGATAGGACCAGTTTTCGCCGCCAATGGTCGTGTTTGAGGACGTAGTGGAGGTAGGGGTAGGAGTAATGTAGCCAGGCTGAGAGGAAAAATTATTCTTCAAGTCCGAACTGACGAGTTGATCTGCAGTAGCTGTGATGACGCCTGGGGTCTTAAAAGCTGCAAATTCGTCCGGCTGAGAAGGGTTTGTGAATTGCGTGCCGGTTGAGTCGCTCGTCGGTTTCTGCTGCCAGGTACCTGGGTATTCTACAGAGAAGCCGTTTGAAGTACAGGTCACATCGCACCATGCAAAGCCAGGATCGGGTGCCGGTGTAAGAGTGGCTGTCACAGTTGGCGATGGCGACGGAATAGCTGTTGGACTGGGGCTGGGGACCGAGGTGGCTGTTGCGACGCTTGTCGGTGATGCGTTTGGATGGGAAGCAGCAGGTGTTTTGGCGGAAGAGTTATTGTGCAGCAGGTAGACGGCGCCGAAAGCGCCGACCGTAATAACTGCCAATGCCAGGCAAACGCATGCAATGATGAGAGCGATGCTGCTGCCTTGCTTTTGCGGTGGTGGGGTAACCCCCGGCGGCATACCATAGCCCTGCCCGGTCGGAAAACTCTGCTGGGTGGGCGGATAAAGGGTGCCGCTGTAGTTTCCGGTCTGGAAAGGTTGCGCTGGGGGACCATATGCTGGATATCCACCAGACATTGGTGTACCAGCAAAGCCTTGTTGTGGATAACCCGCGGGATAATTCTGGCTCTGATTTGGTAAGGCAGAAATAGCTTCGGTAGGATCCTGGTAGAAACCTCCCTGTTGTGGGCCTGGTGGCCTCGTTACCGGTCGGCTATCAGGTTGAGGCAATGTACCCGTACCTGGTGGAGGTGATGCAGCGGTATGATACCCTCCGCTAAGCAGCCCGTGACGAGAAGGGGGAGTATTCACCATCTCGGTCGGTTTAGCCGTTGGTAGATTTGGTGTGCCGCATTGCCCACAGAAGACCTCTTCTGGGTTTAAGTCATTGCCGCAATTCGGGCATTTCATCGCCATTTCCTCTGTTCCCGGGTTGCGCTCTCTAGTCTATTAGATTTATCGCGATTATAGCGCATTAGCTGGTGATAAACCAGCTCCACAAGTTGCCATTAGAAGATGGATTAACGAGCTAAAGAGTATCATGGCCGCGTAACGCTGTCAACCTGGCATAGCCCAACCGTAACCTACAATCACATCCAACGATCTCCAAATTTAGGGGGCTGCTTCGTTTTTGTTGTCTCCATTGTCTCATCACCGCTCTGTCGCAGCAAGTATAGACAATGATAATATAATTAGCTTAAGCCTGTGGAGCACACCAAAAAAGGAAGACGGGAGACACACAGTACGGCAAACCAGGGGTGTATGAATTAGTTGTAGGCAAGCAACCGAAGTATATCGGGTTGATGTGACCAGTAGGCGTCGGAGCCTCTATTCAAGGCGATGATGCTCACCAGGGCTTTATCTATCAAGAGAGCATTTCCTAACTCTGAAAACTAGAAGCGCAATGTGAAAGAAAAAGGAACAAGGACGGTGCTTCACCACAAGTATCTCCCAGGACACACGAGGCTGACATGCTCTCTCCGGTCTGCTCTGACAGCAGCCGCGCCCTATGGTGGACGCGGCTGTGATACGCGAAGCATTCAGATGTCGCTAGATAGACATTGTGAACACGTTTGTCCGATTCGATTTGTCCTCGCCATTTGTCTGAACGAAGAACGGTACGAACGCTGTTCCATTGACATCCAGACCCTCATAGTCCCCAAGGAAGAGGCCCCCAGCATTAGGTGCGTTCAATATGTCGAAGGAGGTAGGGGTGATGCGCGTCTCGTTACCAAAGCTCGCACCATGGTCGGTCGATGACGTGAACCAGTAGTCGGTCGGCTGCCCCACGGTGCTTCCATCAGGGTTGCGGAAGTCATAGTAGGTCACAGCGACCGTGCTCCCCGAGTTGACAGCCACCATGGGCGTGAAGGCGGGTTTGCTATTGGGGTTGCTGACCACCGCCGGCCCGTTCCAGGTCGTCCCGCCGTTGGTGGACGTGGAGATCACGACCTGGTTGACGGTTCCGACCGTGAATCGAGCGTCCTCCCAGACCACATACAGATCTCCGTTGCTCGCATCGATGGCGACCGAGGGAAGGCCCGCACCGGTGCGAAGGAGTGCGCCCGTGTTCGGGGCGAAGTCATTCACCGTCTGCTGGTTCGAGACGACCGTCGGCTTCGACCAGATGCTGCCGCCATCAGACGATGAGATGAAGCCGACGCTGAGGCCCCGCGGTATGAAGTTGGGGGAGCCAGTCGTCTGGAACAGTTCGAAGAAGTCGTAGAGGACGCCCGTCTGGCGATTGACCACGACCTGGTTGCCAATGGTTTGGCTGTTCTGCCCGGGATCGAAGATCGCCCGGGTGCCCGTCCAGGTCTTGCCGCCGTCAGTGGTCTTGGAGAACCAGGTCGGGCCGCGGAACGCGTGAGCGCGGAGGGCCGCATCCGGGCTGTGGCTCGGGGCCTTGAGCCGGTCCCACACAACGTAGGCCGTGCCACCATGGATTGGATCCGCAGTGATGGACTCCTTGTCGTTGAAGAATTGGGTGAACTCGAAGACAGGGCTGGTTCCCTTGTCGGACTTGATCAGGCGCTGGTTGTCCCAAGTTTTGCCGCCATCGCTCGAGGTGACGGTCGCGACGCCAGTGTCGTTGTTGCCGCTGTTCGTGTTGTTGGTTGCCAGCAGGCCGATGGCGTACGCGGTCCCATCAGGCCCGATGGAGACCCAGGGATCCGAGGCTCGGTCGTACGGCGCTCCGGTGAACGGGTCCAGGATGGCATTGGGCGCGCACGCGCTGAAGGGCAGGGTGGTCTCGCCCCAGGATGTCCCACCATCGAATGAGAAGCCAGCGACCAGTCCATGCGCACCGCCGTTATTCCAGCGATCTTGCTGCCAGACACCGATAAGATTAACGTTTGCGGTCCCAACAGTAGTCGGGTTGACTGCGACGTAAGGCTCAACCTCAGCATTCACGTAGTTGGTGCCCGGCTCGCCAGCGTTTAAACAACTTGCGTAGGGGCTTACGCCGGAGACAAGGACAGGTGAAGGGGCGGCGTGTACCAGGACGCCACGAGCAGTGGCCAGGATAGTTATGACAATCAGAAATGCCGTGAGGGGTGCTAATACCCTGATATGCTTCAGGTGACTCATTGAAATCCTCCTATAAGTGAACTCTGTCCCGAAATGAACGTTAACATATGCCAACTCATCAATAAAAGACAAATAGGCAACCATGTGCAGTATAGAAAAATTGCAGAGAATTGAGGAAGAGCAAAGAGGTTATGATTTGGTTAAGATTGAGTTGTAATTTAATGATCTATGAGGGTGCTTCCTAACTCATAAACCCTCCCATGTATGAGCAATACCAATCCGCATGCTAAACCTCCACATTGATGATGTGAGGGAAGCCTGTTAAAGAGCACAAAGATGCTGGATCGTCAGCGAGAGCATTCAGTCCCTGGCACAACACCTCGATCAACTCGTCGAGCGAGGAGAAGGCGCGGTTGTGCAAGTATTTTTCGCGCAGCTCGTCCCACAGGTGTTCCGCCGGGTTGACTTCGGGACTGTAGGGCGGCTGCTCGATCAAACGGATATTGGAGGGGATGACTAATTCGCTGGAGCCATGCCAGGCCGCTTGATCGACTTGCATCACGATGAAGTACTTCGAGAGCGTCTGGCTCACATGCTCCAGGAAAAGAGTCATCATGGCCGTGTTGGACTCTGGTAAGATGAGCGAGATCAGCTCTCCAGTCGCAGGGGCCAAGGCGGCAAAGATGTAGACCAACTCACGGATCAGTTGAGCCGGCGCATGCGGTCGGATGCCAGGAGGAGCCCAACAGCGATGCGGTCTGCCGATGCGGGAAACCGCGTCCCTCATCCTGCGCCATGATCAGCACCGGTCGCTGATCGTCAGCTGGCCGGGTCGCAACTGCCGCTTGAACCTGCGTTGCAAAGTTTTTTTAAATTGCTCTTGCGCGGGCAGATCCGCCTTGGGATGGCGCGGGCGCGGCATCAGTTTGCGCCAGCCATGCCGGTTGAGCAGCCGGTAGATGGTGCTCTCGTCCACCTGGTGCCCCACACGCGCTTCAAACGCATGCCAGATTTCTTCTGTCGTCGCGAGTTCTCCCTTCTCTGCACGCTCAAAGAACGGTGCAAGAAACGCTCGCTCTGCTTCCAGACGGAGACTACCCACTGCGTCGGCCTCCCTTGCCTGCTGTCTCCACCGCCGCTACCCCTTGCTGGTTGTAGCTCGCAATGACCGCATGAACGGTTGCTTTGCTCACCCCACAGTGTCGGGCGATGTCCTCTGCTTTCCGTGGCTCCACCAGTGCGTTATAGATGATCAGCCACCGTTGTCGGTACAAGGGACGTGGATCGGTGATCATCCGGTTCTTCACTTCTTCTCTTGGTAGATGTGCTGCTGCTCGCGTGATCCTTGCCATGTCATCTCTTTCCCTGCTTGCTAGTTTACCTCCTTTATTCTATCACAGGACGCGGTTTAGTATTACATCCCCCCTCGGTACCGTTCACTCCTATAATGGCACGTACTACGTCTCTGAGAAGCGCAGTCCCAACACACACCAACGTAGCAAAACCTTAACGATAGATGCGCAGTGGGTCGAAGACGAGTTCAGACGACGATTGCTTGACCGCATTGATAGTACCAATTATGAGCAGATGCTTTATGATGCGCTTCGTAACGTCCAGGCAAATAACGTCAGGGCACTCGTATCGGTAGATCAGCAGATTACAGGATACCAGGCAGAGATTAGGAACATTGAGGCGTTCATCCTGGCAAATGGTGCAAAGACAGATCAGAAAACCTTGCAAGAGTTTAACCAGACGCTTGCAACAGACCGCGCAAACCTGGCAAACCTGGAAACTAAGAAGAATGAGGCGAACGCAGAAGAGCAGGACTTGAGAGACCTATGTACAACGCTATGGGACTTCCGAAACCACGGGAAGAAGAATAACGAGCAACTACGACACTTCATAAAGCTTGCGACCAACGTTGTGAGTATTGATGAGTACAGCAGCCATTTTATCAGGCTAACCGTCGTTTGGTGTACCCCGTTTGCACAGGTAGATGTGTGCTACTTTTATCGAGAAAACGGTGGCAAACTGGGATGGAGTGAAGAGGATGAGAGAGACCTGGCACGTCTTTACCCCGCCGCTGATAGGCTTGAACTGCTGCAACGCTTCTACACAAAAACCTGGATATGCATTATGGATCATGCAAAGAGCAAGGGGATAGAGCGCAATACACGCCTAAATTCATCAGGCATCATAGGCCCCTCCCTTAGCCTAGCTGACTGGGACTTGCTGCAAAAGTACGGATGGAAGAGGGAGAAAGGCGCTCACTGGCTGATCGACGCGTCAACATCAGAATGTGGCGACTTACCAACCTTGTCATGACTACCCTATTACCCAATCGTCTCATCGCCAGGCGCTGTTTCTGCTGGCTCTTCGAAACGGATGGCAATGCGGCGCAGTCCTTCACCTTCGTAGTGATGGTAGGCGACGATCGATGAGCCTGGAATCATGCGCAGATGACGTTGTACCTGTTGTAATAACGTTGGGGTATGGTCAAATGGTCCACTGACAATTAACCATACCCATGGAATCTGCTGCTCCACGTTGACACGTTTCATATTCTGACGGTCGGTAACGCTGGCCACGACCAGGCCCGTAGGATGGCTGTGATAGGCCCCCACAATCCTATCGGGATGGGCAAGGTAAACTGCTAGCATATCTTCGGGGGCAAATTCAAAGTACACCGGTGAGTCAAAGATATTTCGTAGCGGGTATGCCTCTTCTACATGCCAATTACCAGAATCGTCAATACTTCCTAGCAATAGTCCGCATGCTTCAATACGCCGGCGTTTGTACACATCAAGGAACAGCGTCTTGCGAGCAGCAGCGCTGATCGTAACTTCTACATTTGGCGGTTTTCCCATAGTATGATCTATTATAGACTACCCGGACATCATTTTCATCTCCGGCCAGTGATTGGTGGACATTTGGAGATACTGCCTGTCACCCTGAGCCCATGCGCTTCGCTCAGGGGAAACTCCGCGAAGGGTCTCTTCGTCCGGCGAGCCAGATCCTTCGCTGCGCTCAGGATGACAGCCAAGACCCCGCTCAAGTCCGCTCACGGGAAGCCTTCTCTCCAAATGTCCAGGTGATTAGCTTGATTAGAACATATCGTGATGTTCTTTGTGCTCGTGATGTTCACGTACCATGTCGATCACGATTGCCAGGGCGATCATGAATGGCGCATCTACACCTTGTGCGACATCAACGGCATAGCTGTCGCGGAAGATGGAGAATTGGCGGCCGATCTGCGCGAGCAGGTTGCTGTAATCGTCGGTGACGCTGAAATTCCAGCGCCAGATGTCACCGTTAACGTGGAGGGTGCCGTTACCGGTCTCGATTTTGAAGCCTTCGCCGAAAAGCCGGAACTGCTCATGCATGCTGGCCCAAGGCTGGCCATTGCGGTAAATTTCATAATGGGGCATGAGCGAGAGAACACGCTGCTTGATACGCGCGAGCTCCTGTCCTGAGTAGCGATCAAAGATGACCAGGTCATCGCCGATGTGAAAGAATTTGCCTCGCACTTCGAAAACAGCATTGCCTGCATCATCGCGCACGACGAAAGCTTCAGTAAGCGTCCATGCTCGTTCTCGGATATGGAAACGCATAAGAGTCACCTCCTGTTTACTATGATTTGAAGAATTGTTCAGCGGTATAGTATCGCAAGTCGCCAAAATGTAATACGCTGATATCGGGTACGAAGTTGTCCGGTTTCGGGCCGGCGGCATAATGTCCCTGCTGGACAAAAACCGTAGTCAGGCTCTTCCCCATAATCAACTTGCTGTCGGCGAGAATTTGCGGCTTATCATCGATCATGGCGTAATGGTCAGTGGGATACAGAGTAAGTATTTCCTGAAGATGCTCTTGCTTGTGCGTATAGATCAGTACGCGACCCTCCACTATTTCGGCAAGGTCGCTGTTATAAATCTTTTCTGGCTGGAAGGACATATCACCATCGGAGACGATCACCGTCAAGCCTAATGTACGGAGGTAGTGGAGTGTCTCCAGCGTGTGTGGGTAGAGGGCTTTGTGGAATGGGTAGTTATCGAAGAGCGAGTGTACATGGAGGTAGGTTTGCTCATCCAGTTCTGAAAGGGAGGTTTGTTCGCGCAGACGCTTAAGGGCCAGGGGAATATCGACAACACCTCTTTCCTGGCGTGCCTGTTCGTAAAGTTCCCAGAATCGATCTGTCAATGCATCGCCCATTTCCACTCTGAGGTGCTTGTCCAGGTCACTTTTTATAAAGTCGTTATCGATGAGTGTGTTGTCAACGTCGATTAAAAACACCAGGTTTGGCACAGGCTTTCCTTCTTTCTGCGATGTGGATACCACTACTTTCAGCGTTTATATCCCTCTGCAAGTGTAGATGGTGAAGTAGCGTGTGTCAAGCTCAATTGTATCGCGGCGCAGCGTGGTGGTAGTATTATAACAGGCTATAAGGCTGCTGACTATGCAAATAGTTGTAGAGGGATATGAGATGAAAACGATCACCGTCCGAACCAGGAAGAAAGATGAAGTGGTAGATATAATTGCTTGTTTCTGAAAACACATCCATAACTCCTGATAGCACAGAAGAAAGGCGAAATTATGACGCAGAACACTCGCATGAAGCTTGGCATTACGGTAGGCATCGGGGAAGGCTCCTTGCAAGGCCGGACGCCTACCTTCCGCGATATTCAGGCAATGGCGCAGGCCGCAGAGCAAGCCGGCTTCGATTCCCTCTGGGTGGCGGACCATCTCATCTACCGTTTCCCCGGTCAGGAGGAAAAGGGGACCTGGGAGGCTTTCACGATGCTCAGCGCATTGGCGGCGGTGACGACCCGCGTCACGCTCGGTCCGCTCGTGGCTTGTACGTCATTTCGCTCTCCCGCGCTGCTTGCGAAGATGGCCGATACTCTTGACGAGATCAGCGGTGGTCGCTTTATCCTGGGTCTGGGTGCGGGTTGGCACCAGCCGGAGTACGAGGCCTTTGGCTATCCCTTCGATCACCTGGCCAGTCGCTTTGAGGAAGCGCTGCAGGTGATCGCGCCGCTCCTACGCGAGGGAAAAGTCGATTTCCAGGGACGCTACTACCAGGTTCACAACTGCGTGCTGCGCCCACGGGGACCATCGCATGCTGGCCCACCGATCTTGATTGGTGCTCACCGTCCTCGAATGCTACAGATCGTCGCGCATTATGCTGATGCATGGAACACGGCCTGGCATGTAGATCCCGCAGTAGTTAAGCAGGGATACGAGGAGTTAAAGGAGGCATGCGCAGTGGTGGGGCGTGACCCGGCAGCCATCGAATTGACGGCCGGGACGGTGGTTAGCCTCCAGCCTGGTGAAAATGCCGCGCCGGAGAGAGTGATCTCAGGCTCACCAGAAGAAATCGCCAGCCGACTGCAAGGTTTTGCTGATGTGGGAGTGGCCCATCTTATTGTTATACTTGATCCGCTGAGTGTTTCGCATATAGAGCAGTTCGGTCGCATCGTTGAACTGCTGCGCAAAAGATAGCGTCGAAAAGCTACTGTAGGAGTATCCTGATGAGTGTCGAGGCAAATGCAGTAGCTTCTCCTCAAGTGGGAAGTTCCATCATGGCGTAGGAGATGACATCGTCTTGCGTCAAGGCCGCCCCTGCTGCCCATGCCCGGCTGAATGTCACTTCATCGAGGGCAGCACGCGCCGCTATCACGGTCTGATCGAAGGGTTCCTGTTCTGCTGGCGGCAGTGGGGTCTGTTCTTTCAGCCGGAGCGCTGTGGCGGTCGCGCAGAGCTGGAGGGCATGTTCGTAGTGGTGTTCTGCGCAGTCGAGGGCGGCCATCCCCTCCAGGCACCACGCGGTGTAGGTGGGATTGCGAAGCTGGCGATAGAGCCCAAGACTTTCTCGATAGCGTGCCCTGGCCAGTGGGTAATCCTGCTGCCTATATCAGCAAGACCCCCACCAGCAACCTGAGCATCGCCTACCTGATCATCAATTAAGAACGGACACGCGGGGCAGCAAGCTCCTGGGGGCCCTGGAAACTACTGCGTCTCCAGGGCCGCGTTCACCGTCTGAAGGGGCTTCTTCCACATGCATGCACGCTGTAGTAAATGACCGAGGGCACCGCGCTTCCCCGGCCGGGAGCTAGCTTCCCTGGGAGAGCTGAGCTTGCTGATCTCGACGGCTGCCGTCGCCCTGGCCGCCAGTCCTACAATCACACTCAATAATGGACCTGCAAATGCCTGGTGTGAAATTGCAATTGGAGATACTTTTTCATCTCCTCCACGAAGATCAGTGAGATCTCGCATTTCGTAACGCTTTCCGTAACGATTGGGGGACGCAAGGGCAGTACACTGATACCTGGAAACGTTCAGATGCTTGATGCGTAATATCAAATCCTTTGGAATACTTTTCATTTGTCTTACTGACAATAGATTTGACAGGTTGATTGTTTGAACGCAATAGAAAGTCATCAGCAGGATTGGATGTATAAGGAGAATCACTATGGTAGACCATCTGATGGATACACCCTGTACTGACAACGGAGAGCCATCCGCTGCTCGTGAGAATGTCCCAACAGCGTATCCTCCTGTCTCCTTTCTGTCAGCCCCATTGTATGGTGAGATGAGTCTCCCAGTGCTTGCAGCGCATTGTGTGAGGGAACTCAACAACTATCGCAGGGGAGAGCCATGCACAGATACGTATGGCGTCGAGTTGATACGCCGCGCGACCGTGCAAGGCGACCATGAGGCCTGGGCATGGGTGCAAGACTGCTTCGGTGAAATAGTGCTCAACTGGCTGCGTCGTCATCCTAAAAGAGCTCAAGCGTGTCGCCTGGAAAGCGAGGAGAACTATGTGGCTCAAGCGTTTGAGCGCTTCTGGCAGGCTACCGCCTCGAACCAACGGGTGGAATTCAGCACGCTCGCCGCTGCGTTGCAGTACCTGCGTGCGAGTTTGAATGGTGTCATCCTGGATACGCTACGGTCGTATGTGCGGCCAAGAGAAATCAGGTTGTCGGAGTCAGGAGAACCACACATGGAAGACGTGACTTCCAGCAGTGAGGTCTGGGACATCCTCAAGACGTTGCTTTCCAAGCCGCGTGAAGTGCGATTGGCCTACTTGCTCTTTCACTGTGGTCTCAAGCCCAGGGAGATTGTGCATTTTTGCCTACAAGAGTTTGATGATGTACGTGAAGTCTATTGTCTGCGGCGCACCATCATAGAACGATTATTACGAAACGCGGATCTCCTGCGATGGCGGCTAAGCTAATAGGGGTCACCATATCTACGGTGACCCCTTATAGACTGAGGCTGTTGCAGAATGCAATGAAAGAGGGCGATGACTCACCAGCTTCATGAAAGAAAATGAGGTATAATAACAGGCAAAGTTCAGCATTGCGTTCTTGGTGTCTACAGAAAGAGCATATTATACCTGTGTTACTCCTGGGAGGTTGGCGCTATGGAGAGGTCGGCAAAGCAGAGAACAATCTTAGTCATGCCTCCAGGGCAATCCGCTGCACCTGAGCGAGCAGCAACCAACAATCTCCCCGCCTATCTCACCCCGCTGATCGGCCGTGAGCAAGAGGTGCAGGCGGTATGTGCTTTGCTGCAGCGTCCAGAGGTGCGTTTACTGACGCTCACTGGTCCAGGCGGCGTCGGGAAGACCCGCTTGGGCGTGCAAATAGCGACTGAGGTGCTCAATGACTTTTCCGATGGTGTCTCCTTCGTCTCTTTGGCCCCCATCAGCGACCCCGACCTTGTCATCCCTACCATTGCCAAGACGTTCGATCTCATAGTTGGCGATGCGCCGCTCGAGCTTCTGAAAACCTCCCTGCGAGAGAAGCAACTCCTGCTGCTGCTCGACAACTTTGAGCAAGTGGTAGCTGCGGCACCTCTTGTGGTGGAACTGCTCGGCTCGTGCCCTCAAGTGAAAGCGCTCCTAACCAGCCGTATGGTGTTGCGCGTTCAGGGCGAATACGACTTCTCTGTGCAGCCGCTATCCCTGCCTGACCTCACACAGCTTCCGGGCATTGAGGCCTTACCGCACTATGCGGCAGTGGCACTTTTCCTGCAGCGGGCGCAGGCGATCAGGCCCGATTTTCAATTGATCAGCTCCAATGCACGGACTATTGCAGAGATCTGTACCCGTCTCGATGGGTTGCCCCTGGCCATCGAGCTGGCCGCGGCCCGCCTCAACCTGTTCTCACCTCAGGCTCTGCTGGCACGACTGGAGCATCGACTGGCCATCCTGACGAGTAAGAGACGCGATGTGCCTGCACGGCAGCAGACGTTGCGCGACACGCTTGAGTGGAGCTATGGCCTGCTCACTCCAGAGGAGCAGCGGCTGTTCCGCCGACTCTCCGTCTTTGTAGGGGGGTGCCAGCTTTCGGCAGTGGAAGCCGTCTGCACTGCGCTTGGTGACGTCTCAGCAAACCTCTTAGACGGGGTCGCGTCCCTGCTGGATAAGAGCCTGCTGCAACGGGCAGAGCGGGAGGGTGCTGAGCCGCGCTTGGTGATGCTGGAGACAATCCGCGAGTTTGGGCTGGAGTGCCTGGCAGCCAGCAGGGAGATGGAGGCCACCCAGCATGCGCATGCTGGCTACTATCTCGCGCTGCTGGAGAAGGCGTTGCAGAATGCCGTGGGTGCAGAGGAGTGGCGGTGGCATGCCCAACTAGAGCAGGAGTATGCTAACCTGCGCGCAGCACTGCAGTGGTCGGTGGAACAAGGAGGGGTGACGAGTGTGGAAACGGTCTTGCGGTGGAGCCAAGGACTCTTTCGATTCTGGGAGGTGCGGGGGGGAGTGAGTGAAGGGCGTCGCTGGTTGGAGCGAGCGCTGGCTCGCAGTGAGGATGGCGTAACATTAGGACGAGCGAGAGGATTTTTCTCTGCTGGGGCGCTGGCTTTCACGCAAGATGACTATGATCAGGCAGAGGCGCTGCTCAGGCAGAGCGAGCTGCTGTATCGGAAACTCGCAGACCCATCAGGCATCGGTGCGGCTCTTCAAAAGTTAGGGCAGGTCGCCATAGCACGGGGCAACTATGCCCTGGCACGTTCTCTGACTGAAGAGGCTTTGGCACACTTCAGGGAGGCGGGTGACAAGTGGAGCCAGTTTGGCACACCCTTAATACCTGAGAGCAACGAACCGGGCGACAAATGGACGATGTATTTTATCTGCTTAGCGCTTGATAACCTGGTACGTGTCGACATCGTACAAGGTGAGTATGCTGAGGCCCGCTCTCTTGCAGAGGAATCCCTGGCACTCTCCAGGCCGATAGATGACCGCAGGAACATGGTAACCTCGCTCTTCCACCTGGCGCTGTTGACCTTCTCGGAAGGGGAGCAGACGGGAGCACACGCTCTGGTAGAGGAGAGTCTGACCATCTCGAGAGAGATCCACTTCAAGTGGGGTCTTGCCCTCTCGCTCGGCCTCCTGAGTCTGATGGCCCTCCAGCAGGGCGATGAGGCAGCCGCCTATGAACTGCTCAAAGAATCCTTGACGATGCGCAGGGAGGTGGGAGATCGCTGGAAAATTCGCTGGGGCCTCTACTGCCTGGGATGGGTGGCCTTCGCGCGCTGGGACAGTGCGGTAGCACGTCTTATGTACGAAAAGTTGCTCAAAGTCCTCAGGCGCTTGGACGACAGAGAACTACTTGCCACTTGCCTGGAGGGATTGGGAAGTGTAGTAGCGTCGCAGGGAGCTGTAGAGAGACCGCAAGGCGATCCTTTTGTGGGTAAGCGACCCTGGGAGGCTGCCACTCAGTGGGCAGTACGGCTCTGGGGCATGGCAGAAGCGTTCCGTGAAGTCAGCTGCATGCCTCTCCTTCCTGGCCAAAACCCCGCCTATGAGCATACAGTCACTACCATACGCGCCCAATTTGGCGAGGAGGTGTTTGCAACGCTCTGGTCGGAGGGAAGGTCCATGACGCCCGAACAAGCTAGCGCAGCACTTCAACGAGCAGAGATGCCACAGCAGGATCTTTCAGCGAAGCCATCAGCAACCTACCCTGCTGGACTGACACAACGTGAGGTCGAAGTACTGCGCTTAGTGGCAAAGGGATTGACGATCACCCAGATCGCAGAACAACTTATGATTAGTTTCCATACTGCCAATGCCCACGTGCGTTCAATCTACAACAAGCTGGAAGTCACCTCACGCAGTGCCGCAACTCGTTATGCTATTGAGCATCACCTCTCCTGAAGATAAGATCTCCTCTACTAGCCAATCGAAACATCTTGCGAACCCCTACATAACTGTCCAGCTCATTCATGCTACACACTCTGTTTCCGGTCACTCATGACGAGAGGGCAAATAGCATGTTCATGTGATGCGTCTGCCGTGTCCATCAATTACACTGGAAGCAGAAGTTTTCACGCTCTTCCCTATCCGTGCTGTCCAGCACTGAAATGCACACGAGCAGTTCACACGGAGGGAATCGCACAGGTACTTATTCGCACAACAGTTTGACCTATCAACAGGAGAAGTTATCATGAGAAAACCTTCCTTCTTCTTGGTCTGGACACTGAGCAGACTCTTGTTCCTGAGTCTCCTCTTTACGGCGTGCGGCGGAAGCAGCGTGGATTCCTCTCCTGCTCCGGCTCTCTCGCTCATGCACGACCAGGTGTATGCGCTGGCGTGGTCACCCAATGGCACAGACCTGGCAACTGGCGGCAAGAACGGCATCATCCAAGTGTGGAATACGAAGAGCAAGACCCTCCTCGCCGCTGCTGAGAAGCGTTTCGGCGAGGTGTATGCGCTCGCCTGGTCGCCCGATGGCACGCGCCTAGCCTCTGGCGGACAGGATCAGATCATCCATCTCTGGAATCCCATGACAGGCAAGCAGTTGGTCGCCTACCGGAGTACCTTCAGTACAGGAGTAGTGTTAGCGGTCGCCTGGTCGCCCGATGGCAGCTACCTGGCCTCGGGCAGCAACAATGGGATCGTGCAGGTCTGGGATACTCGCACACGCATACTCGTGTTAGCCTACAGCAATTTCAGCGGTGAAGATGAAGTGACGCACCTGGCCTGGTCTCCCGATGGACAGCTGCTGGCTTCAGCCAGCACGGATCGCACCGTTCATATCTGGAGCATCAAAACAGGCGCGCTCCTGCTCTCCTACCGCAGGCATCGCGATGAAGTGTGGTCTGTGGCGTGGTCGCCAAACGGTAGGTACCTGGCCTCTGCTTCCTGGGACGGCACGGTACAGGTGTGGGATGCGCGGACCGGACGGTCGCGTTTGACCTACCTGGGGCATACGGCTGGCGTTTGGGCGGTCGCCTGGTCACCCGATGGTCGCTACCTCGCTTCGGCGAGTAAGGATCAGACGGTGCAGGTGTGGGATGCTCTGACAGGCAAGCGGTTCTTGGTCTACCAGGGGCATGCCGCAGAGATATGGGCGGTCGCCTGGTCGCCTGATGGCAAGCGCATCGCGTCGATAGGTGTCGGGGGCCTGGTACAACTCTGGAATGCGACCACAGGAAAGCAAGACTGGCTGCTTCACCTCTAGTGAGGTTCAACTTGAGGGCTTGCTTGATAAGCTTCTCTTTCTCCCTGCTCCGGGTGTCTTGGGTGGGGATAAGGCGCAGGTGGGCTGCGCAGGCGACTTCGACCGAGAGCATCCTTCCTGTTTGCGCAGGAGATAAGGAGGAGCATGATGTATTATCGTGTCGCGATCCATGTGGATCAGGTGCCTCATTGGCAGTGGAGGTCAACCGCGCTGAGTGAGTTTTCTGCCCTGTTTCAGTTGCTCAGGCTCTATCGCGCTCTCCCGCAGGATCACCTGCGTGTCTTCTCTTCCTCTTCACGTGAGGAGTTGGACGAGTTGCTGGCGCGCGAGAACAACGGAGATGGGTCCGGCTCTGCGACGGCCGCACAGTTCCTGCAGGAGCGGAGGATAGGCGGACGAGCAATGACTCAGGGAGCAGCAGAACCTCGGCAACACGGGACGGGGGAGGACCAGGTGCTAAGCTCCTTCGCTGTCAGCACCCAGGCAGCATCCAACGCGATCAACTTGCGAGAACCCCTGCGAGCTGAGGGCAGCCTGAGTGCGTTGGAGCGCAGACGGCTCGAACTGGAACGTGGGGCGGGTGGGGATAATGATAGGCCGTACACGTTCACCCTGCCAGCCTGCATGCCACAAGTTCTGGCCTGGGTGAGGTTGCTGATGTGGGTACGGAATGGCGCATTATCTCCGTAAGCGGTAGGTGGAGTGGCGCTGCGTAAGGAACGAGTGTGTGTACAGCAATGTGAGCGTTTGTAACGCTTACCGTAACGATTATGAGACGTTGACATGCTACGATGAGAGTCAGCAAGACCTGCTACGATGCATGATAGTTCGCAGCTTTGTATGAGAGAGCATAGCCGAACAGTAGGTGCAGAACAGGAGCAAGAGACGAACTGCAGTTGAAGCTAGGGGGTTTCACATGATCTACTATCGCATGGCTATACAGGGCAGCCAGTCAGCCGCATGGCGCTGGAAGTCAAGCCCGCTCACCTCGCTTGATGGGGTGCTGGGCTTGCTGAGAATGTATCATTGTATGCCCAAGGAGCGCATCCGCGTGTTTCTGTCCACCTCGCCTGAGCAGATGGATGTGATGCTTAGCCGGGAAAATCTAGGATTGCTCTCAACTGCCGTCGCCGTCGATCAGCTCTGGGACATGCACCGCATGAGTTGGGTCGAGGTAAGGCGCTTGGAGGTGGAACTCGGTGCGGGGGGCGACCATGATTGTCCATACACCTTTAGCTTGCCCACCTTCATACCGCAAATCCTTGCCTGGACCAAGCTGTGTGCGCACGTAGAGCGTAGTGGGTTAGAACTGTAGGCAGTTCCTATGGCTGGGACCTTGTGCGCTAAAAACCATCTCTTCTGGCGTCTAAAGACGTGGTAAACGATGAAAGATAGATGTCTAGCTCCTGCAACAGCTATGTGTGTGCGAGGCCGGGCCGAAGAGTTGCCATCCACTGTTTTGTCTAAACGAAGAAGAGTAACAGGTGATATCCAATGAACATAGTATTCTTAACCACTGCTCATAATAGTTTAAGTCAGCGTGCGTTTGTGGAGTTGGTCGAGCGCGGGCACCGGGTGCTCGTGGTGATCGCCTCCAGCGAAGCAGTGATGATCGAGGCGGTCGAGCGCGAACACCCCGACCTGATCGTTGCTCCTATGTTAAAAAAAGTGATCCCTGCGTCCATCTGGCAAAACCATACCTGCATTATCATCCATCCAGGCATCAAAGGAGATAGAGGGCCATCTTCCCTGGACTGGGCCATCCTCAATGCATACGAGGAATGGGGGGTCACCCTGTTGCAAGCAGACGCTGAAATGGATGCTGGCCCTATCTGGGCTGCGCGTACTTTTGCCATGCGAGCGGGTAGTAAGAGTGACCTCTATCGACACGAAGTCACGGAAGCGGCCATCCAGGGGCTGTTAGAAACGATAGCAAAAGTTGAGAGCCACACCTTTCTCCCGGAACCCCTGGATTACGGTAAAGAAGAGGTCAGAGGCCGTTTGCAAGCCCCGATGAAGCAGGCTGATCGTGCCGTCGACTGGCGCGAGTCGACCGCGTCTGTGCTCAAGAAGATTCGTTGTGCGGATAGTTTTCCAGGCGTCTTAGATACGGTATTGGGCATGTCGTGCTATCTGTATGGCGCTCATGCAGAAGGGGTACTCAAGGGGGTACCCGGCGAGATCCTTGCCACACGCGATGGAGCGATCTGCCGGGCAACGGGGGATGGCGCCGTGTGGATTACGCACTTGAAGAGGAAAGGCACCGGCGAACAGGTCTGCTTCAAGTTACCGGCGACGCAGGTGCTTGGCGAGCGCCTGGCTGCTGTCCCAGAGGCTCCTGTAGCAATAGACGGGCCCTACGACGGGCTGACCTACCGTGAGATGTGGTATGAGGAAAGGCAAGCAGCCGGCTATCTCCACTTTGCGTTTTACAATGGAGCCATGAGCACGGAGCAATGCCAGCGGCTGCGAGAGGCGTTCCTGTGTGTACGTCAGCGACCAACCAAAGTGATTGTGTTGATGGGTAGTCCTGACTTCTGGTCAAACGGTATTCATTTGAACGTGATTGAAGCTGCCGAGGACCCGGCGCACGAGTCGTGGCGCAACATCCATGCCATGAATGACCTGGTGCGGGAGATCATCACCACCGACTCGCACCTGGTGATCGCTGCCATGCAGGGGAATGCAGCGGCAGGGGGAGTGATCCTGGCACTGGCGGCGGACCTGGTCTATGCCAGAAAAGGCATTGTGTTCAATCCGCATTATAAGGGGATGGGCAAGCTGTATGGATCGGAATATTGGACGTACTTACTCCCGAAGCGGGTAGGAGCAACAAAGGCGCGCGAACTGACCGAAGCCCTGCTGCCGATCAGCACCGGGACTGCACAGCAGATCGGGTTAATCGATGCTGCTTTTGAGGAGGATGCAGCTAGCTTCCGCCAGCGCATCAGACGGCTGGCAGAAGAGCTTGCCAATAGTGATCTCTACGAGTATATGTTGGAGGCAAAGCGTCACACCCGGCAAACCGATGAGGCAAGCAAGCCGTTACAGGCGTACCGGGAGGAAGAATTGCAGCAGATGTGGCTGAATTTCTTTGGAGCCGATCCAAGCTATCACCTGGCACGCAAGCGCTTTGTGTACAAAGGCCTCATGCCTGCGGTGGCCAGCAGCGTCTAAAAGAAATTTGTTAGATAACATTGCTCTGCATTTTCTGATATAATCAGCATATCGGAGAGCCTGGTACTGTATAGGTACGCACAAAAATATGAAGGTCATCTTTCGCAGCAAGGATTTTGCCAGTATAGACGGAGCAGGGCTGGGTTTCAACAACAGGCGCCCAATGGCTACACCATGGCACTATCAGGGACGTGTCCAGCATCGCGACTGGCATGGCACCTACCAATGCCACTGGGATGGCCCCGAGATTACCTGGACTGTCCAGGGTGACCAGCGACTTTTTGGACTTGCAGCGGCGTTGAAATCCAGGGGCTATAGTGTTGATGTGAAGCAAGAAGAAGAATGATGAATAGAATAGAGACTGAGAACGAACAGAAGCGCGTATTATTGCTGATGTCTCCTGCTACTTACCGGGCAGGGGCCTTTTTGAATGCGGCCAAGCAGTTGAATCTTGAAGTTGTGGTGGGGATCGATCTGCCTGAGACGCTGAGCGAGTACTGGCATGTACCGCTTGGGCTGGACTTTATGGATTACGAGGCCTCTATGCGCACGATTGTCGAGTTTGCCCAGGAGCATCCTCTCCACGCGATTATCTCCGTTGATGATGCGGCGACAGAGCTGGCGGCGCGTGCCAGCGCAGCGCTGGGCCTGGCGCATAACTCGCCGCGAGCTGCCGAGGCGGCGCGTGATAAACTGCTGATGCGTACATTAATGTCAGCGGGTGGCGCACCATGCCCTATCTTTCGCCCGTTTTTATTGAGCGATGACCCGGCCTGGATTGCCGGGCAGGTTAGCTATCCCTGCGTGGTGAAGCCGCTACGACTTTCGGGCAGTCGCGGGGTCATCCGTGCCAACGATCCCGCCGAATTTGTAGCCGCTTTCCGGCGTTTAAAGCGGTTGCTCATTGCTGAGGGCAATGCGGAGCAGGAGACCTCGATTCTCGTCGAGGACTTTATTCCGGGCTTCGAGGTTGCCCTGGAGGGCATGCTTACACATGGCAAGCTAAAGGTGCTGGCGCTCTTCGATAAGCCTGATCCGCTGGATGGCCCGTTCTTTGAAGAGACCATCTACACAACGCCCTCCAGTTTGCCTGCCGGCGTGCAAGAAGAGATCGCCGGGTGCGTTGCGACGGCCGCTGCTTCGCTTGGGCTGCAAGAAGGGCCTGTGCACGCGGAATTGCGCGTCAACGAGCAAGGTCCCTGGATGCTGGAGATTGCCGGGCGCTCCATTGGGGGACTTTGCTCGACTGTCCTGGAATTTGGCTCCGGCATGTGCCTGGAAGAACTGATTTTGCGTCATGCCATCGGGGAGGAGATCACGGCGGTTGAGCGAGATGAGCGTGCCGCAGGCGTGATGATGATCCCTATACCTTCGTCCGGTATGCTCAAAGGTGTGCATGGTGTGGAAGAGGCGCTGGAAGTGCCTCTCATCACCGGTGTTGAGATTACCGCCAAGCTGAATTACGCGCTCGTGCCACTCCCTGAAGGTGCGAGTTACCTGGGGTTTATCTTTGCACGAGGGGATACGCCTGCCCAGGTAGAAGAGGCCATTCGCAGTGCGCACAAGCTGCTGAAGTTTGATATCAGGCGCGAGATAGCTGTGCTGAATGCGGTCTAAACTTTGACGGTTATCGCGTCATTTTTTAGCCATGCGGGTAGTTTGGGTTGTCAATAAGCTCGATCTCATCTGGATGGCCTGGTTCATGCCCCTCGGCAAAGAAGCTATGTTCGGTGAAGTCAGAGTTAGCTGTTTGTTCAGGGATGAGGTCGGTGGTTTCCGCCTGGGAGCTGATAATAGAACCATGCTCGAGCACGGTGCCGGGAGGAAGATCAGCGTTGTTGGCTCCATTGTTAAACAGAATGCCGACGGCGTCCTGCTCTCTATCCTCGGCCTGGACTGTGACGATAATACGGCTATCTGCATGACTGTGGAACTCTTCTGCTGCTTGCGGGATGTAGAAGGTTAACTGTACCTGGTCTTCTTTAAATCCGGCCTGTTTGAGTTCCTCTACGGCATGATCTGCCCCGGAACGATCTCTAAAAACGCCAACTATGTCTGATTGATCAGTAGCTCCCACGAGTTGCCTCCTTTCAGATTGGAAGAGATTGCGTCCTACAAGACTACTATACCATATTGACGTTTCTGCTGATCATTAACTATAATGCACCTGGTTGCTGTTTCATCAATCGAGCCAATCATGCCTGGAACAACCTGGACCATCAATTATACGTTCTCGCCTACTTCCGCGGGCAGATACGAGATGGCCTGCCAGATGGACCACCATTACCAGGCAGGAATGAGACTACCGATAGCTGTCACCGGGTAAAGCAAGCTTCAATTGCTACACCTTTTGCGCAAACTCGACCGGGCGATGCGCTGATTTCCTGTTTTTCTGGAATTGTGAGGAGAGTATATAAGAATGGACCAATTTGCTTCAATCAACCAGGGGCAACAGCCGGTGCTGTTCATGGGTGAGCCGTTGGGGCAGGCACGGGCAGCGATGGTGATGGTACATGGACGAGGAGCCACAGCGGAAGATATATTAGAGCTGGCCGTTGAACTGAATCGCACAGGTTTTGCGTACCTGGCGCCCCAGGCTGCGAACAATAGCTGGTACCCGCAGAGCTTTCTCGCTCCCATAGCCAGCAATGAGCCGTGGCTTTCGTCAGCACTGGACAGGCTCAGCACGGTGCTCCAGCGGGTAGAAGAGGGAGGTATTCCACGCGAGCGTACGATCCTGCTGGGCTTCTCGCAGGGGGCATGTCTCGCGCTTGAGTTTGCGGCACGCCACGCACAACGTTATGGCGGTGTAGCGGCGCTGAGTGGGGGATTGATTGGGCCTGATGGTACCCCGCGTGATTATCCCGGCTCGTTTGCTGGTACGCCCGTTTTTCTGGGATGCAGCGACCGGGACCCCCATATTCCGAAGGAGCGGGTGCAGCAATCCGCCGAGGTATTACGACGACTGGGCGCGGATGTGACGATGCGCCTGTACCCGAATATGGGGCATATGGTGAACCAGGATGAGATCGATTTCGTGGGCGGCATGATGGCGGCGCTCATCCCGTCGCAGTAGAGTGAGGCAATTTCAGCAGGAGGTGCGTTGATGGACGAGTTTCGTTATACCAGCTATGCCCAGGAGATCATCTTTGGTGCGGGTTCGCTCGCCAGGTTGGGTGAGGCGGTTGAGCGTTTCTCATGGAGGCGCTTGATGCTCTGTTCGACCGGCTCGCAGCGGAGGAATGGGCATATTGGGGTGATTGAGAACGTGCTGGGAGAACGGCTGGTGGCCAGCTACGAATCCATTGCCTCTCACGTGCCTGATGTCCAGGTGGCTGAGGCGTCGGCACTGGCGTACGAGGGCAAGATTGACGCGGTGATTGGCCTGGGTGGAGGGAGTTCGATCGGCATGGCGAAAGCCGTCAGTTTGGCTGTGGAGGAGAAACGCAGCGGCCGGCCAGCCAGAG
>WNFA01000679.1_pt1 | contig 38612 bp, 44 predicted proteins | sample 5400481 | NCBI WGS metagenome assembly WNFA01 (sample SAMN13153340, study PRJNA577476) | soil metagenome | isolation source: 120 cm saprolite under Douglas fir tree site 2 hole 1 replicate 2 | place: USA:California | collected 2015-04-18 | reverse complement strand
GATCGAATACCGTCTTGCGAAAGTACCCGTACCATTTCTTTCCACGGGAAACGACCCAACCCCTTTGATACGACTTACCCATTCATTCCTCAGTTTCTGCGGGGGAACAAGTGGGCCTGCACCCATTTTACGCGCGCTTTCGGCGGATTTGAGTGAGGCGTTCCCGTTCGTCGATGAACTCTTCAATTCGGCTCGCCCGATAGCGGAGAGTCCCATCACCCATACGAATAACCGGAAGGTACGGGGCTTTGCGTGACGAGTGGTCCCACACCCAGTCTTTTGTGACATTCAGTCGCTGAGCGACATCCTCCGCTGTTAGCAGAGGATCCCCCTCTTGCCCATACCCAGCGTGACGAACTCTCTTTGGATTTTCGGGCTGAGCGTTGGAGACCGCGTCCAGGTCGGTGACTGGCGTTGATGGAGCTTCAGTAGATGACCTTGGGAACGGGATCGTAGAATTGGCTGGCATGCATCACCTCTTGAGCCAACTTGACCCAGTCCTGCCGCCCTGTCCAATAACTTTTCGGAACAATGTTATTCCTGTCGGGAATAACAGATAGCAAGGCGCTGATTCTCACCTTAAAATCTCCTCGAACTCTCAGATTTGCGGAAGCAATCGAGCTCAGAGCATGTGACTTACGGGGATGCCCGTTTTTTAAGAAAAAGCTAAGAGACATTGATTCACCACTCGCGCGATCCTTCTCGTGGCGATGTCGGTACCGATTCGGACCATCGCCGCAAGTCGTGCAAACGGCGGGTGAGTAATCGAAAGCTTAGCGAAACGATGACTGCTATGTCTCTTGTCGAGAGGTGGATGAAGATTTCTGCGACGAGTCGCGACAACAATGCTGCCGCCCGAATCACTCTGACTTAATTCTGTTATTCCTCCCAGGAATAACAGGCTGCCCAGATTTCATTGGACAGCGTGATTGAGTGCGACTAGCCTTCCGCCACAAGCAGCCGTCTTAGGCTGCTCTGCCCGGAGGCGCACACGTCATCACGTTGGCTCCAATTTAGTCTCAGCGAAGCCAACACCTACGTTGCCGCCAATCCGCTGCGCTCTGGCAGACGCAACCGCACCAAAGAGAGCATTGACACGGTGTGTGATCGGCACCTTGATTCCGATATCGGGGAGTCCGACCTCAATTCGCTCCCGGCCTCCGGTACAGTTCCCACGTCAACCGCGATCCTCTCGACATCGCGAGGCAAATATCCGATCCTCTGGCGCGTTGTCGGTTTTGCCTTCACCCACCGGGAAAGCACGCTTAAACTGCGCACCATCGTCTTAGGCAGCTATCTCGATTGCACCGGCTGCAAACGGATTCTCCACCTGCAAGGATTGCCGAATTGCGAGTACGATCCGGCGTATCCATTTACCGTCGAACACCCTTGCGATTCCACTTGGAATCCCGCTGGCCGTCGGTTGGATATTTCAGCAACGAACACCATGCTTTGCCTCGCGCAATCCCATTGCGAAAGTGTCTCGGTGAGTACACGAATTCCGAACACGATTGGGCGTGGATTCTGCACGCGCTTGCCCATGTAAATGGTGTGGTGGAGTGGTGACCAAAGGAGCCTGCAGCGGGGGTGTCGTGCACGGGTTTTACGCAGGTATTGAGGGCATGCTCCTGCATTCGATTTCGTGGTGGTGCGAAAACGGTGCTTCGCACCGGATGTATGTTGACACTCCACCCCTTCGAGGGTGCTGCAGAGCGTTCCGGGGCGCTCCAGAGCGACCGGTTCCGAATGAATGACTTGCGGTTTTGAAGGCGCTGCAGAGCGCCCCAAGTTTACTTGCGAAAAGAGGTAACTATGACCGAAGAAATCACATCTGCGAAGAAGAACGGGTCGCAAAATTTCCGGATTCACACTGCCAGCACGAAGGTGACTCAATCGGAGTTGAATGAGCTCGAACGCGCGGCGACGGAGCGCGGCATCCGGCTTGGCGAATGGATCCGCGAGGTGCTCTTTCGAGAGCTTCGCGGCAGCGATCAGATGAACTCCGGTAGCCACATCAACTACGGATATCGACTCCTAGCAGAGGTGGTTGGTATGCGAGTTTTCCTGAACCACGTACTTTCTATCATGTCACGCGGGGAGTGGCTGGACGCTGAACAATACCAGGAAATCCTGCGGCAGGTGAAGGCGAAGAAACATGGATGGGCTCAAGAGCTTTTGGCGGAGCAACCACCAGATACGCACGGATAAGACTCATCGCGACCATTCCCTGGATGCGCGAGCGTAGCCGAGGCGCGGTCTGTGTCAAGGCTCTGCGACCGCTACGCGGCGGACGTTGTCCGGCCTTGACACAGACCGCTACAGCCTCGCCTTCCGTCTCCGACTATCCGGGAATGGCAGCATGAGATGAAGCTGCGCGCACCCCGACGGCACTTCAGTATCCCGCGACGTGCAACCAGCGAACCTGCCATTTGTGCGTGGGGGAATGTGCTTCCCTAGAAACGAACATTCCGTACGAAGATTTACACAGTTAGCATGGAAGAAAATGTGTGTAGGTACTGCATCCATGAATTCCGACCTTCTAGGTACCACCCGGATCAAAAAGTCTGCAGCTCACGAGATTGTCAGCGCCGCCGCCGCACAGAGTACCATCGGAAAAAGTTTGTTGAAGATGCCGCTTATCGAGAGCAATGCCGCGACAGTCAACAAAAGTGGCGCGAGAAAAACCCCCACTATATGAAGCGCTATTGGGCAGACCGGCGATCCGGCGACCGTCTCAATACAAAACAATCCCTAACGTCCGAACTAAACCGGCTCCTGAAATTGGTAAAGAACAACTCGGCTGTCGATCTTCGTTCGCTGGATGCAAGCATTTGGCTTGTCTCTACAGATGGGTTCTGTGAAAAGAACAACCTTGCTTCCGCCAAAATCATCATTGTGCAAGGTATTCCACACTCCACGGGCTAGGATCGGGTCAGTAAAGAACATCTCTTTGAACCTAGCTTCGCACCCGTCATATAACTATTACTGTTCGGAGAATCCAGCATTGGGCGTTAAGGCAGTTGCCTTCCGGGTGGCCACGCCGGCCAGCGGTCCGCAAGAGCAGCCATGACTCTTGCAGGGCGCGCCCCAGCTCCCATCGCCGGAAATCCGCGCATTCGGGCGACTGACAGCCATGGAAGAAACAGGACAACAGAAGCCTTTAGCGTCGGAACAAGGTCATGGCGCAACCCGCGTCGTGGAATACGTCCGCATGTCAACCGAGCACCAACAATACTCAACTGATAATCAACGGAAAGTCATCCAGCAATATGCCGAAGGCCGAGGAATGATCATCACGCGGACATACACGGATGCCGGCAAAAGCGGCCTTCGAATTGACGGTCGAGATGCGTTGAAAGAGTTGATTCGCGATGTGGAGAATGGCCAAGCGAATTTCAGTGCAATTCTTGTCTACGATGTCAGCCGTTGGGGACGATTCCAGGATGCCGACGAGAGCGCCTATTACGAGTACATTTGCCGACGCGCGAAGATTGATGTGCACTATTGCGCCGAGCAATTTGAGAATGATGGCAGCCCCATTTCGACAATCGTTAAGGGCGTGAAGCGGGCCATGGCCGGTGAGTACAGCCGCGAGCTTTCCGCCAAGGTCTTTATCGGGCAATGTCGCCTTATCGAACTCGGATTTCGCCAGGGCGGCTCAGCAGGGTTTGGGCTTCGTCGGATGCTGCGTGACGTGACCGGCCAACACAAGGGAGTGCTCAACCGGGGAGAACAAAAGAGCATCCAGACGGACCGCGTCATTCTTGTTCCAGGGCCGCCCGAGGAAATGGAAATCGTTCGTTGGATGTACCGCATGTTCGTGGAAGAAAGAATGCTCGAATCAAGACTCGCCAAGATGCTGAACGAACGCGGCATTACCACAGATTTGGGGCGGGCCTGGACTCAAGGAACCATTCACCAGATCTTGACGAACGAGAAGTATGTTGGCAACAACATTTACAACAGAATGTCCTTCAAGCTGAAGAAGAAACGCGTTCTAAATCCGCCCGAGATGTGGATTCGTAGCGATGCTGTATTCGAGTCGATTGTGCCAGCCGAACTGTTCACGAGGGCGCAGACCATCATTCGCGAACGTAGCCGCAAATACAGCAATGACGAATTGCTCGGGCAACTTCGCGGCTTGTTGGATCGCGAAGGCCGTCTCTCTGGTCTTCTGATCGACGAGACTGACGGGATGGCTTCCAGTTCGATCTATCGCGGCCGGTTTCGCAGCCTGATCCGGGCATACGGATTGATCGGGTACACGCCCGAACGCGATTACGAGTTCATCGAAACAAACCGTCAGCTGCGCCTGATGTATCCCAAGATCATTGCCGATGTCATTGACAACATTCGCCAACTCGGAGGCGCTGTGAGTAGTGACCCCACCACCGACTTGTTGGTGGTGAATGACGAATTCACCGCAGCTCTCGTTATCGCGCGATGCCGCCAAAGAGACTCAGGAGCGTTTCGATGGTTAATTCGCATGGATGCCGGTTTGAACCCAGACATCACCGTTGCAGTGCGAATGGCCGCCGATAATCAGAGCCCTCTGGACTACTATCTCCTGCCGAGTCTCGACATGACCTTTGAGAAACTGTTGCTCGCCGAAGACAACGCGGTCAGTTTAGATACATATCGCTTTGTCACCCTTGATTTCTTTTTTGGCATGGCCCAGCGCGCACGGATACCGGGGGCCGCATGAACGATACCGCGCCGACCGTTCAGATGATCCCCATAGATCAAATAAATGTCCTTAATCCGCGAAGCCGGAACAAGGTCGCTTTCCAAGGCATCGTGGCCAATATTTCCAGTCTTGGTCTCAAGAAGCCCATTACCGTCGCTCGTCGGATCGAACCCACAGATGGCAAACCATACGATCTGGTGTGCGGCCAAGGTCGCCTTGAGGCCTTCATGGCGCTAGGCCAAGTTGAGATCCCTGCAATTGTGAAGGAAGCATCAAGAGAGGAATGCTTCTTAATGAGCCTGGTAGAAAACATTGCGAGGCGCCAAATCCGCCCGCTAGAGTTGCTCCGAGAAATCGACGGTCTGAAGTTGCGGGGTTATAACACAACTGAGATTGCGAAGAAAATTGATGTTGCGAAGAGCTATGTTGTGGGAATCGCACATCTGTTGAAAAACGGCGAAGAACGTCTTCTTCATGCCGTCGACAAAGGCCGGATACCGCTGTCGGTTGCGATGCAGATCGCGAACGCGGACGAGGACGGCATGCAGCGAGCCCTCTGCCAGGCCTATGAAGATCAGACTCTCCGGGGCCGCAAGCTGCTCACCGTTCGCCGCATCATAGAACTGCGCAAAGCCAACGGCAAACGTTCGACCCCAGGTGTCCGACGTAGAAATAACGGCCTGCAGTCAGCAGAGTCGCTCGTTCGTGTTTATCGTCAAGAAGCCGACCGTCAAAAGCTCCTGGTGAAGAGGTCGCAGCTGACGGAGCACCGGTTGCTGTTCATCGTATCCGCTCTAAGAAATCTTTTCCGCGATGAGAACTTCATCACATTGTTGCGAGCTGAAGGACTGGAGTCGCTGCCCGCTTACCTTGCGGAAAAGATTCAGATCACCGAAAGGGCTTGAATATGGCTAAGCAGGTTTCCATCGCGTTTAATCCTCAAGGGCTTGTGGTGCCGATCACAAACATCTTGCCACTCAAGCAAGTAAAGCCTGTCATGCGGTCCAGCCAAAAGTACCAGCAGGTCCTTTCTTCCGTGCGCGAAGTCGGCATCATTGAGCCCCTGATCGTGTTCCCACACAACGGCCAGTCCGACACGTATTTATTGCTGGATGGTCACGTGCGGCTTGAGGTCTTGCGGCAGATCGGCGAAACCCATGCGCGCTGCCTAGTCGCGACTGACGATGAAACCTACACATACAATCGGCGTGTAAACCGGATGGCCACAATTCAGGAACACAATATGATCCTGAAAGCGATTCGGCACGGCGTCTCGGAAGAACGGATCGCCAAGGTGCTGAAAGTGGATGTGGCTATCATCCGACAGAAGCGGGACCTGTTGAATGGTATCTGCAAGGAGGCCATCGAGATCCTCAAGAATAAACACGTGTCGCTAGGAGCATTCGCCTTTCTACGAAAGCTAAAACCAATGCGCCAGATTGAGGTAGCCGACCTGTTGGTGGCGACGGGGAACTTCTCGGTGCCTTATGCAAAAGCTCTTCTGGCAGCCACCCGCTCTGACATGCTTGTCGATCCTGACAAACACAAAGTAGTCGAGGGCCTGACCCCGGAACAGGTCGCGAAAATGGAAAAAGAGATGGAAGTTTTGCAACGCGATTTAGGGCTGATTGAGGAATCTCATGGAAATCAGGTCCTCAATTTGGTCCTAGCGCGCGGCTATCTGGCGAAGTTGCTCGGCAATGCCCGTGTTGAGCGGTACCTTGGCCAGCACCATGCAGATATCTTTCGCGAACTACAATCGGTCTCGGAGAGTTCTTCATTGGAGAACTGAAGTTGATCCGTCGCGATGGGGAAGCTTCCAGCAACAAAGGCGTATTTTTGGTTCCAGACTGAGACTTGAGTATAGAACCCAATTAGGGTACACTCGTACCCATTATGAGTACAGGAGGGCATTACGAGGTCGCGGGCCGAGGGCTTTTTGGCCAGACGCGTAGCGCGCTGCTGGCCATGCTTTACGGCCACGCAGATCAGTCATTCTACCTGCGCCAGCTTGTCAGGGCAGTTGGTGCCGGCCACGGTGCTCTTCAGAGAGAGTTGAAGCACCTAACGGAGATGGGCCTCATTGTGAGAACGGTTCAGGGAAATCAGGTCCTATATCGCGCAAATTCACTAAGCCCGATTTTTGCGGAAATTAAGAGTCTGATATCCAAGACGGTGGGCATCCACGATGTCATTCGTTCGGCTCTTGCGTCTTTGGGAGCAGAGATTCAAATTGCTTTCGTGTACGGTTCGGTTGCGCATCAGAAAGAGCGAGCGGATAGTGATGTGGATTTGATGGTTTTGGGTGATGCACCATTCAGCGACGTTGTTGCCGCGCTGAGTCCGGCACAGCGAGCGCTCGGCAGGGAGATCAACCCGACCGTGTTTCCGGTGTCTGAATTCCGATCAAAGCTGGCGGCGGGGAACCATTTCTTGCGCAGTGTAATGAAAGAGAAGAGACTTTTCGTGTTGGGGACCGAGAATGAGCTTGCAAAGTTGGCTTCAAAATAGTTGGTTGGTTCAGCACACAACAAGCCCTGAAGAGATCAAAAACCTGTTGGCGATTTCGGATCGGGATCTCTCGGCTTGCCAAGTGAAACAGTTGCCCGCCGACTGGCGGTGTACGATCGCCTACAATGCGGCACTCCAGGCGGCAACGGCCGCTCTGGCTGCTGCGGGCTACAGGGCAGCACGGGACAATCATCACTACCGCGTTATCCAGTCGCTGGAGTTCACGACGGCACCGGGCAGAAAATTCATCGACACCCTAGATGGCTTTCGCAAGAAGCGCAATGTGAGCAGCTACTACGACTTAGCTGGGGCCGTGTCGGACAAAGAAGCGGACGAGATGCTCAAACTCGCGACCAGCCTCCGCGCGGACGTGGAAAAGTGGATTAGAGCGACTCGCCCGGAACTATTTAAGCCTAAGGTCTAGCGGCGCGGTGGTTGCTCCAAGTGGTTCGACGCGTCGTGTGACTTGAACTATGGCAGAGAGGGAGGGAGGGATTAAACGCCGATGTTTAATTTCAATGACTTGCGGTAGTAGCCGATTTACTACTTACCGATTATACAAGAATGATGGAAAAATCGCCAGATCAAAATGTAGCCGACTGGACATTTATATAGCAGTGGGAGCAGATTTTATCTAAGAACCCCAGATGGTTGAAGCAGCGAAAACACGAACGCTTTGGGCAGAAAGGCAGGTCGAAGAGGTACTGTCTCTGCCGCTCATTTCGGAGTTCGTTTTTCGCAGCCCGAAGCACAACGACCCGACCGAAAAAGAAGTCATAGACCACCTGATCGTCCACAAGGGCGACGGCATACTGATTTCTCAGAAGGCTCAAGAAGACCCCACCAGTCGCAGCGTGGAGAAGAACGAGTTGTGGGTTCTGAAGAATATTCAGGACGCCTTGAAGCCAATTCGCGGCTCCATCAAAAACCCAGCCGATCGCCCGAAATGGTGCGATCACCCACGCAGAGGCAGGGTTGATTTCAGCACTCTTCCACGCATAATCCACGGTGTTGTGCTCGTGGAAACATGGCATCCCGTTGATCTAAAGCAGATTGCCGACCAGTTGCCGTTGGAATATTTGGGCGTGCCGCTGACCTACATGTCCATTAACGACTTCCTGAACATCGTCTGGCAACTGAGAACTCTGCCCGAGGTTCTCGAATATCTGAATGCCAGACGGAAGTTGCCGATTGCTTGCCTGCGTATGGTCGGTGATGAATTACCTTTCTACGAGTTGTACATAATGAACGGCGGCATTGCCGACAGCCTCAAAGGGTGCTTGGGACATGCGGATGCCAGACGTGCTACAGAAACTCACGATGATTTGCTGCAAGAGGCGTTGGATCGCAGCGAAGAATATAAGTTCTACAGCAGTCAAATCGAGCATGTAGCCCATGCCCTGTCCACGCGAGACCCGAACTACGCTGACGGGCTACCGCCGGAGGCTCTTTCGCTATTCGACAAAGAAGGCGAACGGAAGAACTATTTGATCTTGCAGGAAATCCTGACCGACATGCGGCTGACTGAGCGAGCGATGATGGGCCGAAAGTTTCATGACGTGGCTGAGTCGATGCGGGGAAAGACCAGCGGTTTTACTTTCGCGGCTGCTCACGCCGATGGTAAGGATTGGGTTTTCGTTTTCATCTCGTGCAGAGGGGTCGATAAACCGATGCGATACGGGCGTGCCAAAAGGCTCGCTGGGGGTGCTCTGGCTCATTATCAGAAGAAGAACTGTCTCGTGGTTATTGACCGCGACGGGGAGCACTACGATCTGATGCTAACAAACCCTGAATATGAACCGGATGCGGCTGACATCGCAGCCGGGGATGAACTTTTCGGGCACCTTCGCATGAAGACGGTTGACATCAGCCGTCTCTGAAATTCGTCGATCTGTGCTCGCGAATGCCGACTGTCGAGAGGTATTCCCCTCACGAACGCACCGTTTTGACGCTCACAAACAGTAGTGGTGTAGTATGTCCCCGTCTTCCGTGAACGAGGAGTGCCGATGTGGATCGGTTCGGTGTGGCGTTGGATATATCGGTTCTTTGTGGCTTGGCACCGCTCGACCCAAGCACACCCCTACTTCGCCGCATTTAGTGCCTTTGTCGTGTTGCCATGTGTCCTGCTCGGAGGGACACTGATTTATATGGCGTTGTCGGAGGCATACGATGAATTCAAGTTCAACCACTTATCTCCCGCTGAACATTTACGGCTGGCCCAAGAAGCTTGCCGCACGGCACAATATGGAGGTATCTGTGCCGACCCACCTACAGCAACTCCGCACTTGAACAAAATCCCGAGCGATGCTCCGGAATACGGAGAAGCTCACAAACTCACCGAAGTGATCCGACTTCAACAAGAAGCCGCCGCAGAGCGTCAACGTCAGAACCTAGCAAAGCAGGAAGCGGAACGTCTTCGTTTAGCAAACCAGACTCAGCAGGAATCCTTCGATCAAATGGAGAGGAATGTCGCTGGGACCGCCCATGACCCCTACAGGTGTGCGACCTCTACGGCGGACACGCAAATATTCTCGTTCGACAACGGGCACTATTGGTGGGCGGATGATGGGCGTTGTGCAGCGGAAGAACGGAAGAAGCAAGCGGCAATAGAGCAAAGACAAATTGAGCAGAGAGCGGCTCACGAGCGTCAACAGAAGCAACGTGATGAAGACGCTGAAGTCAACAGTTATTGGCCCACGACTTTGCGAGTGGACACCGACATGGATTCGTTCTGGTTAAACAATGAGGAGCGGACTTGCACGACTTCACCCGATGGCAAAGGCAGAGTGGCACGGGTGAATTGTAGTGCGAATGCATCGCATCAGGATCACAGCATACCCGTGAAGTTTTGGGGCAGTGTTGATCGGGATACCGTTTCCGCGTGGAAGTGTCGCAGAGAAGGCGACGAATTTGTATGTCGGGCGATTGATTGATCGCGTCAGAGGTCTTTGCGGGAAGGCTGTACAATGTCGGGCTATGCCCTATAACGTCTTCGTCAGCTATTCCACGAAAGACATTCCGAACGTTGACCAACTGCGTCAGTTATTACAGATTCCAGACGTTCACTGCTTCGTATCCGAATACGCTGTCAAGCCGGGTACTCCACTCGCTCCCACGATAAAGGGTTCGATCCTTGCTTGTGATCTTTTCATTTTGCTCTGGAGCAAGAATGCTGCTGCCTCCGAGTGGGTGCCTCAAGAAATTGGCATAGCCCATGCCTCCCAGAAACCAATTCTGCCGTACATGCTGGAGCCGGGGCTGTCGCTGCCCGGATTTATCAAGGAACTTCGCTACGTTGCCGCTTTCCAGAATCCTCAGCAAAGCCTTTACGAACTCCGTGAAACTGTGTTGAAAAATTCGATGACCAAACAGAATCAGCAGTCGATGGCGGCACTCGCAATCGGGGGATTGCTCCTTCTCTTCTTGATCGCAATGTCCAAGAGTTCATAGGAACTAGAGCATGACAAACCAGAAGGCCGAGTGGGAACTTGTAAACCCTAAACCATTAGGCGGGGGTGGGCAGAGTGATGTCTACCTCGTCCGCACCCCAGAGCGAACGAAGCAGCGGGCACGCAGTCGCGAAATTATCGACGCTCACCGGCCGATGATGACGGGAACCGCCGAGCACATGTCGCAGAACAATCTGGAATACGTCGAGGCGATTCACGAATACAACCGTCCTGATCTGCTTTCTGAACTCGGGGCGATGAAAGTCTTCAAGCTTCGGAATGATGAGGCACAAAGTCTCCAACGTTTGAAACAGGAAATCGCCGTTTTACAGGAAAATCGACCTGGCCTACCTAAGCTCTTGGGCTCCAATGTAGATGAACGTTGGATGGTGACTGAATATTTTCCTGACGGGACTTTGGAAGATCATCTCTTGGAATACAAAGGCAATCCAGCCCTTGGCCTTGAGGACTTCCGATCCGTGGTAAAAACCACTTCGCTTCTTCACAAAGAAGGCATTGTCCATCGAGACTTCAAGCCCGCAAACATCTTTGTGAGGGGATATCATGAGCTTGTCCTTGGCGATTTCGGTTTGGTTACGTGCCCGATAAAGCTCCACGTGCGACGGCCTACGAAGGTGAAACCGTGGGAGCGGACGATTTCATACCGCCGTGGGGCGACATGGGAATACGGCTTGAACTCGTCAGGCCCAATTTCGACGTGTACATGCTTGGCAAGGTTCTTTGGTGCATGGTCGCAGGTAAACCCGTCCTTAAGCGAGAATATTTCGACAGGGTAGACAACGACGTGACGGTTCTGTTCCGAAATGATCCGCACGCCTACATGATTAACGAACTTTTGAAAAAGTCCGTTGTCGAGGATCAGAAGGATTGCTTTTCATCAGCCGACGATCTGTTGTTGGCGGTAGACACTTATCTTGAAATCATTAAACGCGGGGGGCAACTGTTACAAGGACAACCCCGTGTTCCAACTGAGATTGTGGACCTCGGGAGGGGCACACCCTGATGCTACCTTCCACTCTGAAGTCTATATCTGTGACACGTGCGGTAACATTCAATTCTTCCGCACGATGCCTCGTGCGACCTAGTGGGGCATGGCGTTTTGGTTGTCTCAAGCATGGTTTTTCTCTTTGAGAAAAGCAGCCTCGATTCTTTCGATGAGGTAGGGATCAGTCATTTCTCGTTCCAGATCGGGAGCCTGAGCAATACAAAACTGAGTCGGGTCGCCAGTGGATACAGACACAGTCTTTGACTCGTAGTATTTCCCGTTGATGTACCAATAGGTGCTTGGGACCGCTCTTTTGTCGCAGGGGATCACGCCGTCCGTCCCTAAGAGGGTGAAATGCTGGATGAACCATGCGTACTCGTCCCGTGATTTGTGAACCCTCACGAAGCTGAAAGACTCTTCTTTGCGGTAGTTTTCAGGATGTAAACCCGTGCAATAATCCTCGATGTAGCAGAAAACCTTCACCTCGATTCGGCTCCCACGTGCCATCGTCGAACACGATAACGTTCACGAAGCCACGGTTGTAATAGGGAGCACCAGAAGCCCTTACGAATCCATTTTCGATCAGTACCTTCTCGGTTTCTAGATCGGCGTACACGACCCGAGCATTGGGATTCGCGTTGAATTTGTCACGTCGGATGTAAGGCATAGTTAGTCCTTTTTCATCTTTGCTTCTCTTCGAGAGAAATGGTATCAAAACCCTTTCCACCGGGTATACTTCCACGCATGGAAGACGGGAAAGAAGCGGCAATAAGGATACGTGGCAACCGGAGCGTGCAAGGTGAGATTGCCTTATGTGGATGATGTTCTCCAATGGCTTGAGCATCGTAAGGTGGTTCTAGAAGTGATTATTGCAGGGCAAAACTGCGTGCTTTTGTGGGACATTTTCTTCAAGCACGAAACACTCCAATGGGGCAAGCTCCTGTTCTTGGGTGCATCCCTGATGCTGCTGTTTGCAATTGTGTTCCTGAATTACTTGGCTACACGCAAGCCGACAAAGCCCGCGTCTGATCCTCAGGCAACTCAGGCCCGGCAGTTTGGCTATAGATCGAATCAGCAAACTGCTTACACTCGGGGACTGGCTGGTTGGACAGGCCCCGAACACTGGAGCAACGGCAAGTGATTTTTGTCGCTTCTGGAATGAGGAGTTGCGGCGATGGAGCCAAGAAGTAGGCACACTCCTGAGCGACAACTGGGGAGAGGAAGCGTTCCGTGCTTTTTTCTCTACCAGAGGGCTTCAAGTAGATCAGCCAGCAGGACGGATTCACACGGAAGCGGCGTCCAGCTATCACCAGTACAACCATTGGCTGCAAAATCTTGACCGCTTGAAACAGACGCTACCAAGATCGTGACACTTACTAGGATGACCATGCAGACTTTATGGTGGTACATTCGCCATTTTGTGAGTCCCGATTGGGTGACGAAGTTTCACAACCAACACCCTTTCTGGACAGATTTTCTTTTCAAGACCCTTTCGGGATTGACTGTCACGCTACTTGTGTTCACTGCCTATTTGTTAACGAGATGGTTTTTTCGCCTGACGGATGTCACAGTGGGCTACAGTTGGTGTTGGACTAAGAATGGTTTGCAATGCTCTCCGAGTTTTGATATTCGCAATCGTGCTGGCTCAAAGCTGTACACCCTAGACAGCATCAAATACAGGAAAGCAGGTGCCGTATTCTGGATCGACAACGACTCTTTGATGGGCAAGGAACTAAAGCCAGAGACGAGACACTACATCAAGGGAGAGGACGTAGCTCCCGTCAAAAACATGAAGTTTGAACAATTGATGGTTGACGGAAAACTTGACCCAGCCGCTACCAAAAACCTTTGTGACATCGAGGTTACGGTGCGTGACCAGATGGGAAGAGAGTTCCCTGCGATTGGGCCGGGGCAGTTGGCACACCGTGGACGTTGGCGGACATTCTTGCACAGGATTCATCCCATTGTAAAAGCGATTTCGTCGGATTCGGTTTGAACTCGTGGGCAATGGCTGTTCTGCTGCTACTTCCCTTCAAGCTCATCGAGGATCGCCTGCTTACGCCTGTCGAAAGCCCCCTCGTTTATCTAGCGTTTTGACGTTCTCTTAGTAAACGGCTCCGAAGGGCGACCTGACACTCCCGAATCTTCTCCATGCGGCGGTTGTGCCAGTTCTGGAAACAGCGGAGATCGGTGGCTTTTTTCAGTGCTCCCTTAATTGTGATTTTCATCGAACCCCTCCATCTCCTTTATTAGGGCGGCCTTCTGGCGGTCGAAGGATTCTGGGGAAATCAGAGCTTTGTTGAACCGGTCATTGATCCGATTCATGTCGTCCTCGATGGAACGACGGCTACGTGGTTTTGGCGTTGGCTGTGGTTTGAGTTTCCTGGCCATTAGACTTCCCTCGTGACCATCGTCGGAACCAAATATTCCCAAGGCCCACCGGGGTGATGATCCACATTTTAACGACGACGCTTCTCGACGATGTTTGCCCCGAACTGTGCTTCGCGGAGATGGCGTAGCTGGGCTGAGATCGAGGATCGACCGTAACCCGTCAATGTTTCGATTTCAGACAGGGTGAACCACGTATGGGAGCGGGCAGCAACCGCCATCACGTCAGCGATCTTTTCGATCTGGGTAGCCAGCCGTACACCGTCGATCTCAGCGTCAAACGCTGGGCCATAGCCTACCTATGGGGTCTCAATACTCTGCGGCAGCTTCCCAATCGACCGGGACACGACTTAGAATTCAGCTTCTCACTTGATCTGTTTGCAGGAGAGCGTGTGCGCTTCTTCGTCGGTATCACGGATCGTGATTGGTTCGATTTCTTGTCCCGCCTGAACGGGCTCGACGAGGTCAACTTCTGGCAACCAAGCGGGCAGCAACAGTTCCGGGCTCTCCAGATCGGTGAGCCTTTCCTCTTCAAACTGCATAGCCCGAACGATTACATCGTCGGCGGTGGATTCTTCAGCCACTTCACGATCTTGCCCGCCAGCATTGTTTGGCAGGCATTTGGAGAAAAGAACGGGGCACGAACTGAAGGGGAGATGCGGACGAGGATCGCCCGATATCGACGAGCCCCGAATCCGGGTGCTGCGGACGACTACCAGATCGGCTGCATTCTCTTGGAGTCCCCGTTTTTCTTTGATCGAGCCGATTGGATTCCATTGCCAGATTGGAAACGGGAGATCGTCCGGGGTCGGGGCTACGATTCGGAAGGTGACGGGCAGGAAATTTGGCACCGAGTCGAACCGTTGATGAGGGCATCCACTCTAGAGGGACAGCCACTCGAAGATCCACAACCCCGCTATGGTGATCCGGTGACAGTGTTCCCCCGTCTCGGGCAAGGTTCTTTTCGGCTCATTGTGACCGATTCATACGACAGACGGTGTGCTTTCACGAACTCACCTGTGCTGCATGTTCTTGAAGCCGCCCATATCAGACCGTACTCCTCGGGTGGCACGCATGCGCTTTCAAACGGCATCCTGCTCCGCCAAGACCTCCACACCCTCTTTGATCGCGGCTACATAACGGTGACGCCGAGCCATGAAATCGAGATCAGTTCACGGATCAGGGAAGAATTCCACAATGGAAAGGAATATTACGCCCTCCACGGCCAGAATATGAGACTGCCGGAGTTTGGTGATCGAAGGCCATCTGCTGAGCTCCTGAGATGGCACAACGACAACATTTATCGAAGCTAGCATCGAGAAGGAACTTGCAAAGATGGGCTGCTGAGTCACTACGGAGTTCAGCAGGAACGATCAGGGAATCGAAAAAGGGCTGATCCCCCGCGGTCAGCCCTCGGCCCAAATCGGTTTGGTAGCAAATTGGTAGCACGCATTTTGGTAGCATTTTGGTAGCAAAACGCGCCGATTCTGGCGGTTTTTGCCGACTCATCCGACTATTACAGCCTTTTCCGTCAGCAAGTTACGGTTTTTGTCGTTCCATGGCATGGAAGAGGTCGTCGGTTCGATCCCGACCAGGTCCACCAAACTTCCTACCCGGTCCATCATTGTTGGGGTAATCCCCTTTTCACTGCCCCTCGGACTGACAACCAATGTGCTGAATCCCTGTTTGATTCGGCCCTGACCTACCGCGGCGAGGGGAAGTCGGAATCGATGCAGCGAATATCAGAAACCACACAAAAGCGCACATCGCCAGTAGATGTCGAAGCTTTCTTGTCCCAACAACGCAAGCACAAATCCGATGGTAGCGAACGGGAGTCCAATCAACGCATAACTGGGGGGAACGAAACAACGAGGCAAAAAGCCCATGAGCAAAAATGGCAGGATAGTGTTATACACTAGCGCCGTCACCGCTCTACCGGTGCGTTTACCCGTCTGATGCCGCCCGGTTTTAATCCACCAGACTCAGCTATATCCTAAACAGAACACGCAAAGAAGCGAGAGTCCGAGGAAGGCATAATCTTGCCACTTCATACCAGGCCGCAACTATAGCGTGACGGATTCCGTGTCAACATAATTTGCGCTATCGTCCAATCTGGTTCTGAGTGTAAACGCCTGTGGCTGTTGAAAAAGGAACCAAAGCAGTAATTTCACTGAACTTCAGCGTCTACGACCGACGAACATTCAATAGCTTACGAACGAATTTCGTTGTTGAATTTCCCTCAAAAGAGTTTTTCAACAGCTACGCCTGTTTGCAACAGCTATCGCACTCTCACCTTCGTGTGACGCCGAAAGGAAGCCACTCTAGGGGCTATAATGTCGCGCAGATGGCCCTACCCTCTGACAAAGAACTCGGTTCGTCGTACGCTCGCCCTTCATTCATGGAGGAACAAGTCAGGTTCTCCCGGCGCGACGCTTTTCAGGGAGCCATCGTCGGCCTGGCCGTAGGAGATGCTTTAGGCTTCCCGGCCGAGTTTCGCCGTCGCAGCGATATTGTCGGGGCGTTTGGACCGGATGGGATCCGTGGGTTCGTCGCTGTGAACGACCCAGCCTGGCCAGACCGACCGGTAGTGATCGGGCGGTTTGCCCCGGGCACCTATACAGATGACACCCAAATGAGCCTCGCCGTAGCGGAAGCCTTGATCGAGGCCGGCCACAAAGATCTGGATTCGCTGATGCGCATGATGGCAGCCCGTTTCATCGAGTGGAGCGGTTCTCCGGAGAACAACCGCGCACCTGGTGAGACCACCATGACAGCTTGTGGAGCACTGGCTGACGGTATCGAGTGGAGGGACGCAGGGATACTAGAATCGAAGGGCTGCGGCAGCGCCATGCGAGTCGCCCCGATAGGACTTTTCCTATGGCACGACATTCCCCTGTTGCTGGAGACAGCCCGGGCGAGCAGCATGTTGACACACAGGCATGATGCCGCCATCGAGGGTGCCGCAGCGGCTGCACTGCTGGTGGGCCTGGCCATATCAAAAACGGAGCCCGAGGAAATGTATCGGGCTCTTATGCAAGAGTGTGCGCCGCGATCACAAGATTTCAAAGCCTGCCTAGAGAAGCTGCCGGCGCTCTTGGGGGCCGAACCTGCCGAGACGCTATCGAATCGTGGATTAGGAGAAGGATGGGTAGCCGAAGAGGCTGTCGCTTCAGCACTGTACTGCTTCTGGCGTTCTCCTCTCGACTTTGAACAGACGGTGATCACGGCAGCCAATACAGACGGGGACTCTGACAGTATCGCCTGTATAGCGGGAGGGATTTCGGGAGCGTTCAATGGGTTGTGCGCCATCCCCGGCTCGTGGCAGAAGGACATCGAGAATAGTGCGTATCTGAGAGATTTGGCGCGCAGGCTCTTCGCCGCTGCGGAGTCTGCTAGTGCATCTTCCCAGTAGTGGCTGGCTAGTCCGCTCCTCGTAGAAATGGATTATTGAATCCTCCTGAGCCAGGTTCGTCCGGACCACTGTTGTAACATCGCGATTACACCAACTGTCGGCAATGTATCCACGTCTCAGTTTCGGATATGCTGATTTCCCCAGCCGTGGGCGTCGCCTTTTTCAACTTTCCCGATGAACCCCCACGAAGGCGATACCCGCGAAGGGAGCACATTCAAAGCTTAGAGACTCCGAGACTTCCCTTCGGGTGGTTGATCCCATCCGCGCCTGGCCCGGGTAAACAGTTCCCAGCGCACGGATCCCCAAGAAACGATAATTATCCACAGGTCTCGCCGCCCTGGAAGCGCCAACTAGGCATATACTTCGCCTCGCGCAGAAGTTTGCGCGAAGGAGACTCCCCCAATGAACCATGTACTGGAAGTCCTGCTAACCGTTGTGGCACTGGCTGGGTTGTACAGCGCAATCCAGACCAACAACTCTCCGCCTGGCAATTCTGCCGTTCGAGCAGAACAGGCTGTGGTAGTTGCTGATGGTAGCGACCCGATGCCCTTGTGCCGCTTCAAACGCTGCACTCAATAGGGTAGGGAAGCTGAATCGATAAAATCGATATCGGGCTGCCCAAAATAGATGTTGCGGAGCGGTCGGGGGATAGGTATGCTTTCGAACGTTACGCGTATGTAATACCATGAACTGGTTAACGGATGTGAACTGGCTGGCCGGTCCGCTGTTGCAGATCACCCTTCTGATCTTCATGGTCCGGCACAAGTCCCACAAGGTGTTTCCCCGATTCTTTTCTTACATCCTGTTTCAGACCCTCAAGTCGGCATGTTTGTTTTTCGTGTACAGGTATTTACCGCCCGAGAGTTACTTCGAGGCGTACTGGACCGGAAACGCCGTCAGCGTGATCTTTACGGTCGCGGTGATGGATGAAATATTGCGCAGTCTCTTTAAAGAGTATGGAGGGATTCAGATTTTAGGAACCACCATATTCCGATGGTCGTGCGGGCTGCTCCTTCTGCTCGCAATCTTGGGTGCATGGTCTAGCAGCGAAGCGGGTGGAGACAGGGTAGTAGCGGCGGTGTTTTCCTTTGATCGTAGCGTGCGCCTGATGCAAGTTGGGCTCTTCCTGGTCTTGATGCTTCTTTGCCGTTTTCTCAGAAATTACTCGCGGCAACAGGTATTCGGCATAGCGCTCGGATTCGGAGTCTTCGCCAGCGTGGAGCTAATCCTGGTTAGTTTTGTGATGTGGTATGGCAACGGTCAAGAGGCGGTTATCAGTCTCCTGAAGAGCACCGCGTACAACGCCGTCACTCTGGTCTGGATCGGCTACCTGAAACAGCAGCCGCAACTGGTGCCCAGGGTTGAGGCAGCGACCCACGAGAATACTCTCGGTATGGCGTGGGCCACGTCAGGCGCCGTGCCCGATCCTGACGCAAGCTTTATGCTGAGAGTAGAGCAGGCCGTGGACCGGGTCTTGTCTCGCAGCGATTGGCCGAGACCAACTGCAAAGGGATCTCGGATCGTCAGCCGCAAACCCAATCCGGAAGAAGGCAACTAAACCTGATTTCCACCGTGCGCGAAACGATAAAGTCCGCGGCAAAGCAACTACGTACTGAAGCGAACTGGCCTCCGGAGGAAGGCCAGATCATTTCGTTCAAGTCTTCCACCGGATCCGAAACGACGATTCTCAAGGAAGTGCGTTGGGGTTTGGTCTGGCGAGATTTCATTCTTGAAGACGGACGAGTGATACCAGAGCACAGAATCTCAGGCTGTCCCCAGCCGCAGGTGTGGCGCAAAGTCGATGAGGTCACTGACAACGAGCGCGAGGAGTGTGAGGAGCGGCTCCTTTCGATGGCCGGGGCCGGGATGGATCCTCGCCAACGGGATCAGCCTTTCTGGGCGGAGCTGAACCAGTATCTGGCGTACACATACCTCAGGTACAAACAGGCTGCATAGTGCACGATACAGTGCAAGATACAGAGCGATGACGAACTGACCGGAAGCAGTAGTCTCAGGTCGTTTGTAGAACGAGGGTTTAGATCTGTGAGCCGATCCGATGAGGAAACCGATGAACAGCAGGCTTGGAGAGTGCTCTCCGAAGCTGGTCTGGTAGAAATACGACTCGACGAATTTGCAGAAAGAATCAGGGACGTCAAACGTATCGTCATAATACGCCTTCGTGAATTACTGGATTTCAACACCGGTATTAAAGAACGCGAATCTGCGGCGTACTCACTGGGTACGCTAGCGGGATTAGAGTTGAAGGTGCTCGCGAATGCCGCGAAGCCGCCCGACCCATCGGAGATGTGATCTTGTGCAAGCAGGCAAAACCCCGCAGTCATTCGGAGCTTCAAGCCTCTCCGGGCACTGATCCTGCCGCGCGATTTTCCACGCTGAAAACACTTTCTGTGCTTGCGAACCGTGGACCTGTTACAAGTTCAAGGAACAGTTCCACTTCGGAAGGAGGTCGCTATGCCTAGCGATGGTCCGAAGCGACTCAAGAAAACTTGGGAAGAACTTACTGCCGCTGCTTCAATGGAAACCGACCCCGAAAAGCTCGGAACGATCTTGGAAGAGATCCTTGCTGCTCTCGAAGAGCGGCAACGAACCCTTTCCCTGCCACAAAGTGCATTTTTTGGAAACAGGCAACTGTAATAATAATAATGTCGCCGGGTCAAGCAATTTTCGGGCGCGCTAACCCGCCCGAGTCGTCGCTACCGCCTTCATCGTGAACCTGCATTTGGAGATGACCCATACGGCAGAAACCGGAGTTGCGGCTGACACTGGCAAAGTTCATACTCCGACCATGACCCTCAAAAATGCGGCCTTGCTGGCACTGATCGGAACGATTCTAACAACGCTACTTTTGGTGTGGACGTTTGTCTTCAACGTCGTTAATGTCCTGCGAGGCCTGGTTCCTGCGCTAACCCTGTTCTCGTCGTTTATCTACGCGTTTGCTGGCTTGAGCGTGGCTGTGTTCTTCTACGTGTTCCATAGAGCGCAATCGTGATTTGAGCGAGTCTACGGTAAGATTTCCAGCTTCGCCTCCGAACCGCTGGCGGAATCCGGACTGATCCAAACGGTGACCTTAGCCGGCTCAACTACGAATTGGTTGCGGTCGTTCCAGATCGCGAATGCGTCCGGTGCTAAATGGAACGTCACCTTCTTCGTTTCTCCCGGAGCCAGCGCGATCCGCTGAAACCCCTTCAGCGCCCGAACCGGCTGAGCGGTGCTCGTCCCTTGCAGACGGACATAGAGTTGAACCAGCTCTTCGCCTGTACGCAAGCCGGTGTTCGAGACAGTGGCCTCAACAGTCAGCGCCTCTTGCGTACCCGTCTTGCCGCTCAAGCTCTGATTCAACTCCCCGGCGATGAGCGGAGTCTTGCTGATCTCAGTCGGTCCATATCCAAAGGAGGTGTAAGAGCCTCCGTAGCCGAAGGGAAACTGCGGAGTGTTTTGCTCGTCGATGTAGCGCGACACATATTTCGATTCCACATCTGTCGGCGGACGCGTCAGATCGATCTTGCCGGGTGGCCTTCCAGTGCTCAGGGCGTTGTAATAAAGCGGTTCTTGTCCAACGCTGCGTGGCCAACTTACAACCAGTTTGCCGCTGGGATTGGATTCACCAAACAGCGTCCGAGCCAGCGCCGGTCCGGTCTCCGTTCCCGGAAACCATGCCGCCAGCACTGCCGGCACATGCTCAAAAGCCCATGGCGCCGTGAGCGGACGCCCGCTGAAGAGAATAAGTACGACCGGCTTTCCGGCGTTGACGATGGCCTCGAGCAATTCCTGCTGGCGCCCAGGCAGCCCAAGATTCGATCGAGAGGCTGCCTCCCCGCTCATATCCGGAGCCTCGCCGAGCGCGAGAATCACGAGATCTACGCGCTTGGCCGCCGCGACCGCCGCCGCGATGTCCTCGTCGTTGCCTTTGAGAATCCCGACTCCCCTGGAGCGCAACACGTTGCTTTCGCCCAGGCGCCGCGCTAACTTGCCAGGAAAAGATAGCACCCCGCTCTTCACCGCCGTGGCCGCGTTCACGCCCTCCGGGTCGGAAGGATTGTCAGCAAGCGGCCCGATGACCGCCACCGTCTTCACTTCCTTCGAAATCGGAAGCAGAGGCTTGCCGCCCGCCGCCGCAACGTTCTTCAGCAGCACAAAAGATCGCTCCGCAACCGTCTGCGCCAACTGCAGGCTCTCCGGCAGAAAAAAAGCTTGCTTGGCGCGCCCTTCATCAACGTAGGGGTGGTCAAAGAGCCCGAGCGCCAGCTTCACGCGCAAGACGCGCCGCACGCTTTCATCAATCCTTGCCTCCGGCACCACACCCGAAGCCACGAGTTTTGCAAGCCGATCATGGTAAAAGCTGCTCGTCATATCCATATCGACGCCGCCAAGAAACGCCTTGCGCGCCGCAGTCGCGTCATCGGCCGCAATACCATGCGCCACCAGTTCGCCGATCGAATTCCAATCGCTGACGACCATCCCTTTAAATCCCCACTCCTTCCGCAGCACCTGCGTAAGCGTAAAAGGATTCGCCGAAGACGGCACAGCGTTGAGCGAGTTAAACGCGCTCATCAGAGTCGCCGTACCCGCATCCACCGCCGCATGAAATGGAGGCAGATAAAACTGACGCAGTGTGTGCTCGGAAATCTCGGTCGTGTTGTAATCCCGGCCAGCCTCCGCCGCACCGTAGCCCACAAAGTGCTTGGCGCACGCCGCCATCGTGTCCGGCGCATCCAGACGCGAACCCTGGTAGCCACGCACGTACGCCGCAGCCATCGCTGATCCCAGATACGGATCTTCGCCCGCGCCTTCTGCCATCCGCCCCCAGCGGGCATCGCGGGCGATGTCCACCATCGGAGAAAATGTCCACCGAATGCCGATGGCGGAAGCTTCCAACGCCGCCACATGAGACGCCTTCTCGACCAATGCCGGATCCCATGTGGAAGCCATTCCCAAAGGAATCGGGAACTCTGTCCGGAATCCATGAATCACGTCGAGCCCAAACAGCAGCGGAATATGCAATCGCGACTTCTCGACCGCGATGTGCTGGTACTCGTTGAGCAGCGGAGTGTCAATGACGTTGAACAGCGACCCGATCTGTCCCCGCGCAATCATGTCCTTGTAGTCGGTCCGTCCGGTGCCGGGCCCCGTTGCCTGCCCGGCGGAGTATTGCACCAACTGTCCAATTTTTTCTTCCAGGGTCATTCCGTGGAGAAGAGACTCGATCCGCCCGCCAAGTTTCGGATCCGCGATGCCGATTCCACTCGCGCCATGGCTGATTTCCCTCGAAGTCTCTGCCGAAGTTTCCCTCGAAGTCTCTGCCGAAGCCGGCGCCACCGCCTGAGCCGACAGCTGCAGCGATGAACTCCCCAATGCCGCAAAAAGCACCGCGAGCAGCAGCGCGCCTCGCACCGGAAACCACATGCAGCAGCACCTCGCACGAAATAACGATTTTGTACTCAACTAAATCGCGTTAGTAGAGTGTCAACGGTCTGTATGAAATACGCTTTTCCCGCCGATGTCAATAGCAGATAAGAAAGTAAACAAGAAAGTAGAGAACAAGCCGGATCGATATCTCCGCTTGCCCCCCGGATTTCCTTGTGCGAGACTGCGCTCCGTGGCCACGAAGAAGTCCAAATCAAGCGGCGATGGCGCGGGGCACGCCGCCCGCAAGCCGATGAGCCTGAAAAAGCTCGCGGAGCACCTCGATCTTTCGCCCGCCACCGTCTCCCTCGTCATCAACCGGTCAAGCGTAGCCGACTCCATCCCGCAGGATACCAAGGACCGAATCTTCGCCGCCGCCCGCAAATTCAAGTATCGTCCCAACTTCTTTGCCCGCTCGTTGCGCACCCAGCGCAGCTTCACCATCGGCGTCATCGTCCCCGAAGTCAGCGACGGCTACTCCGCGTCCGTCATGAGCGGCGTCGAAGACTATCTCCTCCAGGAGGGATACTTCTACTTCGTCGCCAGCCACCGCCACCGCGCCGATCTGATCGACGAATACCCACGAATGTTCCTCGAACGATCGGTAGACGGCCTCATCGCCGTGGATACCCCCTGGCACCTGAACCTTTCCGTGCCCGTCGTCACCGTCTCCGGACACAACGACGTGAAGGGCGTAACCAACATCGTCCTCAACCACCAGCGTGCCGCCGAGGTAGCATTAAAGCACCTGTTTCACCTCGGCCACCGCCAAATCGCATTCATCAAGGGACAGGAATTCAGTTCCGACACCGAGGTGCGATGGTCGAACATCGAGCGCGTTGCCGAGCATCTTGGTTTGACCATCAATCCCCGCCTGGTAACGCAACTCGAGGGCGATTCGCCGTCTCCTCAACTCGGATACATGGCCACCAAAATGTTGTTGGCCTCGGGAGAAGCGTTCTCCGCTCTCTTTTCTTTCAACGATATTTCTGCCATGGGCGCGATTCGCGCCTTGCGCGAGGCAGGCCTGCACGTTCCCGAAGATGTTTCCGTCGTCGGATTTGACGACATCCAAAGCGCCGCCTTCCAGAATCCCGCCTTAACCACCGTCCGCCAGCCCTTGCGCGAAATGGGACGAGCCGCCGCTGAAATCCTCCTGAAGCGAATCAACCGCCCCGGCTCCGAACTTCACGACAAGCACACCGTGGAACCCCAACTGATAATTCGAGAAACCACAGGTCCGGCGCCAAACGGGCAGCGAGTCAAAGGCAAACAAAGGCGTTAACCGACCTATCGTTTTTCATACTCGCCTCTGCATTTCCATAGATAAAAGATGAAAGATGAAAGAATGAACCGCGCCGGATGGCGTGTCATGTTGGGTGCTTGACCGCCGAAATTCAACCGTGCTATAAGCATACGGCGATTGTTTACTAAATCGCTTTTCCAGAGATTTAGTAAACCAGTTGGTCCATGATTTGCAACATATCGAAGTTTGCATCGAAGAAGAACAAAAAGCACTCTTTCGATTCGAGGAGACTCCATGAGGCGTCCAAGTTTGGCAGTCCACGTCGCACTGCTGATCGTCAGCATCGTTGCATTGACCGCGCTGGCACAAGCGCAGTATGGGGCAAGCTTAGAAGGCACCGTGACTGACAAGAGTGGAGCGGTCGTCGGCGGCGCCACCGTCACGATCACTAACCAGGAAACTGGTGTCGTGTACCCTGCCGTTACCAGTGACTCCGGTTTGTACAGGGCATCGGCCCTCGTACCGGGGCGATACTCGGTAAAAGTGGAGGCTGCCAATTTTAAGACCAAGAGTGTGACGAACATTGCTGTCGCAGCTGAGGAGAGCAAGAACCAAGACGTGGCCCTGGAGTTGGGTGCAGTGAGCGAATCCGTGACCGTGACTGCAGATGCCGTCGCGCTGCAAACAGAGAACGGCGATGTCTCTGGATCAATCACAGCGCAGGATGTCCAGCGTCTGCCGCAGGTCGGACGCGATCCCTTTGAATTGCTGCGCTTGGCACCCGGTGTGCTCGGAGATAATGCGCGCCAGGGAACAGGTAACGCTGCTACCTTCATACCCGGGACCGAGGCGCTGGGCGGCGCCTCGAACCAGGGTATCTTCCAGACTGAGAATCAGCCGCAAATCAGTGCCAACGGTCAGCGCGTTTCCAGCAACAATTACGAGATCGACGGTGTAAGCGTAAACAGCCTCGGATTAGGCGGCGCCGCCGTAGTAACTCCGAGCGAGGAATCAGTCAAGGAAGTTAAAGTCGTAACTAGCAGCTACACGGCTGAGGACGGCCGGAACGTTGGCGCGCAAATTAAAGTCATCTCGCAGAACGGGACAAACAAGTTTCATGGCAGCGGCGTTATCGTCTTCGATGACAAGGGTCTGAATGCTTTCAATAAGTACTACGGTCCCCAGAGCATAGCGCCCAGTCTCCATAACTGCCAGGACAATACCAAAGTCTTTGCCAGCCAATGTCCCCAACGCGTGGACACAAAACAGCGTCTTTTTGGCGCTAGCCTCGGCGGCCCAATTCTCAAGGACAAGCTGTTCTTCTTTTTTTCTTATGAAGGACTACGGTCGAACAATAGCACCTTTGCCAACGAATGGATTGAGACTCCGGAGTTTCGAACCTACGTCCACAGTGTGCGCCCAGGCAGCCTGGCAGACCAACTTTATAGCTTTCCTGGAGTCGTTCCCCGCATCATTTCGGCTGGATTGACACCTCCCAATCCTCCCTTCGGCAAGCCTATACAAGGCCAACTGGGATTGAGCTACGACATTGGCTCGCTCAATGGTGTGGCGATTGGGCAGCACGTTCCTGGATGTGTGGATCCCCCCCCTCCTCAGCCCCCCACCTGCGCAACGATGACAAACTCCTTTTTTGACGGCGTTCCGGACGTGACCTACGCGAATGTGGCGCTACCTAGCTCGAGCGATGCCAACCAATATCATCTCCGCGTGGACTATAACCGGTCCAAGGATCAATTCGGAGTGAGTGGTTATCTCACACTGCTGAACAATGTTGGTACGTTCGGCTCGGGCCGGCCTTTCCAGGATCATCCGTTCAAGCCGAAGAACAACGCCGCGATGGTGACCTGGATTCACACCTTCAGCCCAACCATCCTCAATGAAGCTCGATTTAACTTCACCCGATTTTATGATGACGAGCTCAGCAACATCAGCCAGAACCTGCACATCCCGCAACTCGATACCAATGGATTCAATTTCGCCGGCGGAGACTCGCTCGGCCTACCCGGCGGCGGAGGCTTGCAATACGGAGCCGATTTCAACCTGCCGAAGATTCTTGCTGAGAACACCTTTGAGTTCCGCGACATTCTCAGCAAGCAAATCGGAAATAAGACCTGGAAATTTGGAGCTCAAATAATTCGCGAGCAGGACAACAGCCTGCAGCGGCAACACGCGCGCCCAGAGTTTGCCTTCGACAACTTCCTATCCTTGGCAAATGACGCACCGTTTTTTGAGAACTCCGCCGACATTAACCCGTTGACTGGCGGTACGCCGCATAGCCGCTTCTACTTCCGCGCCACTTCGTACAATTTCTTCGTGCAGAACGACTGGAAAGTGCGCCATAACCTCACGGTGAACCTCGGTGTGCGGTATGAGTACACGACACCCATCAGCGAGAAAAACGGTCGCTTGAGCAACTACATTCCGGGACCAAACGGCATCATCGATGGACACGTTGCCCCAGTCAGCCGGCTCTACGATCCGGACCGCAACAACTTTGCGCCGCGGATCGGGTTCGCCTATTCTCCGGCCCTGGCCGGTGACAAATTGGTCTTCCGTGGCGGTTTCGGCGTGGGCTACGACCGGCAGTTCTTCAATCTCGTCCAACTTGCCCGTTTCAATCCGCCATTCGCGGCTGCTGGCATCGGCCTGTGTTGCGATGCTAGCGGAGGCATTCTCTATTCTTTTTCCCTTCCGAACGATCCGCTTGATTATCCGCCCAATCCCGCTCTGCAGAGCGGTCTTGATCCTGTGACTGGCGGACTGCTGGCGCCTGCACCTGTTACTCTGCCGGGAGGCTTTGTTCGCAACGACCAATACATCGAGGTTGACGGGTCTCCAAAGCACCTGCCCGTTACCTATGTGTATAACTACTCGTTCGAGATGCAGTACCAGTTACTCCGCAACATGTTTCTTTCTCTGGCGTACGAGGGCAGTGCAGGCCACAAGTTGATTCGAACCATCGACATGAATCGCTTCACGCCGGGGGACTCGTTCAACTGCGTCACGAATCTTCAGGGAAACCCCTGCGCGAACAACAAGGACATGGTTCAGGAAGCCGACGTCAGCGGCAACCCAATCACGCCACGGCTGACGGGAAATCCCAATTTCGACCGCATATTTTTCCCCTTACCGGACGTTAGTGCGAACTTCAACTCGATGGTTCTGCATGTCAACAAGTCGTACGGCCACGGCTTCCAACTGGATGGCAGCTACCGCTGGAGCAAGAGCCTTGATACTTCCTCGTTTGGTCGTGGGGCACAGCAAACTGATCCCAGCCAACAGCATCTTGACTATGGCCCGTCGGACTTCGATGTCCGCCATCAGTTCGTCTTCTACGGCTTGTGGGATCTGCCCATCTTCAGGGGCCAACGAGGCTTCGTGGGGAAAGCTCTCGGTGGTTGGCAGATCAATGGTGTCCTGACCGTTCACTCGGGCTTCCCTTGGACACCAGAAGAGGGCTGCTGTGTCTTTGGCACTCCGGGCGCCCCCGCCAATGATATCAATGGCGACGGAATCGGCAACGACTTTCCTACGCAATGGGACGGGCAGGGTGGGACCGCTTCTTCCAACCAGACTTTCATCAACGGCGTGTTTCCCAAGAATGCCGCTCATCCGAATGGTGGATTCGACTACTTCAACATAGACCCGGGCTGCCCAAACTATCCGATAAATTGCTTTGAAGCCCGGAAGCGTGGAAACAATGGCATTGGTCGCAACCGGTTTCGCGGGCCTGCCTACCGTCAGATTGACATGACGCTGGGAAAGCACACCATGCTTCCCGGATTCCTGCACTTGGGAGAGGTCGCTGCCCTCGACCTCCGGGCAAACTTTTTCAACATCTTTAATACGCTCAACCTGCCTCCGTTTCAGACGGGCGGCCAGAGCAACACCGATTTTACTAATGGCGGTGACTTCGGGCGAGCCACCCAGGGCCTCGCAGGCCGCGTGGTGGAATTTCAGATAAGGCTGAGCTTCTAATCCTTCACTCTCCGTGGCCCACTCTTCGCGTTCTTTGCGATGAGTGGGTGCCGCGGCGGGGTGCCCCATCCTTTTTCGCGCACTTTGCGAAGAGAGCCTGCCCTGTTTTGCCGAAGCCCCGAGCGAAGCCGAGGGGGAAGCCGAAGGGGTGGGATTCCACGGCCGCCTCGCGCATGGGATTTTCCGAGCCTCACGCCCCTGCTTTTTTCATCACATTTTTCTCGTACCGCCCTCACAGACACCAAATCGCAATCGCGCAATAATTCCCCGACATTGCAGCATCGAAAATTGCGTCCGTCTCCAGAGACGAACCGAAAATCCGCCGCAAAACCATCTTCGGCGGCTCTTTGACAAGTAGGCGACAAGTAGACGATAAGTGGACGAAAAGCCGTTAAAAACGGCCATCCCGCACCTCGAAAAGTGCACGCCAAATCACAGAGACCCAAGCTAAGTCCTTATTCATGTAGATGATGGATCTAAGTACTTTAATTAGAATAGCTTAGCGGGAATTGGGGGGGGGACATAACCAATAGGTTAGTAACCCAAGAGTGAACGCACGAGTAAACGAAAAAGAAAGCGCGATCTCTTCCCACCGACTGAGAACTGAGAACTGAGAACTGCTACTACTTGAATCCAGCTTTCTCCATCGCCCGCCCCGCATCCTTATTCTTCATGAAGGTGTCCCAGACAAATCCGGAGCGCGCATTTTCCGCCATCACCATCGTGATCCCCAGATCGATGCCGAGCACATCTGCGTTGTACCAGCCGGTCAGAGGATTGAATGCATCGACAAATCCATATCGTCCCCAAGCCTTCGGATAACACTCGCGGATCGTCCGCAGCACCAGCATGCAGTCGTCCTGCAAGAACGGCAACGAACCGCCAGCAGCGCACGGAACGACGCTGCCGTCCAGTCGCCCGATTCGCGGAGGTCCGCCCCAAGCCTGATACCCCGTCGCCGAATCGGAGGAAGTGATTCCCCAAAGATGCGCGCTGTAATCGGGAAATTCGTCGCGCAGAGAAATACAAAACTGCTTATGCGCCTCGGTCGCCGTCACCGAGTTCGCAAAGTAATCCGCATATGCATCGTGCTTATGACGAAAATCAAACCACGCTTGCGAGTACTGATGAGTAAACATCGGATCGTGCCCGGAAATATATTCGAATTCCTGAAACTTCACAGTTGGACGTGTCCAAGCCTTCCACGTTTCGCTCGGAACAGAATGCGTAGGCGAACCAATGGCCAGCAGGTAAATCATCATCAGCTCGCAATAATGTTCCCAGCGCGAGCGCAAGAAACCGCCTTGCGGCTTCCATCCCATGGAGAACGTCTCACCGCCATTGAGCATCCACGGCCAATCCACGCGCTCGTAGATTGCAGTTGCGAGATCCTGAATCTCGGCATCATTGAAATGTTGGCGAGCCGTCAGCACGCCGCAGAGAAGAAGCGAGGTGTCGATCGAGGAGAGTTCGCAGTTCCATACTCGCTCTCCAGTTTCTATATCGATGAAGTGGTAGAAGAAGCCGTGTTCGTTGGGCAATCGCCCCTTCAGGAAGCGAAGCGTTTGCCGCACGCGGTCCCGGATTGCTGCCGCCTTACCGTAACCGCGGGATTCGCCGATGCACAGTCCGGTGAGTCCAAAGCCCGTTGCTGCAATACTGGCAACCCGCCGCTGGTCGTTGCCGCTAAGCAGCGCGCGATCCCTGACCTGGCCAGTCGTGGAGCTGGCTTCGTTCCAGAAAAAGTCGAACGCGGCGTGCTCGATTTCGTCCAGGAGTTGATCATCAGAACCGCGATAAGGATTTCTCTTCGGCTCGTCAAACGTCTTCCGCCTAGACGGCCACGCCAACGAGGCAAGACTGGGCAAAGTGACGAGCCCCAAAGCAGCGGAGGTCAACATCTCGCGTCGGGTAACCGGCGTGCGCTGGAACATGGTTGGCGTTAGTTTACCAGCCGCATTCGCAACTCATGTCACCCGCAGTGGTCTATCCGAGCTCGCCGGAAATCGGTCATCAGGACTGCACGACGATGCTCCCGGTCATCTTCGGATGAATTCGGCAGTAGTACGGATATTCTCCAGGCTCAGTGAAGCGGAACTGGAATTGCTGGTCCGTATCGAGTGCTGCCGACTTGAATTTGCCCTGCGCGCTGTCGACCGTATGAGGGATGTCGTCGCGGTTGGTCCAAGTCACTTGCGTGCCGGGTTTCACCGTAGTAGTTCCTGGAGTGAATGCAAAATTGTCAATCCTTACCTCAGGTGCTGAACCAGTCGACGCCGCTGCGGCACCGGCCTGTGTCATGTCTGAGCCGCCGCCGTTCCCTGACGCGGAAGATCCCGAGTCCCCGAGAGGCGAATCGACGACTGCAAGACTGCGCCCGCTGACCAGATAGTTTACGTCTGTGATACCCAACACGCGCTGCAACTGGTCGGCTGGAACCTTCATCGGTCCAGCAGATGGAGCTGTCCCTGGAGCAGGTTGGGGGAAAGCGGTGGACATCGCGGTGTGGAACGAAACCTTACCTTCGACCTTCTGCATGATCTGGTGAATATGGCCGTTTAACACAGTCACGGAGCCGAAACGCTTGACATAAGACAAAGCTTGTTCGCTGTCGTCGGTTCCCCAGCCCCAATCGGGATAGATGGTCCAAAGTGGAATATGTGCGAAGAGCACAATCGGAGTGCTGGCAGAACGGCCCTTGAGATCGTCCTCAAGCCACTCCAACTGTTCGTGACCGAGCGATCCCATGCCTCCAGCTTTCAAATTGGCGACATTTACGAGACCGACGAAATGTACACCCTTGTGATCGAAGCTGTACCACCCAGTCCCTTTTGTACCTTTCCCATAGCGCTGGAGAAATTGTTCGCCGTTGTCGGATAGCATGTCGTGCTCACCCGGCACGAAGTAGACCTGTTTCGCGGTAGCTCCCTTTAACACCTGGTCCAGCGTATCGAACTCACTCGGCTTCGAGAGCTGACTCAGATCGCCGGTGTGAATGATGAAATCCGGTTTGTGCGGCATCGTGTTGATCTTGTTGATCGCCGTCTGCAGAGTAGCGGTGACGTCAGGATTTGCTGGCTTGTTGAAACCGATGTGGCTGTCGCTGATCTGGACAAAACTGAAGTCCGCTCCTTTGCCGGCATCCTTGCCGTAGCCTTTGGCGAATGCCCGAGACACCGGAATGCCACCGCTCATGGTCCAGACCAGGCCTGTACCCGCCCATGCCATGCACTTTAAGAAGCCGCGACGGTCGACGCCATCGTTGTTGAGGTCTTGCAACGTCTGATCGATAAGATCTTGTTTTTTGTCTGGCATTTACCCTCCGTGGTTTGTAGCGTTCTGAGTTGATAACTGGCACGAATTGCTTTTATTCCCCGTCAAGTTGAGGTTGCAGCCGAGAGAGTTCTGTGATTGCTAACGTCTCTGGATTTTCCCTTCACCGCGAGACTTGCTTTCGTTTTACCTGCCTCCAGGTTGGAGTCTCATCGGGGCACTAACTGGGCCCGTTTACGCCGCTTAGAAAGCCTCCCAGATGCCCTGTCAACGTGATGAGACCGACGCCCAGAAGTTCAATCGCCAGGCGGTAGCTCGGCAAGACTTCCGTCCGCCGCCGCGCGCGGAAATGCTGATACCAGACTAGCCAGATGAGCACGATCGAGGCGCACGCGAGGACCAGGTGCAACAACAAGATGCCCTTCAGTTTCTGGCCCTCGAGTTGGAACTGCCACGCGAGAATACCCGTCGCGAGAACTGGGACTGTTGAAATCGCTGCCGCCAGCAGGTTGTAGTAGGCTGTGTCCGCCGGGCCACTTCGCTTCGTCCAGTGTGCTATGAGGTCGAAGGTCACGGCCGAAATGAACAGCGCGATCGGAAAGTGGATGAGCACTACATGTTGTGCGTGCTTGGCCAGAAGTATTGTCTTGAGATCGAAAGGGTTTACCATCGCCCTACCCGTTCTTAGATTTTGTTCAACGTCCGTAAATACCCCCAAAAGTCCCGAACTGTGGGTCTTACGGCCTGCACCGTCAGTGGGTCTCCCGCCATTACGGCGCTCGCAACGGATAACCGATCAGACAGTGCTTTATTCCCCCCGAAATTATTGTTATCTAAAGGAATAAAAGTCGTCCGCGCTGGTTTAATCTTGTGTGGATGTCAGGAGTGGGTCATCAATCCGATTCCTTCGAAGAACTGGCGATGCCGCTTTTCGATCAGCTGTACAACTTCGCCCACTGGCTGACGCGGAATCGCGAAGAGGCCGAAGACCTGGTTCAGGAAACCTACGCCAAGGCTTTGAAAGGGTTCCCCTCTTTCCAGTTGGGGACTAATTTCCGGGCGTGGATGTATCGCATCTTGCGTAATACGTTCTTGACCTCGCGCAGTGGGTTGAAAGTGACAATGACTGTCCCTCTTGATACCGAGGACGACGGACCTGAACAGGCGGTGGAGAGCGACACGCCGGAAACGATCCTATTTGAGCGCTCGAACCGCGAGTTGCTGCAGAAGGCGATCGATGAGCTGCCCGTGTATTTTCGCGAGATCCTCCTCCTATGTGAGGTGGAGGAGATGTCGTATCAGGAGATTGCCGAAACGCTTTCCATTCCTATGGGCACGGTGATGTCGCGTTTATCGCGTGCGAGAAGAACGCTACGCGATAGCCTGCGACCACAGTTGCAAGCAGGATCGGCAACAGCGGCGATTACTAAGGGGACGAACCGTGCTTTGTGAGTCTTGGAAGGCAAAACTCGACACCTACCTCGATGGCGAGCTTCCGTCGGAAGAGATGCGCGCCTTTGACACTCATGTGCATAGCTGCTCCTCGTGCGCGGCAGACGCTCTTGCGCGCGTGCAGATGAAGCGCGGTATTCAAGCAGCCGGAAAGCGATTCGCTCCCACATCAGAATTTCGGCGCCGGGTGCAAGGCAAAATTGCGACAAAACCACAGCGCAGTTTTCGGCTAACGTGGGTGTTTGCGGCAGCGATCGCCATTCTCGCGGTCGCGAGCTTGCTTACAACCTACTTGGGAGTGCAGCGATCCCAGAGAGAGCAGGCTTACAGCGAAATCGCGGACTTGCATGTCGCGGCGCTGGCTAGCTCATCGCGAGTCGATGTGGTGTCCACAGATCGCCACACAGTGAAGCCCTGGTTTCAAGGAAAGATCCCCTTCGCCTTCGATTTGCCGGAAGTCCAAAATTCAGAGTTTACCCTCCTGGGGGGCCGCATGACCTACGCCGGTCAATCACCCGGCGCTCACTTGATCTACACCGTGCGGAAACACGAAATTTCCGTGTTCGTGTTCCAAGAAGGCGCGTTCCGGGGTAGGTGGGACAGCTCTTCCGCCACAAAAGAGCTGTCGTTCAACATCGCAACATGGAACCAAGGTGGACTTCGCTATTTCGTGATCGGCGACGCGAGCGCTGCCGATATCAACAATCTTGCGAAATTGTTCAAAACCACCCATTCGTAGATTCAACCAATCGTAGCCCAAGCCAAGTCCTGTGAGGAGCCCAGTTGAGTTGATCCTGAATCAGCACCTTAGCTGAGAAGTAGCGCCTCTCTATAGGCCGTTCTCAATCGTGCTGCGCGTTGCTATAAGCCTGTTAGGCGACAGCGAGATAGATGTACCGCAGAATGAAAAGAGCGGTGAGAATCCAGATCAGCGCGGTAATTTCACGAAATTTGCCAATAGCAATTTTGACTACCGTATAGGAGATCAGTCCCAAGCTGATCCCGGTCGCGATGCTGAATGTCAACGGAGTAGCGAGCATGGTGATGAAGGACGGAACCGCCTCGCTGAACTCGCTCCATTTGATGTGAGAAATGGATTGCGTCATGAGCGCGCCTACGAGGATCAGCGCGGGCGCGGTGGCATAGGCTGGAATCGCGGTGGCCAGAGGCGAGCAGAAAGTGGCCAGCAAGAAGAGAGCGGCGACGGCAACATTGCTCAGGCCGGTGCGCGCTCCGGCCGCGACGCCGGCCACGCTTTCGATATAACTGGTGACGGTGGACGTGCCGGTCAAGGAGCCGAACAGTGTACCCACGGCATCGGCCACCAGAGCCCTGCCCACGCGGGGAATCTTGCCATCTTTGATGAAACCGCCCTGCTCACACACGCCCACCAGTGTGCCTACATTGTCGAAAAGATCGACGAACAAGAATGCGAACAAGATTTCGAGAAAGCCAAGATGGATGGCCCCTCGAAAGTCCAGTTTAAGAAATGTAGAAGAGGGATGCGGAAGCGAGAGAATCGCAGAAGGCCAATGCGACAGGCCGCGCAGAATTCCCAGCAACGTAGTGCCGAAGACGCCGATCAGAATCCCGCCGTTAACCTTGCGTCCCACGAGGATGATAGTCAAGACCAATCCGAAGCAAGCGGTTTGCACCTCCTTGTCGGAGAAGTTGCCCAGGCCAACGAAGGTAGCGGGATTCGCGACCACGAGCTTGGCATTACGCAGTCCGACGAAGGCAATGAACATTCCGATGCCCGTAGCCGTGGAGTGTTTAAGGCAGTCGGGCATACCGTTGACAATTTGTTCGCGCACGCGCGTCACGGTCAGGAGCAGGAACGCTACACCGGAAAAGAAAACCACGGCCAGTGCTGTCTGCCACGGAACATGCATGTTGAGGCAGACGGCATAAGTGAAATAGGCATTCAGCGACATCCCCGGAGCCAGGGCAATGGGATAGTTAGCGTAGAGGCCCATCACCAGCGTGGCGGCAGCGGCCGAGATGCACGTTGCAAACACGACGCCTTCGGGCGGCATTCCGGCTTGCGCCAGGATCTGCGGGTTCACGACGATGATGTAGGCCATGGTTACAAATGTCGTGAGGCCGCCCAACATTTCCTGTTTGACGGTAGTTTTGTTTTCGGCGAGTTTGAAGTAACGATCGATCAACCGTCTTCCTCGAGTGAAATTGTTTCCGACGGCCCCCGGAACGCGTGGCCGAAGCACATGCTTCAATAACGGATCTTGCCGGGATTCTGCTCCCACGCTCGAAATGCCGCCAGTGCTTCCTCGCGCATCATCTGAATCATGGGAATCTCACGCTCGGCGTGCGGCTGGGTGATTTCCGCGTAGATGGCGGAATCATCAAAGCCGATTTTCGCAGCGTCCGCTGCGAGATTGCCAAAGTAAACTCTGTCAATCCGAGCCCAGTAGACTGCGCCCAGACACATCGGGCAGGGTTCGCAAGAGGTGTAGAGGTCACAGCCCCGGAGTTCGAAACATCGAAGTTTCTGGCACGCCTGGCGGATGGCCACCACTTCAGCGTGCGCCGTAGGATCATTCATCGCCGTAACTTGGTTTGCGCCTTCCGCTACGATGACGCCTTCTTTGACGATGACGGTGCCGAACGGCCCGCCGCGCCCGGAGCTTACATTCTCGAGCGAGAGTTGAATGGCGCGGGCCATGAAAGCTTTGTCCATGTGGCTTGGTTCCGTCATCGCGTAATCGTCAAGGGCGCGCAGACCCCGACTACCCGGGAATCTGCGCGCAAATCGGTCGACATGGACTCTTTCGCAGCCGATGTAAAGGCAGATGTTTAAGGCAGCAAGTATAAGCGGAGCTAAGAAATACGCAAAGCGTTTCTGGGATGAGGCCGGTCCGCTGCCTTCACGGCGAAAAGTTGAAAAAGGCGGGCCGGCACGATAGGCTCGGGCATGGACGGGCAGGCTTTCGTTTCCAAGCGCATCGCGACCCCGGATGGAATTCGTCCCGGAGCGATCATAGTGCGAGACGGTGGCCGCGATGATGTGCGCGATGGCGCGCGCGATGGGAAAATCAGTGGCATCGTTCATGCCGATCAAGTGCCTGCTGACACCGAGGTGCGCGACTTCGGCGAATCTATGATTCTCCCGGGACTTGTTGATTCTCATGTTCACATCAACGATCCTGGGCGAGCTGAGTGGGAAGGATTTGAGACGGCGACACGAGCGGCGGCGGCTGGCGGCTACACGACGCTGGTGGACATGCCGCTCAATTGTCTACCGCCGACTGCTACCGTCGCCGCGCTGGCTGCCAAGCGCGAAGCCGCCGCGGGGCGATGCTGGGTGGATTGGTTGGCCTGGGGTGGCGTGGTCAGCGACAATCAGGCGGAGATTGAAGCGCTCAGGGCCGCGGGCGTACCGGGATTCAAGTGCTTTCTGATCCATCCCGGAATCGACGGGTTCACCATGGTCACCGAGGCCGAGCTTCGCGCCGCGTTGCCGCACGTGGCTCGAACCGGCCTGCCGCTGCTGGTCCACGCCGAACTTCCCGGCCCCGTCGATCAAGCCACACAGCGCTTGCGAGACGCGGATTGGAGGCGCTATTCGACTCATCTGCAATCGCGGCCGGAGGAGGCTGAGCTCGCTGCGATCCGGTTGCTGCTATCGCTCTGCCGGCAGTACAAGTTCCGCTTACACATTGTTCATCTCTCGGCGAGCTCGGCGCTTGCCGAGTTGTGCGCTGCGCGGGCGGAGGGGCTTCCGGTCAGTGTTGAGACTTGTCCACACTATTTGCATTTCTGTGCGGAAGAAATTCCAGACGGGGCCACATTGTGTAAGTGCGCTCCGCCGATTCGCTCGCGTGACAATCGCGAAAGGTTATGGCAGGGTCTGAAAGACAGAATCATCGATCTGGTTGCGACCGATCACTCGCCTTGTCCGCCGGAGATGAAACGGCTCGACGAAGGCAGCTTCAAGACGGCGTGGGGAGGCATAGCGAGCCTTTCACTGGCGCTACCCGTAATATGGACGGAAGCCAGTCGGCGAGGATTCGCCTTGACCGACCTAACGCGGTGGATGTGCGAGGAGCCGGCTCGATTGGCTGGGTGTTCCGCTCGCAAAGGCCGAATTGCGGAAGGATTTGATGCGGACTTCGTGATCTTCGAACCGGAAGCGGAGTTCGTCGTGACCAAGGATCGGCTGCATTATCGGCATCCGGTGTCTCCCTATTTGGGGGAAAAGTTGCGGGGTGTGGTGAAGGCGACGTATCTGCGCGGGCAGCTCGTCTTCAGGGATGGGGAATTTTTCGACGAGGCAAGAGGACGGGAGATTCAGCGCTAGATGACGCAAAAGGGTTGCAAATGACGGAGGAGCACATCATTGGCAAGTCGGTACCGCGCAAGGAGGGCCGCGACAAAGTGACTGGCGCGGCGCGGTACATCGACGACATGACCATGCCGGGGATGCTCTACGGCGCGACGGTTCGCAGCCAGATCCCTCGCGGTGTAATCAAACACATTTCGTTTGACCCGCAGTTCGAGTGGAGCAAATTTGTCGTGGTCACGGCGCAGGACATTCCGGGCAAGAATTGCATCGCTCTGATCGGAGACGACCAGCCCTGCCTGGCGGATGGGAAGGTCAATCATCCCGAGGAGCCGATCCTGCTCCTGGCGCATGCGGACCCGCATCTCCTGCGGAAGGCTGTGGATGGCGTCTCGATCGAATACGAACCCTTGCCGGCCGTTTTTACCATTGAAGACAGCGAACGAGGTTCGCAAATCATTTGGGGGATGGACAATACACTCAAAACTTTCCTGATCGCGAAGGGCGATGTCGATAGCGTTTGGGCAAAGGCCGACTACATCGTTGAAGGCGAGTACACCACCGGCGCGCAGGAGCAGCTCTACATCGAAAACAACGGAGTGATTGCGGCCTTCGATCGCGAGCAGGGAATTACGGTCTGGGGTTCGCTGCAGTGTCCTTATTACGTACACAAGGCGTTGATGGCGTTGTGCAATCTGCCGGCAGAGAAAATTCGTGTAGTACAGGCTGAGACCGGGGGCGCTTTCGGCGGCAAGGAAGATTATCCCTCGATAATTGCGGGCCACGCGGCGCTTCTCGCCATGAAGTCTGGATGCCCTGTGAAAATCGTCTATGACCGCCTGGAAGACATGACGGCGACTACGAAGCGTCATCCTTCGCGCACGCGGCACCGTACCGCGGTCGGCAAGGACGGAAAAATTCTGGGTGGAGAGATCGACTTCACGATTGATGGCGGCGCATACGCGACGTTGTCGTCCGTAGTCCTGTCTCGGGGCACAATTCACGCGGGTGGTCCTTATTATTGGCCCAATATCCGCATTCGTGGGAAAGCGGTGGCGACAAACGCTCCGCCGCACGGGGCATTTCGAGGCTTTGGCGCGCCGCAGAGCCTGTTCGCGATGGAGCGGCACATGGATCGCATCGCGCAAGCCGTGGGACTTTCTCCGGTAGAAATCCGCCGCCGCAATTTCCTCAAGCCGGGTCAAACCACAGCCACCGAGCAAACTATTCGCGAAGAAATTGATCTTGGAAAACTTCTTGATCGAGCACTCGAACTTTCGGACTACACGGCAAAGAAAGCCCGCTTCGCCGAGGAGAACGCGGTGGGGCCGATCAAGAAAGGCATGGGGATTGCCGCCTTTCTGCATGGAGCAGGATTCACCGGTTCGGGCGAGCGCTATCTGGCTTCCGTGGTCGGGGTGGAAGGGTGCGCGGACGGCAATGGCACTGTCCGCGTGCTGGTTTC
>WNFA01000302.1_pt1 | contig 38646 bp, 32 predicted proteins | sample 5400481 | NCBI WGS metagenome assembly WNFA01 (sample SAMN13153340, study PRJNA577476) | soil metagenome | isolation source: 120 cm saprolite under Douglas fir tree site 2 hole 1 replicate 2 | place: USA:California | collected 2015-04-18 | reverse complement strand
CAGCACGGCCCCGACGAGCCCTAACCCGAGGCCCCCGACCAGCCCTAACACCATCACCCGCAGGCTGGTGTTCTTAATCGGCTGCTCCGGGGCAATGGCGTGATCTAGCACGCGGACGTCCGGAATGCTGCTCGCGTCGGCAAGGCGCGCCTCTTCGTATCGCTGCTGCAGCGTCGTATACAGGTTCTCATCGATCGCCACGTCACGCCGGAGCCTCGCCTCTTCGATGGCCCGGGTCGGGATTTGGCGCAACTCCCCACCCGCCGCTTGGACGCGGCTTTCCAAGATCTGCTCGCGGGTAGTGAGCTCGCCGATCACGACGGCCGCTAGCCGGGGGATCGTCCCGCGCACCAACGTATCAATCTGAGTGGCCACGCGCTGCACCCCCGGGGTCGCGTCCGTGTAGCGGTAGCGCAGCGCCCGCAGTTCGGCTTGTTTCGTCGTCAACTCCTTCAAGGCATCGCTCAGCTCTGCCGAACGCTGCACCGCCCCTACAGCCTCCAACCCTTCCACGGAGGACGCCGAGTCTCGGAGTTGGGACACCACGCGCCGAATGGCGTCCCGGTCGCGGCGTACCTCTTCCAGTGCGACCTTCTGGTCGAAGTAATGAGTGAATGCTGGGTCGCGCGTCGACTCGAGACCGGGGACGACGGGGGTAGACCGCTCCGTTGGGAGGGTCACGGTATGCACGCGAAACGTCTCGAGGGCGTTCTCGGCGGCACGCAAGCTCTTTTCCGACGCTTGCAACTGCCCGTTGAGGATGCGCGTGAGTTCCGTGAGCTTCGCGCGCTTGAGCTCGGCCGCGACGGCCACATACCGCTGCGTCACCGCGTTGAGGATAGCGGCGATCGCGACCGGGTCAGTTCCCGTAAGCTCGAGCCGCATGAAGTTGCCATCCAGATCCATGGACGCCCGAAGGTCACCGCTCAGCTTCGCGGCCGCGTCGCGCGGCGTGAGGACCGTGAAGTCGATCGTACGACCGGCGCTGAGCGCGTCCACCGGCGGACGCCACACGAACCCGGCGCTGGCCCCAATCGGGTCTCCGCGCGCGGCGCGTTCGAGCACGACGCCGCCGCGCGCCGCGAGCGTAATGGTCTGCCCCGCGTCGTCGACAGCGAGGCGATAATGCCCTGGCCGGAACCGCTCGGCGAGTGAGAATGCCGCGAAGGCCGCGGAGTCTGCTGGCCCGCCGAACCCCAGATACAGGTGACGCTCCTGCACCACCGAGTCGAGCACCACATACGACCTGAGCAACTCGATCCACGCCCGAGCGTCGAGCAGCTGGCTGGACCGGATCGGCCCCAGACCGCCTCCCGCGCGCCGGTCGTTGCCGACCTCGATCCAGATGGTCGCTTGCGCCAAGTAGTTGGGCTTAAGGAGGCGCGCGGCACCAACCCCTGCCGCGAGTCCGAGGGAGCTCAAGAGCAGGACCCACCACCGGTTGCGGACGACCGCGCTCCAATACCGCCGCCAATCGAGCTCCCCGTCGCCCAGTTCAGAGGGAGGCATGGAGGGTAGTCCCAAATCATGCCGCGTCGGCAGGGGATCAGTCCGGTCAGCGATAGGCTGCGGCAGATGATCAGGCATGCACGCGATAGCTCTCCATCCCGAAACGGGGGTGAACTGCAACCACACTGCCCACAGCAAGCCTGATACCGCGCCATCCGCCCTCCCGCCAACCCCAACTGTGGCACACCTACCACACTCGCGCGGCCTTCGATCAGGGTGTCGCGACGGCACAACGCTTGCCCTTGACACGCGCTCGGCCAGGCGGAACTTGGTGTGCTTCGGGCGCCCCTTGGACGCACCGTTGGTGCGGTGCATCACCGGGGCCCCGGTCAAGCGCAAGTTCACGGTTGATGGACGCCCCCGCAACAAGCCCGGCCGGGGGCCCAGCGAGTCTGAGGTCGTAATGCGCCTGTCAGAGGGTCGGGCCCGCCCCGAGAGAGCGGCGAACGGGGCTGGCCTTTCCACACTCCTGTCGATAACTCCTGAGGACAAGGCCGGTCTCCAGATCCTCGTCGTGGACGACGAGCGCACGCTGCGGGAAAGCTGCGCCACGGTCCTCGAGCACGAGGGTTACAAGGTCACGATCTGCGGACGCGGGGAAGAGGCGCTCGAGAAACTCAAGCGCAGCCGGTTCGACATCGTCCTCGCCGATCTCTACACGGCCCCCGTGACCGGCATGGAGGTACTCGCGGCCGCTCTCCAGGCCAACCGCGACACCATTGTCATTGTCATCACCGGGAATCCCAGCGTCGCGTCGAGCGTCGAAGCGCTCCGCGCCGGCGCCTGGGATTACCTCCCCAAGCCGTTCTCCGCGACCCACTTGCAGATTCTGCTGGGGCGGGCCGCGCACACGCTCAAGGTCGCGCGTGAGACCAAACAGTTGCAAACGGAGCTCGAGCGCCAGCACGGCAACAGCGAAAAATCCACAGTTCTAGGTGTCTCACCGGTGTTCCGGAGGGCCATCGAGCTGGCGCGCAAGGTCGCCGCCACCGACGCGTCGGTCTTCCTGACAGGGGAGAGTGGCACCGGCAAAGAGCTCTTCGCCCAGTTCATCCACGACCACAGCCGTCGCAGCAGTCGCAACCTCGTCGCGGTGAACTGCGCCGCCCTTCCTGAACCCCTACTCGAGTCCGAGATGTTCGGGCACGTGAAGGGCGCGTTCACGGGAGCGGTGCGCGACAAGCCGGGGTTGCTCGAGACGGCCAATGGCGGCACGTTCTTCCTCGATGAGTTGCTCGAGATGCCGAAGTCGATCCAGGCCAAGCTGTTGCGGGTCATCCAGGACGGGGTGGTGCGTCGCGTGGGGAGCGAGCATACCGACGCGGTCGTCAACGTGCGTTTCATTGCCGCCACCAACCGAGAGCCCGAAAAAGCCGTCCAGGACCAGACCCTCCGGGAAGACCTGTACTACCGAGTTCGGGTGGTTCCGATCCACATCCCACCCCTGCGGGAGCGCCCGGAAGACATTCCGCTGCTCGCCAAGTATTTCCTGCAGCAGTATTGGGCACGGCACCGCGGGAGCGGGGCGCCGGTGCCACACTTGTCAGAGGCGGCCCTGCGGGCGCTCAAGGCCCACGCGTGGCCTGGGAACGTGCGGGAGCTACAGAACGTGTTTGAGCACGCCGTGGTGCTGCTCGAGCCGGGGAGTGACGTGCAAACCGGCGATATTCCATTCCTCGACGACGGCGCAGCCCCGGCGGGCGCCGTGGCTTCAGCGCCCCCAGCCACCGACCTGCCGCTCGCGCAGGTCCGAGGGATGGAGGCGCAAACCTTCCACTCGGCCCGCGACCGGTTGCTCGCGGAATTCGAGCGTCGCTATCTGAGCCAGCTCGTGAAGCAGGCGGGGCGGAACATGTCGAGGGCGGCGCGGATGGCAGGCGTCGATCGAACGACGCTGTACCGTCTGATGGAACGGCATGGTCTGCACCGGCAGTCAGTCGGCCAGGACGACGAAGCCGTGCGCCTGGGCGCGGAGACCGAATGACGGGTCCGCGTTGTCGTACCGGCGACGGGCACCACTCCCGGCTGGCCGAACGCATTCGGGGAGCTGCGCCGACGGCGGGACGCGGCGTGCGGTGCCCACCCTGGGTCGCCAGTGGGCCTGCCAACCCTCGTTTAGATGGCGACCTCAAACTCGATCTCCGAAGCTGTCGGCGTGAGGTGGAGGGGTGGTGAGCTCAGGGCGTTACCGCCTTGTGACCGCGCCGTCATCGGCGCGTCGGCGCATGGCGGCACTGTGCTGCCTGATGGCCAGTCCCGAACTGCACCGGCAATCAGTCGTCCAAGGCCAGGACGCAGCGAGCCCAAGCGCAGAGACCGCATGACGACACCACTCGGCCGAACCCGCGACCCGGACTCGGCGCTCGCCGAACGCACTTGGGGACCCGTGCCGACGAGTGCGCGCGGCGGGGCAGTCGCCGCGAGCACGGCGATTCCCTGCCCGTTTCTGAGGAGCGCGATCGAGCGCGCCGCCGCGCTCTGGCGCCACAGGGCCGGCGAGGGCGAGGCACGCGACGCCCTCGTCACGCTCGCGCAGGCAGTGTATCAGCGGCGCCGTGGTGAGGCGAGCCGGGCACTCGGGTTCGCCGCGGCGCCGGTGGGTCGCCAGCTCCTGGAGCTGCTGCGGGCCGCTGCCTTGGATGAGCAGACCGCGACCGAGTGCGGCGCGAGCAGCGAGCTCGTGCTCGCCACGCTCCGCGCCATCGACGGGATCCAGGCCGCTACCACACCGTCCGCGCGCGACGACTTCGCGTCCCGGCTCTCCGGGCCGGATTCGCTCGAGCTGCTGGTCGAGGTCGCCCACGACCTGCGCTCCCCACTCACCTCGATTCTGTTCCTCGCTGAAACGCTGCGCGCGGGTCAGAGCGGCGATATCACCGAATTGCAACGCCGCCAGCTTGGGTTGATCTACTCCGCCGCACTCGGTCTCTCCGCCCTGGCGAGCGACGTGACGGAGCTGGCGCGGGGCGGGGATCAGCTGTTCGAGGAGGAACCGTCGCCCTTGTCCGTAAACGAGATCTTCAGCTCGGTGCGCGACATCGTCCAGCCGATGGCCGAGGAAAAGCGCCTGTCCATCGAGCTGGTGCCGCCCGCTGCCGATCACCGCGTGGGGCATGCGCTGGCCTTGAGCCGGGTGCTGCTCAATCTCACCACCAACGCGCTCAAGTTCACCGAGAAAGGCCTCGTTGAACTCGCCGCGCGAGAGGTGGGCTCGTCGGTCGTAGAGTTCTCGGTGCGAGACACCGGTCGCGGCATCAAGCCCGAGGTGCTCGACAGTCTGTACTTGCCGTTCCGTCCCACGCGCGGAGGCGGAAGCTACGCATTCTCAGGCACCGGGCTCGGGCTGGCGATCTGCCGACGTCTCGTCAAAGCCTTGGGTTCGAAGCTCGAGGTGGAGACCCGCGCCGACTGGGGCACGCGGTTCTTCTTCGCAGTCGCGCTACCCCCCGCCCCCCACTTCTAGGTAGAGCCCGTCGCTGGGTGCCGCGGGCACTCAGACGACGTCGCAGCGCTGATTGCCTTGGCCTCCAACGAGTTAGCCGCAACGATTCGCCTGGCTCAGCCCCCTGCGCGAGGCTTGCACTCGCTAGTAGGGCATAGCGCATCAGTCCAACCCGACAAGGCCGTGGGCAAGCGACCCATCGGTAACCAAAACCGGGGGGTGCCGTGTGGCGCCGCTCCCACACGAGCCGACAGTCTGCTACGTGGCATGCACCCGTCACCAGCCGAGTAGTTCCACTAACCGGTGTGTTTCCAACGAATTAGAAAAGCGCGTGTCGCCCGGTTCTTCTGCACGAGGCTTGCCTTCCGTGCCGGGCGATGGCGAGCCCTCTAGAATACCGCGTCCCCACCGCGCCGGTTGGTGGGCGCGTCTGGTACCCGCGCGCTGCGAGTTCCGCCCCGGATGCGCGACCGCGGGGACGCTGGTCGACGGATCTCCCGACGCTCGGAAACGGAGAGCGGCCGCGGCGCCTCTTGAACGTGGCCGTTTCGGCGGTTGGCCTGGTGCTCGCGGCTCCTGTGATGGCCCTCATCGCGCTGCTCATTAAGCTCACGTCTCCCGGCCCCGTGTTGTACCAGCAGACCAGAGTGGGCATCGACCTCCGCCGGCTAGGCGACGCTGGCGGGAACGGCCGCCGCCAGACAGACCACGGCGGCAGGCCGTTTACCATTCACAAGTTTCGGACGATGGCCCCCTCTAGCGGGGAGGCCCAGGTATGGGCCACGCCCGACGACCCACGCGTGACTCCGCTCGGCCGGATACTGCGAAAGTACCGGCTGGACGAGCTGCCTCAACTCGTCAACGTGTTGCGTGGCGACATGAACCTAGTGGGTCCGCGCCCCGAGCAGCTCAGGATCTTCGCCGAGCTACGAGAGCGGATCCCGGGATACCAGACGCGGCAGCGTGTGCGTCCGGGGATCACGGGTTGGGCCCAGATCAACCACCACTACGACAACTCCCTGGACGACGTCCGGACGAAGGTGGCGCTCGATCTCGATTACGTCGCGCGTCACTCGGCGCTGGAAGATCTGCGGATCATGCTGCAGACTGTGCCCGTCGTGCTCTTCAAGCGCGGGGCGTGGTAGTCGTTCGGAACCCCGGGCCAGAACAGACAGGTCACGGCCCGCTCTTCGAGGAAGAATCACTGGGTACGCGGGGCGAGCGCGGTGGCGTACCACGCACCCACAGCTGGCTCCAGTGCGACGCCCACCGGGCCGTTCCCCCCGACCTGACACGACCGACAGCCGTGGCGGCATGGCGCATCACCCAGCGGAGCACCCGGCGCGCCAAGCGCCCAGACATCCGCCAGAACGGGCGCATGTCGTCTCGGGCAAACCATGCGGCCTCGTCGATGCCGCGCAGGGAGTGGATCCAGTCCCTTGCGGTCAGCTGTCCTTCCCTGCGGTAATCCAAGCACGCGTCGAAGTCCTGATCCTCCACAATCCACTTCCGACCCTCGCGGGGAGCGACGGCCGGGAGCGGCTGGCCGGTCATGTCCAGATACAGAAACCGGACGACGTCCATGCCGTTGGCATCCACGAACAGGCGGAACGTGGAGCCGATGCGGGGGTTGGGGTCGAGCAGCTTGTAGGACCCGTCGCGCGCGTCGTACCGGTAGCCGATATCGAGAATGCCCCGGTAGCCGACTTCTCTCATGAAAGCGGTCGTCAGGGTTTCGACGGTCTCGTTGCGCAGACTGATGCCCAGGCTCGTCGCACCAGTGTGGACGGGGTACTGGCGCAGCTTTTTGCCGGTGAACGCGGCGACGCATTGCGACGCGGCCGTGAAGTAGCCGTTGAACATCCAGATCGTATCATCGCCGCCCGGAATGTACTCCTGCAGCATGAGGTTTGGCGCATTGGGATCCTCGAGTTCCGCGTAGCGGTCGCGCAGCTCCCGTTCGGAGTGAACGATCACCATCTTCTTCCCGTGGCGCGCTTGCAGGCGGGTGCCGTCGATGCCCTTCAGCACGACCGGGAACACTGCGCTCGCGAGGAACTGGTGGACGTCGTCGGCCGACCGCGGGAACACCACAGAGGGGGTGGGGATGCCGAGGCGTCGCGCGAGATGGAACAGCTGCCGCTTATCGCTGAATGACCGGACGAGCTCCGCGGGGACTCTCGGAAACCTGAACCGGTTCGCTAGTGCGTCGGCATGCTCAGCTACGAAGAGGCTCGACGCGTCGGTGGTCGGGATCAGGATCGCGCGCCCGCCAATCCGTCGCGCCAAGCTCTCCAGAAAGTCCACCGTCTCGGTGCCCGACGCCTTGTCGAGATCCCATTCGCACGCCTGGCGCCAATAGCGAGAGAAGGAAGCTGGATGCCGCGGATCGCCAGCGACGTTGTAAGTCGAGATTCCGAGCCGCCCGAGGCTACGCGCGATGCCCATGCTCCCGTGATGGACACCCAGCACGACGACCGGCACGGACGGATCCACGCTTGCCGCGTCGGCCCTGGCTCGTAGCGACACCCGACCTCTCAGTCGGCAACCGGGACGAGCACGACCTCGTCGCCCTTGACGACGAACGCGGCCGCGAGGTCATTCACGTGCTCGAGAATGAAGTCGAGATCCCGGAGCTGGCCGGAGCGCCGGAGGTAGTCTACGCTCTTGCTGACGAGACAGGCGCCCGCGTGGGCGCCCCGCCAGCGGTCCACTAGGTTCGCCGTCCCCCGCTCTTCGACCACGTAGCCCGCGTCGAGCAGTCCCGCCGCGACCCAGGCACAGCACATCTGATCTTCTTCCCGGAACTCACCACGGGTGCCCGCACCGAGCACCGCGACACGACGATGACGGCCTGCCAAATAGGCAGCGGTAGCGGCGTAGTTGCGGAATGAGGCAAGGTAGACGGCTTCGGCTTCGCACGCGTTGTGGATCAGTTGCGTACCCGACGACGAGACGAGCACCATGGGGCGGTGGATATCGCTCCGGCACGCCAGCTCCGCCGGGCTGTTGGTGATGTCGAAACCAAACGGCATGGTGCCACCGAGCTCTCCCACCAATAGGGGTTGCTCGAGCAGGGAAGCGCACACGAGCGCCGCTTCAATCGTGGGCTCGGGGAAGCAGCGGCGTCCCAGGGAAACACCGGTGACGGCGGTCGTCGTTGCCCGAATAACGTCGATGGCGACGATCGCATAGCCATCACGGTAGCGCGTAGCGCTCTCCGGGAAGCAATCGATGACGACCGTGCCAGCTGGCGCGCGGGACCAGGGCACCGGTCACTCGACGGGTACGGGGCTGGCCGCCCGCGGCAGCGGCCGCAGGTTGGCCTTGGCGAACGCGTCGGAATGGAGGCCTCGGCGGTAGATCTCCACCCGGAGTAGCTCCTCCAGCCGGACATTGCACAGGCGCACGCCCCGCCCGCAGTGATCGAGCAGGGCGAACTGGCTGGGCTTGTTGGGCGCTTCGAACATCACGATCTCGTGACCAAACGCGTTGGCGAACCGGTCGACGAAGGCGCGGTTCAGCGTCCCCTGCTGGTCAAACAAGCCCACGCCCTGCGCGCTCTCGCGTGCCTCGACCACGAGCTCGAGCGCTCCCCCGTCCAACCAGCGGCGCCCCTGATCGATCAAGCCCTCCACGGCGTCCTCGGTGAAGGCGCCCCCATGTTTCTTGCCGAGCTCAAACTGGACTTCCAAGCCGCGCTCGCCCGCCATCGCGACAACCTCCGCGGGGGCGAGCGGCATGTCCGTGAACCCTTCGCCGCACTCGATGCGTGTCACGCCGATGTCGGCGCACAGATCGAGATAGGCCGGCAACTGCCCCTGAGCGACGGCGACTTCGAACGGGCCGCCGCCGGTTACGGTGGGGACGCGGTGTCGTCTGGCGGCGGCGATCTTGCGGCGCGTGGCGGACTCGTTTGCCACCATCCAGCAGGCCATCGAGATCTTCAGGATCGACATCAGGTGACCACTCTGCTCGAGGTGGCTTTCGAGCGTCGCCGGATCGTAGCCGGGATCGAAGGGACTGGTGGACGGCGGGATCTCTGGCACGCCGATGCGCTTCAGGTAGTCGGCGGTGTGCACGTTCCCCGACGGGACCGCGTCAGTTGTGACATGCATGGCTCCGCACCCCATCCTTGGGAAGTTTGGCCGCACCGGTCTGGCGTGCCGCCGATGCGCGCGGCAACAGCCCAGGAGAGTGCGACGTCAAGAAACGTGCCTGCCGTGGAGTCGCGCGGGCGGAGAGACACACCAGGTGCAGCGCCGACAGTGTGGCGCGCACGCAACAACGATTTGTACGGCTGTTGCACGGCGTTAGCCGAGGTCGCCGAGCACCTGGAGCGGCGCACAGGGGTAGACCACAACCTTGAGGTCAGCACGGGGTCCTTGCTCCCGAGCGATGGCGTCAAGGACTTCGGTCCAACGGCTGACGATTCTCGCGCCCCGCGCTTCCGCTGGGAGGTCCTGGGCAGAGCCCGTCGTCCGGTACAGCCACACGGGATTGGTGCGCGAAGCCGGGATTGCCGAACGCGAGGGTCGATGGACGGTCGTGCCCCGCACCCCCGCCGCGAGGATCTGCCGCAGCCGGCCCGCAGCCTTCTCCGCAAGCTGCCCAGCGGTCAGCAGCGACAGGCGTCGCAGTCGGTCGCGCAACTCGTGGAGTCGAGGAATCCGCACCACCGGATACACCCCGTGGAAGCCTTCGCCCTCGCTGCAGGCGGCGATCAGGACCCGGGAGGCCCCCTGGGCGCAGCGCCGCAGGGGAAGGTCACCCTTCACGAGCGCGAAGGTCAGGGACACGTCGTTTGGAAAGGCGTTCGCGATGACGACGTCCGCGCCTTCCGGCCCAGGCGTGCGGAACGCGTCGCGGGCGAACGCCACCTCGTCCCCGTAGTAGCGCCAGGGGTCGCCACAGCGAACCCGCACTGCTTCGCGGTCCGCGTTTACGTGAATGGTCACCAGGAACTCCAGACGGATCATGTTCGCGATCTCGTCCAGTTGCCTGCGAAAGCTGCTCTCCAGGGCGTTGGCTCCCCATCCCGACCCCAGGGTCCCGTGATGCAGCGCCGAGATGACCCTCAGGTCGAGCACGCCGATGACGAGCTTCGACCCGCCGCCGAACCCCGCCGTGTGGTTCGGATACACCCCTCCGATCCCCATGACGAAGTCGGCTGTCACAACCTCTCGATTCACGAGAGCGGGGGTCCCCAAGGACGTACGACCGACTCGCACGGCGCCCCGACGCGGGTTGTGGAGCACAAAGCGGCATGCCGCTGCCTCGGGACCAATCTTCTTGACCATGGTGTCGCGCCGCGGCGGCCCGTGGGAGCCGCTAGCCATGAGGATCGTCACGTCCTCGGCGCGAACGCCGGCTTCTGCGAACTGCCGCAACACCCACGGCATCACGCGCGCCGCCGGAGTCGGGCGATTCATGTCGTCGACGATCACGAGCGGCCGGGACTTGCCCCGGCAGAGCTGCGCGAGCGGCGGTCGCCCGACCGGGCTCGCTAGGGCCTGGTCGACTTGCTGATCTGAGAGGGGTGGAGGTGTGCGCGGCCAGAGCGTGGTCACGTCCCAGCTAGCGGGAAACGTCAGTGGAAGCGGCCGGTCCCCGTACCACGCTCCCGTACGCAGCACGTGCTCATCGCCAGCCGAGAGGGTGCGGCGCGGATCAGCGACTGTCTCTGTCTGTTGGACGTCCATGAGGCTACCCGAGGCCAGGTTTCTGCGCGGTCACAAAGAGCGCCCGGTCGTGCACATCGGGTCGCCGACCAGGCTTATCCCCCCGACGAAACTCCTCGGTCTGCACCGTCGCCCACCCGCCGCGTTGCAGCATATCGACGTATTCCGCCGCGCTGCGCACGTGGACAGGGACGTTCACCTCGTTCACGGTGAGGAGAGAGTCTGGATGATCTTTGTACAGACAGATAAGCAGGAACAGCTGCCCCCCCGGCGCGAGCACCCGCAGCAGCTCACGCAACACCGCCTCCTGATTCTCGAAATAGTAGAACGCTTCGACGCTCAGGATCTTCGTGAAGTAGGTGTCGGCGTACGGAATGCGCTCCGCAGACGCGCAGACGAACCGTAAGTTGATGCGGTGTGCACTCTTCTCCCTGGCTCGGCGCACCATGCCGTCGGAGACATCGAGCCCCACCACTGACGACTCCTGGCCCATGCGATCGGCCATCATCCGTGCCGCCCAGCCATCTCCACAGCCAAGCTCTAGGACACGGTCCTTGGGTCCAAGCGTCATGCGCCTGACTGCCTCCTCCGTGATGCGGCGATGCACGCTCTCCATGGCGGCCCCGGCGTCATTCTCCGCCCAGAGATTGAACTCGTGACGCAGCAAGACGTCACGCGGCTGACGAGTCAGCTTGGACACCAGGATCCGCAGTTTGAGGCGCGTGCCGCGAAACCGGATCACGAGATCGTCGCTCCGGTTTTCCGCGCCAGCACAATGTATTGAGCCCCGGTCGATCGCAGCACCGGCACGTTGCGGTCGGCGTAGCGCTGCAACATGCGATGTAACCTCACTCCTGTCGATTCGGCAAGCAGGTTCCGGCCAAGGAAGGAGAACGGTCCGAATCCGTAGGTCATGCTTCGTGCTCGTTCCAGTCCCGCCAAGCGGAGCCAGGCGTCAACCTGCGAGTTCGTGAAGACCCACGCGACTGGCCCCGTGTACTGCGCCCGCCGCCGCAGTCCTAATCCGCGCAGCACCGCACCGACCGTCCCCCTCACTGGATCGAGCGGTGGGGACAGCCACGGATCCAGGACGTCGCCGAGACGCCAGCGGTTGTCCGTGTTGACCAGCACCCACCCGCCGGGCTTCAAAACCCTGGTCATCTCAGCGAGGGCCTGCTGGGGCCGGTCGAGGAACGGCATCACCCCCAGCGCCAACACGAGTCCGAATCTACCAGCCGGAAACGTGAGCTCGTGGGCGTCGCCAAGTGTCGTGCTCACCCGATGGCTCACCTGCCACTCGGCCGCCAAATCGCGGGTGCGTTGCAGCATGCCCGGCACCCGATCGACCGCCTCGACGACATAGCCGTCCCGAGCGAGGGCCACGGTGGTGAGCCCTGGCCCACACCCCACCTCCAAGATGCGCTCCGCTGCCGGCAGGGCCAGCTCCCCAACCCATTGCAGCGCGATGGCGCGGCGTAGCACGTGAATGACCGCTGACAAGGTTTGCTTGTCGTACAGCTTCACCCAGTCATCGACTGTGCGTGCAAAGTGGGCGTCCCACCGCCGCTGTCCCTCGGTCACAGACGCCCCGTCCAGCTTGTGAGGCCCGTCCGTAATCACCGGCTACGCCTCCGTCGCTCGAGAGTCTCCGCGTTCGATGCAGCGCTCCAGCGCATCAAGTAGCACGTGGGCCTGCGCGCGACGACTGAACCGACCATTGGTGACTACACGCGTGGGGCGCTCACCAGCGGTGAATTGCAGGTAGCGCGTCCGCAGCACCTCGACCATCCCGTCCACATTTTGTGGTTCCACGATGTCCGCGCCCGTGCCCCGCAGCAACAGCTCGATCGCACTGTCGCGCTTGGCCAGCACCAACAACCAGGCGTTGAACTGCAGATACTCGAAAAGCTTCGAGGGAATAGCCAGCGGAGTATCCTGAGGCAGACTCAGCAGCATCGCAGCCTGTGCGAGGAACGTCATGGCCTCGCGACGCGGTCGTGTCGCGTACGTCCGCACGTAGTCCCCCACACCCTCCTCGCGAGCCATGACACCGAGCGGGACGCCGCCGAACCCCTCGACGTACCCGAGGAAGTCGAACCCAAGCTGTTCGGGGGTGAGTTCTAGCTCGCGCACGACGCGGGCGGCTGCGCGAAACACCAGGCGCGGATTCCGGTCGAGGTAGATCGAACCGGCATAGGCAATCGTGAAGCGACGACCGACCGGTGCTGGCGGAATCGGCTCCTCGTCGCACCCATTCAAGACCGTGATGATCCGGTTGTGGGCCCTCGGGTAGACCGCTTGCATCGCGATCCGAAACGGTGCGGTGTTCGTGATGACGAGGGCGGCGTGCCGGACCGCGCTCCGCTCGTGGCGGGCGGCGAGCCAGAACCAGAGGGGATTCGCCAGCGACTCGGGCACGGCGGGGTTGAGGCTCCATGGGTCGCGCATATCCATGACGAGCGGCAACCCGGTTCGCCGTGACACGAACCGCCCGGCCAAGTGGACCATGTGCGGCGGACCGCACGTAACGATCGCCCGGTGCACTCCCGGCTGGGCAAGCCGCAACGCGGTCGCGCCCGCGGCCCGGCTCCAACTGCCTTCGCGGGCGAAGTCGAGCCAAGCCTCCAAAGCTCGCACATGGTCCCAGAGCGCGGTCACGCGCCAGCGCAGCTGCTCCCGCGGGACCAGACCGGCCTGGGCAAGAGCGTCGTCGTCGGAAGACCTAGTGCGCCGCGACGGCCCGGTGTGCCGGTGCCCGGGAGGTTGCAGGCGGCGGTAGGCGTTCCAGAGGAGTTGTTCCAGTCGCTCGGCCAGGGGCAGGCGGCGAGGCACTCCGTAGACCCGGATCGCTGCCGCCACGTTGACCAGCCGAGGCCAGTCCGCCGCGGGCAAGCAGCCGGGATCGAGCGTGACCACGTCTAGCCCCCAGCCGCGCTCGGCGGCAAAGGCGGCTAGCTTCTCCCATCGCAGTGCCCCCGCCGCCTGCGCGGGCGGGAAGTGGTAGCTCAAAACGAGCAGGCGACCACGGGGCTGCGGAAACGCGCTCTCTTGCGAGAAGAACGGCTCAGGGCGTCTTGCTGTCACGGCCTCATCGAGCGCACTGGCGCTGCAAGCGTCACGTTTGGGACCAAGGTGTCCGGCGAGAGTCGGTCTTTAAGCCTCATCGCAAGTACAATGCCACCTCGCCGAGGCGTGCCGCGGGTGGCCCGTTTCCTGCAGCGTGGAGCGCGCGACCGAGCCCCGACACTCGAAAGGCCTATGGCTGGCGAGCTCGCACCGGAACTCACGCTGGCGTCAGATCGGTGGGTGGCCTCGGTCGTCGCCACGACCGGGCTTGCGTTTCTCACCCTCTTCGGCCAGCCGATGTTTACACTCGCTCGCGACTGGTGGAGCGACCCCGAGGCCAGCCATGGCCTGCTGCTCGTTCCGGTCGCCGTCTACCTCGCCTGGCGCCGCGGCTCGGTGCGCGACCCGAGGGCGCAGCCATATCTCGGCCTCGGGTTGCTCATCGGCGCCGTCACGCTCCGCTATCTCTCCGGCCTCGCTGCCGAGCTGTTCACGAGGCGCTTCTCAATGGTTCTTGCCGCGGCGGCACTTTTGGTCTTCGCGCGTGGATCTGGACAGCTCAGGCACTGGTGGCTCCCGTTCGTTCTGGTCGGGCTGTCGATCCCGCTGCCGGCCGTCGTGCTCGGCTCAGTGAGCTTCCCGCTGCAGCTGCAGGCGTCGGCGCTCGGAGCGGGCCTGCTGCACTCGCGGCACGTACCGGTCCTGCTGGCCGGTAACGTCATCCACCTCCCCGGGCGGTCGCTCTTCGTCACAGAGGCGTGCAGTGGGCTCCGGTCCCTCACCGCGCTGCTCGCTCTGGGCGTGCTCGTCGGCGGGCTATGGCTGCGGCACCCCTGGTCGCGGATACTTCTCATCGCGGCCGCGATTCCCGTGGCCATCGTACTGAACGGCCTGCGCATCTTTCTCACCGGCTTCCTGGCGTACTTTGTGAGTCCCAGGTTGGGTGACGGCCTCCTCCACTACACGCAGGGCTGGGGGATCTTCGTAGTGGCCCTAGCCGTGCTGTGCGTCCTGGCGTGGCTCTTAAGTGGCGCCGAGCACCGGCGGGAGCGCGCTGCGTGAGAGGGCCACTCCTCCCCTGGGCGCCGGCCGGCGTCCTCGCCTTCGGTGCCGTGATGACGCTCAGTTCGAACGCGCAGCGAGGCCTGCCGCTTCGCAGTCCACTCGGTTCCGCCATTCCGGTCCAGATCGCGGGGTACGGCGGGCGGGACCTATCCCTTTCTGCAGAGGAGCGCCGGTTGGCGGGGGTCACCAGCTATCTGCTGCGCGCCTACCTCGCTCCGGACACGGCCCTGCATCCCTCGAGCTTCTCTCTCTACGTCGGCTACTACGATCGGCAAACCGAGGGCCAGACTATCCATTCGCCGAAGAACTGCCTGCCCGGCGACGGGTGGGAGCCGCTCACCTCGGGGACCGCCTTCATTCCAGCGTCCGGGGGCCCGGTTAGCGTCAACCGCTACATCATCCAGAACGGCTCGCAGCGGGCGCTGGTCCTGTATTGGTATCAAGGCCGGGGCCGGGTCGTGGCCAATGAGTACGCTGTGAAGTGGGATCTGCTGCGGGACTCAGCCCTGCGGCGGCGGAGCGACGAAGCGCTCGTGCGACTCGTCTTCCCGGTCACGGACTCCGAGGACCGTGCCTTCGCGACGGCGGTGCGGGTCGCGCGGGCGATCGCTGCAGCTCTCAACCAAGCGCTAGCGACCTAGTACCGCGCCGCTCTGGCTTCGTGAGCTCGCACGAGTCCCTTCACGCCGCGTCGGCTCCCACACCGGATTGAGCTCTCCACGCAGGGCGTTCAACCAGGCGTGGAGTCCCGCGACCACCGCCGCGATGAGGTAGGCGCCGAGCGACACGACCTTCGGGGCCTGCCGGTGTTCTGGCCATAGCCAGCCTACGCCCCCCGCCAGAAGCCCGAGGCCCTGAGCGGCAAGCGCCCACCGAGCCCACGGCCGTGCTATCGCGAGTGCTGCCAGGGCCGGGGGCAGCGCGACTAGCGCCCACGGCACGAGCCAGCGGCAGAGTTTGTGACTGAACAGCAACCAGGCGAACACGCCATAACGGAGCGGGTTCAGCAAGCCTCGCTTGTACCACAGCGTTTCCAATCCCCGCGTCATGGTGCGAACTTTGCGGCGGTATTCCGTGCGGAGGGAGGCGGTCCGGGGCACGAAACAGATCGCCTCCTGCACAGAGACTGCGCGGCAGCCATGCTCGCGGGCGATCAGCGCCGCCGCGAAGTCACGGCTGAGAGCCTCCGGGACCAAGTCCATGTGCAGCGGCTTGCGGATGGCGTAGAGGCAGCCGGACACTCCCACGAGCCCGTACACCCGTGTTTCGAGGCGTCTCACCCACATCTCGTAGCCAACGTAGCCGCTCTCGCCCAGGTTCAAGGACTCCTGTGCCTTCGTGACGCTGACATCCCGACCGGATGCAACCCCAACCGTGGCATCTGCAAAGGCGGCGACGAGCGCCTTCAGCGCTCCGGGATGGATTTCCACCGATGCATCGGTGTTCACGACAATCTCCCCCCGGAGCAAGGAGCGTGCGGCGTTCTCGGCCGCAGTCTTGCCCCGACGCTCGGGGAGCCGAAGGAGTTCGACGCCCCGGTCCGCGAACGTGGCCGCAGTCGCCTCCGTCTCATCGGTGGAAGCGTCGGAGACAACGAGGATTTGCCGCCGCTCGGCAGGGTAGTCAAGCTTCAGGAGTCGCTCGAGCTTAGCTGCGATGTTAGCGGCTTCGTTGTAGACGGGAACGGTGATGCTGATCGAGGGCCACACCGCACGCGCGTCTCTTCGCCCAGCAGCTCTGCGGCGGAACGGGGCCAGCGTCACGAGGGCGAGCGGATAGCCGACGTAGGCGTACCCTACCAGCGCCAGGGCAGCCACGACGACCCCGAGTGCGATATCAGCGATGCTCACAAGAGACCCCCTCCCGCGCGGTCGCCCGGCTCGCAGCTCGTGCGTAGATCGCCTCATACGCAGCGACCCACGGCTCGATGCTGAAATCGCGTCCGAGTCGCGCGCGGGCGGCGGCCGCACGGCGCGCGGCGGCCTCTGGATCCTGCCACACGGAACGAATGGCACCCGCGAGCGCCGCCGGATCACCGGGGGCGACCAGCAGGGCCTCGGTCGCGGACACGACATCCGGCACACCGCCGACCCGCGTGGCCACGATCGGGACGTTCGCCGCCATGGCCTCGAACAGTGCAATCGGGGTTCCCTCAGTCCGTGAGCTGAGCACGAAGACATCGAAGCTGCTAAACAGTCGCCCGGCCTCCGGCACCGTGCCGTGCCAAACGACACGGTCGCCAACCCCCAGCGCTTCCGCACGCTCGCGCAGCGCACGGGACTCACGACCGGCGCCGAGCACGGAGACAGTAACCGGCACGCCCCCGAGATTGGGAAGCGCGTCGACCAAGACATCAGCGCCCTTCTCCCAACTCAGTCGCCCGACCCACCCAACGTGAAATCGATCGAGTCCGACGGCGAGGACCCGGCGCCCGTCGTTCCGCTCGAGCCGTGGGCGGGTGCCCCCAAAAGCATTCAGCACCAAATGAATCCGTTCCTGCGGCACGCCGTCGTGGGCAAGCCGGATCGCCAGCGGACGGCTCACAGCCACGACGGCATCGAACCGTCGCCAGGCGGCCCGCTGCAGTCGCTCGTAGAACCTGTTCTTCCATCCGCCTCCCGTGAATCCATGGATCGTGGTGACGACCGGAATCCCGAGCCGACGAGCCACGCCCGCGTCCACCACGTCGGCACGGTAGCCGTGGGTGTGCACCACGTCGGGGTGAAGCGTGCGGCAGAGGGCCTCGGTTACCGCGCGCTCGCGCCAGTAGGCCCTGACCGGGATCGCCACGGGGTGGACTACCACGCCGCTCGCACGCAACGATTCCAGGAAGGTGGGCCCCGCGCGCGCGGGCTCGAGCACTGCGGCCACGTGCACGTTGTGTCCTCGCTCCGCGAGCCCAACGGTCAGATACTCTGCCACCCGCTCGAGCCCCCCAAAATCGGCCGGGGCCAGGATGTGGAGGACGGCGCTCATCGAAGGCCCGCAGCGCAAGGGCAGTGCCACACGCCTTGGAGAGAGAGGGCCGAAGCTGGCACTGTGGCGCAAGCGCAACAGGGCGACCGGAAGCGCTCGGGGCCGCAGGCTCCGGCGCTTGGCACGAGTATTTCGACTGTTCCAGCCAAACTCACCCTGAGGGCCGGATGCCGCTGAGCAAAGGCAGGTGGCGACGCCGCCTCAAGCATTATCTCGGGCTGGTGATCTTTCGCACGGGCCTGTATCGCTGGCTCTATCGCACCAGGGCGGTCGTGGTGGCGTTCCATCGCGTGGACGACCGGTACGCCGACACGCCGCTTACCTGCAGCGCCCGTCAGTTCGCCGACTTTTGCGCCTTCTTCGCCAAGTACTTCACCGTCGTGCCTCTCGGCGAGCTAGTGCGTCGTCTCGTGGAGGGTCGCAGCGTGGGCCGCCTCCTGGTCATCACCTTCGATGATGGCTACCGCGACAACCGCGAAGTCGCGGCCGCTATCCTCAGACAGCGCCGTCTGCCGGCGTGCTTTTTTGTGGCGACCGCGTTGATCGGCTCAGAGCACGTCCCGCCGTGGGACGCGGACGCAGGGATCCCGACCCGGTGGATGCGATGGGACGACGTGCGCAGCCTCGTGACCGATGGCTTCGACGTCGGCTCGCACACGGCTCATCACGTCGACCTAGGCACCGTCCGTGAGACGCAGGCACGTCGCGAGATCACGGAGTCCAAGCGCCGGCTCGAAGCGGAGCTGGGCAAGCCGATCACGCTGTTCAGCTACCCGTATGGGGGACCGACCCACCTCGACGAAGCGAACCGCCAAGTGGTCCAGCAGGCCGGCTACGAGTGCTGCCTCTCCGCCTTTGGCGGGCTAGTTTCGCAGGGGACGGATCCCTTCCGGATGCGACGGACACCGGTCTCCCCGTGGCACCTATCGCCCTATCAGTTCGGCTTCGAGGCTGTGCTGGCCGGCCCCCGAGGCGATCATGCGAGGGGGTAGTCTGCGAGCACGTGGGAAGCCGTCCCGGTGACGATGCACTCGTGTCGGATCAGTGCGTCCGTGAAGAACTTGGTGGCCCAGTTGAGGACTTCGTAGCGCCCGTATTCGCCACTCCCCGGAGCGGACCCTTTGATTCCGCCCCGCAGGCCGAGGTTGGGGCTAGTGCGGTTTTGCGTGGACTTGAGAAACGCTAAGACTGCGGGGACGGGCCCGAGCCAAGTCCCATCGCCATTGATGTGGAACAGGCGCATCCAGTTGTTGGCCATTTGCGCTTGCCCGGTGAGGCAGCTCCACGTCGCGGCCGGGGACCAGTCCGGGTAGAAGCGGCCGGCCATACGCCCATCGCTGCGGACGGCCGCCGCCAGCGCCCGCGCTGCCCGCTCGGCATGCCGAATCAGCCGGTCGTCTTCGAGCACCCTGCCCCCCTCGAGCAGCCCGCGAATCGCGTAGGCCAGGGTGTGCAGCAGCGGCCGATCGGGGTCGGACAGGCAGCACGCCGGCAACCATCCGTTAGGAGCCTGGAGGGCAGCCACAGCCCGGAGGTGGCGGGCCGCAGCCGCCGTGAAAGCCGGCACCTGGAGCCGCCGTCCGGCTTCGGCAAGCGCCCATGCAGTTCGCGCGTTGTAGAGCGTCGCGTCCCCGCGGGCGAATTGGGAATTCCCTTTGCGCCAGTGCCCGTCAGGCTCAAGAGTCGAAGTGAGAAAGCGCCCCGCTCGGACGGCCGCATCTGCGAAAGCAACCTCGCCGGTTTCCTGGAACGCGCTCAACCATCCGAGGATGACCTGCCCTGTGTTGAAGACAGCGGGCGATTCGGGCTCACCCATCACGCCACCGCGAACCGCCCCCGAAGGGAGCTGCACCGCAATCTCCCAGCGCGCAGCGCGGGTCGCACGTTCGCCCAAATCCGGCCGCCCGAGGTATCGGGAGGCGCAATACAGCGTGGGAATGATGTAGCCGGTGGTTTCGGGATAGGACGGCTGCCAGCCGCGCGCATGGAAGTAGGGATGCCTGCACAGGCTGTAACCGCGCGCGAAGCCGTCGTCCGCTGTGGCATCTTGCGCCCGCTCGAGCCACGCGAGCGCCTCATCTAGGTGGGGCCGGTGGTTCGGGCTGATGGAGTGCCCTCCGAGCCGCTCTCGTGACGCTTCCAGCAGGACGGACAGATTGAGGAGTGGGTGCGCCCAGATCGCCGAGAGGCGGCCCCCCACGACGCCGGGGAGCCGGCGTGCGGCCGCTAGAAGCCGAGCCACCACTCCGCCTCCAACCTGCTGAAGAACGCGTCACCCCGTTGAAGCGCCTCGACCAGCTCCGGGCGCCGCGAGTGAGTCTGCGACCGCGGTTCTCCCAGTGTGACCGGGGTGCTCCGTTCGCTCATGCAGGGTGCGAAGAGGGGATCGAGACTATCCCGCAACGGCCACCGCCCCGCTGCTCGAACCGTGGTTACAGCAGATGCTCGAGCGACAGTACCCCGAGGAATCCGGCGGGCCTACCCCACGCGCCCTCCCAAACCAAGGAGGATAGGGCGTCGTGGTGCCAAGGGTTCTCGAAGAACATCTGCTGATAGTATCGTCGAGTCCTGGGTCTGATCGACGAGCGGTCAACCGGAACACCTTCCGTCGAAGCCGGACGACTTCTGGAATACCCTCGGCCGCAACGCCCGCACTCTACCCATCCCCGATGCCCTTCCGAGACAGCCGGCCGCTCAACACCGGGAGCTTCGCCAGAGAACCGCGGACAGGTACTGGGCGATTTGGTGTAGGCGGAGGTGACCCGGGCGCAGCGGGTAATAGGCGCCGCCACACACGACGGTTTCCCCGCCAAAGCCCTGCTTGAAGCGGTACAAGCCATGAGCTGCGTCCTCAGGCCGAACGGCCGCGGCAGCCGTGCCCCCGAGATTGTACACTCTGCATCCGGACGCTGCGAGCATGGCCATAATCCGCCAATGCAGCCACACAGCCGCGCTGCGACGATAGCCTTCCGGGGTCGATCCGCCGAGCAGGTAGTAGGCGCGCTGGTTAGCCCAGCCGACGAGCACGGCCGCCAGCAGCGCGTGCTCGTGCCAAGCAGCGAACGTCTGAGCTCCCCAGGCCGATTGCAGCCCCGTGCGGTCTTCGTGGATCAGCCGCACCGTGTCAAGTGGCGGTTCGAACCGGTCACCGCGAACTTCCGCCCGGCCGGCAGCCCAGCCGCACACCTGCTCCAGGACGGTCACCGCTTCATGGCCGGCCGGCATTTGCAGCGCCCAGGCTTCCCGCTCGCCCCGGCGGACGTGGCGGCGGTGGGTCTCGGCGAACCGACCGGCGATCTGCTCGGCATCCGATCCGAGAGATACGACGTATTCCTGCCGAAGCCGCGTTCCGTTTGGCAGGGCGTCCGCTCCCCAGCGCGAGTCATAAGAATCGAAGATCACTTCAGCGGCTCCGGCGCGCCGCAGGTGCTCCGCCCATGCAGCGATGGCAGTGGGTTGAGGGGAGGCAACGCTCACGGCGGGCAGGCTCGGCGAGTAGAAGTGCCGCCGCTCCCGGCTGAGCCGGCACTGCCGCCAGACTCCGGCCGCGAGACCAATGACGTTCTCTCCGCGGCGTAACAGTGCGAATGCTGGTTCCCCCCGAGGTGCGGCCAGCAGTAAGCCTGGCGGCGAGTGAAAAAAAGAGCCACCGAGCTGGCTGAGGCAGGCCACCCAGTCGGGAGGGCACGTGGCACTCGTGTGCCACGAGAGCCCGGCGCTCACCTCCGAAGCCGGAGGTGACGTTCCCGGACTACCCGGCGGTACGTCTAATGTCACGCGCTGATCGGCAGCGTTGCGAGCACAGTTGCTCTCATCAGTCGAGACGTCTCCCCGGGGCTGGCTAAGCCCAACAATATCCATGCCCGCCGTGCACCTAGCCTGAATGCAACTAAGTGTGGCGCCGGCGCATCATCTGGTCCGCCGGGGGGACGGCCTCCCGCGAGGACGCATCGGACGACTGGTATCTCTCTTGCGACGCGCCCTGAGCGGCCGGCGGGACTGCGACTCGAGAGAGTACCAAACGCGGGCACGTCGCCTTAGACGTGCTCCGCACGATCCAACCGACGCCAGCGCGAGTGCTGGATCTCGGGCTAGAGCGGCGACGGCGCAACCCCCAAGTGAGGCTGCCGTGCGCACGCTAGAGGTGTGTGTGCGCGCGCGTCCGCCGCGCGCAACAGGCACAATGCCTGCGGAGATGAGGCTAACGGGAGGACCCTGAAGAGCGATACGCCCGCGCGTCTCGGGCATCCCGGGCCCGGAACGCGTCGGCGAGCCACTGCCGTGTGACCGCGATCAGCTCCCGCCCAAACTTGTCGCGACCTCGGATGATGTGGCGCGCTAGAACCAAGCGGAGACGCGTCTTCTCAACCGAGGCGAGCGGCGCCTGTTCCACGCCGCGCCAATACTCCCAAAGGTGTCGCCATACCGACGGCTCGCTGAGGTAGGTGCCACGCCTCCTAGCCGGCGCGTAGAACGCACATCGCTGCGCTGGACTCATACTGCTCGACGCCTCCGCGTGGAACCGCCGATAGAACAAGAACTCCGGGATCTCCCAGAACGTGCCGTACAGGCTCAACTCCGCCAGGAACACCACATCGGAGGCGAGATACGTCCCGAGCAAGCGTGTCTGGCGCAGCACGGCGGTGCGCGAGAGGCCGTACAGTGCGTTGACGTAGCCCAGGCGTTCGAGGACTTGCTGGAACCGCTCGCTCGGCAGGGGCGATTGCAGGTGCATCCGGTCGTCATACTCCGAGAAGACCTTCCCACTCTCGTCGATGAACCGCGTCTTCGGGTACGCGAGCACTACGTGCGGCTGCGCGTCCAGCACTTGGATGCATCGCGCCAGGAACTCGGGACCGGAGAGGTCGTCCGCGGCGGACCACCGGAAGTACTCACCGGTGGCGAGCTCAAACGCGCGACGGTAGTTACCCGTCGAGCCGAGGTTTCGGGGGTTGCGGACGTACCGCACACGAGGATCCCGCGCCGCGTAGGCCCGGCCGATATCCTCAGTCCGGTCGGTGGACGCGTTGTCGCACACGATGAGCTCGAAGTCGGCGAAGGTCTGTGCGAGCAGCGAGTCGAGGGTCGTAGCGAGATAGCGCTCCCCGTTGTACACGGGCACACCGACGCTGATTCTCGGCGTCATTGGCCCTCGCTACGGAGCGGGCGGAGTACGAGCTTGTGCGCGTAGAACGCTTCGGCATAGCCGCCGGGCGCGGCGCACTCCACGCCTCGCAGTCGCATCAGCCCCCGGAACGTTTCCTCGGTAAACCAGCGGCGGTCACGCTGCGACGCGTACACCTCGAGCAGATGGCGCGTCTTCGCGCAGCAGGCTGCGTCGTCGAGCGGCACGTAGCAGTTCGGCGCGCTCAGATCGCCGTCGTACTTCGGCACCTCGTACTCGAGAATGAGGTGGTGCCGGAAGGTGTTCCATGTCAGGTCGGACACGAGCCGGTGATCCTGATGCCGGTCGCCGCGGTAGTGCGTGAAGATCACGTCGGGCGGCGGCTCGCGCTTCAGCGTCTCGAAGAACTCTTTGATGCTCACGGCCACGTAGGGGAAAAAGCCGTCGCGGAAGTCCTTGATAACAACCTGGGCGCACGTGGCCGAACGGAGGAACAGCGCGGCGCTCCGGCGCGCTTCCTCCGCGCGCGCTCCATCGCCGCTCAGCACGACCCAGGTAAACCGCACACCCGGCACGTCGGCGGCGAGGCGCAACACCGTGCCCCCACACCCGATCTCGATGTCGTCGGCATGCGCCCCGAAGCAGAGCACTCGTAGCGGGGCATCAGGAGCGCTCGCGAGAGCCAGCGCAAGCATCAGCGCGAACGCAGCGCGCGACGTGGGGGGCGCGGCAGCGGCAGCGGGGCCTGGGCACCCGCGGCGGGCTCGGCCTGCTTCCAGATCTCCCAGGGCGCGTCCCCCCGGGCGTACAGATCGTCCAGGCGCTGCTTGTCCTTGAACGTGTCCATAGACTGCCAGAAGCCGTCGTACCGGTAGGCGATCAGGCGGCCGTCCGGCAGCAGGCTGCCGAACGCGTCCGCCACGAGGTCGCCGCCGCGGCGCAGGTGCGCGAAGATCTCCTGGCGGAAGATGAAGTAGCCGCCGTTGATCCGCAGGCCTGTTTGGGCGACATCCTGGATGCGCGTGACCACGCCGCCGTTACGGCTCGTCACGAAATGGTAGCTGAGCGCGGGCGTCACCGACACGAACCCGGCAACGGCCTGGTGTGCCTGGAAATGCCGGAGCTGCGCGGGCAAGGCCAGGTCGGTGAGGCCGTCCGAGTAGTTGGCGAGGAATTCCGGCTCTGCGGCAAGGTGCCGCTCGACTGCTTTGAGGCGTTCCCCGATGCTCGAATTGATGCCGGTGTCGACGAAGGTGATGCGCCAGTCGCTGATGTCGCTCTTCAGCAGCTCGAGCCGCTGGCCACCGTCCGATAGCACGAAGTCGTTGGAGACCGACTCGTCGTAGTGGCAGAAGTAGTTCTTGACAACATCGGCCCGATGCCCCAGGCAGAGGATGAAGTCTCGATGCCCGAAGTGGGCGTAATACTTCATCACATGCCACAGGATCGGACGATAGCCGATGGGAATCATGGGCTTCGGCAGATTCGGGTCGTAATCCCGAAGCCGCATCCCCAATCCGCCACAGAACAACACGACCTTCATTGCGCTCCCCCTGCCCGTCGCGGCGCCGCCCTCCGTCTTCCGGCCGGGCGTATCGCAGCACGCCTTCCGCAAAAGCCGTGCACGCCGCACTCTCTGGCAAGCCCTTGGGTCCCACCAGCCGCGTGCGCCAGTTCGGTCCCCTGACGTCGGCCTGTGGCGCCGACGCCACAGCCTTGGCTGTCGCCAACCAATCAGGCAAATGTCTGGAGACGGTGCCGGCGCAGGGGGCAGCCCCGTGGCTGAGCCTAGCCGACGACCTCCGGAGCCGGAATCGGAACCACGAAGCGGCCTCCCCACTCCCCGATGTAGGCGAGTTGCTCCATGATCTCGGCCTTGAGGTTCCACGGGAGTACGAAGACATAGTCGGGCCGGGTCTCGCGGATCTTGCTCGGGGCGAAGACCGGAATGTGCGTGCCGGGGAGGTACTTCCCGTGCTTGTAGGGATTCCGGTCAACGGTATAGTCAAGGAAGTCCGTCCGGATCCCGCAGTAGTTCAGCAGCGTGTTGCCCTTGCCCGGCGCGCCGTAGCCGACCACCTGTTTCCCTTCCCGCTTGAGGCGGATGAGGAGCTCGAGGATGCGCCGCTTGGTCTCGCGGACTTTGTGCTCGAACGAGGCGTAGTAGGCCAGCGTGTTCACGCCTGCAGCCACTTCCCGCGCCCGCAGCGCCGTGACCCGCGGCGCCACGGGATGCGCCGCGTCCTCGGTGTGGCACGCGTAGATCCGGAGCGAGCCGCCGTGTGTCGGCAGCTCGTCCACGTCGAAGATCGTAAGTCCGTGGGAGGCGAAGGCCCGCTCGACGGCCAAGAGTGAGAAGTACGAGAAGTGCTCGTGGTAGATGGTGTCGAACTGGTTCTCGTCGACAAGCCGCATTAGATGGGGGAACTCCATGGTAATCACGCCCCGACGGTCGAGCAGAATCTTGAAGCCCGCGATGAAGTCGTTAAGGTCCGGGACCTGCGCCAGCACGTTATTGCCGATCATCAGGTCGGCGCAGTGTCCTTCGGCCACAAGCGTCCGTGCGGTGTCGGCCCCGAAGAACGCCACTAGCGTACGAACTCCTTTCGTACGCGCCGTTGCAGCCACGTTCTCCGCCGGCTCAACGCCCAGCACGGGCATCCCTTTCGCCACGAAATACTGCAGCAGGTAACCGTCGTTGCTCGCCACCTCGACCACTTGGCTGCGCGGCGACAGGCCCAGACGCGCCGATATTTGATCGGTGTAATGGCGGGCGTGCGCGAGCCAGCTGTCGGAGTACGACGAGAAGTAGGCGTACTCTTTGAAGATGGCCTCTCGGCTTACGTACTGCTGGAGTTGCGCGAGGAAGCAGCGATCGCAGATCAGCACCTGCAGCGGATAGAACGCCTCCATGTTGTTGCGCTGTTCCTGGCTGACGAAACTCTCGCACAACGGCGACATGCCGAGATCCACTACCGAGTGGCGCAGGGGCGCCCCGCAGCTGCGGCAGGCCCCATGATCGATGGCCGCCGGCCATTCCGCAGTGCTCCCGGGGCGATGCGTTGCGACGTCTTGCGTAGCGTCCATCTCCTCCTCGGGACCGGCGATGCACGCCGCAGCAGGGTTGTCCTGGATGCGTTCCTTGCGCCACGCAAGATAGGTGCCACGTTCACGAAGCCCAGTATCAGGCGGACGTTCGCCCACGGAGGGCTCGCGCCGCTTTAGGAGTCGGTACCGTCCGTGGCCTCGGCGCGGCACGGGCTGTGGCGAGGGCGAGGAGCTGGTCGTACTGGCGGTTTACCATCTCCCGGGCCTCACCCACGCACTGTTCCATCACCCGGGCCACGCGCTCGCGGTCCCGCACGAGCGCGAGAAACCGCTCCTGGAGGCCGGTGAGGTCGAGCTCGTCGAATCTGATCAGGTACGCGTCCTGGCCCGCAAGACGCATTAAATCGCGAGACTTGGGCTGATAGGCAATGCCGAGCACCGGCTTGCTGAGCAGGAGCGCGAACACGATGCCGTGGAAGCGCGTCGCGACCACGAGATCCACGTGCTGCAACTCAGCAAGCAGCTCGTCTAGCGAGCGGATTGGCCGGTCCGCGAGCAGCGCTGCGTCACCGCTCGCCCGACGCATCCGCACGCGGACGTCCCGGATCGCCCCTGGATCGACGCGAAGCTGCGTCGGGAAGAACGCGACCACATGCCCCTGCTCGAGCAGCCAGTCCGCGAACCCCGCCAACGTTTCCACATAGCGCTCGTACGCAGGCCGATTGGTCTCCGGCCAGTAGGCCCCGTCGTACAGCGGCATGGGATTGATGCCCACGATCAACTTGTTGTGGGGACGTGGCGGCTCGGGAGGGGGCGGGTCGAGGGTGAAGGCCAGATCGGGCACCAAGAGGTGCTCGCCCGGGACGCCGAGAGACCGAATCAACTCGCGCGAACTCTCGTCGCGGTAGGAGCAGTAGTCGGCCCACATCACGGAGCGTCGAATCAGCACCTTGCCGCTCCGGGTCGTGAGCGGTCCGGCGCCGATGCTGGCGAACGCGACACGTGCCCCGCAGAGTCGGGCTAGCAATGACCACCTGAACAGGGCGAACGGGAATGACCACGGGCCGCCCCAGTAGTCCATGAGCTGCGCGGAGCCGGCGACGAGCAGCAGGTCCGTCCCCTTGAGCAGCCGGTAGGAGGAGAGCAGAAACGGCGCTTGGGCGGCCGCGGCTGCCACGAGCCGGGCGGCGCGGCGAACCGCCCGTACGGTTGGGACGGCCCCGGGTACGCGGCGCGCCAGCCGTTTCACGCGCTGGGCGAGCGTGGCGGTGGCGGGCTCGCGGCCCCGATCCGACGTTCCGATAACGGTGAGAGCTGCACCACCGGGTCGCACAGGATGGGCCGGGATCCCGTGGCGGCGCGTGGTGTCGGCCGGTCGGGTGGTAAAGGCGAGTAACTCAGCCTCGGGGGAGCGTCGGCGCAGGTTCCGAACGACGGCGGCGACAATGGCCTCATCGCCCAAGTTCTCGTTTCCGACATGGGCGAGGATGGCGATGCGCGGTGCGCGCACGTTGCCCGTCACGCCCGCTTCCGGGCGAGCACGATCACGCTGTACCCCCAGCCCGCCCACTCCTTCGCCGCCTCGAGACGCCGCCGCGGGATCCAGCGGCCGAGGAGCCGGTTGAGCCGCGCGGAATTCACGATACGGAGGAACCCGCGATCGCCCAGCGGAATGATCGAGGTCCCCTGCAGCACCGTGAAGGCTGGGCGGACGAGGCGCTTGAGATCCCCCAACGTCAGCCACCGCTTGATGTGCTCCTTCGGATCGGAACCCCAGTCCCACCGTTCCATGACGATCTTGTTCGCGGCAGAGATCACGAGATGCCCGCCCGACTTCAAGGTATGTGCAACGAGCTCCACGAAGCGCGCCTGGTCCGGCACGTGCGCCACGACCTCCTGCGCCACTACCACATCGTAGTGTGCCGGCGGAAATGCCATCTCAAACACGTTACCCGCCACGAAGCGGATGCCGGGATAGCGGGCGCGCGCGAGGGCGATTGCTGCGTCCGACAAGTCGACCCCGGTCGCCTCGCCGAGCTGCGCTAGGCGGTACGTGAACCACCCCGTCGCGCACCCCAGGTCGAGAATCCGCGGCTGCGCGAGCGGTACCCCACACAGGAGTTCGATGATCGCGTCCGCCCTCCGGCGCTGCCACGCGTTGGGCTCGGGCGTCTCAGTCCAACGCTGGTCCCAGTAGCGCTGCTGCTCCGGGACGCTCGGAACGTACTCGCGCGCGTCTGTGCTCACGGCAGCGGGTGCCCTAATCCCTTACGCCGCTGAGGATGGCCATCGAGGCCTTGCCGAAGCGCACCTGATCAGAGCCGGGGCGGCCCGGCGGATCCTGACGCTCGGGCCAGTAGCCATACCGGTCGGCGATCGACGGAAGCGGGGTCTCGCTCACAGGCCGATGCCCTCGTATCGCTCGTACGCCACCTTGTCGACCAGGCGGCGGCCGTCCACGAGTACGGGTGCGCGCCCCGTGGCGTGCAGCAGCTCCGGCAGCCGGCGGAACTCGTCCCACCGGGTCACCAGTATGACGACGTCGGCGTCCGCCACCGCCATCTCCAGGGTTTCGCATAGCCGCACGTCGCCGTTCGTGAACACGCGCCCGGCTTCCTCGCGAGCCGCGGGATCGTAGGCGCACACGCGCGCGCCTTCGGCGACGAGCCGGCGTACGATCGGGATCGCAGGCGACTCACGCATGTCACTCGTCCCGGGCCGGAAGGCAAGGCCGAGCACCGTCACCCGCACGCCCGCAAGCGCGGGGAAATGCTTACGCACGAGCCCTAACAACTCGTCGGGCTGCCGCTCGTTCACGTCCGCGACGGCCTGCAGTAGCCGCATCGGCCGCCCCACGCGCTCGCCAAGCGCGATCAGCGCCTTCAGGTCCTTGGGCAGACAGCTGCCACCGAAACCGCACCCGGCCCACAGGAACGCCGCGAGCTCAGGGCGCATGCGCCGGCCGTCGACGCCGCTGACAGTGAGGTATTTGCTGAGGTGAACGCCCCGCATGACGTCCGCCATGTCGATCCCACCGAGCGACGCACCGAGGTTCGCGATCTCGTTGGCGAACGAGATCGTGGTCGCGAGGAGGCAGTTGGCCGCATACTTGATCATCTCCGCCGTGCGCGGGTTCGTCCGAACGCGCTCGACCCCGTGGAACCCTGCATACAGCTCCTCGAGAACTGCCAGGCTCCTGTCATCGAGGCAGCCGAGCACGAGACGGTCCGGACACAGGAAGTCGCACACCGCTTCGCCCTCGGTGAGGAACTCCGGATTCATGGCGACGCCAAACTCGGGCCCGGCCCGCTTGCCCGATGCCTGCTCCAGGAGCGGCAGCAGGACGTCCTCAGTCGTCCCGGGCACCACGGTGCTCTTCACGACCACGACGTGGTAAGCCGGTTTCTCCCGGAGCGCCACGCCGATCTGCCGCGCCACCGTCCGCACCGCCCCCAGGTCGATCTGGCCCTCCACAAAGGGCGTACCGACCGCGATCAGCGAGAGGTCGGTCGCGAGCACGGCCTCACGGAGGCCGGTGGTCGCCTCGAGCCGCAGCGCGTTGCGCCGCAACAGCTCCTCAAGCCCCGGCTCGTGGAACGGCGGCACACCATGCTGGATCAGCGCGATCTTCGCCGGGTCGACGTCCACACAGGTGACGCGGTGGCCCTTTTCAGCGAGCCCGACGCCTGTCACGAGCCCGACGTATCCGGTGCCGACGACAGAGACCCTCATGTCAGGCCTCGTCCGCTTGCTGGTGCTCGGCATACCAGACGAGGGACCGCCGCAGCCCGTCGCGGAAGGTGACCGTCGGATGGTAGCCCAGCTCCGCGCGCGCCTTCGTGATCACGGGACAGCGGCGGTTCGGGTTGTCGAGCAGGTAGCCTTGGTCCGCCGGGGCCTGGCGCACGACGCGGCCCCGATAGCCGAACAGCTCGCGCGCCGCGGCCACGACCAGCTCGGCAAGCTCAAGGATCGAGATCTCGGGCTGCTCGACACCGATGTTGTATGCTTCGCCCGGTCGGCCACGGACGAGGATTTTGTAGTATCCGATGACGGCGTCGGCCACGTAGCAGAACGTCCGCCGGGGCGACCCGTCGGAGAACATCACGATATCCCGTCCCGCGAGAACATCGCGCGCAAAGTCGGGGAGCACCCGCCTGTCGGTAATCTTCAAACCGGGACCATAGTTGTTGAACGGCCGCGCGACTTTCACCGGGATTCCCACGCGGCTCGCGAAGTTTACGCACAGCGTCTCGCCATAGCGCTTCGCCTCGTCGTAGCAGGCGCGCGGACCGGTGCAGGAGACGCTGCCGCGATACGTCTCCGGCGTGGGAATGTTCTCCGGCGTCGGATCGCCGTAAATCTCGCTGCTCGAAAAGAACAGGAACCCCTCGACAGGCCGCTGGCTATCGCGTCGGCGCCGGGCGTACTCGAGCAGGGCCCGCAGGCCGTTGACGTTGGCGTCCATCGTCTCGATCGGGTACTTCCGGTAATAGGTCGGCGACGCGATGGAAGCCGCGTGGATGATATACTGGAAGTCCCCCATCTCCTCCGGAAGCGGGGCCGTCATGTCATGCCGCACCAGCGTGAGCGCGAGATCGCGGCTGAGCTCCTTGAGCCACCCGGCCATGCCGCGCACGTAGTTGTCATACACAGTCACGCCGATCGGCCGCGCCCCCGACCGCCGGTTCCAGTGCAGGGCGAGTTGGACGAGATAGTAGCCGAGGAACCCGGCCCCGCCGGTGACGAGGAGGTGCTTGCCAGCGAGGCGCGGGAGCTCGTCCGCGAGCGCCTCGGACATGTATTCGAGATCCCGGGTGACGACCTGCTGCGCCGGTGTTAGGGTCGCGCCTCCGATCGGGCGAGCGTCTGGCGCGGCGCTACGCATGGACCGGGGCGGCAAAGTGCGTCGCCTGCTCGGCCCGGAGCCGATCTACGAGGCGCCCCGGGGGGACGATCACATCGCCGTACGCAATTGGCTGATCACACGGCACGTCGCGGGTGAGGCAGCAGCCTTCCGCCAGCCCCATCGGAAGGAGCTGCTCGCGCGACACGACGTCGGCGTTGTCGATGGTGCCATAGCAGGTGAAGCCGCCGATGCCATCGAGCACCTCGCCCGGGTGAAGATCCCGTTTGGCGACGGTCAGCACCTCGCACACGGGCTCGCCCCGGGGTGCCACCGTGGCGTCGTGAAAGAGCGCGGCGCGCGCCACGGTGGTCACTACCTGCAGGTGCGGCAGGTGGTAGGGCGTGTAGAACGCGTACAGGGGCCCGGTTCCCATCTTGAAGTAACTCATGTACTGCCGCTTGATCGGGTGGTCGTCGTAGCCGAGGACGAACGCACCCGTGTGCGGCTCGGCACCGAGCAGGTAGTCCACCAGGCCGCCGTCGAGCAGCTGCTCCAGCGGATAGAGCAGCAGGGCGTCCTTCACATGGGCGCACCGATGGCCGTACATGCCGCGCCTGCCGACTCGAAAGCCAGTTGCGTTCCCGAGGATCGTCGCCTCCATCGAGAGCTTGGTACCGTCCGCGAACGAGCTGACCATCCGCGGCTTCTGGTGATGCTGCGCGGCGAACGCCGCCTGCGTTTCCGGCGTGCGGTGCGGGTCAAGCAGCCCCTTCAAGTTCCCCACCAAGACCGGACGGTAGCCGATGGTCTGCACGAACCGGAACAGGTTCATCGCGACCCCGGGCTCGTCTCCGTCGGTGTTCGTGAACACGACGCCGCGCCGGTCGGCGTACACCTTGAGAATCGGGCCGACCGTCGCGTCGAGTTCTGCGTTCACGAGCACCACGTGCTTCCCGTGCTCGATCGCGCGGAGTACCACCGTCGCGCCGAACTCGACTTCGCCCGTGCACTCGATCACGACGTCAATCCCAGCCGCATCGCACAGCACCGCGGCGTCGTCGGTGACGGCGTGCTGGCGGCGCGCGATCGCGTCGTCGAGCTCACCGCAAGACCGCACGGCCGGTGCCGCCGCCACGCCCGCGTCACGGAAGGCTCGCCTTGCTTCGCTCAGTGTGCGGTTCGCGATAGCCACGAGGCGCAGGCCGGCAAGTGGCGTTAGGAGCTGCAGGGCGATCCCCCGTCCCATGTAGCCCGCACCGACCAGCCCGACCCGGACTGGGCGACCCTCGCGCTCACAGCGCTCCAGCGCCACATCAACCATGATCATGCGCCAGCGGCTGCGTCCTCGTAGTCGGGCCACGAGCGGTCGGCGTTAGAGATGGTCGTCACCGGGAGCGGCCAGCAGACGCCGACTGCCGGATCGTCGTAGCGCACCCCCCGCGCGTAGTCCGCGGCGTAGGGCTGTGATGTCTGGTAGTACATCTCAGTGTCGCCCATCAACGTCTGGCAGCCGTGGGCGCAGCCCTCGGGGACATAGAGCATGTAGTGATTGCCGGCCGCAAGCTCGATGCCAAACCACTGACGGTAGGCCGGCGAGTCTGGCCGCAGATCGACAACGACGTCGTAAATTGCGCCCCGGGTGCAGCGCACGGTCTTGGCCTCCCTCCAGGGCGGGAGTTGGTAGTGGATGCCGCGCAGGGTTCCCCGCTTCGGCGAAAAGCACACGTTGATCTGCGCGACACGCGCGCTGAGGCCATGGGCCGCGAACTCCTGCTCGCACCACGCACGTGCGAAGAAGCCGCGCTCGTCTGCCCGTCGCTCGAGTTCGAGGACGTAGGCTGCGGGGATCGGGGTCTCGGTAAAGATCATTGGCGAGACTCGACCTAGGCGGGGCAAGATGGGTGCCAGGCCGGAGGCGACGGCGGGTTCGCCGCTGGTTTCTGACTGTGGCGCGCGCGCCACACGCAGCCAGCCCGGGCGCCCAGGGTCGTGGTCTTCGTCTTGCTGAGCTCAACCCCCATGGACAGCCAACCCGCAGCGCGGCCCGCTAACCTTCCCCCGCCCCCCCGCGATGCCTGGGCCCTCGACCGATCCCTGCTGCATGGGATCGCATGGACGAGCAGTGCGAAGTGGGTGAGCCAGCTTCTCACCTGGGTCTCGACGCTCATAGTGGCGCGACTCCTCACCCCCGAGGACTACGGCCTTGTTGGGATGGCGGCGATCTACCTTGGCCTGATCACGCTGCTGAGCGAGTTCGGGCTGGGATCGGCCGTCGTCACACTGCGCGAGTTGAGCGAGGATCAGGTCGCCCAGATCAACGGCCTATCGCTCCTCTTCGGGGTTGTCAGTCTGCTGTTATCGTGCGCGGTCGCCATCCCGCTGGGACGCTTCTTCCACGCGCCGCAGCTGCCCGCCGTGGTCGTGGCCATGAGCGGGGCGTTCGTCATTACGGCGTTCAAGATTGTGCCGTTCTCGCTCCTCCAGCGGGAGCTGCGGTTCAAGGTGCTCGCACTCGTCGAGGCCGCGCGGGCCTTGGTGCTCGCCGTCAGCATGATCGGCTTCGCGCTGCTTGGCCTGCGATACTGGACGCTCGTCATCGGGGGGCTCTTGAGCTCCACGCTGTCCACGGCGGCAACCCTGATGCTGCGACGGCACAGGCTGGCCTGGCCACGAGCACAATCGTTGCGAGATGCCCTGACCTTCAGCGGGCACATCCTCACAGGCCGCCTGACGTGGTATGCCTACTCTAACGCCGACTTCCTCGTCGCCGGGCGGATCCTGGGGAAAACGGCGCTGGGCTTGTATGAGTTTGGTTGGACGCTCGCGAACCTCCCCATCGAGAAGATCACGACGCTGGTGACCCAGGTGACTCCGGCGTTTTTCTCAGCCGTACAGAAGGATCACGCCGCGCTGCGTCGGTACCTGCTAAGGATCACCGAGGCCCTCGCGTTCGTGACCTTTCCGGCGAGCCTCGGGATGGCCCTGGTCGCGCCGGACTTTGTGCCCCTCGCCCTCGGCGACAAGTGGCTGGGCGCGGTCGCGCCGCTCCAGCTGCTTGCCCTCAGCGCAGCCTTCCGCTCGGTCACCCCGCTCTTGGCCCACGTGATGAACGTGATCGGAGAGTCCCGCCTGGGAATGCGGTACGGGGTGGTGTGTGCCGTGGTCCTTCCGGCGGCGTTCTACTTCTGCGGGGAACGCTGGGGCACGGTGGGGCTGGCCGCGGTTTGGGTCCTCGTCTATCCCCTGTTGATGCTGCCAGCGTACCATCGCGTTCTCAAGAAGATCGAACTCGCTACCCGCACGTACTTCGCGGCCATGTGGCCGGCGCTTAGCGTGTCGCTCCTGATGGGAGTGGCCGTGGTCGCGGTCCGCGCCGTGGCCGGCCCGTACTGGTCCCGCGGGATGCGGCTGGGCGCCGAAGTAGGGGTGGGCGCGGTGGTCTACTTGGGTATGTGCGTCATGCTGCACCGGGAGCGCATCCGCGCGTTCCGCAGCGCACTGCAGTCGCTGCGCGCCGCAGACCGGCCCGGGGGCGAAGCGCTCGAGAGCGCCCCACACATCGGTGGCCGCACCTGAGGCGGTCACGGGTCCGCTGTCCCTATTCCCCGGAACCACTCGAGCGTTTCGCGGACGAAGGGCAGCGGGTCACGCCAGCGCAGCACCTCGTTTTTCTCCCCGGGCCGCCACAGCTTCAGGAACTCCAGGAGCATCCGCCAACGGGTCGGCGCGTCTGGCGGCAACGCGAGTGAGGCCGAAGAGCGCCGCAACCGCGACAGCACCACGTCTAAGTCTCCCCACCACCATCTGCTGCGGACACCCGTCCGATAGCGCGGCACCACGGGGTGGGGCCGCCCGGTCGCTGCGCTAGCCAGCAGCACCGGGAAGTTGACGCCGGCGTCCACGGCGAGCTGTAACGACCCCCAGAAGCGCCCGTTCACCTCCATCAAGTAGGGCGTGCCCGTAGCTGCTTCCAGTTTGTACTCAACCATCGCCACACCTTCCCAACCAAAGTGCTCGAGTAGGGCCTCGGACTGTGCCACGAGTTCAGGGTCGGCCGCGATGCTCTCGCGCGACACGCTCACACCGCCGCTCGGCGGCTTTTCGCGCAGACGCCGATGCGCGAAGACGGCAGCCGTGCTCCCCCCCCACCGCAGCAGGAAGATCCCGATCCCTAGGCCGACGATGCGCTGCTGCAGCAATACGGGGTACGCCGCCGGGGGCAAGGCGCGCAGGCGAGAGCGGAGCTCCTCGGGGCTGGCGGCGTAAGTGACGCCAAGCTTCACGCGCGCACCGTTCGTTTCCGCAATCGAGCGGGCGGGCTTGAGCACCAGGGGAAGCGTCAGCATGCCCACGTCGAGGGTCGCGCCCGCCTCGGGGCTCGCGATCACCCGCTGCCTCGGCGTCGCGAGCCCGAGCGCGGCCGCAGTATCCAACACCAGCGACTTGTCCGATACGCGTCGATAGGTCTCGACATCTGGGAAAGGAATCACCACTCCGTCAAAGCTCTCCCGCCACGGGAGCAGCGCGAGAAGCGACGGGTCTGCAACCGGAAGCAGCAGCTTGATCTGCCAGCGCTGCATTAGCCGCGAGACCGCCGACACGAAGCGCGCCGGCTCCGCGAGTGGGCTAGGAACGGCTTCTTCCCTCCGCGCGTAGCGGGATGCCCCGGCGAGCGACCGCCGGCGGTCGGAGCACACGTAGACCGGGTATCCCGCTGCTCCCAGGGCGCGGACGACCGCGAGCGCCGCCCGCTGCTCGCCGTCGGTAACCAGGACCGGCCAGAGCGCAGTATCGTCGCGCCCGAGCTCGCAGCCCGGGAGCTCAGCTTGGCCGTGCCGACCGGACACCCCAATACCCCGAGAGCCGCTCGCGCCGTGCGCTGACCGCTGTCCTCGCGGCTACCGCCCCTATTCCGTCCTGCCTCAGCCGCGCTTCAGCGCAACCGTACACACCCGTCAGGAGGGCGGCCACAACATAGATGGGATCCATGTACGCGAAGGAAACAAAGAACGACGTGACCGCGAACCCGGCGAGGGCAACCGGGAAGTACACGGTCGTCAAGTAAATGAAGCGCTGCTCGCGATCTCCGATAGCCCAAGTCGCAGGGAGCCGACGACGCAGGCGCCGCATCCCGATGATCCCACCGAGAACCAGCGACGACCAGAGCGCGAGGCCCAGTGGGCCGAGCTCCACGCCCACCTCGAGGAACGAGTTGTGCGGCGCCGACCACTTGATGCCTGGCATCCCAGGCTCGAAGGTCTTGGCCCGCTCCGACAGCTGGCCCTCCGCACGGCCGAAGTTGCCGATCCCGATGCCGAAGACTGGATACTCCATCCAGTAATGCAGCCCGCGGATCGCGAGTTGCCGACGCCCAGTGGGAGACTGCCAATTGTAGTCCTCCTCGGGCGACGTCAGGGTTTGCATCTGTTTCCAGTATCCCGGTGGAGCGGCCGTCACAAGAGCAACGACCGTGATGGCGACAAAGCCCAACCGGCGCGACACGGTGACGCCAGGGAGGGTCAGGAGCAGGAGGGCGCCAACCACGAGCAACCCGACGAACGCACCTCGCGATCCGGTCCGTGCAATCGTGACGCCGATGCCGAGCAGAATGAGGACCGCCAGCAGCTTGCCACGAAGCCGGGAGGTCTGCAGCACCAGTAGCGTGAGCGGTAGGCCGATCATTAGCACACACCCTACGTCGTTCGCGTCGTAGGTGTACAAGCCCCCGAGGCGCTCGAGGCCGCTGTGTGTCGCCGCGAGTCCGAAGACCGTCAAGGACATCCAAGCCAGGATGCCGCAGCTCAGGACGTACGCCCAGATGAACATCGACACATCCCCGGTGTGCCGCAGAACGGCCATCAGCATGAAGCAGAAGATGAGAACTTTCGCGTAGTCTTCGAGAATCGTCTTGGCGGAGTACCCGAACGAAATGCCAAACGGCGCGGAGAGGCAGGCGACCACTCCCAACCCAACAACCACCTTGGCCGGCCAGCGACCGGTCCACTTCCAGCCCGCAAGCAGCCGCGGATTAAGAATTGCATAGACGAGCGCAAGCCCAGCGAGCAGGAGGGCGGGGCGCAGCAGGGCTACGACAGGGAAGTGCTGGTGGACTCGACTGATGGTTAGAACCGTGAGGAGGAACAGCGCACGGCGCAACAGATCCCGTTTCCACCACGAGCGACCACGCAGCGTCGACGCGGTGCCTGGCCCTCGAGGTCCCGTAGGATACGACAGTTCCTGAATGGGGACGCCTCCATTCGGGGATGTTGCGATCTCGAGTCTCCGCGGTGCTGCGAGCCGCCGTTGACCGGGTGGCGAGGGCTGTGACCGCAAAGAGCAAGATTTGGACCTCGTTGTTGTGATCTAGGAATGACTTAGCCATTCGCCTCCTAACGCGAGAGCGGATGTTCCGCTCTCGCGGGCCAGATGTGGCGTACAAGCAACATGTGGGAGGGTCGCCACGATGAGGAGTTAGAGAAATGCCCGCTGAGCGTACGGTGCTGTTCCTGGCCCAATGCCTCCCCTACCCACCTACTAGCGGGGTGACGAACCGCACCTTTCATATTCTCGAGCAGCTCAGGAAGGAGTTTAGCGTCGTCCTCACACCGTTCTTCCGGGTGAATCACCAACCCGATGCGCAGACGTTGACCGAGTCCTACCTAGCCCTCAAGCGCCTCGCCACGTACGTCGCGAAACCGAGCCCGATTCCAGCCGAGCACGCGATCTTCCGGCAGGCCTGGGATCATCTCCGCAGCGTTGTTCGGCGCCGACCCTACACCTACTACGAGTATGCGAGCCGCGCATTCGGCCGGGAACTCCGCAAGACCCTAACCTCCTGGCACCCTGGGCTCATCCATCTGGATAGCCTCGTTGACCTGTACGGCTGGCTCCCGGAACTACCGCCGGCACCCGTGGTCTGCACGCATCACAACATCGAGTCGCAACTGCTACGGCGGCGCGCTGCGCAGATGAAGCCACGCATCCTGCGGGCATATGTGGGCCACCAGGCAAACCTGGTTCAGCGGATCGAGAAAGCGCTTGCCCCTCGCTGCGCGCTCAATGTCATGACTTCGGAGCTCGATGCCAAACGGCTCGCAGCTCTGGCACCGCAAGCGACTACGCTCGTCGTGCCCAATGGGGTCGATACACAGTACCTCATGCCGTCGAAGACTGCTCGCGTCGTTCCCGGTCGGATCGCGTTCCTAGGGCCCACCTATGTGTTTCCGAATCGCGACGGTGTGGACTACTTCCTCGGCGACATCTGGCCCCTCATCCGACGCTCTTGTTCCTCCGCCACGCTAGAACTGATCGGGCAGACCGGTGCAGCGGATCGAGCCCGGTACGAGGCTGCGCAGGGGGTCACCTGTGTGGGGCACGTCTGGGACATCCGTCCTCATCTGGCTAGCGCGTCTTGCTGCATCGCACCGCTCCGGGTCGGGGGTGGTACGAGGCTCAAGATCCTCGACTACTGGGCCATGGGGAAGGCGGTGGTGTCGACTTCGATGGGGTGTGAGGGGCTCAATACGATTGATGGAGAGAACATTCTGATCCGCGACAACGCGGAGGCCTTCGCTGATGCTGTACTCGGCGTCTTGTCCGATCCGTGCCTACGCTCCCGCTTGGAGGCCAACGGCCGGCAGACTGCAGAGCGCACGTACGGCTGGGACAGCGTGGGAGAAGAGCTGCGAAATGCTTATCGGAGCCTCCTTGCTTGACTTCGGGCGCTCCGGCCCTGCGACCACGAGCACTGCAGGGGTCTCCGCGCCGCGGAGTTGGACACCTGGCTGGCGCAGGCGGGGAGGCGCGGGGCTACGGGGACAGATGGGTCTGCCTTGCCGCTGGTTCCGTCTTGTCGTGTCTGGCGGCCATAGACCCAACGTTCAGC